>Ga0160443_100044_pt1 | contig 301819 bp, 250 predicted proteins | sample HID1972I_E1MG_FD_108244 | JGI IMG/M metagenome (GOLD analysis project Ga0160443, IMG submission 108244) | Enriched pill bug-associated microbial communities from UW Madison campus, WI, USA - HID1972I_E1 MG | ecosystem: Host-associated > Arthropoda: Insects > Digestive system > Unclassified ...
GCCGGCCGCCTGCTGGGTCCGGTGGGCTACGGTGAGAGCCGTCCGCTGGAGCCGACGGCGCAGACGCTGCCGGGCTGCAAGAGCGAGGTCAACCGCCGCACCGAGCTGAACGTCCAGAACTGATCCTGGCGTCCAGCGGTTCCATCGAAGCCCGGCCTCGTGCCGGGCTTCTTTTTGGTTCTTCTTCCGATGAAGGGGCGCCTGCCAGCGTCTTGCTGGCCTGCGGCGGCGCGCTTCCTGCGCCTGGTCTCGTGCCTGAAGGGCGCTCCTGCCCAGCGCGGACCAATCCTGTAGGAGCGCCTTCAGGCGCGACCGAGGGCCGTGCAAGTCCTCGAACAGATTCCAGCCCATCCAGCGCAGATATTCCCGATCTTCCGCAACGGGTGGGAGCGCGGTCGCCGGCTCCGGGATTGCCCTTTCATCCGGTCGCACCCGAAGTCCCTCTGCAGGTGATTGCAGGGACATCCTGGCGCGGGTTCTTGCCAGCGCGTGGGGCGCTGCTAAACTCCGGCGCAATCAAGGCCTGGGGAGTTTCCATGAAGCGTGGATTGGTAGTGTTGCTGTTGTCGATGGGCGCGGTGTCCGCGCATGCGTCGACGCAGTGCCAGGAGAGTGCGGCGCCGCAGCCGCTCGCGGTCCGTCCGACGGTGCTGGTGCCGGTGGCCACCGGATTCGCGATCGTGAACCCGCAGCTGGGATCGCAGCGCGGCGTGCTGGCGTCGGACTTCGATGAGTCGCAGTCGGTCGACAACGTGCTGTGGCGGTTGCGCGTGGAAGGTTGCCAGAACGTGGCCGTCGCGGTGCCCGCCGGTGCCGCGGCCGCGCCGGCGTCGACCTACGTCAAGCTGACCGAGCACGACAACCGGCCGTACCGGTTCAACATGACCCAGAACGGCAAGCGCATGACCGCCGACGACTTCGATGCCTGGCTGCAGGCCAACGGCTACAGCGCCGGCCGCCGCGTCGATCCCAATGCCGCGCCGGCGCCCGTCGCTGAGCCGGCGGCCGAGACGCCGCCAACCGGCCAGTAAGCGTTCCGGGAATCCCGTCGCCGCGCCTCCGGGCGCGGCATCGCTCAGCCTTCCAGCACGCCCAGTTCGCGGCCGATGCGCGTGAACGCGTCGATCGCGCGGTCCAGGTGTTCGCGCGTGTGCGCGGCCGACATCTGCGTGCGGATGCGCGCCTGGCCCTTGGGCACCACCGGGAAGAAGAAGCCGATCGCGTAGATGCCTTCCTCGAGCAGGCGTTCGGCGAAGCGCTGCGCCAGCGGTGCGTCGTACAGCATCACCGGGCTGATCGGATGCGTGCCGGGCCTGATGTCGAAACCGGCCGCGCCCATGCGCTCGCGGAAGTAGGTGGTGTTGGCGGCGAGGCGATCGCGCAGTTCGCCGGCGGCGTCGAGCATCTCGAAGGCCTTCGTGCCCGCGGCGGCGACGTGCGGCGGCAGCGAGTTCGAGAACAGGTAGGGGCGCGAGCGCTGGCGCAGCAGTTCGATCACCTCGCGCTTCGCGGTGGTGAAGCCGCCCAGCGCTCCCCCCATTGCCTTGCCGAGCGTGCCGGTGATGATGTCGATGCGGTCGAGCACGCCCTTGACCTCGGCCGAACCGCGGCCGGTCGCGCCGAGGAAGCCGGTGGCGTGGCACTCGTCGATGTGCACCAGCGCGCCGTACTTCGCGGCGAGCGCCGTGATCTCGTCCAGCGGGGCGATGAAGCCGTCCATCGAGAACACGCCGTCGGTGGTGATCAGCTTCGTGCGGCTGCCGGCGGCCTCGGCGGCCTGCAGCTGTTTTTCAAGGTCGGCCATGTCGCAGTTGGCGTAGCGGAAGCGCTGCGCCTTGCACAGGCGCACGCCGTCGATGATCGAGGCGTGGTTGAGGGCGTCGGAGATGACCGCGTCGTGCTCGTCCAGCAGCGGCTCGAACAGGCCGCCGTTGGCGTCGAAGCAGGCGGCGTAGAGGATCGTGTCCTCCTTGCCGAAGAACGCCGAGATGGTGCGCTCGAGCTGCTTGTGCAGGTCCTGGGTGCCGCAGATGAAGCGCACCGAGGCCATGCCGAAGCCGTGCGTGTCCAGGGCTGCCTTGGCGGCGGCGATGATGTCCGGGTGGTCGGCGAGGCCGAGGTAATTGTTGGCGCAGAAGTTCAGCACCTTGCGGCCGTCGGCCAGCGTGATCTCGGCCGACTGCGGCGAGGTGATGATGCGCTCGGACTTGAACAGGCCTGCGGCGCGGATCTCGTCGAGGGTGGCGGCGTAGCGTTGGGTCAGGGGCATGCGGAGTCTCGCTCGGCATTCCCGCGAAGGCGGGAATCCAGTGTCTTGCGGAAGAAAAGTCGAAGTCGCTGGATCCCCGCCTTCGCGGGGACGACGACAATCAATACCAGCTAAGCACGACCTTGCCGGACTTGCCGGACTCCATCAGGTCGAAGCCCTTCTGGAACTCGTCGGCGGGCAGCTGGTGGCTGAGCACCTTGCCCAGCGGGAAGCCCGACAGCACCAGCTGCGTCATCTTGTACCAGGTCTCGTACATGCGGCGGCCATAGATGCCCTGCACGGTGAGGCCCTTGAAGATGATGCGGTCCCAGTCCACGCCGGCGCCCTTGGGCAGGAGCCCGAGCAGGGCGACCTTGCCGCCGTTGTACATCGCGTCGAGCATGTCGTTGAACGCGCGCGGGTTGCCGCTCATCTCCAGGCCGACGTCGAAGCCGTCCATGTGCAGGTCGGCCATCACCTCCTTGAGCGAGGTGTTGCTGACGTTGACCACGCGCGTCGCGCCCATGTCGGCGGCGAGCTTGAGCCGGTAGTCGTTGACGTCGGTGACGACCACGTTGCGCGCGCCGATGTGCTTGCAGATGCCAGCCGCCATCACCCCGATCGGGCCGGCGCCGGTGATCAGCACGTCCTCGCCGACCACGTCGAACTCCAGCGCGCAGTGCGCGGCGTTGCCGTAGGGGTCGAAGAACGCGGCCAGCTCGCTCGGGATCTGGTCGGGGATCGGCCAAAGGTTGCTGGCCGGCATGACGATGTATTCGGCGAACGCGCCGTCGCGGTTAACGCCGATGCCGACGGTGTTCGGGCACAGGTGCTGCTTGCCGGCGCGGCAGTTGCGGCAGTGGCCGCAGACGATGTGGCCCTCGGCCGAGACGCGCTGGCCGGGCGTGTAGCCGGACACGCCCGGGCCGAGTTCGGCGATGCGGCCGACGAACTCGTGTCCGATCACAAGGCCCTGCCGGATCGTGCGCTGCGCCCATTCGTCCCACAGGTAGATGTGCAGGTCGGTGCCGCAGATCGCGGTCTTCTCGACCTTGAGCAGCACCTCGTTGGGGCCCGGCACCGGGACCGGGACTTCCTCCATCCAAAGGCCCTTGGTTGTCTCGCGCTTGACCAGCGCCTTCATGGTTCGGGACATCGTCGGGCCCTGCCGGCTGAGTGAGACGGGCATTATAAGGTTGCAGCGGAAACGGCCCCGGCATGGCGCCGGCCGGGGCCGTGGCGGGGCGGGGGTGGCTACAATCGCGGATCCTTTCATCTGGAACCGACCGCTGATGCGCCTTCCGTCGTCGAGTCTCGCCCTGGCCCTGCTGGCCGTCTTTCCCGCCGCCCACGCCGCCGAGGGCATGTGGGTGCCGCAGCAGCTGCCGGAAATCTCTGCGCCGCTGAAGAAGGCCGGCCTGAAGCTGGCCCCCGAGCAACTCGCCGACCTGACCGGCGACCCGCTGGGGGCGGTGGTCTCGCTGGGCGGCTGCACGGCGAGCTTCGTGTCGCCGCAGGGTCTGGTGGTGACCAACCACCACTGCGCCTACGGCGCGATCCAGCTCAACTCCACGCCCGAGCAGAACCTGATGCGCGACGGCTTCAACGCCGCCACGCCGGCCGACGAGATCACCGCCGGTCCGAATGCGCGCATCTACGCGCTGGACGCGATCACGGACGTCACCGAACGCGTGCGCGCCGCCATCGACGCCGCGGCCGATCCGCTGGCGCGCACGCTCGCGCTGGATGCTGTCGAGAAGCAGCTCGTCGCCGAATGCGAGGCCGAGCCCGGCTATCGCTGCCGCCTGTACAGCTTCCTCGGCGGCAACGCCTACCGGCTGTTTCGCAACCTCGAGATCAGCGACGTGCGCCTGGCCTATGCGCCGCCGGGCAGCATCGGCAACTACGGCGGCGAGGTGGACAACTGGATGTGGCCCCGCCACACCGGCGATTTCGCCTTCTACCGCGCCTACGTCGGCAGCGACGGCAAGCCGGCCGCGTTCTCGCCCGACAACGTGCCCTACGAGCCCAGGCGCTGGCTGAAGATCGCGGACCGGCCGCTGGGGGAGGGCGATTTCGTCATGGTCGCGGGCTACCCGGGCCGCACCAGCCGCTACGCGCTCGCCGGCGAGTTCGACGAGACCGAGCAGTGGACATATCCGACCCTCGTGCACCACTACAAGGCGCTGACCGCGCTGGTGGATGCGCGCGGCAAGGCCGATCCCGACATCGAGGTGAAGTACGCCAGCACGACGCGCGGCTGGGAAAACGTGATGAAGAACTACGAGGGCCAGCTCACCGGTTTCGCGCGCACGCAGGTTGCGGAAGGCAAGCGCGCGGAGGAAGCGGCGGTGCTGGAGTGGCTGCGCGGGAAGGGCGATCAGGGCGCCGCCGCGATCGCCGCACACGAGCAGCTGGTGGCGCTGGACGACGCCGAGCGCGCCACCCGCGAGCGCGACCTGGTCGTGCGCATGTTCAACGGCACCGGCGCGATCTCGGCCGCGATCACGCTGTACCGGCTCGCGATCGAGCGCGGCAAGCCGGACGCCGAGCGCGAGCAGGGCTACCAGGAGCGCGACCTGCCCACGATCGAGGGCGGCCAGCGACAGATGGACCGCCGCTACGTCCCGGCCATGGACCGCGAACTGCAGCGCTACTGGCTGGAGCAGTACGTGGCGCTGCCGGCGGCGCAGCGCCTGCCGGCGCTCGACAAGTGGCTGGGTGGCAGCGACGCCAAGGCGATCGAGCGGGCGCTGGACACGCTGGCGAAGACCTCGATCGGCGACACCGAACAGCGCATGGCCTGGCTCCAGGCCGACCGCAAGGCGTTCGAGTCGAGCAAGGATCCGGCGATCCGCTATGCGGTCGCGATCATGCCGGCCCTGCTGCAGCTCGAGCAGGAAGGCAAGGTGCGCGCGGGCGAGCGCTTGCCGGCGCGCGCGGCCTACCTGCAGGCGGTCGCCGACCATCGCGCGGCGAACGGAGGGTTCGTCTACCCGGATGCGAACTCGTCGCTGCGCCTCACCTTCGGCAACGTCAAGCCATACACCAAGCTCGATGGTTCGAAGCAGCAGTCGTTCACCCGGCTCGAGGAAGTGGCGGCGAAGGCCACCGGCGAGGAACCGTTCGACGCACCGCAGGCGCTGCTCGACGCGATCGCCGCCAAGCGCCATGGCGGGCTGGCCGATCGCCGCCTCAGGACCGTACCGGTGAACTTCCTCTCCGACCTGGACGTGACCGGGGGCAATTCCGGATCGCCGGTGCTGGATGCGAACGGGCGCCTGGTGGGCCTGCTGTTCGACATGAACTGGGAGGCGGTGGTGTCGAACTGGGCGTTCGACGGGGAGATGACCCGCACGATCTCCGTCGACCAGCGCTACATGCGCTGGATCATGCAGGAGGTGTACCCGGCGCCGCAGCTGCTGCAGGAACTCGGCGTCGCGCCGAAGCGCTGATCCGGCGTCGGCCATCATTCGCTAAACTAGGCGGCGCGCCCGGGGAATCGGGGCGCTTCCCCCCAAACCGGAACCTGCCGCCGCATGAGAATCCTGCTTGCCCGCCACGGCGAGACGCCGTGGAATGCCGAAGGCCGCTACCAAGGGCAGGAGGACATCCCGCTTTCGCCGGTCGGCGAGAAGCAGGCGCGCCTGCTGGGCGATCGCCTGCGCGACGTGCGCATCGATAAGGCGGTCAGCTCGCCGCTGACGCGCGCCTACCACACCGCGCAGTTCGCGCTGGGCGAGATGCGCGCGCCGATGCTGACCACCGAGATGGGCTTCATGGAAATCGCCCACGGCACCTGGGAAGGGCTGCTGGCCAGCGAGATCGGCGAACGCGACCCCGACCGCCTGCGCGCCTGGCGCGAGGCGCCCGATACCGTGCAGATGCCCGGCGGCGAGTCGCTCAAGCAGGTGTTCCGGCGCTCGTGGGAGGCGCTGGAGTGGTCGGTCGAGGGCCTCGGCGGCAACGACACCCTGCTGCTGGTGGCGCATGATGCGGTCAACCGCGTGCTGCTGTGCCACGTCCTGGGCATCCCGCTGTCTCGGCTGTGGAGCTTCCGCCAGGCGCCGACGACGCTGAACCTGATCGAGGGCGACGACCTCAAGAACCTCGAGGTGGTGCGGCTCAACGACTGCTCGCATCACACCGCGTTTTTCGGCGAGGCGGTGCATCGGGCGCTGTAGGCCTGGCCGATCGATGCTGCGCCGGTTCGTGCCGGACCGCGCATGTCTTCCCGGCCGCTTGTCGTCGCCTCGATCCGGGGCGTCGCATCGAACCTCAGTGTCATCTCGAGCCCTTCGGCTTCGCCCAGGACAAGCTCCACGGCAGATCTTCTCCGATACGCGCGACGCGACTGACGGAAGATCCCTCACTTCGTTCGGGACGACACATCCAGCTTTTTTCCATGCCCAAGACGCTCCCGGAATGGCTCGCCTACATCGAGCAGCGGCACCCGAAGTCCATCGAGATGGGGCTCGGGCGCGTGCGCGAGGTCGCCGCGCGCATGGGGCTGGGCCGGCCCGCGAAACAGGTCGTTACCGTCGCCGGGACCAACGGCAAGGGCTCGACGGTCGCGTTCATCGAGGCGATCGCGCGCGAAGCCGGGCTGCGCGCCGGGACCTACACCTCGCCGCACCTGCTGGCCTACAACGAACGCGTGCGCATCGACGGGCGCGACGCGGACGATGCGGCGCTGGTCGAGGCCTTCGCCGCGTTGGAGACGGCGCGGGGCGGCGTACCGCTGACGTACTTCGAGTTCGGCACGCTGGCGGCGCTGCAGCTGTTCGAACGTGCGGGGTTGGACCTGGCGATCCTGGAGGTCGGGCTGGGCGGTCGGCTGGACGCGACCAACCTCGTCGATCCGGACGTCGCGGTCGTTACCACGGTCGACCTCGACCACCAGGACTGGCTCGGCGACGACCGCGAGGCCATCGGCGCGGAGAAGGCGGGCATCGCGCGGGCGTGGAAGCCGCTGGTGGTCGGCGACGACGACCCGCCGGCGAGCGTGCTGCGCCACGCCTACGCCATCGGCGCTTCGGCGATCCGCGCCGGCAGCGATTTCTTCTTCGAGCGCCTCGACGATGCGCGCTGGCGCTGGCGCGAGCTGGATTTCGCGCTGGATCTCCCCCTGCCGGCGCTGGCCGCGCCCGTGCAACTGCGCAACGCGGCGATCGCGATCGCGGCGCTGCGCGCGCTGGAAGTCGACATTCCCGACGAGGCGATCGCGCGCGGCGTCGCCAACGCGCGCCTGCCGGGCCGCCTGCAGCGCTTCGGGCGCCAGGACGTGGCGGTGTTCGTCGACGTCGGCCACAACCCGCAGGCCGCGCGGGAACTGGCCGCCTGGCTGCGCGCCGCGCCGGTGCCGGGCCGGACGCATGCGGTCTATGCCGCGCTGAGCGACAAGGACGCGGCGGCGGTCGTGGCGGCGTTCGATGGCGTGGTCGATGCCTGGTGGCTGGCGGGCTCGCTCGGTGCCGGAGCGCGCGGCATCGCCGTCGACGCGCTGACCGAACGCCTGCGCGGGTCCGTCGCGGCCGAGGGCCATCGACATCCGGATCCCGCCGCGGCGCTGATGGCCGCGCTGAAGGCGGCCGGGCCGGGCGATCGCGTGCTGGTGTTCGGCTCGTTCCATGCGGCGGAGGCTGCGTTGCGGACCCTGCATGGCGTGGATTCAGAAGCGCGACCGGACGCCAGCGTATAATTCGCGCGCCCGCCGCTTACAGGCCCTAGCGAACCCGATGGATGCCGGATTGAAACAGCGCCTGATCGGTGCCGCCGTGCTGGTCGCGTTGGCCGTGATCTTCCTGCCGATGCTGGTGAAGGGGCCCGCGCCCGACAGCGGTGTCTCCGACCTGTCCATGCGCGTGCCCGAAGCACCGGAAGGCGATTACAAGACCATCGACCTGCCGCTGGTGGTGCCCGCCGACGCGCCGCAGGGAGGCGTGCTGGGGACGCCGGAACCGGCCGAGGGCGATCCGCTGCCGACGGTCGACACCGCCACCGCGCCGCGCACCGAACCCGCGCCGGATGACGATGACGCCGCCGAGCTTGCCGCCGCACCCGCGACACCTGCACCTGCTGCACCTGCACCTGCAGCCCCAACCACAACCGCAGCCGCAGCCGAGCCGAAGCTGCCGCCCACCGCGGCCGGCGGCGACTATGCGGTGCATTTCGGCGCCTTCGCCAACGAGCGCGACGCGCAGCTGGTGGTGCGCCAGCTGACGGAGGCCGGGCTGGCTGCCTACAGCGAGGCGTTCACCTTGAACGACAGGCCGGCGCAGCGCGTGCGGCTCGGGCCGTACGCCTCGCGCGAGGCCGCCGAAGCGGTGCGCGTGCGCGCCGCGCAGGTGCGCAACGACGTGACGCCACGCGTGGTCGCATTGGATGCACCCGCGGCATCCACGCCGCCTGCCACGCCCGCCTCAGTTGCGGCGAAGCCGGCGGAAGCGCCCAAGTCCGCAACCACGCCCAAGCCGACGGAGACGCCCGCCGCGCCGCCGCCCGCGACCGCCGACGTCGGCTTCGCGGTGCAGGTCGGCGCGTTCGGCAACGCCGCCGAGGCGCAGAAGCTGCGCGACCGGCTGCGCGGGCTCGGCATCACCGCCTTCACCGACACGGTCACCACCGACAAGGGCCGGCTGACCCGGGTCAAGGCCGGGCCGGTGCCGACCCGTCAGGACGCCGAGCGCCTCAAGGCGCAGGTCAAGTCGAAGACCGGCATCGACGGGATGGTCCGTTCCCACCCTTGACCGGCTGGTCGGCGCCCTCCACGTTCCAACCTCGTAGCAGCCAACGGGAAATTAGAGCCATGTGCGGCATCATCGGCATCGTCGCCACCACCGAAGTCGCGACCGCGTTGTACGACGGCCTGACCGTCCTGCAGCACCGCGGCCAGGACGCCGCCGGCATCGCCACCGTCAACGGCACGCAGCTGCGCGTGCACAAGGGCAACGGGCTGGTGCGCGACGTCTTCGACGCGAAGACGATGCGACTGCTGGAGGGCCGCGTCGGCATCGCCCACTGCCGCTATCCCACTGCCGGCAGCGAGGGCAGCGATGAGGCGCAGCCGTTCTACGTCAACTCGCCCTACGGCATCGCGCTGGCGCACAACGGCAACCTGGTCAACACCGACATGCTGCGGCGCGAGGTGTTCGAGCAGGACCGCCGCAACATCAACACCCAGTCGGACTCGGAAGTGCTGCTGAACGTGTTCGCGCACGAGCTCGACAAGCGCCGCACGCTCACGCCCGAGGCCGCGTTCCAGGCGATCGACGGCGTCAACCGCCGCGCCAAGGGCGGTTTCGCGGTGGTCGCCGCGGTGCTGGGCCTGGGCCTGGTCGCGTTCCGCGACCCGCACGGCATCCGCCCGCTGGTGCTCGGCAAGCGCAGCACCGACGCCGGCAACGAATACGCGGTGACCTCCGAATCGGTCGCGCTCGACATCCTCGGCTTCGAGCGCGTGCGCGACATCGCGCCGGGCGAGGGCGTGGTCATCACCGCGCGCGGCGAACTGCACGTGCGCCAGTGCGCCGAGCCGGCCGAACACGCGCCGTGCATCTTCGAGTACGTGTACTTCGCACGCCCGGACTCGATGATCGAGAACATCTCGGTGCACAAGGCGCGCATGCGCATGGGCGTCACGCTTGGCGAGAAGATCCTGCGCCTGCGCCCGGACCACGATATCGACACCGTGATCCCGATCCCGGACACCTCGCGCGACGCCGCGCTGGAGATCGCCAACGTGCTCGGCGTGAAGTACCGCGAGGGCTTCATCAAGAACCGCTACGTCGGCCGCACCTTCATCATGCCGGGGCAGGGCGAGCGGGTGAAGTCGGTCAAGCGCAAGCTCAACCCGATCCCGCTGGAGTTCCGCAACCGCGTGGTGCTGCTGGTGGACGACTCGATCGTGCGCGGCACCACCTCGCAGCAGATCGTGCAGATGGCGCGCGACGCCGGCGCGCGCAAGGTCTACCTCGCCTCCGCCGCGCCGCCGGTGCGCCACCCGAACATCTACGGCATCGACATGCCGACGCCGGAGGAGCTGATCGCGCACGGCCGGACCGAGGACGAGATCGAGCGGATGATCGGCTGCGACTGGCTGGTCTACCAGGACCTGTCCGACCTCGAAACCGCCGTGGCCGGGCCGAAGTTCCCGGGCATGAAGTTCGACAGTTCCTGCTTCAGCGGCGAGTACGTCACCGGCGTCGAGCCGGGCTACTTCGAGGGCCTGAAGCAGTTGCGCTCCGACGACGCCAAGCGCCAGCGCCGGCTCGCGCTCTGAGCGCGTGGCCGCGATGCCGTCGCTGTTCGATGCCGCGCGCGAGTGCCTCGACGCGGCGGCGGTCGACGACAAGATCGCGCTGACCCACCTGCACGCCGCCGCGTTCGCGCGTGGCGAGCGTCCGGTGCCGGACGAGGCGCCTGCGCCGGAACCGATCCGCATGCCCGGCCGCCCGGATCGCCCACGGCTCGTGCACCCGCGCGACCTGCCGCGGCGCGGCTTCGGCAGCGACGGGGGCCGCGCGGCCTTCATCCATTCGATCGCGCACATCGAACTGAACGCGGTCGACCTGGCCTGGGACGCGGCGTACCGTTTCCGCGGGATGCCGGCCGAGTACTACGCCGACTGGGTGCGGATCGCCGACGACGAGGCGCGGCATTTCGCCATGCTGCGCGGGCGGCTGAGCGCGCTCGGCCACGACTACGGCGATTTCGACGCGCACAACGGCCTGTGGGAGATGTGCGAGAAGACCACGCACGACGGCCTCGCGCGCATGGCGCTGGTGCCGCGCGTGCTGGAGGCACGGGGTCTCGACGTCACGCCCGGCATGATCGTGAAGCTGCGCGCGCTGGGCGACGACGACACCGCAGACGTGCTCGAGGTGATCCTGCGCGAGGAGGTCGCGCACGTCGCCGCGGGCAGCCGCTGGTTCCGCTGGCACTGCGAACGCGCGGGCATCGCGCCCGAGCCGAGGTTCCGCGAACTGCTGGCCGAATACGCGCGCGCCGTGCTGCACGGCCCCTTCAACATCGAGGCGCGCAGCGCGGCGGGGTTCAGCGCGGAGGAACTGGAGGCGCTGGTTCAGGCGGCGGAGTCTGCCTGACGATCCCCCCTGTTACAGAATGCCATCCCGAACGCAGTGAGGGATCCCGGCGCGGTCGAAGCGCAGGGCGAGATCCCTCACTGCGTTCGGGATGACATTCGGAGGATCATGGCCCAATTCCGATCGGACGATCTACAGCGTCCGCAGGTCGAGTCCGCCTCCATCCACGCGCAGCACCGAGCCCTGTTCGTACCAGTCGCCGAGCACGACGCGCCGGCGGGCGCGTCCGGCGACAACGAGGTCGTGGATCGCCGGGCGATGCGTGTGGCCGTGGATCAGCGTGTCCACGCCGTAGCGCGCGAACGTGTCCTCGACCGTCGCCGGGGCGACGTCGGTGATCGTTTCCATCGTGCCGGCCTGCTTCAGCTCGCCCTGTCGCGCCTGGCTGGCGGCGCGCGCCTGTTGCGCGAATGCCAGTCGCGCTTCCAGCGGCTGCGACAGGAACTGAGCCTGCCATGCCGGATCGCGCGTCTGCGCGCGGAAGGCCTGGTAGGCGACGTCGTCGGTGCACAGCAGGTCGCCGTGCATCAGCAGCACCGGCGCGCCGTCGAGCACGATCACCGCCGGGTCCGGCAGGATGCGCATGCCGGCGCGGCGCGCCCAGGCCTCGCCGACCAGGAAATCGCGATTGCCACGCTGGAAATACACCGGGATTCCGGCGTCCGACAGCGCCCGCAGCTTGTCCGCGACCCGCGCGCCCGCTTCCGAAGGATCGTCGTCGCCGACCCAGGCCTCGAACAGGTCGCCGAGGATGTAGAGCGCGTCGGCGGCGCGGGCTTCGCCGTCGAGGAAGTCGCCGAACAGCCGGGTGATCTCCGGACGCGCCGGATCGAGGTGCAGGTCGGAAATGAAGAGCGTGGGCATCCGCGGAATTCTAGACCAGTGCGCGCGTCCCGGCCTGTCATCCCGAATGCAGTGAGGGATCTCGCCTTCATGCCCGGTGAGACAAGATCCCTCACTGCGTTCGGGATGACAGCTTTAGCGTGACCTGGTCCGCAAATTGTAGGAGCGGCTTCAGCCGCGACCAAACATTCGACGGGGTCATGTGGATGGTCGCGCCTGAAGGCGCTCCTACGATCTGCGTGCCGAATCGATAGGCGTCGGGGACGACCGCCCGGGGTGTCCGGAATGGCGATCGGGATCGCCGGGGATGGCAAATGGGGAGGAATGGCACGAAGGGCCGCTGCATTCGCGGGCCCGACGAACGGGATGCCGGTAAAATGGCGCGTTTCCCACGCACCCAGCCCCTCCCATGACCTGCCGCACCCGCTTCGCCCCCAGTCCCACCGGCTACCTGCACATCGGCGGCGCGCGCACGGCGCTGTACTGCTGGCTGGAGGCGCGCCACCGCGGCGGCGAGTTCATGCTGCGGATCGAGGACACCGACCGCGAACGCAGCACGCAGGCGGCGATCGACGCCATCCTTGATGCGATGGCCTGGCTGGGGCTGGACTACGACGAGGGTCCGATCTACCAGACGCAGCGCCTCGACCGCTACCGCGAGGCCGCCGAGCGGCTCGTCGCCGAGGGCAAGGCCTACTACGCCTACGAGTCGAAGGAAGAGCTCGACGCGATGCGCGAGGCGGCGATGGCGGAGGGCGGGAAGCCGCGCTACAACGGCGCCTACCGCGAGCGCAACGAGCCGCGGCGCGACGATCCCAACCGCGTGATCCGCTTCCGCAATCCCGTCGACGGCGTGGTGGCATGGGAGGACAAGGTCAAGGGCCGCATCGAGATCGCCAACGGCGAGCTCGACGACCTGGTGATCTTCCGCCCCGACGGCTATGCCACCTACAACTTCGCGGTGGTGGTGGACGACATCGACATGCGCATCACCGACGTGGTGCGCGGCGACGACCACGTCAACAACACGCCGCGCCAGATCAACCTGTACCAGGCGCTGGGCGCGCCGGTGCCTGCGTTCGCGCACCTGCCGATGATCCTCGACGAGCAGGGCGCCAAGCTGAGCAAGCGCACCGGCGCCGCCGACGTGATGCAGTACCGCGACGCCGGCTACCTGCCGCACGCGCTGCTGAACTATCTCGTGCGCTTGGGCTGGTCGCACGGCGACCAGGAGGTGTTCAGCATCGAGGAGATGCAGCGGCTGTTCGAGCTGAAGGACGTGAACGCGAAGGCCTCGCGGCTCGATTCCGCCAAGCTTGGCTGGCTCAACCAGCAGTACCTGAAGAACGACGACCCAGCGGATGTCGCGAAGCACCTCGAGTGGCACCTGCGGCAATGCGGCTACGACCTGTCGCAGGGTCCGGCGCCTGCCGACCTCGTCGTTGCGCTGCGCGACCGAGTGCAGACGCTCAAGGACATGGCCGAGCGCGCCGCGGTCTGGTTCGGCCCGCTAGAGAGCTACGACGACGCGGCCGTGGCCAAGCACCTCAAGGCCGGCGCCGACGCGCCGCTGCGGGACGCACGCGAGCGGCTGGCCGCGTTGCCGGAGTGGAGCGTCGAGGCGATCAACGCCGCGCTGCACGCCACGGCCGAGGCGCTGGAACTGGGCATGGGCAAGGTGGCGCAGCCGATGCGGGTGGCGATCACCGGCACCCAGGTCAGCCCCGACATCTCGCACACGGTGTACCTGGGCGGCCGCGACGAGGCGCTGCGGCGCATCGACGCGGCGATCGCGAAGGTGCCGGCCGAGGCTTGAGCCGGGCGGCATCCGCCTCCATCATCCTTCCATGGGCACGCACGACCACGACTGCATCGACCCCCGCCACCACGTCCACGACGCCAAGGCGTTCGTGCGCGCGGTGGAGCGCGCCTGCCAGGAGCGCGGGCTGCGGCTGACGCCGATCCGTGCGCGCGTGCTGCGCCTGGTCGCGGAGACAGGCCGGCCGGTCAAGGCCTACGACCTGCTCGACATGGTGCGCTCGGGCGAAGGCGCCGGCGCCGACGCGCCGCCGACGATCTACCGCGCGCTGGATTTCCTGCTCGCCAACGGCTTCATCCACAAGCTGCAGTCGGTCAACGCCTTCGTCGCCTGCCACCATCCCGACAGCGATCAGCATTCGGTGCCGTTCCTGATCTGCGACCGCTGCCACAGCGCGGTCGAGCTGGAGGACGCGCAGGTCGTCGCTTCGCTGGACGAACGCGCGCGCGCGCTCGGTTTCGTGCCGCAGGCGCAGACGCTGGAAGTGCATGGTCTGTGCGCGGACTGTGCGGGCAAGGACCAGGTCCGTACGGTGTAAACGTCATCCTCGCGCAGGCGGGAATCCAGCGTCTTCCGTATCGGAAAACGCGGTTTCCGAATGATTTCCTGGTGCAGAAGCAAAGACACTGGGTCCCCGCCTGCGCGGGGATGACGGTGTGGGGGTGGCTCAGGCCGCGATGGGCTGCAGCTGTGGCTTTTCCTCCCGGATCGGCAGGTTGAACGCCGCCGCCAGCAGCGCCAGCACGATGTCCGCGTACCACATCCAGGTGTAGTCGCCGAGATGGGCGATCGCCAGGCCCCCGAGCCACGCGCCGAAGAAGCCGCCGAACTGGTGCGAGAGCAGGGTGAAGCCGAACAGCGTGGCGAGGTAGCGCGGGCCGAACAGCTTGCCGATGATGCCGGCGGTCGGCGGTACCGTCGCCAGCCAGGTCGCGCCGAGGCCGGCAGCGAACAGATAGAAGGTCAGCGGCGTCGGCGGCGAGACCAGGTACACGCCGACCAGCAGCGCACGGCTGGCGTACATCAGCGCCAGCAGCGATTTCATCCGGTAACGCTGCCCGAGCCAGCCGACCGCGAGGCTGCCGCCGATGTTGCACAGGCCGATCAGCGCCAGCGACATGGCGGACACGCTGTCGGACAGGCCGCACATCGCGATCTCGGTCGGCAGGTGCGTGACCAGGAAGGCGATGTGGAAGCCGCAGGTGAAGAAGCCGATGTGCAGGCACCAGTAGCTGCGGTCGCGCGCGGCCACGCGCAGCTGCGCGCGCAGGCCGATGTCGCCTTCCGCGGGCGCCGCGATCGCCGCTGGTCCGGGGACGCGCGTGCCACGCGTCTTGCGCCGCAGCGGCCAGGCCAGCGGCAGCGTCGCCAGCGCAGCGACCGCCATCGCCCACATCGCCGCCATCCAGCCGAAGGCGCCGATGATGGCCTGCGTCACCGGCGCGAACACGAACTGCCCGGCCGAGCCGCCGGCGTTGATCACGCCCGCGGCGAACGAACGCTTGTGCGCCGGCGTCGCGCCGGCGGTCGCACCGATCAGCACGGAAAAGCTGCCCGCGCCCGCACCCGCCGCCGAGAGCAGGCCCAGCGTCAGCACCAGTCCCCAGCCCGACGCCAGCAGCGGCGCCAGCGCCATGCCCACGCACAACAACAAGGCGCCGAACACGAGCACGCGGCCGCTGCCGCGCTGGTCGGCCCAGGCGCCGAAGGCGGGCTGCACCGCGCCCCAGACCAGCTGTCCGACCGCGAGCGCGAAGCTGATCGCGACGATGCCGATGCCGGTGTCCGCCGCGATCGGCTGCACGTACAGCCCCAGCGACTGGCGGATGCCCATCGTGACCAGCAGGGTGGCCGTGGCCGCGAGCACGAGCGGCCAGTAGCGCGGGGTCGCGGCCGCGTTCATCGGCATGCCTGGAGCCGCTGCATGGCGCGGTCGAGGTCGGAGTGCAGCTTCGCCACCGTCGTCGTGCCGAGGTCCCGCTCCACGTCGTCCTGCACGCCGCGCCACAGCGGCAGCGCGCGTTCGATCGTGCGCCGGCCGGCGGCGGTCAGCACGACATGCTTGCGACGGGCGTCGTCGCCGGCGACCAGTCGCAGCCAGCCGGCGTCGACCAGGTGGCGCAGGTCGCGCGTCAGCGTGGTGCGCTCCATGCCCAGCTCCGCGGCGAGGCTGCCGATCGTGTGCTGCGGCCGTTCCGCGCGGCGCAGGATCGAGAACTGGTTGACGTTGAGCCCGGCCGGCGCCAGCGCCGCGTCATAGCGCTGGGACAGCAGGCGACTGAGCTTGCGCAGCCTGAAACAGGTGCAGGTCCCGGGGAGTGGCGCGGCGTTCATGTGTGTATATACACATATTTGCCGGGATCGCGTCAACAGGCGGCATGGGGGAGGGTGGAACGCCGGGCGAAGGCGGATCGCGGCGCCGCCCGGCGCCGCGATCCGCATGCCGGGATCAGAAGAACAGCCGCACCCCGGCCGCGATGCTGCGTCCCGGAAGCGGCGCGAGGTCGCGAAGGAACGAGGTGTGCGGCCGCGCTTCCTCGTCCAGCAGATTGTTGCCGTCGACGAAAAGTTCCAGCGCGCTGCCGCCGGCGGTATCGAGATGCCAGGCGAGGTTGGCGTTGACCAGGGTGTAGCCGGGCGTTTCGTCCTCATGCTCGGACACGCGATCCTGCCGGGCGTAGCGGATGGCGCCGATGCCCGCGCGCCACTGGCCGCCTTCCCAGCGCAGCTCCGCGCCTGCGCGCCATGGCGCCAGCCGCGGCAGGTTGCCGCTCAGCGCGATGTCCGCGGTGTAGTTGTGGGCGTGGTTGCCGTGGGGCACGGCGAACGAAACCTCGCGCGTGCCTTCGCCGTCGAGCCGGCCGCGCACCGCGTCGCCGAATCCGCGCGCGGTCCAGCGGCCGCTGCCGTTGTCGAGGAAGGTCCACTGCAGGTCGAACTCGCCGCCGGTGAAGCGCGCATCGGCCTGGTTCCACACGCGCACGGGCGTACCGCCGTCCTCGATGCCGGTATCGGCGAGATAGACGAAGTCCCGGTAGTCCACCGCATATACCGACGCGCCGAACTTCAGCGGACCGTGGTGCCAGTGCAGGCCGAGTTCGGCGCGGTTCGCGGTTTCGCGCCGCAGGTCCGGGTTGCCGAACTCGTAGCTCTGCGTCGCCACGTGCAGGCCGTCGGAATACAGTTCCTCGGCGGTCGGCGAGCGCTGCGCGCGATCCAGGCCGAACGACAGGTGCAGGTCCTCGCCGAAGTGCCAGCGTGCGGCCGCCGACAGGCTGGTGGCGCCGAAGTCGCGCGAGGGGCCGATCGCCTCGTCCTCGTCGACCTCGATCCGGTTGCGGTCGTGGCGGGCGCCGAGTTCGAGATCGACCGTGCCGAACGTGCGCTGGCCGATCCAGAACAGGCCGACGTCGCGCGATTCCGACGCCGGCACGAAGGCTTCGTCGCCGACCGCGCGGAAGTCGCGCTGCGAGGCCTGCAGCCCGAACGCGCCGTCCCAGCCGGCCCAGTCGCGGTGCACCAGCTCGACGCGGGCCTCGGTGCTGTCGTTGTCGAACACGGTGCCCACCTCCTGGCCCTCGTATTCGGTATGGGTGTACTCGGTGCGCGCCAGCTTCACCCGCAGCGTGTCGAAGGCGCCGAGGTTGTCCAGTCCGCCGCGCACTTCGTAGCGGCGCTGGTCCATGACGATGTGCACGCCTTCCTCGTGCGCCTCCTCGTGGTCATGGTCGTGATCGTCTTCATCCTCGTCCTCGTCGCCGTGATCGTGTCCGTCCTCGTGCTCGTGCGAATGGCCGGGCACGCCGTAGCGGGTGTTGAACAGGCTGACGCCCACGCCGAGGAAGCCGCGATCGCCGACCCAGGACACGCCGAGCGCGGCGCTGTCGGTGCGCACGAAGCTGTTCGGCAACGTGCCGTAGGCCTCTTCCTCCTCTTCCTCGTGGTCGTGGTCCTCCTCGCCGTGCTCGGCCTCGCGCAGCGCGGCGCTCTCGGCGTAGCCGGGGATGTCGTAGTCGCCGCTTTCGCGATGCAGCGCATCGAGGTGGAACACGAAATTGCCGGAGGTGCCGTCGAGCCGCAGCATGCCGGTGCGCTCGTCGTTGACGCTGCCGGCGCGCAGTTCGGCGCGGCCCTGCAGCGGCGCGTCGGTGAGACGTTCGGGGATGCGGCCGTCGACCACGTTGACCGCACCGCCGATCGCGCCGCTGCCATAGAGCAGGGTGGAGGGGCCTTTCAGCACCTCGATCTGCTCGGCGAGGAAGGGCTCGATCGAAACCGCATGGTCGACGCTGACCGTGGACACGTCGCCGGAGGCCAGGCCGTCGCTGAGCACCTGCACGCGGGCGCCGTCGAGGCCGCGGATGATCGGGCGGCCGACGCCCGGTCCGAAGTAGGATGACTGCACGCCCGGCAGGCGGTTGACGGTATCGCCGAGGGTGTTGGACCGGGCCTCGTCGAGGCGGCTGCCGGCCAGCACCTCGACCGGCCGGGTCAGGTCCTCGGCGGTCCGGGGAATGGGGGTGGCGCGGACCAGGATTTCGTTCAGGTCCTTGATTTCGCTGTGGCGCGGGTCGTCCTGCGCGGCGGTCTCGGCGACGGCGGGGAGGGCTGACAGGGCGAGGACGAGCGCCACCGACAGGCGGCATGGCGTGGGAAGCGGGATGGGCATGGGGAGGGTGACCTGGCGGGTTCGGTGATGTTATATTATTACTGTCGAATCCCCGGCCGACTGTCAACACCCCGAAGGTCATGACTCCCCGCCAACGTCATCACTGGCTCGACCGCTTCGGCGCGGCGGGTTCGCTCGCCTGCGCGGCGCACTGCGCATTGCTGCCGCTGCTGATCGCGGCGCTGCCCACGCTCGGCATCGCCGCGTGGCTCAGCGACGGGTTCGAGTTCGGCTTCGTGCTGTTCGCCAGCCTGCTGGGGGCGTTCAGCCTGCTCTGGGGCTACCGCCGGCACCGCGCGGTCCGGGCGCTCGGGCTGCTGCTGCCGGGGCTGCTGGTGCTGTGGATCGGCGTGCTCTACGCCCCGCTGCACGAATCGGTGGTTCCGCACGCCGTGGCGATGACCCTGGGCGGGACGCTGGTCGGCCTCGGCCACCTGGTGAACCTGCGGCTCAACCACGGCCACGTACACGACGCCAGCTGCGCGCACTGACGCCTGGTCCATGGCGTCCTGGTTCACCCTGCATGCTAGACTGTGCGGCTTCGCGCGGACCCGCGCGGCGGCCTGCGGGCCGTAGAGTTTCCAGCCGAATCCAGAGATCTCAGGAGCACGACAATGGGCAAGGGCGACCGCAAGACCGCCAAGGGCAAGCGCTATTCCTCCAGCTATGGCAACGCGCGCCCGAAGGCCGTGACCAAGGCCGCGGGCACCGCCGCCGCGCCGGTGGCGAAGAAGGCCGCGACGAAGGCTCCCGCCAAGAAGGCGGTGAAGAAGGCGGTCGCGAAGGGCGAGTGAGCGCAGGGCTGTCGCCATGAGGAAGAAGCCCCGCGATTGCGGGGTTTTTTCATGGTGGTTCGTACAGGCTGCGAAGCGGCCCTTCCTCCGCAGGCGGGAGGGAGTACGGCGCAGCGGCTCCGCTCCTGCAGGGGAAGGTTGGGCCAGGGCGCACGCGCCCGCAGTCCGCGGTACGGGACGTGGCCGCCATCTCCCGGAAAATGCGTTCAGCTTTGTGCATCAAAGCCAATTTCAGGGGGTTGGCCATCAGCTGCGGTGACGTGGAATTCCTGAGCCCGGACGCCTGTCCGGAGCTCGCCTCCGACTGGTCGTGGTTGGAGTCCCGGGCGAACGGTTCGCCCTTTACCTCGTGGACCTGGGTCTCGACGTGGCTCAAGCACCTGCCGGACACGGTGCAGCCCATGGTATGCCGCGTTCGCGATGGCCAGGGGCTCGTGGCGCTGGGCCTCACGGTCGGTGTTCCCGAGCGCGGCTTTCGCCGGATCTTCGGCGGTCACTCGATCCGTCTCCAGGAAACCGGGGACGCGGCGATCGATGAAGTCACGCCGGAATACGTCGGACTGCTGGTCCGGAAGGGCAGCGAGGTCGATGCCTACGCCGCATTCTTCGACGCCGTGTCGGCGCGGTGCCGGAACTGGCGGCGGATCCAGGTGCCGGCGACCAGCCACGGCAATGCGATCCAAGCGGCGCTGCCGGACGGCCTGCGCGCCTATTCCACGTGCGATCGCCCGGCCTACACGATCGACCTCGCGGCCATCCGTGCCTCGGGCAGGCGCTACGTCGACCATCTGTCCAAGAAGACCCGCTCCAACCTGGCGCAGGTGCGCCGCGCCTACGGCGAACTCGGCGCCCTGCGCGTGGACATCGCCGATACGCCGGAACGCGGCCTGGAATGGCTGGAAGGTCTCCGGCAACTGCACGAGCGTCGCTGGGAGTCGAAAGGACAACCGGGTTCCTTCGCGAGCCCCTACTTCCGCGCCTTCCACCGGGATCTGGTGGCGGAGGGCGTCGCCAGCGGATTCGTCGATCTGATCCGGGTGACGGCGGGAGACCTGATCGTGGGCTATCTCCATGTCCTGCAGTGGCGCGGCGGGCGCTACTACTACAACTCCGGGTTCAACTACGGCGCGCTGGAGCGCTACGACAGTCCCGGGATCGCGGCCCTGCACGCCGTCGTCGAACACGGGATCGACCACGGCTGGACGCTGTTCGACTTCCTGGCAGGCGAGCAGGACTACAAGCGGCGGCTGAGCACCGGCAGCCAGAGCCTGCACTGGATCGACGTCCGCCGCGCCGGACCGGGACTGGCGGCCGAGGGTTTCGCATGGCGGCTGCTGTCGGGCAGGGAACTGGGCGTTCCCCTGGGGCAGGCGCTCGCCGCCTGACGACGGCCGGCGGTGCCGGCCATCGTCCACGGCGGCGTCAGCGCGCCTGTGCGCCGGCCTCGATCTCGCGCCAGGCGCGCAGCAGGTTGCCGCCGAGGATCTTGCGGATGTCGCCGTCCGAATAGCCGCGCGCCTGCAGCCCGGCCACCAGGTTCGGGAAGTCCGCGACCGAGCGCAGGCCGTCGGCGAGTTCGCCGCCGACGCCGTCGAAATCCGAGCCAAGGCCGACGTGGTCGACGCCGATCAGCCGTACGCCGTAGTCGATCTGGTCGAGCACCGCCTCGATCGGCGTCTGCGGCACCGGATGGTCGCGCTCCCAGGCCTCTTCGAACGCCTTGCGGTCCTGCGTCGGCTTGCCGGCCGCGGCCAGTTCCGCATTGCGCTTGTCGAACTCGGCGCGTGCGCGGAAATGCGCCTGCATGTCGGAGGCCGCCTGCGGGCTCACGAAGGCGATGCCGAACGGCACCTGCACCACGCCGCCCCTGGCCGCGATCGCCTTGGCCAGGTCGTCGCTGATGTTGCGCTCGAAGCCCGGCGTGAAGTGGCGGAACGCGGAATGGCTGGCGATCACCGGCACCGCGCTCAGTTCGATCGCCTGCGCGGCGGCGGCGTCGGAGACATGCGAGACGTCGACCATGATGCCGAGCCGGTTCATCTCGGCGACCACCTCGCGCCCGAACGGGCTCAGGCCGTTCCACTTGTGCTCGGCGGCGTACGACGAGTCCGAAATGCGGTTGGCGGCGCTGTGGGCGAGGGTGATGTAGCGGATGCCGCGGTCGAAGAAGGCCTGCACCTGCGAGAGGTCGTCGACCAGCGGCGCGCCGTTCTCCATGCCCAGCGGCAGCAGCACGCGGCCGCCGGCGCGCAGGCGCTCGACGTCGTGCGGCGAGGTCAGGATCGCGAACTTGTCGGGATGGCGCTGCACCAGCGCCTCGATCGAATCGATCTGCGCGTGCGCCGACTGCCGTGCGCGGCCCTCGTCGTCCTCGCGCGCGGAGGTGTAGATCGACATGAAGGCGACGTCGAGCCCGCCTGCGCGCGCGCGCGGATAGTCGAACTCGCGATCCGGCGCGGCGACGCCGAGGTCGGCCCAGATTTCGGAAAGGATGCCGGGCGCGTCGATGTGGGTGTCGACGATGATCGCGTCCTGGGCCAGCGCGCGGGCGGCCTGGGGCGCATCCTGCGCCGCGGCCGACATCGGTGCGATCGCGAGGAGCAGCAGGTAGGGCAGGGGGCGAAAGTGCATAAGGGCTCCGGTGCTGATGGTAGGAAAGGACAGGAATCGTGGGAGCGCCCTCGGGCGCGATGCTTTCGCCATGCTTCAAGAGGGGCATCGCGCCCGAGGGCGCTCCCACGGTGGCAGGGGCGCGTCAGCGTATCGCGTGTCCGGACGCGAACACGCGTTCGGCCAGCGATCCCCCGAGCCAGTAGCACAGTTCCGCCGGCCGGGCGATGTTCCAGTGGACGAAGTCGGCGCGCAGTCCGGTCCGCAGCGCGCCGCGGTCGTCGAGCCCGAGCGCACGCGCGGCGTTGACGGTCGCGCCGCGCAGCGCTTCTTCCGGCGTCAGGCGGAAATGCGTGCAGGCCAGCTGCATCGCCTGGCGCAGGGACAGCAGCGGCGAGGTGCCGGGGTTGCAGTCGGTGGCGACCGCCATCGGCACGCCGTGCGCGCGGAATTCGTCCAGCGGCGGCAATGTCGTCTCGCGCAGCACGTGGAAGGCGCCGGGCAGCAGCACCGCGACCGTGCCTGCGCGCGCCATCGCGCGCACGCCTTCGCGCGAGGTATGTTCGACGTGGTCCGCGGACAGGCCATCGAATTCGGCCACCAGTGCGGCGCCGTCGCCGTCGCTGAGCTGGTCGGCGTGCAGTTTCACCGGCAGTCCGAGCCTGCGCGCGGCCTCGAATACGCGGCGGGTCTGCGCGATCGTGAAGCCGATGCGCTCGGCGAAGGCATCGACCGCGTCGACCAGGCCTTCTCCATGCAGCGTCGCCAGCCAGTCGCAGACCTGTGCGATGTAGTCGTCGGCGCGACCGGCGTATTCGGGCGGCAGGGCGTGCGCGGCGAGGAAGGTGGTGCGCACGTCGACGCCGAGCGACTGCCCGATGCGGCGCGCGACGCGCAGCATCTTGCGCTCGCCGTCGAGGTCGAGGCCGTAGCCGGACTTGATCTCGAGCGTGGTGGCGCCGTCGGCCAGCAGCGCGCGGGCGCGCGGCAGCGACTGCGCCAGCAACGCGTCCTCGCTGGCCTCGCGGGTGGCGCGCACGGTGGAGACGATGCCGCCGCCGCCGCGCGCGATCTCCTCGTAGCCCGCGCCCTGCAGGCGCTGTTCGAACTCGCCGGCACGGTCGCCGGCGAACACGACGTGGGTGTGGCAGTCGACCAGGCCGGGCGTGATCCAGCCGCCGTCGGCCTCGACCACGAGGTCGGCGAGCCGGTCGGGATCGCCGGGAAGATCGCGTCGCTGGCCGACGAACGCGATCCGGCCGTCGCGCCAGCCGAGCGCGCCGTCCTCGATGGCGCCGTAGCCGGCGTCGCCGTCCAGCGTCGCCAGCGAGGCGCCGACGACCAGGCCGTCCCAGAGCTCAGTCACCGCCGCCTCCGCCGTCGCCACCACCACCACCACCACCACCGTCTCCGCCATCGCCGTCCCCCTCGTCGTGGCGACGATCGGACGTGGTCGACGTTCCCTCGCCGCCGCGGCTGCGCCGGGCGCCCGGCGTTCCCAGCCGCTCGCGTGCCTTGAAGAACACCAGCGCCGCGGCAAGCAGCACGAAGAAGAGGATCGCCACGGTTTCGAACATGAACACCGGCCTGTGAAGGGGAACGCCAGCGCGGTAGCCTAGCGCACTCCCGCCGCAGACCGTTCGCTGATGCCTGGATCGCCCGGATTCCCGATCGAAGCCGTTGCCGCGGGCTGGCGCCTGCCGGGCATCGCCAACCTGCATTCGCACGCGTTCCAGCGCGCGATGGCGGGCCTGGCCGAACGACAGACGCATCCGGCCGACTCGTTCTGGACCTGGCGCGAGACGATGTACCGGATGGCCACGCGCTTCGATCCCGAGTCGCTGCATGCGGTGGCTTCGCAGCTGTACGTGGAGATGCTGGAGGCCGGCTACACGACGGTCTGCGAGTTCCATTACCTGCACCACGCGCCCGACGGCACGCCGTACGCCACGCGCACGGCGATGTCGGACGCGCTGATTGCAGCCGCGCGCGACGCCGGCATCCGCCTGACGCTGCTGCCGGTGCTGTACATGACCGGTGGCTTCGACGGCCGCGCGCTCGGGGAACGGCAGAAGCGCTTCGGACACGGCGTCGACGGCTACCTGCGCCTGTTCAATGCGCTGCACGCGAAGCAGGACGACATGCTGAAGGTCGGCTGCGCGCTGCACAGCCTGCGCGCGGTGCCGGCCGACGCGATGCGCGAGGTGCTGGCGGCACTGCCGGCGGATGCGCGCATCCACATCCACATCGCCGAGCAGGTCGGCGAGGTGCAGGACTGCCTGGCCGTGCGCGACCTGCGGCCGGTCGAATGGCTGCTGCGCAACGCGCCGGTCGATGCGCGCTGGACGCTGGTGCACGCCACCCACCTCAACGATCCCGAGGTCGCCGGCATCGCGAAATCCGGCGCGACGGTGGCGATCTGCCCGACCACCGAGGCCAACCTCGGCGACGGCCTGTTCCGGCTGCGCGACCATCTCGATGCCGGTGGCGCCTGGGGCATCGGCTCGGATTCGCATATCTCGGTGTCGCCGGTCGAGGAACTGCGCTGGCTGGAGTACGGCCAGCGGCTGGCGACGCGCCATCGCAACATCGCCGTGTCGGCGGCATCGCCCAGCGTCGGCGCGACGCTGCTGGAAGGCGTGCTGGCGAGCGCCGCGCAGTCGACCGGCTTCTCCGACATCGACGATGCCGTCGTGCTCGATGGCGATGCGCCATTGCTGGCTGGCGCCACGGCGGAGGATGTGGCGGATCGCTGGATCTTCAGCGGCAACCGTCCGGCGGTGCGCGAGGTGCGCGTCGGCGGGCGGCGCGTCGTTGCCGACGGGTTGCATCCGGAGCGAGAAGCGGTCGCGCAGCGGTACGCGGCTGTGGTGCGGGATCGGTTGCTGGGTTGATTGCGCTGTGTGCGATGGCCCCCACCCAACCCTCCCCCGCACGCGGGGGAGGGCTCTACTCCTGCTGTTGCTCCCTCCCCCGCGTGCGGGGGAGGGTTGGGGTGGGGGCCCGCTTCCCGTCCCTCGCCACGCATGACCTGGATCAATGCAACGGTGAACGATGCCCCGGCACGCTAGGTCCACCTTGAACGGGAAGCCGCAAGCATGAACGTCGACATCGCCATCGTCGGGGCCGGCCCGGCCGGACTGTGTTTCGCCCGCTCGCTGGCCGGCAGCGGTCTGTCGGTCGCGGTCGTCGAGAAGCAGCCGCTGCCGGCGATCTCCGGACCGGCGTTCGACGGTCGCGAGATCGCGCTCACCCACGCCTCGCGCGACATCCTCGGACGACTCGGACTGTGGTCGCGCTTCGATCCCGCCGAGGTGTCCGACCTGCGCGATGCGAAGATCATCGACGGCGACACCGAGGATGGGCTGCTGGTCAGCGCCGCCGACGGCCGCAGCGGACAGCTGGGCTGGCTGGTACCCAACCACCTGATCCGCAGGGCGGCATACGACCTGGTGTCCACGCAAGTGGACGTCGAACTGCTGCCGGGACGCGGCGTGCGCGGCGTCGTGCGCGAGGGCGACGGCGTCGTGCTGTCGCTGGACGGCGACGAGCGCCTTCGCGCGCGCCTGCTGATCGCCGCCGACAGCCGCTTCTCGCAGGTGCGGCGGATGCTCGGCATCGGCGCGCGCTCGTACGACCACGGCAAGCGGATGCTGGTCGCCCGCGTCGCCCACGAGCGCGCGCACCACCACGTCGCCTGGGAGTGGTTCGACTATGGCCAGACGCTGGCGCTGCTGCCGCTCGCCGGCGATCGTTCCTCGGTGGTGCTGACGCTGTCGCCGCAGGAGATGGCGAAGGTCGAGGCACTGGACGATGCGGCGTTCGCGGCGGACATGCAGCGGCGCTTCCGCGATCGGCTCGGCGCGATGACCACGATCGGCACGCGCCACGTCTATCCGCTGGTGTCGGTGTACGCCGACCGCTTCACGGCATCGCGCGCGGCGCTGGTCGGAGACGCCGCGGTCGGTATGCATCCGGTCACCGCGCACGGTTTCAACCTCGGCCTGCAGGGGCAGGCGAAGCTGGCCGAGGCGGTGCTGCAGGCGCATCGGGACGGTCGCGACATCGGCGCCGACGCAGTGCTGGCGCAGTATCAGCGCAGGCACCACGCCGCGGCCTGGCCCATGTATGCGGCCACTCGGCTGGTGGTGCGCGTGTTCACCGACGATCGTCGCGCGGCGCGCGGACTGCGCGGCGCGATCCTGCGGGTCTCCAACAGGCTGCCGCCGTTCCGGCGCGCGATTGCGGCGAGGTTGACGCAGGCATAGGGCGGGCCTAGGCCCGCCGCCACGCGGGAGAAGAGACGGCGGGCCTAGGCCCGCCCTACGGGAACAGGTCGAATTCGGGCGGGAGGGCGCCCTCCAGCTTGAGCAGGAACTGCTTGGTCGGCAGGCCGCCACCGAAGCCGGTCAGCGAACCGTCGGCGCCGATCACGCGATGGCAGGGCAGGACGATCGGCAGCGGATTGCGTCCGTTCGCGGCGCCGACCGCGCGCGTCGCGCTCGACCTGCCGACGCGCGTGGCGAGTTGCGCATAGCTGACCGTCTCGCCGTAGGGAATCGTGGCCAGCGTGGTCCAGACCTTGCGCTGGAACTCGGTGCCGTGCGGCGACAGCGGCAGATCGAACGCGCGCCGCTTGCCGGCGAAATACTCGTCGAGTTGCCTGCGGGCCTTGCGCAGCGTGGCGTTGTCGCCTTCGCGCCAGTCGCCGTCGCGTTTCACCGGATGCCGGTTGTCGCGGAACTCGATCGCGCGCAGGCCGTCGTCGTCCGCGGCGACGAACAGCGGTCCGACAGGACTGTCGACGAATGCAGTGAGGACGATCATGCGGGTTTCCTCCGTGCGGGGGATTTGCGGGCAGGTGGAATGTTCAGGGACGCTGCCGCGCGTTGCGTCAGCGCGGCGTCGCGCCACAGCTGGATGACCGCATAGGCGCGCCAGGGCCGCCAGTCTTCGGCGCACGCCAGCAGCGCTTTCGCGGTCAGCCGGCTCCCCCCCGCCATCGTGGGGCTGGGTGCCGCGGGATAGTGCTTCTGCAGCACGAGATCCTCTGCGGGAAAGGCGTCCGGATGGCCGAGCGCGCGCAGCGCGATGTACTGCGCGGTCCACGGGCCGATGCCGGGCAGGGCGGTCCAGCGGGCGACGAAGTCGTCCAGGGTGCGTTCGGCGCGGAAATCGACGCGGCCGTCGACGACTGCCTTCGCGATCGTGCGGATCGTCGCGGCGCGCGCGTTAGTCAGTCCGATGCCGGCGAGATCGGCGTCGGCCAGGCGCTCCAGCGTCGGGAAGAAATGCTGCAGGCCGACGGTAGCGAAAGTCTCGGGCAGCGGCGTGCCGAAGCGCTCGGCCAGCCGCGCGGTCACCGTGCGCGCCGCCGCGACGCTGACCTGCTGTCCGACCACCGCGCGCACCGCGATCTCGAAGCCGTCCCAGCCGCTGGGCAGGCGCAGTCCCGGCCGCTTGCGCAGCAGCGTGCGCAGGCGCGCATCGCGCGACAGGGTGGCGCCGATCGTTTGCGGATCGGCATCGAGGTCGAACATCCTGCGCACGCGCTCGACCAGCGCCAGCAGCTGCGATGGCGCGCAGCCGTGCAGTTCCAGTTTCAGCGCGTGGCTTTCGCCACCATCGCCGCCCGGCCACGCGCTGACGCGCAGCCAGCCGGGCGCAGCGGCGTCGCCGACCACGCGCAGATAGGCTTGCGCGTCAACGGCTTCGACGCCGGGCAGCGCGCGTCCGCGCAGGAAATCCAGCATCGCCGCGAAGTCGTAGGGCGGGCGGTAGTGCAGGCGCAGCGCCAGCACGTCGCCGTCGGCCGCCCGCGGTCGCTGGCGCAGTTCGCGCGGCGCCATGCGGTAGGCCTCGCGGAACGTCGTGTTGAAACGGCGCAGACTGCCAAAGCCGGCGGCGAGCGCGATTTCGGTGATCGGCAGCGCCGTTTCGGTCAGCAGCTGTTTTGCGAACAGCAGGCGCCGGGTGCCGTGCACGCCGATCGGTGGCGCGCCGAGGCGTTCGACGAACAGCCGCCGCAGCTGCCGTTCGCCGACGTGCACGCGTTCGGCCAGCGCCGACAGCGGTTGCTCGGCGAGGAAGCCGTGGTCGATCAGCTTCAGTGCGCGCGCAACCGTTTCGTCGCCGCGCCGCCAGGCGCCGTCGGCGGGCGACAGCTCCGGCCGGCAGCGCAGGCAGGGCCGGTAGCCCGCGGCTTCCGCGGCGGCCGCGTTCGCGTAGTAGGCGACGTTGCGGGATTTCGGCGGCGGCGCCGGGCAGGTCGGGCGGCAGTAGATGCCGGTGCTCGAAACAGCGGTGAAGAACAGGCCGTCGAAACGCGGGTCGCGGCTCAGGCGCGCCTGTTCGCAGATGGCCGGATCGGGCAGGGCGGCGCTGGCAGCAGGATTCGACATGGGCGCAGTCTAGCGCCGGGAGCGGCACCGAACTCGCCGTTTTCGGACATCAATGCGGGGAATCGCAGGAGCGCCTTCAGGCGCGATTACTTTGCCGGCCCCGACGGTGCCCGGTCGCGGCTGAAGCCGCTCCCGCAAGGCACGGCCCGGATCTTCCTGGGGCCCCAACACGATGTCATCCCGAGCGCAGCGAGCGATCCGCTTCCATGGGTCATGCCCGGCACCGAGCGAGATCGCCATGCTCGGGATGACAGCGTCGATCTTGTCGGACGCCCCTGGATGTCTCCTTCAATCGGAACCGGCGTCGCGCAGCGCGGGCCGCAGCGGCTCGATCGAACCATCGTTCGGCGCCGGTTCGATGCCGAGCAGGTGCGCGAGCAGCGGATAGACGTCGACGTTGTCGAAGGCGGGAAGCACCAGGCCCCCGCGGAACGACGGTCCCGCCGCGAGGAACAGCGCGCGCATCGACGGCAGCGCCGGATCGTAGCCGTGCGAGCCGCGGTCGTGCGCGGGGCGCTTGGCGATCGTCGCGCGTGGCAGCATGTCCCAGCCCTCGTGCATCTGGCAGACGATCGGCGCGATGCGCGGATGGGTGCCGTAGCGCCAGTGCGCGGGAAGTTCGCCCTTGCGCCAGCAGTCGTATTGCGCATGCGCGCCGAGCAGCCTGCGCTCGACCTGCGCCTCGAACCCCGCGTTCGGTGCCACCTGGATCACCTGGCCGATGCTCACCACCGTCGCTTCCTCGCGCGACACCACGTCTTCCACCGCCACCCACCGGCCGGGTGCCACCGTGGCCATGCCGTGGTCGGAGGCCACGATCAGGTCGACGTGTCCGAGCAGTCCGCGCGCCTCAAGACCCTGCAGCAGGCGTCCGAGCGCGGCGTCGACTGCACGCACCGCCGCCCGCGCCTGCGCCGAGTCCGGTCCATGTTCGTGCGCCTGCTTGTCGACGGTTTCGAAGTACAGCGTCGCCAGTCGCGGGCGCGTGGCCTCGGCTTCCGACAGCCAGCCGAGCACGGTGTCGACGCGGACGTCGAGCGGCAGGGTGTCGCCGTCGACGTATTCGGTCCAGCGGGTCGGGCGGATGCCGTCGATCTCCGCCTCGCTGCCCGGCCAGTACAGCGTCGCGCTGCGCAGGCCGGCCTTTTCCGCGCCGACCCAGATCGGCTCGCCGCCCCACCAGCGCGAGTCGCCGACTGCGGCGCGGTTGGAGAGCCAGAAGCCGCCATCGATGGCCACGTCCCGCATCGTGTTGTGGACGATGCCGTGGCGATCGGGCCGCAGCCCGGTGACCAGCGTGTAGTGGTTCGGGAACGTCAGCGAGGGGTACGAGGGATTCATCCACTCCGCGCGTACGCCTTCGCGCGCTATGCGCGACAGCGCCGGGGTGATGTCGGGATCGAGATGGTCGGGGTGGAAGCCGTCCAGGGAGACCAGCAACACGGTGCGCGCGTCGGCGACCGATGCAGGGGATGCGGACATCGGCGGCTGCGTCGCGCAGGCCGCCGCCACGCAGGCGAACAATGCCGGCAGCAGGAAACGCGGCGGCAGTAGGCAGGATGGAAAGTGCATGACCCGATGATACGGGCAGGAGATGACGGCTTGCGTCGGCTCAGCAGTCGTCCGATCGCCCGGTGGCGTAGCGCAGTCCGCGCAGCAGGTGCGCGCGGAACCTCGCATCGCCGTAGATCGTGCGGTCGTGGCCCAGGCCCGTGTACCACGCACGGCCGCCGAAACCCGCGTGGCACCACGCGATCGGATGGTCCTCGCCCATCGTGCCGCCGTCGTAGGCGCGTTCGTCGACGGTGGCGATCACGTCCACGTGCGGCCGCGGGTTGCGGCGGTAGTTGTACAACTCGTCGGTGATCCGCCAATCGGTCATGCCCGGAAGCTGGCGTCCAGCCTCGAAATGCACGTTTGAGGCCTGCAATCCCGGCGGATGGCTCTCGAACCATGCACCGACCAGCTCGCCGTACCAAGGCCAGTCGTAGCCGGTATCTGCGGCGGAATGCACGCCGAGGAAGCCGCCGCCGGCGCGCACGTAGCGTTCGAACGCGGCGCGCTGAGCGGGATCGAGGATCGGACCGGTGGTGTTGACGAACGCGACCGCGTCGAAGCCCGCGAGCGTCGCATCGGTGAACAGCGCGGGATCCTCGCTGTGCACGATGTCGTAGCCCGCCTCGGCGGCGAGTCCGCGCACGACGCCCACGGCGACCGGAATCGAATCGTGGCGCCAGCCCTGCGTCTGGGTGTAAACGGCGATGCGCGGGCGTTCCGCCGGGTTCGCGGCCGGCGTGCGCTCGGCGGAGGAGGTCATCGCGGCGCAGCCGGCCAGCAGCAGCGCCGGCAGCAGCAACGAAGCGGGAAGGACGCGGTGCGAGCCGATCATCGGAGCATGATAGAGCGCCAGTCGCCAGATCGTGCACGGTCGGGATCGGGCGGGCATGACTTGTGCCGCATGCGGGGTTTGTCTGCCCGACGGCGATGCGGCCTCCGTCGTCGGGAATGCCGCCATGCCTCGCCTCCTGCCGCTGCTGCTGTGGGCATGTTTTCCGGCATTCGCCGCGGGACAGGCGCCATCGGATTCGACGCCCGGTCTTTCGCCCGCCGAATACGAAGTGTGGGCGCGCGAACTGGGCTTCGCGCAGTCCGTCGCCGACGGCGATGCCGGGGCGTTCGCCTCTCATCTCGAACCTGGCGCGGTATTCGGCGCGAAGTCGCCGCAGCCGCAGCGCGGCCGCGATGCCGTCGTCGCGGCGTGGGCGGGACTGATCGCCGGCGATCCGATCCGGCTGCAGTGGTATCCGACGATGGTCGCCGTCGGCGGCAGCGGCAGGCTCGCGTATTCCAGCGGACCGGCGCTGTACGAGAAGGCGGGTGCGCAGGGGCCGGATTTCCGCATCGGCGCCTTCCAGTCGATCTGGCGGCGTGGCGACGACGGCGCCTGGCGCGTAGTGTTCGACGACGGCATCCGCCCGCAGCCGGCGACGCCGGAAGAGGTGGAGGCGTTCAGGAACGGACGCAGCGTGGCGTGCCCGCGGCCGCCACGCTGACGACGGTCTGAACTGCCCGCGCGTAATGCATTGAATCTGCGATGTTTGCGCGTATGTTGTCGGGTGGCCGTCTGGCCGGAATTCGCCATGAGGTACCCCATGAAACATCGCCTGCTGACCGCCCTGCTCGTCGGGGCCGCATTCGCCGTTGCCGTTCCCGCCACCGCGCTGGCGCAGGACGAGGAACTCGAGGAGGCCGGCAGCGCCGCCGCGAAGAAGAAGGGCGATCCCGACGACCGCTTCTGCATCAAGGAAACCGGTTCGCGCATCGTCGCCTCGCGCAACAGGTCGAAGAAGTCCGACGAGGAGTGCGTGAATGCCGCGGGACGCGTGTACACCCGCCAGGACATCGAGAGCACGGGTTCGGCCGACCTCAGGGATGCGCTGCGCCGCCTCGATCCTTCGATCCGCTGAGACCGGTTTGCCCGGTTCGCACTGGAACGCCCGGCACCTGCCGGGCGTTCTTCATTCCAGGGGCAGGGCCGGCGATGCGCGGCCCAGCCGTGGAAGCGCCAGGCTGGCCGCCAGCAGCACCGCCGCCAGCAGCGACAGCCAGCCGAATGCATCGCCCCAGCGGCGATAGGGGGTCCGCGTCTCGCGCAGGGGCAGGGTCGCCACCAGCGACGTCGGTCCGTCCGCGCCGGCCGCCGAGGCTTCGGCGACGATGCGGCCGCGATCGTCGCTGAGCGTCAGGTTGCCGTCGCGCGCGACGCGGGCGATGGCGAAGCCGCCCTCCACGCCGCGCATCACCGCCATGCGGCCGTGCAGCCAGGCATCGACGTCGAAATCCCACGCCGGGACCAGCAGCAGCTGTGTACCGAGCGCGGCGTGGTCGCGCGCGGTGGCGGTGAAGTCGAGGTCCTTGCAGATCGCCACGCCGGTGGCCGGCGCGCCTGCGAGCATCGTCCTCGCGTCGCCCGGCGCGTAGCGCGCCTCGTAGCCGGGAATCAGGTGCCGCTTGAAATAGGCCGCGGGCGCCGGCTGCGCGGGATCGAACACCAGCGCCGTGTTGCGCTTGATATCCGGTTCGCTGTGGTCTTCCGCGCCGATGACGATGCGGATGCCATGCCGGTCGGCCAGTGCCTGCAGGGGCGCGATCGCGCGGTGGCGGACCAGCAGCGCGGATTCGGGCGCGACCACCACGTCGATCCGTTCCGCACCTGCGATGCGTTCGATCTCCGCCACGTAGCGCGCGAGCAATTGCGTCCCCTCCGGCGCATCGAGGTCGGCGCTCGCGCTGCCCTCGCCGCCGATGCTGAGCAGGGCGACGCGGACCTCGCCGGTCGCGTCGTCGTGCTGCAGGCGCCAAGTCCCGAAGCCTGCCGCGATCGCGAGCACGAGGCCGCCACCGACCAGCGCCGGCCATCGGCCACGGGCGGGAGCTCGCGCGGAGAGAAGCGCCGCGAGCATGGTCGGCAGCAGCCAGACCAGGAAGCCTACGCCCCACAGCCCGGCGACGGCCGCCACCTGCAGGATCGGCGGCAGGTCCATCTGGGTGTAGGCAACGTGGCCATAGGTGCCGTGCGGCGAGAACCGCGCGCCCAGCCAGGCAAGGCCGGTCGCGGCCAGCGGCACCGAGAACGTCGCGGCCAGCACGCGCCCGCGCCTCGCCAGCGCGCGGAACAGCAGCACCACCGGCACCAGCGCCAGCGCCGGTACGGCGACCGCCTGCAGCACGACCGGCAGCGGTATGCGGATCACGTCGTGCAGGTAATGCCACTGGTTCAGGCCGCCCACCGCGAACGCGAGGAACGTCGCCAGCGCCGCCGCGGGTGCGCGCATCCGGACGGCGACCGCCAGCAGCGGCAGCGGCGCCAGCCAGGCCGCCCACCACAGCGGCTCGAGCGCCGTGCCGAACCACCAGCCGACGGCCGTCAGCACGACCGCGGGCAGGACCGCATGGCGCGGCGGGAAATCAGGGGGTAAGGCCATCGAGGAGTCTCCCGAGCGAGGCTTTGTAGAACGTCTGGAACCCGCGGTCGTCGTAGCTGAAGCGTCCTGCCCGGTACAGCGCGACCAGTCCGTGCGAATGCGCCCACAGCGTCATCGCGATGTCCCAGGCGTCGCCCTCGCGCAGCGCGCCCCGTTGCTGCGCCTCCACCACCGCGTCGTGCACGACGTTCAGCGTCGGCGAGCGACGTTCGCGGAAATCCTCCGGGAACCGGCGCGCGTCGTCGCGCCGCAGCGAGAACGCGTGGTCGAACAGGTGCGGATGCGCCAGCGCATAGTCGAGATAGATCATCTGGATCGCGACCAGTTGCGCGATCGGATCGCCGCCGGACTTGCGCGCGCTCCAGTGGCGGGCGATCTCGTTGAAGCTGTCGTCGCTGATGCGCTTCAGCATCGCCTCGCGGTTGGGGAAGTGGCGATAGATCGCCATCGGCGTGACGCCGACCGCTTCGGCCACGCGGCGCATGCTGACGGCGGCCGGCCCTTCGCGTTCGAACAGCGCGCGGGCCGCCTGCAGGATGCGGTCGGAGGTCTTTTCGCGGGCCATGTATACAGTGTATACATAACGGCGATTAGGCCGCAACATCGGGCGTTTTCGTGGGCCGCAAACCCGCAAAGCCATGGCCCGGCGGTAGCGACGCCCGACCCGGCGGCGCACACTTTCCCCATCTGGTTTCCCGGGCACTCGACATGACCGATCCGCGCCACGACCCGTCCCGCAGCATCCGCGCCCCGCGCGGCAGCGCGCTGAGCTGCCGCAGCTGGCTCACCGAAGCGCCGTTCCGGATGCTGCAGAACAACCTCGACCCGGACGTGGCCGAGCGCCCCGAGGACCTCGTCGTCTACGGCGGCATCGGCCGTGCCGCGCGCGACTGGGCCTGCTTCGACGCGATCCTGGAAACGCTCAGGACCCTCGGCGACGACGAAACCCTGCTGGTGCAGTCCGGCAAGCCGGTCGGCGTGTTCCTCACGCACCCGGACGCGCCGCGGGTGCTGATCGCCAATTCCAACCTCGTGCCGCACTGGGCCACGTGGGAGCACTTCAACGAGCTCGACCGCAAGGGCCTGATGATGTACGGCCAGATGACGGCCGGCTCGTGGATCTACATCGGCTCGCAGGGCATCGTGCAGGGCACCTACGAGACCTTCGTCGAGATGGGGCGCCAGCACTACGGCGGCAGCCTCGAGGGCCGGTGGATCCTCACCGCCGGCCTCGGCGGCATGGGCGGCGCGCAGCCGCTGGCCGCTTCGCTGGCCGGCGCCTGCAGCCTGACCGTCGAATGCAGGCAGGCCAGCATCGACTTCCGCCTGCGCACGCGCTACGTCGACGAGCAGGCGAACGATCTCGACGACGCGCTCGTGCGCATCGACAGGTACACGAAGGCCGGCGAGGCGAAATCCATCGCGCTGCTCGGCAACGCCGCCGAACTCCTGCCCGAGCTGGTGGAGCGCGGCGTGCGCCCGGACTGCGTCACCGACCAGACCAGCGCGCACGATCCCGTGCACGGCTACCTGCCGGTCGGCTGGACGGTCGAACGGTGGCTGGACGAGCAGAAGGCGAACCCGGACGGGGTGCGCGACGCGGCGAAGCGATCGATGCGCACGCATGTCGAGGCGATGCTCGCCTTCCACGCGCGGGGCATCCCGACCGTCGACTACGGCAACAACATCCGCCAGATGGCCAAGGACGAAGGCTGCGCCAACGCCTTCGATTTCCCCGGCTTCGTCCCGGCCTACGTGCGGCCGCTGTTCTGCCGCGGCATCGGTCCGTTCCGCTGGGTCGCGCTGAGCGGCGATCCCGAGGACATCTACAAGACGGATGCGAAGGTCAAGGAACTGATCCCCGACGACGAGCACCTGCACCGCTGGCTGGACATGGCGCGCGAGCGCATCAGCTTCCAGGGATTGCCGGCGCGCATCTGCTGGGTCGGCCTGGGACTGCGCCACAAGCTGGGCCTCGCCTTCAACGAGATGGTGCGCAACGGCGAGCTCAAGGCGCCGGTCGTGATCGGCCGCGACCACCTCGACAGCGGCAGCGTTGCCTCACCCAACCGCGAAACCGAAGCCATGCGCGACGGCAGCGACGCCGTCAGCGACTGGCCGCTGCTCAACGCGATGTTGAACGTCGCCGGCGGCGCGACCTGGGTGAGCCTGCACCACGGCGGCGGCGTCGGCATGGGCTACAGCCAGCACAGCGGTGTGGTCATCGTCTGCGACGGCACCCCGGAAGCCGACAGGCGCATCGCGCGCGTGCTGTGGAACGATCCCGGCACCGGGGTGATGCGGCATGCGGATGCGGGCTACGACATCGCGAAAACCTGTGCGAAGGAGCAGGGTCTGCGGCTGCCGATGGGCTGAGCCGCAAGCTGCGGCAGAACCGGTTTTGCCTGTCGGCGTAGACTGGCGCCGGGAACAGACGCCCTGGGGAACGGCATGTCCAGAGGCTTGTACGTGACGCTGGTGGTATTGAGCGCATGGCTCGCGTCGACGGAGAGTGCGCGAGCGGAAACGCGCGTTCGGGTCGTCGAGACCTACCCTGCGGAAACCGAGTTGACGCTTGCGCGGAACCAGAGGTTCTACCTGCGGCTCGCCTACGAAACCGACGCGCCGGTGAAGATCTGGGCGCAACCCCACTACGGGGGCAAGCCGGCCAATGCGGGCAGCCATGGCTCGCGGACGTACGCGGGGAGTGGCGAAGCACTCGGCTGGTTCTTCCTGATGCAGCCGGGCGATCGCGTCGACGAGATCCGCATCGTTGCCGGCAGTGGAGGGCGGAACAGTACGCCGCTGGTGGCGACGCATCGCGTGCGGATCGTCGGCGGAACCGGGGCGGCGGCTGTCGATGCGCCACCGCCGTGGGTCGCGTCGCTGCGTGCGCTGGATGAAGCCGCACGACAGGCGGAGGCGGCCGCACGGGCGGCGGAGCCGACTTCGGTGGGATGGTCGCTGCTGGTGTCCATCCTCGGATTGGGAGCGCTCGCGCTGGGTATCGCCGGAATCGTGGGGCCCGTGGTGGCCGCCAGGCGCTGGCGCGGGGGCTGGCGTCTTGCGGCGCTTGCGCCGGCGGTGCTCATGGGGCTGGTGCTGCTGAATATTCTCGTGGGCACGCTCGTTGATTCGTCCTCGCACAATCTGTGGCCGTTCGAGCTGCTCATGGCGGCGGGTTGAGTGGCGTCGTCATGCTGGCGCTAGTGGCAATCAGGAAATTCCGCGGCAAGGAGAATGGCCATTGACCCGGGCCATACTCCACAGGAGTGGCTTCAGCCGCGACGAGGCATTCGCCGGGCGCCTGAAGGCGCTTTGCAGGCGGGATCGATCAAACCGGGTTGCCGCCCGGCTCCGGCGCGCTGGCGGCGGCATTCGACAAGGGAGGCGATTCGTGAAAGCGCATGTGTTCCGGTTTTTCTGGCTGCTGTTGCTGTGTGCCGCAGGCGTTCGCGCCGAGCCGGCGACCGTGCTGCAGGCCTATGTCCGCGACGCGCTCCCGCTGGACGGCGAATGGAAGGCGATCGTCGATCCCTACGAGAACGGCTACTACGACTACCGCTACCAGCCGTTCGACCAGCGGCCGGATCCGCCGCCCGGGGCCTTCTTCACCGATTCGAAAATGCAGAATCCGTGGGACCTGATCGAATACGACTTCGACAAGGCGATGTCGCTGCAGGTGCCCGGCGACTGGAACACGCAGGACCCGAAGCTCTATTACTACGAGGGCAGCGTCTGGTACCGGAAGACGTTCGACGCGCCGGAGCGCGGCGCGGCCGATCGCGTGTTCGTCCACTTCGGTGCCGTCAACCATCGCGCCGACGTCTATCTCAACGGGCGCAAGCTCGGCGTGCACGAGGGCGGCTTCACGCCGTTCCATTTCGAGGTCACCGACGGCCTGCGGTCGACGGGCAATTCGCTGGTCCTGAAGGTGGACAACAAGCGCCGCGCGAACGCCGTGCCCACGTTGAACACCGACTGGTGGAACTACGGCGGCGTCACCCGGTCGGTGTCGCTGCTGGTGGTGCCGGCGGTGTTCGTGCGCGACTACCGGCTGGCGCTGGCTTCGCTGGACGAGCGGGAAGTCGCAGCCAGCGTGCAGCTCGATGGCGCGCGCGGCGGAGAGCGGGTGACGCTGGCGTTGCCCGAGCTCGGCATCCGCGAAACCGCCGAGGCGGACGCGCAGGGCCTCGCCGCTTTCCGCTTCCGCGTGCCCGACGTCGAGCTGTGGTCGCCGGAGAGCCCGCGCCTGTACCGCGTCGAGATCGCCAGCGGCGAGGACAGGCTGGTCGATCGCGTCGGCCTGCGCACGATCGCCACGCGCGGCAGGCAGCTGCTGCTCAATGGCGAGCCGGTGTTCCTGCGCGGGATCTCGATCCACGAGGAGTACTCCGCCGAAGGCGGCGGCCGCGTGCGCGATGCCGCGCAGGCCAGGCAGCTGCTGCTGTGGGCGAAGGACCTGGGCTGCAATTTCGTCCGCCTCGCCCACTATCCGCACAACGAGCACATCGTGCGCCTGGCCGACGAGATGGGCCTGATGGTGTGGTCGGAGATCCCGGTCTACTGGACCATCGACTGGGGCAACGAGGACACCTACCGCAATGCGCAGGCCCAGCTCACCGCGATGATCCAGCGCGACCGCAGCCGCGCCGCGGTGATCGTCTGGTCGCTGGCCAACGAGACGCCGGTGTCGGAGGCGCGCAACCGGTTCCTGTCGCGGCTGACCGCGGCGGCGCGCGAACTGGACGACAGCCGCCTGCTCAGCGCCGCGATGGAAAAGCACTACCGCAGCGACGATCCGGAGGTCGCGGTGGTCGAGGACCCGCTGGCGGAGCTGGTGGACCTGGTCAGCTTCAACCAGTACATCGGCTGGTACGACGGCCGGCCGGAGAAGATCGACCGCGTACGCTGGGAGATTGCCTACGACAAGCCGGTCTTCGTCAGCGAATTCGGTGCGGACGCCCGCCAGGGCCTGCACGGCGGCATCGAGGAGATCTGGACCGAGGAATACCAGGAGGACCTGTACCGCAGGACCCTGCCGATGCTCGATCGGATCGACGGATTCGTCGGCACCTCGCCCTGGATCCTCGTGGACTTCCGTTCGCCGCGGCGGGTGCTGCCCGGCGTGCAGGACGACTACAACCGCAAGGGCCTGCTGTCGGAGACGGGCGTGCCGAAAAAGGCGTTCTTCGTCCTGCGCGACTACTACCGCGGCAAGGTCGCGGGGGAGCGTTGACGGACGCGCCGGCTGCGCCGCTCAGCGCTGCAGGCACTGCCGGTAGCGCGCATCCACGCGCGTGGCGAACCATTCGGTGGTCAGGTCGCGGGTGATCTTGGGGCTGTCGAGGCGGATGTCCGGGATCACCGCGCGCGGCAGCGGCCTGCCCGCCTGCGCATCGGCGATGGCGAACACGCGCTGGAACAGTTCGCTGTCGTTGAAGTCGAGGCGGCCGCCGCGCCCGAGTGCGCGGCGGATGGCGCGATCGTCCATGCCGAGCTGGCCGGAAAGCGTGCGCACCGCGGCTTCGGTGCGACCCGGCCTGTCGAGCGGGGCGCCGGGCAGCAGCAGGTCGCCGTCGAGCGAGAGCGGAAGGCCGGTGGCCTTGGCCACAGCGTCCTGGAACGCCGCATTGCGGCTGGCGTACCAGCCCGCGTTGTAGTCGGCGAAGCGGTGCACCTTGCGCGTGTACGGCGTCTCGTAGCCGAGCAGGTGCGCGATGCCGAAGTACAGCCCGCCGCGGCGGCTGAAGACCTCGTTGCGGATCGAGCCGTCGACGGCATACGGGTAGCCGCCGGCGTTGGCCTGCGCGAACGGGATGCCGACCTGCATCGCGCCGCCGGTCTGCACCGGGTTCTTCCCCGCGAACAGGCGCTGGCCCATGGGCACGCGGTCGATCAGGTCCTCGTAGAGTTCGCTGAGCTCGCGCTCGGTGCGCACGCGCTGCAGCCGCTCGCCGTAGCTGCGGCCGTCGCCAGACTTGAGCTTGAGCGCGGCGTCGACGACCAGCTTCGGGACGTGCAGCGTCGCGGCGCGGCGATCGATCTCCGCGCGCGCCACGCGCGGCAGGTTGGCGACCGGCGGGTCGGCCTTGTATCCGGACTCCTGTTCGATCACGGCGAGCGTCGCGCAGATGCTCTCGACGCTGGGCGGGATGCGCTGCGCCGAGAACGCGACCTGGATATCGGTCGCCCAGCCCTGCCGGTCGGCGACGGCGGCGGGGATGCGTCGTGCGATCTCGGCGCGCGTGTCCATGGGGCCGGGCGCCGGTGCGGAGGGAGGCTGCGTCGCGCAGCCGGCCAGCGCGAGCAGCGCCGCGATCGCGGGCCATCCGCGGCGGCGTGGCCGGGCAGGAGACTTGCGCGCGCTCAGCCTGCGCTCCTCGTACGCGCCAGCAACAGCCCGTAGACGACCACCGACAGCACCACGTAGGCCGTGTCGACGATGGCGCGCCGCCGCGGGTTGTCGCGACTGCGGGTGGCGTCGATCAGGAACTGCCGCAGCAGGAAGGTGTACAGCACGTAGTACAGGAACGGGATGACGTGCACCTGCCAGGGATAGTCGTCGATGCGCCTGCCGAAGCGGGCGAGGATCCAGCCGACCTGCGCGTGGATGCCGAGGATGCCGAGCGCGGCGTTGACCAGCATCCACTTCACCTGGTCGCGGCCGAAGATGGTCAGGTAGAACGCCATGTACACGACGATGGCGATGCCGCCGTGCATGTACAGGAAGACCAGGTCCGGGCCGTCGGGGGCATAGGCCATGAAGAAGCCGGACAGTCCGAACGCCAGCATGTGCACGCCGAAGAACAGGTAGATGAAGGGCCCCGGCGGACTGCGCAGCGCCACCGGCATGCCGGCGGCATTGCCGCTTTCGTTCCCGCGCTTCATCCGCGCCGCGCCCATCCATTCCGGTCGATGGCCGGCATCATCGCCATGGCTGCTACCGCGGGCAAGCTCGCCGGAGGGGGCGAGCGTCAGGCAGGCTGCCGCGGAAAGGCCTTCAGCACGGGATCGATGCTCGCCCAAGGCGGCGCCGAATCGGTCCAGATGACGGTGTCGGGACGGATGTCGCCGGCGTCGTCCAGCGTGCCGACGCGGATGACCATGAACATTGCGTTTTCCCGTGCCTCGCTGAACAGCTGCGCGCCGCACTCGCCGCAGAACGAGCGGCGCATGTGGTGGCCGCTGTCGGCGAGACTGTCCCAGGCCCGCGGCGTTCCCGTCACCGATACCGCCGCGCGCGGCACGATGATGTTGACCGCTGCGTTGCCGGTCGCCCAGTACTGGCAGTCGCGGCACCAGCACAGCCGCGTGGCGACCGGTTCGGCGTCCAGCGTGTAGCGGACCGCGCCGCATCTGCACCCGCCCGTTCTCTTCATTCCGGTTCCCGCAACGTCCCGCGCCGGCCATATCCTGCCATGACTGATCCGGCCCTTGTTCCGCGGGAGCGGCTTCAGCCGCCACCGGATGTTCGACAGGGCCGCAAGCGATCGCGCCTGAAGGCGCTCCCACGGAGCGAGGGCTGGATCAACGGGGCCGTCGCGTGCCGGTCAGCGCATCATGGCTGCGCCGGTGGATGCCGTTCGCGCATCCGGCGCGAGGGCGACGGCCCCGGGTTTCCCGACATCGGTCGATGTGTCGGATGCCCGGACCGCATGGTGCGCCTGGGCGGCGCTGACCGTGGGGCGCATCGCAGCGGCGTCCGGCTGCACCACCGAGGCCTTCGATGCCGCCGCGAGCACGACCGCGGCCAGCGCGGTCACGGCCAGCGCCAGCACGGCCCGACGCAGGCGGCCGGCCACGGGACGGGAGATTCGCTTCGAAGTCGTGGACATGGGAGCACCTCGCTGTCTGGTGACGCATGCGCGGCGGGCCGTGGAGCACTTCGACGCGCTGCCCTGTCCATGACGGGACGACCGGCGCCGATGTGACGGCGCCGGCCAAGCACTAGCCGCCGAGCTCGAACACCGGATCGAAGCCGCCGAAGATCATCCGCTTGCCGTCGAAGGGCATCGGCGGGTTGCCGGGCGTGGCCGGATCCATCCGCGGATCCTGCATCATCTTCTTCATGCCTTCGTCGCGCGTGGCCTTGTCCGGCCATTCGACCCACGAGAACACCACGGATTCCTCCGTGGTGGCCTGCACCGAGCGCCGGAAATCGGTGAGCTTGCCGTCGGGCACGTCGTCGCCCCAGCATTCGACGACGCGCGTCGCGCCGTATTCGATGAAGACCGGGTCGAACTGGCGGGCGTAGTCGATGAACGCCTGCCTGTCGGCCGTGGGAACGGCGAGGACGAAACCGTCGATGTAGGACATGGCTGTCTCCTGGCAATGGATGGAATGGCGCGGCTGGCGCCGCGGGGCGCCCGCAAGGGCGAGACCACCGGCGGGAGGCTGTCGTGTCCGCCGCGCGGGACTCGATGACACGACGAACCGGCGGATGCGGAATCGACAATCCGGATCCCGGGCCGGGCCGGCGTCGCATCCGGGTGCCGGCCGTGCCAGCCTACTTCGCCGCCGGTTAGGATCGCGTCCTCGGCGCCTGTCGCACTGGAGCGGGCCATGACCGGGCATCCGGAACTCGACAATCCGATCTGGTCCTCGCTGCGGACGCTGCACCGGGGGCTCGCGCGCGCCGCGGACGGGGTGGCGCGCTATCCGGCCGGCCATGCGCCCTTCCTCGCGGTCGCCGACATGGACGCGGATCCGCGCGAACTGGAGGCGCTGGTCGATCCGGGCGAGGCGGTCTACCTGCTCGGCGTCGTCCCGCGCAGCCTGCCTCCGGACTGGCAGCTGCAGGCGTTCGCACCGCTGGCGCAGATGGTGTGCGACGTCCCGCCCGCGCTGCCCGCCGGCCCGCCGATGCTGCCGCTGGGCGACGGGCACCGCGGCGAGGCGCGCGCGCTGACCGCGCTGGTCTACCCGCACTACTTCCGTCCCGACACGATGGACATGGGGCGCTACTTCGGCATCCTGCAGGAGGGACGACTGGCGGCGATGATCGGCGAACGCCTGGGCAGCCCTGCCGCGCGCGAACTCAGCGCCATCTGTACCCATCCCGACTTCGCGGGGCGGGGCCATGCGCGCCGGCTGACCGCGATGCTGGCCAACGACCTCCTCGCGCAGGGCAGCCTGCCGTTCCTGCACGTGAGCCACGAGAACACCCGCGCCAAGGCGCTGTACGAACGGCTCGGCTTCCGCCTACGCCGCGACATCGGATTCTGGTCGCTGCAGAGGGAATGAACGTCCACGCGGGCCGTGCGACCATTGCGCGACGACCGGCATGGGGCGAGGCATGAAGACCTGGATCGTGCTGTTGCGCGCGGTGAACGTCGGGGGCACAGGCAAGCTGCCGATGGCCGACCTGCGCGCGCTCTGCGAAGGCGCGGGCTTCGGCGAGGTGCGCACCTACATCGCCAGCGGCAACGTGGTGCTCCGCGGCGGCAGCTCCGAACGGCAGGTCAAGGCGAGGCTCGAGGCGGCGCTGGCGGCGCACGCCGGCAAGCCGGTGGGGGTCCTGGTGCGTACCGCCGCCGAGCTTCGTGCCGTGCTCGCCGACAATCCGTTCCCCGAGGCCGCCGGCAACCGCGTGACGGCGATCTTCCTCGACGATCCGCCGCCCGCCGACGCGCTGGCGACGGCGAGGCACCTGGGCGGCGAACGCCTCGCCATCGGCCGGCGCGAACTTTACGTCGACTATGGCAATGCGGAAACGATGCGCGCGTCGAAGCTGGTCATCCCCGCCGCGAAGCACGGCACGGCGCGCAACATGAACACCGTTGCCAGGCTGGCGGAGATGGCGGGGGACTGATCGAAGCAGGGCCCCCGCCGCGACGAGGGCGGGCGGATACAGAGGCGTTGCCGGGACGCAGCGGTTCATCGCGCGTTCGACTGCGAAAACGCGCCCGTCCTACACTGGCAGGCCCTTCCACGCATCGTCCCGGCCGACCCGCGATCGGGCCGCCCGGGCCACGGATTCCCCACCCATGCCGAAGTTGTTCCCGACCGCGTGCCTCGCGTGCCTGCTGCTGCTGGGCTGCCGCGCCGGCGATGACGCCGGCGACGCCGCGGCGACGGTCGAGGTCGCCAGCGCCGAGGAAGGTGGTGCGGTCAGTACCGCGCCGGTGCAGGTGGAGGAAGCCGAAAGCGAACCGGTGCCCGATCCGGTGCCGGGCGAGCCGGAGGAGATCGACTGGACCCCGATCGAACTGGAGCAGGCCGAAGCCTCGCTGAGCTGCGAGCTGGACTATGCGCAGCAGGGCGATGGTGCGCCGCTGGTCGATTTCGGCCACGATGCGATCGCGGCGGCGCTGGAAGACTGCGCCGCGCGCGGGGTGATGCGCCTGCGCTACGTCGGCAAGATCAACGCCGATTTCGCCGCGATGATGCAGCGGGTGACGCGCGTGACCGACGAACTGGGCATCGGCAAGCGCGTGCTCGACATCGATTCCAGCGGCGGCATGGTCGAGGACGCGATCCGCGCCGGCGACCGCATCGCCGAGTCGCGCTGGACCGTCTGGGTGCGCGAAGGCGCGGTCTGCCACAGCGCCTGCGTGTTCATCCTCGCCGCCGGCGACGTGCGCATGGTCAGCGGCCGCGTCGGCATCCACCGCATCATCCGCATGAGCTCCAGCGCGACCACGCGCGCCGAACTCAACCGCGAACTGCGCGCGGTCTACGGCCGGGTCCGCGATTACCTCGAGCGCAACGGCGCCGCGACCGCGGTCGCGGACATGATGATGGCGGTGCCCAACCGCAACCTGCGCCTGCTGGCCGCGAACGAATTGAGCCTGTACGGCCTGGACGGCATCAATCCCGCGCAGGACGACCTCGACCGGCTGCGGCTGATGCGCAAGTGCGGCGAGGACTTCGTCGTGCGCCGCGACGCCTTCGCGCGTGCCTTCGACGCGCGCTGCAAGTCGCCCAACACCGATCTCGAGGCGCTCAACGCCTGCGGCCTGGAACTGCGCAGGAAATACGATTTCCCGGATGCCACCTGTCCGGCGGAAAGCCCGCTCTCGGAGTTCGACGCGCTGCTGGCGGCGCAGACGCCCGAGCAGGTCGGCGGCGGCGCGCCGGAGGCGGACCTGCAGGATGGCGAAGCGCCTTTGCAGGCGCCGTCCCAGGAACAGGCCCGCCACGACGATGCCGCCGCGGCCGGGGAACCGCGTGGGAGTTCCGGCGGTCCGTAAGTGCGTTCGACAGTTCGACAAAAATAACGATGTCATTCCGAGCGTAGCGAGGAATCTGCTTCTGGCCGAAGGGGCGTGACTGCAGAAGCAGATTCCTCGCTGCGCTCGGAATGACATTCCGTTGGTGGCCCTGGGAACGCTTCAGTTAGCCTCTGCCGCCGTCGTCGTCGTCACCGAGTCCGGCGACGCACCTTCGTCGTCGCAGTCGATGAAGCCGCCCGACTGCCGCCGCCACAGCTGCGCATAGAGACCGCCCGCGGCGACCAGCGCCTCGTGCGTGCCCTGTTCGACGATCTCGCCGCGGTCCATGACGACCAGCCGGTCCATCGCGGCAATGGTCGAGAGCCGGTGGGCGATGGCGATGACGGTCTTGCCTTCCATCAGCCGGTACAGGTTTTCCTGGATCGCCGCCTCGATCTCCGAATCGAGCGCCGATGTGGCCTCGTCCAGCACCAGGATCGGCGCGTTCTTCAGCAGCACGCGCGCGATCGCTATGCGCTGGCGCTGGCCGCCGGAGAGCTTCACGCCGCGTTCGCCGACGTGCGCGTCGTAGCCGCGGCGGCCTTCGCTGTCGGCCAGTTCGAGGATGAAGTCGTGGGCGCGCGCCTGCTTCGCGGCCTCGATCATCTCGGCCTCGCCGGCGTCCGGGCGGCCATAGAGGATGTTGTCGCGCACCGAGCGGTGCAGCAGCGAGGTGTCCTGCGTGACCACGCCGACCTGCGCGCGCAGCGTATCCTGCTGCACGCTGGCGATGTCGGTGCCGTCGACGGCGATCAGCCCGCGCTCGCGGTCGTGGAAGCGCAGCAGCAGGTTGACCAGCGTCGACTTGCCGGCGCCCGAGCGGCCGACCACGCCGATCTTCTCGCCGGGGCGCACGTGCAGGTCGAGCCGCTCGATCACGCCGCTCTCCTTGCCGTAGTGGAAGGCGACGTCGACGAAGCGGATGTCGCCGTCCACCCGCGCCAGCGCCGGCGCGCCGGGGGCGTCGTCGACCGTGGGCGGCAGCGAGATCGAATTGATGCCGTCGTGCACGGTGCCGATGTTCTCGAACAGCGCCGACAGTTCCCACATGATCCACTGCGACATGCCCAGCATGCGCAGCACCAGGGCGATGGTGACGGCGATCGCGCCGGCGGTGATCGCGCCCTGGTGCCAGAGCCAGAGCCCGAGCGCGACCGTCGCGAACAGCAGCGCCATGTTCATCGCGTAGAGCAGGCTGTACACGTGCGTGGCCAGCCGCATCTGCGGATGGACCGTGGACAGGAACCCGTTCATCGCCTCGCGCGCATAGGCCTGCTCGCGCTGCGAATGCGAGAACAGCTTGACCGTGGCGATGTTGGTGTAGCTGTCGACGATGCGGCCGGTCATCACCGAGCGCGCGTCCGCCTGCGCGCGCGAGATGCGTTCCATGCGCGGCACGAAATGCTTCATCAGCAGCGCGTAGACCGCGATCCAGGCCGCGAACGGCAGCATCATCCGCCAGTCCGACCAGCCAGCGACGGCGAGCGTGCCGACGAAGAACACCAGCACGTAGTTGCCGATGTCGAGCAGCTTGACCACGGTCTCGCGCACCGCCAGCGAGGTCTGCATCAGCTTGGTGGCGATGCGCCCGGCGAATTCGTCCTGGAAATAGCCCATCGACTGCCGCAGCAGGTAACGGTGCACGTTCCAGCGGATCCGCATCGGGAAGTTGCCGAGCAGGGTCTGGTGCTGCACCAGCGAGTTCAGCAGCACCATCGCCGGCAATGCCACCAGCACCAGCGCGCCCATCCACAGCAGGCGCCGGCCTTCGGCGTCGAGGAAGGCGTCGGGCGCGGTCGCGCCCAGCTGGTCGACCAGCGAGCCGACGTAGGCGTACAGCAGCAGTTCGGCGACGGCGATGCCGGCGGTGGTCAGCGCCATCAGCAGCAGCCATTTCTCCGCGCCGCGGGTGTAGTGGCGGCAGAACGCGTACAGCGTGCGCGGCGGCTGCGCCGGGGCATCGGGCGGGAACGGGTCGAGGCGGGATTCGAACCAGCGGTACATGGTGCGTCGTGGCGACGGGGGAGGGCGGTATTGTCGCCGATCCTCCGCGCGGGCACGCGTCGCGTCGGCGGGTGCGCTCATGCCGCCAGCACCGCGATGCGCCCGAGATGGTGTCGCGTGACCGCGTCGAGCGCCTGCGCGATGCGCTCCAGCGGGAACCGCTGCGAGACGTGCGGCACCAGCGGACCGGCTTCGACCAGGGCCTGGAGCGCGCGCATCAGCGCCGGGTCGTAGCCGGCGCCGTGGCCGCGGGCGGTCACGGCGTCACGGGCGATTCCGGGCATGTCGACGCCGTTCGGCCACGTGATCCGGCTGCCGCGGGGCATGGCCGCGACCACGCGCGCGGCGGCGTCCCCGCCCGCGGTGAGCAGCGCGAGGCCGCCGCCCGGGGGCGCGAAGCGCGCGATCGCGCGTTCGATGCCCGGCTTGCGTCCGTCGATGGCGACGTCGGCGCCGAGTCGCTCGGCGAGGCGCACGCCGTCGTCGCCGGAGGCGATCGCGAGCGTTCGCAGCCCGAGGTTCCGCGCCAACTGCAGCGCGAGGTGTCCGATGCCGCCGCTGGCGCCGAGCAACACCAGCGAATCCCCCGTCCGCGCCTGCAGCACGTCGCGCAGTCCGCGCAGCGCGATGCCGCCGGCGACCGGCAGGACCGCGGCCTGGTCGAGCGAGAGCCACGGCGGCACGCGCCAGGCGTAGCCCGCATCGAACAGCGCGAACTGGGCGTGGCATCCGCCCTTGGGATTGCGGTGCGGGACCAGGCCATGGACGCGGTCGCCCTCATGGAATCCGCGCACCTCGCTGCCCGCCGCGACGACCACGCCGGCGCCCTCCGATCCGGTCACGTGCGGGAAGCGCGTGCGCTGCCCCGGCGTCCGCGCGAAGGCGCCTTCGCGTTCATGCAGGTCCCAGCGGCCCACGCCCGCGGCGTGCACGCGCACGAGCAGTTGCGTCGGGCCCGGCTCGGAAATCGGCAGGTCGCACGGGCGCGGGAGTTCGGCGGCGCCATGGCGGGCGAGCGCCATCGCGCGCATGGTTTCGGGTTCGGCGAGGGGGCTGGCTGCGACGTGCATGCGGGATCCGGTCTTGAGTGGAAGGCGCAGGCAGGTTAAAACCTCAAGTAATATCGAGGTCAAGGACCGTGATGATGGCAGGACGATTGGCGGGCGGCCGCATGGGCACGCCCGCGAACGAGATGACGATCGGCGAAGTCGCGGCGCGCAGCGGCGTGGCCGTATCGGCGCTGCACTTCTACGAGAGCAAGGGGCTGATCCGCAGCGGGCGCACCGCGGGCAACCAGCGCCGCTACGGGCGCGACGTGCTGCGCAGGATCGCGGTGATCAAGGTCGCCCAGCGCACCGGCATCCCGCTGGCGTCGATCCGCGACGCGCTGTCGGCGCTGCCGGACGGGCGCACGCCCACGGCGGCGGACTGGAGCCGCCTGTCGCGCCGCTGGCATGCGGAACTGGACGCGCGCATCGCGCGGCTCACGCGCCTGCGCGACCACCTCGACGGCTGCATCGGCTGCGGCTGCCTGTCGCTGAAGCAGTGCCCGCTGCGCAACCCTGACGACCGCATGGCCGAGTTCGGCCCGGGTGCGAACACGCTCGATCGAGATTGATGCGTCGATGGGTGGGGTGGCGTCTTTCGGTGGGTGCGTGGCGGCGGTGGCCCCCACCCCGGCCCTCCCCCGCGCGCGGGGGAGGGAGCAAAAGCGGCATTCCAGACTCCCTCCCCCGCTTGCGGGGGAGGGTTGGGGTGGGGGCCACCGAAGCGACAGTCTCCAAGACGCCGATACCCCCGGATACCGCCACCTCAGCGCCCGCCACCGCCTCCACCGCCACCGCCGCCGCCGGAGAAACCACCGCCTCCTCCACCCGACGAACTGCCCGGCGGCGACGAGGACGAGGCGATCTGCGAGGCCAGGCTGTTGCCGATCGCGTTGGTGAAGCCGCCGATGTCGCCGACCGAGCCGGTGCCGTGGTACCAGGCGATGGCCGATGTCGCGGCCGCCGCCGCCGCCGCGCCCACCGCGAGCGTGAACTTCTTCGTCCACGCGTCCTCGACGTCGAGCGCGACCGCGTAGGGCAGCAGGAACTCGAAGCGTTTCGCATCCAGCGTTGGCTCCGGTCCCTCTGGCCCCTGCAGGCGCTGCAGGTCCTGTTTTTCGGCGACGCCCAGGTAGCGGCGCAGGCCTTCGATGTGGTCCAGCACCTTCCGACCCTCGCGCGTCGGCGCGCGCACGAGGAAGGCGAACACGACCAGGGTCACCAGCATCAGCGCGATCGGGACCAGCGCGAACAGCAGGCCGCTGCCGGTTCCCACGCCCAGCACGATCGCGACACAGGAGGACAGCAGCGCGATCAGGAAGGCGACACCGGTGCTGCCGCCGTTGTTGTTGAACATCGTGCCCCTGAAGCGCTTGTCGAGTGCCTTCGTGTGTGCGGCTATCGCCGCCTGCATGATGGTGGCGTTGCCGGTGTCGAGTTCGAGCGTGGTCCCGTTGGCGAACAGCTTGCCGAGCAGGGTCGCCTGTTCGCCCGGCGTACCGGACGTGTCGCCTCCGCCGGTCTTCTCCAGGCGCCAATGGTCCTTCAGCAAGCCCTTGTCGCGCTCGATCAGCAGCGATCGCCCGACCGCGAGCGAGAGCACGTCCGCGGAAAAGCAGCGCGTGTCGTAGCCCATCTTCTCGATGAAGCGCAGGCCGGCGGGCGAGATGCCATCGGGCGGCTCGTAGCGCACGATCACGGTGCCGGGCGGCGGATCCCGGCCCACCTGGCGCCAGCGACGCACGCAATACGCGAGCATGGCGATCAGGCCAGCCAGCGCGACCAGCACCGCGCGGTTGTCCTTGAGCAGCCACAGCAGTTTCCGCGCGGCGGTGGGTTCGGGCACCAGTCCCTTCGGGAACGACAGCACGATGGTGAAGCCTTCGCCCGGCCGCAGCGGTGCGGTCAGGCGCCAGCGGGCGAGGCCGGGTTCCGGCGTGTCGGCGACGTAGTCCTGCCCGCGCGTGCCCTGTACGCCGGTATAGCCTTCGGCGGCCATGTCGGCGACCGGTACCGGCCGCGGCAGGCGCACCAGCGCGCCGCCCTGTTCGATCGGGAAGTCCCAGCCGGTGCCGATCGCGTTCCAGTAGAGCTCGTCGTGGTCGGCGAAGAAGCCGAGCTGGCGCGTGGTGCGGTAGCGCAGGGTGAAGGTGAACGTGCCCGGCGTCGGCAGGAAATCGTCGTTGCCCGTGTTCACGCGCACGCCGTTGCTGCGGCTTTCGGTGAACCATGGCTCGGGTCGGCCGTCGCGCAGCACCTCGACGACCTCGAAATCCACGACGACGCGATTGCCGTGGCGATCCTTGTAGCGCGTCGGGAAGTCGCGATAGATGCCGCGGCGGATCTGGCCGCCTTCGGCGCGCACGCGGATGTGCTCGGTGACGTCGAGGCTGCCGTCGGCGTTCAGCGCGATCTCGCTGTCGTAGGACTCGATGCGCTCCTGCGCCGCCAGCGGCAGCGTCGCGGCCGCGAGCAGCAGGGCGAGGGCGGGCGCGAACAGGCGGCCGGACGCGCTCACGGCAGTTCCACCCGGACCGCCGCGCGCTGGGCGTCGCCGGCCTCGAAGAATTCCTCGGCGCCGAAGCCGGTCGCGCGCGCCACCAGCAGGTCGGGAAAGCGCTGGACGGTGTCGTTGAGATCGCGCACGGCGCCGTTGTAGAAGCGGCGTGCGTACTGCAGGTGCTCCTCGACTTCGACCAGGTCGCGCTGCAGCTGCGCGAAGTTCTCGCTGGCCTTGAGGTCCGGGTAGGCCTCCTTCAGCGCGAACAGCCGGCCGATCGCCTGCTCCAGCGCGTGTTCCACCTGCGCCAGCTGCGGCCGGTCCCGAGCCGCCAGCGCCTGCGCGCGCAGTTCGGTGACCGTCTCCAGCACCGCGCGCTCGTGGCCGGCGTAGGCCTGCACCGCCGACACCAGCGACGGCACCAGGTCGTGGCGCCGGATCAGCTGCACGTCGATGTCGGCCCAGGCGGTCCGCACCTGGTTGCGCAGGCGGATCAGGCGGTTGAACACCGCGATAGCCCAGGCGAGCAGGGCGACCAGCAGGCACGACAGCAGCAGGAGGGGCAGGCTCATCGTTCAGGTTTCCGTTCGGGGCCCGTATCCGCCAAGACGCTCGCTGGCGGCGGACTGTGACTGGCAAGGGTACCGGACGCGCTCCCCGCGGACTGGACCGCAACGGACGGTGGCGTACACTCGACCGCCAATTCCGACGGAGCCCTGGCCTGACCATGAACAGACTGCGCCTGCTTTCGACCCTCGCCGGCCTTGCCTTCTGTACCGGCGCGCTTGCCCAGCAGCCCGCGCCGCAGCCGCAAGCCCAGCCGGCTCCCGCGGGACAGCCCGCCATGGACCAGCTCACGCCCGAGCAGCGCGCGGCGCTGGCGAAGCAGGACGCGGACATGAGCCAGGCGGCGCTGCAGGTCATGGCGCTGGTGGACGCCAACCGCGTCGGCGAAGTGTGGGACGGTGCGTCGGCGGCGATGAAGAATGTCGTCTCGCGCGACGAGTTCATCAAGCAGGTCACGATCGACCGCAACCGCCTCGGCGCAGTGGGCACGCGCGCGAACCCGGACGTCAGCCGTTCGCTGTTCGAGGCCGGCCAGCAGGTGCCCCAAGGCCTCTACATCAACGTGCGTTCGGCGACGCAGTTCGCCAACGAGGCGCAGCCGGTGCGCGAACTGGTGTCGTTCCGCCTCGACGAGGACAAGGTCTGGCGCGTGTCGGGGTACAGCCTGCGCTGAGGTTGCCATGGCAGGCTCAGGCAGTAGTCTGCCGGAGCCTGCCGGGGCAACGCCTGCCGGATCAATCGCCGGCGTTCGCCAGCGATAGCGAACCGCTGTCGGGGTCGTAGAGCGCGACCACGGTGGCGTTGACCGCGATGTTCTCCGGTTCGCCCGTTTCGGGATCGCCGCCGGGCCTCGGCACCTCGTGGCGCAGCGCCAGTTCGATGCGCACGCGCCCGTCCGCGCCGGCCTGCCAGCGGTGGCCGAGCAGTTCCGCGGAGACCGCGCCCGCGGGCGGGTCCAGCAGCAGGCTGCTGACGCGATGGAGAGTGTTGCCGCCGACGGCGGGCGAGGGCACTTCGCCCAATACGTACAGCGCGAACGAAGCGACGTCGGCGACGCCGATCGCCAGCATCACCGGCATGTCGCCGGCGTCGATGCGGACGATGGCCTTCTCCTCGACCTCGCCATCCTCGAACAGCAGTGCGCGGATCGGCGCGATCTCGCCGAACCGGCCCGGCAGGGTTTCGAGCGAGGTGCCGCTCCGGGGCCGGGACGGGAGGCCCGCCTCCGGCGTCGACGAGGGTGGCGGCAGCACCTGCCCCGAGACCAGCACAAAGCGGCCGTCGGCCCCGACGCGGTAGCGCGCGCGATAGCCGGGTCCGACCGACGCCTCGCGGCCGGTGTCCTCGCGGATCGCGAACGCGTCCGCGGCGTCGATGTCGTAGTCGCGCCGGTACAGCACGCCCATCGCGCCGACCAGCAGCTGGTCGACCAGTTCGCCGTCGGCCTTGCCGGTGCTGAACAGCACGTCGTAGCGCGAGCCTTCCAGTTCGACGCCGCTATCGATGCGCAGCAGCCAGGTGTTCGCGTCGCCGGCCTCGCCGAGGCGCAACAGCTGCACGGTCTCGCGCGGGATCGACGGCAGCGCGAGCGTGCCGTCCTCCTCGTGGTAGGCGAAGACCTGGCCATAGGCGCGGTCGAACGCCGCCGGCGATTTCAGCGCCCCTTTGCCGAACAGCAACAGCACGCAGTCGACCGCGCGCGCATCTGTCTCCACCTCGTCATGTTCGAGCGCGAGCCCTTCGCCCAGCGGCAGGCGCAGCGAGACCAGCGCGGTGGGCATGCAGTGCAGCACGGAATCGTTCGCCGCCGCCGGCGAGGCCGCGGCACCGGGGTCTGCATCAGCGGGCGTCGGTTCGGCGCAGTTCGCGAAGGCCAGCGCGATCGAGGCCGCCAGCGCGTGCAATGCGGACCGGCGCAGGCCGGCGAGGGGAACTTCAGACATGCGGATTGCGCGGGGGCAAGCGGTCCAGCGATGAATGATAACCACCGGGCATGTCCGGCGTGGTCGATCGCGGATGGTTCCCGCCCCAACCGTGCCGCAAGCAAACCGTAGGAGCGGCTTCAGCCGCGACCACTCGTACAGCCCTGTCGAAAGCCCGGTCCCGGCTGAAGCCGCTCCTACAACCCGGCTTCTTTTCGAAAATCTCCAGACGAATGCCATTCCGGGCGTAGCGGGAAATCCAGCGTACCCATGGCTTGGGACGATTCGCCTTCGTGGTTTCGCTTCGGGGGCGACGGGGACGCTGGCGTTGCCTTAGTCGCGTTCGAACCGCGCGATCTCGTCCAGCAGCCGCTGTCCGCGACGGATGCCGTCGCCGCCGTCGCCGGTCGGTGCATCCGCGCGTCCGCGCTTCGCCGCCCACGCGGACCAGGCCCAGGTGCCGAGCAGGCCGGCGATGCCGATGCCGAGGCTGATCGGGATCCAGGCCGGCGTGCCCGCCGCGGGATCGACCTCGCCGAGCCCGGCGAACGCCACCACCACCGGCAGCCACATGATCCACCACGGGCGTCCGCAGAGGTTGGCGTTGAGCGTGTGGGTGCGCAGCAGCAGCGCCATCCGCTTCTGGATCCTGAGCACCGGCGCGGAATAGTCGATGGTGCCGGCGAGCGTGATCGTCATGCCGGCCAGCGCGGCGGTGGCGACGCCGAAGGCGTGCACCAGCAGCCCCGCGGCCAGCAGGACCGGGACCTCCGTGTTGCGCGTCCAGCAGGCGACGCCGAGCACGATCAGCCCGATGCCGAACAGCATCTGCAGCGCCTGCCACCAGAACAGCGGCCGCAGCTGGCCGCGCACCTTGTCGAGCTTGCGGTCGCGCAGGATCTCCCACTGCAGCGCCTGGGCGGTTTCCAGCTGCAGCCCCAGCGTCTGCCAGGCGCGCTTGAGTTCGTCGAGTTCCATGGTCGATTCCGTTGTGTTCGTGGTCAGGAGGCCGCGGACGGCGCGGCGTAGCCGCGGATGCGCTGCTTGAGGCGGCTGATCCGGGTGGTGACGTTGCTTTCGCCGAGCCCGAGGATCTCGGCCATCTCGCGGGTGCTGCGTTCCTCGAGGTACAGCACCAGCAGCGCGCGGTTGAGCGGTTCGAGCGTGTCCATGAAGCGCCACAGCACGCGCAGCCGTTCGTCCGCCTCGTGGTCGGCGGCGCGTTCGTCGGGAACGTCGTGCCGCACCTCGCCGAGCGGCACCGCATGGCGCCTGCGCAGGCTTTCGCCGCGCAGGAACGAGATGCCGGTGTTCAACGCGATCCGGTACATCCAGGTCGAGAAGCTGCGCGAAGGGTCGTAGCCGGGCCATGCGCGCCACAGCTGGGCGGCGATCTCCTGGGCGAGGTCGGCGCGATCCTCGGCGCCGTGCGCGTAGGTGTTCGCGATCTTGAACACGATGCCGCGGTGGCGCTGCAGCAGCGCGTCGAACCGGGCGTGCGCGGTGCTGTCCATCGGGTCGGTGCGATCCATTCCGTGTCCGCGGGTCTGGGCGATTGTGCCTGTCATGCCGGGGTGATTCGCACCGGGGGCAGGTTTGTCACACCGGCGCGTCCGGCGATCGCCCCGGGGGGGCGGGGGATTACTCGACGATGCCCTTGGCCTCGGACGTGCCCAGCACCTCCGGATGGTCGATGCGGCGCTGCGGGTGCAGCAGCGGATGCATGAACACCGCCACGAGGATGATCGCCACGCCGCCGTAGAACATGGGCGCGAGTTCGCGCTGTTCGGCGAGCAGCAGCATCGCCAGCACGATGGCGTAGACCGGTTCGAGGTTGACCGCCATCTGCGCCGAGAACGCGCTCATGTGCCGCAGCGCGACCAGCGAGAGCGCGAACGGGAACAGGGTACAGGCGCCGGCGAGCAGCAGCAGCCACAGCGCGTCGGACGGCGAGGGTAGCACCAGCAGCGGGCCGGCGAAGGCCGGGAACAGCGTCGGCATCAGCGGCGCGAGCGCGGTCAGCGCCAGCGTGCCGGCGCCGAGTTCGACCGCGGTGACGGTGAGCGGGTCGGCGTGCTCGACCAGGCGCTTGTTGAGCGAGCCGAACACGGCCACGAACAGCGCCGACAGCGCGCCGACCGCGATGCCGATGCGCATGTCGACCGAAACCCCGCCGACCACCAGCGCCACGCCCGGCAGCACCAGCAGGCCGAGCGCGACCTCGCGCTTCGAGAAGCGCCGGCCCGCGAGCCTGGGTTCGATCACGGCGGTGAACACGGTGGCGAGCGCCATGCAGGTCGCCGCGATCGAGGCGTTCGCCAGCTTGATCGCGCCGTAGAACGTCAGCCAGTGCAGGGCGACCAGCACGCCGACCCCGGCGTAGGCCAGCAGCAGCCTTGGCGCCATCGCGCGCACGCCGCGCCACACGCGCGGCACCAGCAGCAGGGCCAGCACCACCAGCCCCATGCGCCACCACACCAGCGGCAGCGCCGGCAGCGTGATCAGCTTGCCGAGGATCGCGGTGAAGCCCCACAGCAGCACGCACAGGTGGATTTGCCAGTGGGCCCTGGTGGCGGAGTTCATCGCGGGACGGAGGGACGAGGGAGCGACAGGATGCATCCGCGGCGGGGAAACGTCACGTGGCGGCGGTTGCCGCGGTCGAGGGCGTGGTGCGATGTCTCCGGCACCGGGATACTTCCGGCCCCGCCGGGGCGTGCGATTTGATCGCTGCTGTCGCAAGGGCAGGCCCTGTGCCCCCGGTCGCGGAACTCCATGATTCGGTGATAGCCGCGAAGGCGGGGACCCAGCGTCTTCGAGGTACTGGAACGCAAAGACCCTGGATCCCCGCCTTCGCGGGGATGACGACGGCGGCTATTCCTGCGTTTGCGACGCCAGCCAGTCGATCACGCGCCGCACCGCCGCGCGCGGTTTCCGGTGCGAGGGATAGACGATGTGGTAGGCGTAGCGGCCCGGCAGCGCCTCGCCCGGCAGCCGCTGCAGCTGGCCGCTGGCCAGCCATGGCGCGACGATGCGCTCGCGCGCCAGCGTCACACCGAGTCCCTGCGCCGCCGCGCGCAGGGCATCGGTGGCGTCGCTGAAGACCAGCTGCGGATCGAGCGCGACGCCGTGCACGCCGTTGGCGCGGAACCAGTCGTGCCAGCCCTGGTGCGACAGGTCTCCGATCAGCGGCAGGCGCGCGATGTCGGCGGGCGTGCGCAGGTCGGCGCGACCGGCGAGCGCGGCGTTCGCGACCGGGAACAGCGACTCGTCCATCAGCCGGATCGCGGCCAGGCCGGGCCAGTGCCCGGGCCCGTGGCGGATGCCGACGTCCGGACCGGATTCGTCAAAGCGGGTCAGCGAGATCTCGGTGTCGATGCGCAGGCGGATGTCGGGATGCGCTTGGACGAACGTGGGCAGGCGCGGGATCAGCCAGGTGTAGGCCAGCGAATGCAGGGTGGTGAGCCGCACCACCTGGCGATTGTCGCGATGGCGGTGCAGGTCGCGCATCACCACGTCGATGTCGTTGATCGCGCCGCCGGCGGTGTCGGCCAGCAGCCGGCCTTCCGCGGTCAGCGACACGCCGCGCGCGTGTCGCTGGAACAGGGCGACGCCGAGCCGCGCCTCCAGCTTGCGCACGTGGTGGCTGACCGCGCTCGCGGTCAGGTGCAGTTCCTCCGCGGCATGCGCGAAGTTCTGGTGGCGGGCGGCGGATTCGAACGCGGCCAGGGCCGGCAGGAGGTCGGAACGCAGGGCCATGCGAGCCACAAATCTGGTTCATGCCTGGATCGAATACTACGCGTTTGCGGCCAGGCCTGGCGACGGCAAGAATGGCATCCGACCGCAACGGGATTCATGCCATGAGCGCGACACCCTCGATCACCTGCCCGGCGCCGGCGCGCACGGAGGCGGGCTGGCTGACGCCGCTGGAGCTGTGCGTGCTCGGCGCGATCTGGGGCGCCTCGTTCCTGTTCATGCGCGTGTCGGCCAACGATTTCGGCCCGGTGCCGCTGGTGGAAGTACGCCTCGCGCTGGGCTCGCTGGTGCTGCTGCCGTTCCTGTGGCGCGCGCGCGACCGGTTCCCGGCGCGGCTGTGGCCGAAGCTGGCGGCGATCGGCCTGGTCAATTCGGCGCTGCCGTTCATCCTGTTCGCCTGGGCGGCGCAGCGCGCGCCGGCGGGCATCGGCGCGATCGCCAATGCGATGACCGTGCTGTTCACCGCGCTGGTCGGCGTGCTGTTCTTCGGCGAACGCATCGGCGGGCGCCGCGCGACCGCGCTGCTGGTGGGTTTTGCCGGCGTGGTGGTGCTGGCCAGCGGCAAGGTCGCCGGCATGAGCGTGGGCTGGGCGGCGGCGGCGGGCGCGACCGCGTCGCTGCTGTACGGATTCGGCATCAACCTGGTGCGCCGGCACCTGACCGGGCTGCCGCCCGCGGCGGTCGCCTCGGCCACGCTGGGCGCCGCCGCCCTGCTGACCCTGCCGTTCGCGGTCTGGACCTGGCCCGCGCAGGCGATCCCGGCGGTGTCGTGGCTGTCGGCGGCGATGCTCGGGGTGCTGTGCACGGGCGCGGCCTTCGTCATGTACTACCGGCTGATCGCGCGCGTCGGCGCCAGCCGCGCCTCGACGGTGACCTACCTCGTGCCGCTGTTCGGCGTCGCCTGGGCCTGGTGGCTGCTGGGCGAACCGCTGACCTGGCCGATGGCGGTCGCCGGCGCGCTGATCCTGGGCAGCGTGGCCTTCAGCCAGCGCGCGTCGAAATGAGCGACGCAAGATCGGCGGCGGTGCAGAAGCGCGCGCTGTTCGACTTCGAGATCGCGTTCCGCAACGGCGGCGGCCTGCGCGGCTGGGACTTCCGGCTCGACATCGACGGCGACGACATCGACGACGCTGCGCTGGCATCCGCCATCGTCGCCGACATGCGGCTGCTGATGGTCGAATCGGTGCGGATCGAGCGCAAGCGCATCATCGACGAGCTGCACAAGCGAACCGACTGATCCGGATACATCCTGTAGGAGCGGCTTCAGCCGCGACCGGTGCCCGGGCGCCGGTGGATTCCCGGTCGCGGCTGAAGCCGCTCCTACAAGGTCCCGGCAGGAGGGGCCTGCGTCGCGCGCCGCTGCTGCGCGCGCCCGAGCCAGATGCCGAGCATCGCCCAGAACAGCGCCAGCGGCACGACGACGGTGACCAGCCCGCCCAGCGCCAGCCCGAGGCGCCCGAGCAGGCCTTCGGTCTGCGCGCCGACCACGTCGCCGACGCGATAGACGAAGGTGTCGATGAAGGCCTTGGCCTTGTACTTGTCCTCGCGGCTGATGACGGTGAACAGCGCCTCGCGCGCGGGCCGGGTCAGGCCGCGCTGCACGGCGCGGTTCATCGCCTCGAGCAGGATCAGCACCGCGAACGAGCCATAGATCGCCAGCCCGATGAAACCCAGCGCGGTGGCGACCGGCAGCGCGGCCAGCGCGAAGGCCAGTCCGAAGCGGCGGATGATGTGTCCGGTGAGCGTGAGCTGCAGCAGCAGCACCGCGACCTGGGTCCACATGTCGATGTTGCCGAGCAGGCCGGTGCGGGCGTCGAGGTCGCTCTCAGCCGCCGCCACCATCTGCAGGCGGGTGAAGTAGATGAAGGTCGCGACGATGGTCATGGTCAGCACGTAGCCGGCGATGCCCATCAGGTAGGGCGAGGAGAACACCGCGCGGAAGCCGGCCCAGGCGCTGCCGCCGATGCGGCGCTCCTCGTCGGCGATCGGCGCCGCGACAGTCGCGCCCGGGAGTGCGCCGGGATGGTCCGGACGCACCCGCACCAGCGTCCACGCCAAGGCGATCGCCAGCGCCAGGAAGCCGGCGGCCACCAGCAGCAGATTCGGCGTGCCCAGCGGTTCGGCGAGCCGCGAGGCCAGCCATGGCCCGAAGATCGCGCCGAGCGTGCCGCCGACGGCGATCAGCGCGAACAGCCGCTTGCCCTGTTCGCTGGAGAAGCGGTCGGCGAGCAGCGCCCAGAACACCATGGTCACGAACAGGTTGAACACGCTGAACCAGACGTAGAACACCTGCCCGCTGCGCGCCCCCACCGCGCCCGGCGCGAACACCAGCAGCGACCAGAAGCCGACTAGGCTCAGCGCGAAGAACGCATAGGTCGCGGAGATGAAGTGCAGCCGGCGGAAGCGGCTGACCAGCCAGCCGAACACCGGGTTGACCAGCAGCGTGACCACCGCGGTGCCGATGAACAGCCAGCGCACGCTCTCGATTCCGCGCTCCATGCCGAGCGCGTCGCGCGCCGGGCGCAGCATCATCAGCGCGGTCAGGATGCAGAAGAAGAACAGGCCCGCGACCAGCACCGGCGCGAGTTCCCCGCGCCGGAGGTTGAACAGGTCCTGGATCCGCTCGCGCATTTCGCGTCAGCTCCTCGAGGCTCCGATCCCGTCATCCCGGCGCAAGCCGGGATCCATTTTCGCTGCCGTGCAGTCCACTTTTCCGAAGATCATCCAACAAAATGATGCTTGTCATTCCGGGAGTAGCGCGGAACCTGCTTCCGACCAAACGGAGCAACCGGAAGGCAGATTGACCGGCCTGCGGCCGTTGTAAAGCGCTTCTCGCTACGCTCGGAATGACAATACGATACCCCGCTTGTGGCGGCCTCAGGCGAACATCGCGACCAGTTCGGCCTGCTGGTCCTCGTCGAGCAGCGGGCCGACGCCGCCCTTGAGGTTGTCGGCCTGCCGCTCGGGCTTGCCGGTGGCGGGGATCACCACGGTCACCGCCGGATGGCTGACGACGAACTTCAGGAACATCTGCGCCCACGAGCCCACGCCGACGCCCTCGGCCCACGCCGGCAGCGGCTTGTCCCTGCTCGCGGCGAACAGCTTGCCGTCGTCGAAGGCCCGGTTGACCATCACCGCGATGCCGAGCTCCTGCGCGGCACGGAAGACCGTATCCGCCGCCTGCGGCGCGTTGACCGAATAGTTGATCTGCACGAAGTCGGGCTTCTCCGCGCGCATCAGGCGCTCGGTATCGGCGTGGCCGCGCTCGAGGTAGTGGGTGATGCCGATGTACTTCGTCCTGCCCTGCGCCTTGAGTTCGCGCGCATAGGGCATGGCCTCGGCCATGTTGCGCAGGTTGTGGACCTGCAGCAGTTCGACCTTGTCCGTGCGCAGCCGGCGCAGCGAATCGGTCCACTGGGCCTCCAGGTCCGTGCGGCTGTCGGCGGCGAGCTTGGTGGCGAGGAAACACTTGTCGCGCCAGCCGCCTTCGGCCAGCAGCGCGCCGACCACGTCCTCGGCGTTGGAATAGTTCGGCGAGGTGTCGATCACGCTGCCGCCGCCTTCGAAGAAGACCTTCAGCACGTCCTTCAGGGCGGCGAAATCGGCCGAATCCAGCGGGACCTCGTAGCTGCCCGAGGTGCCGACGCCGATGGCCGGGATCGCCTCGCCGCTGGAGGGGATCGCGCGCGTGAGCAGGGCGCCGCCCAGCGGGACGACATCGGCGATGGCGCCGGTGGGCTTGTCGCGCGGCGTGGTGTCGTCGGGCCGGTTCTGGCTGCAGGCCGCGAGCGGCGCGAGCGCGAATCCGGTGGCGGCGAGGCTGGCGGTGGAAATGAAATCCCGGCGGCTGGTCATGGCGAATCTCCTCGGTCGGGTCGGATCGTCGACGTGCGGTCGATGTTGCCGCAGGGTGGCGTAAACGTTCGTGAGAATCCAGTGCCCATCCGACGCGGATGGCGTCGTCACCGTGACAACATGATCCACGAATGTGTCATTAGTTCTGCGGGAAACCCCCGGCTTTGCCGAGGGACTCCCCGAGGTTTGACCCCTGCTTTCGCAAGGTACAGGCTCTATGCGGCGGTTGATTTCAGGGCGCTGCGATGCTGAAGATGTCGTCATCCTCGCGAAAGCGGGGATCCATTTGCTCTGTGCAAAGACGCTGGATCCCCGCTTTCGCGGGGATGACGACAGCTTTTGCTCTTAAGGTTGCGGAAAGGCTCCCGTGAGGACCCAGCGATCGTTACAGCCCCCGACTTTTCCGGGGGATACCTATTCCGAGCGCAGTGGGGACATATGCCGGCAATTTTCCGGAAAGCAGATCACGTCCCGGATCAAGTCCGGGGCCGGAATGACAGCCTCGACGCGTAGGTTGGGGTGACCCCGGACTCGATCCGGGGGAATCCCAACGGCACACGCAGCATGTCGACTCGGGTTGCTGGGGTTCGCAGGCTCACCCCAACCTATGCGTCAAGATCGCAGGATCAATCGCGCACGATCACGCCCAGCATGCGCAGCAGTGCGATCGCCGCGGCCGGATTGCGCTCCTTGGCTGCGGAGATGAAGAACACGAAGACTTCGCGAGGCGTCCGGTCTGCGGGCGTGTCCGACGCGAGCATCGGCAGGTCCGGCGGCGTGCCACCCTCGGCCCAGAGCCGCGCCCGCCGTGCCCATGCCTGCAGTTCGGCCTCCGGATAGCCGGCGGGGCATTCGCTGCGCGAACGCATCAGCCGCGCATAGACGAAGTCCGCCGTGACGTCCGCGAAATTCGGATGGTCGGCGGAATCGGTGAACACCGTCGCCAACCCGCGTTCGCGCAGGCGCGCGGCGAAGCCCGCATCGACAAAGGCCGCGTCGCGCACGTCCAGCACGTGGCGCAGGCGGCGTCCTGCCGCCGCCGCCGGCAGCAGGTCGAGGAAGGCGTCGAAGTCCGCGCGCTGCAGCCGAGTGCCGGCGTCGAACTGCCAGACCAGCGGCCCGAGCCGGTCGCCAAGTTCGGCGATGCCGCCGATGAAGTCCTCGATCTGCGGCCCTGTCTTCGCCAGCGTGCGCGACTGCATGATCCGCTTCGGTGCCTTGGCCGAGAACACGAATCCCGGCGGCGTCTCGTCGCGCCATTTCGCGTAGGTCGCGGGCTTCTGCGTGCCGTACCAGGTGCCGTTGATCTCGATCGCCGACAGTCGCCTGCTGGCGTATTCGAGTTCGCGCCGCTGCACCAGTCCCTTCGGATAGAAGTTGTCGCGCCACGGCGCGTACGTCCAGCCGCCGATGCCGACGCGGATGCCGTCGATCGCCGGGATGCCTTCAGTCGACATGCCGGGCCATCGCTTCGGGCAGTTGCGGCAGCAGGCGCCTCGGCGCCTTGCGCAGCCAGGCGCGTACCAGCAGGCGGGTCGCCAGCGCCGCGTCCGCTGCGTGCAGGTCGACGCGCAGGCCGAGCACGCGCCGGCCCCAGTGCAGGGCCTCGACGCAGTCGGGATGCAGGGCCAACGACCGCTGCCGTTCCTCTTCGTCGACGAAGGCATGCAGGTGCCGCCCGTCGGGCGGCATCGTGGCGAAGATCTTGCCGCCGACCCGGAACGAGGCGTAGTCGAAATGCGGCGCCTCGGTCGCATCGGGCAGCGACAGCGCGATCGCGCGGGCGTCCGCGGCCTTCATCGCGCTCAGGACTCCGCCTTCCACGGGTCGTAGCTGCCGAACCACCAGAGGTGCCCTTCGGGATCCCGGCAGGAATAGCCGCGACCGCCATAGCCCTGGTCGGCGATGTCCTGCACGATGGTCGCGCCGGCGGCCGTCGCGCGCGAGTAATGCGCATCGACGTCGCCCACGATCACGCAGGGGCTTTGCGTTTCGCGCAGGCCGATCTCGTCCGGTTGCGCGATCTGCCGGCCCCATTCGCTGTCGTTGTCGGCCGAACCGAGCATGACCATGCCGCTGCCGAAGGTCAGCTGGGCGTGGTACACGACGTCGCCGTCTGCATAAACGGCGTGCCGCTCGAAGCCGAAGGCCTCGCACAGCCAGTTGATCGCGGCGAGTGCATTGCGGTAGCGCAGGCAGGGGATGACGGTGCTCGTGGTGTCGGCGGCGTTGCTCATGTCGGTCTCCGGTGGCTGGCCGCGCGGTGGCGGCGAGCGGGCACGGTGCCGCGATCGGCGGCCTGCGTCTTGTAGATTCCGGCAGTGAACCCCTCCGCGGCAAGCCGCGGGGCCTCCCGTCCCTGTGGGGGCGCCCCCGGGCGCGATGCGCGGTCATGATCAAAAGCCAAGGGCATCGCGCCCGAGGGCGCTCCCACGCGGACGCTTTTGCGCTGCAAGCGGCGGGGAATGGACGCGGAGGGATTCATGCCAGGGGAACATGGCCCGGCCACGGCCCCCGTTGCGCCATCCAGACCGTGGGCGTCATGCCGGAGAAGGCGCGGAACTCGTGCACCAGATGCGCCTGGTCGTGGAAACCGCCGTCGACGGCGATGCCGGCCCAGTCGACGCGCGCGCGCCGGTGCGCCTGCGCGACCACGCCATGGAAGCGCTGCAGGCGCGCGTAGCGCTTGGGCGACATGCCGACCTGTTCGCGGAACAGTTCGCCGAACCGGCGCGGCGACATCCGGCAATGCGCGGCGATGGTCCCCATGCGCTGCGTTGCGGGTGCGGCGTCGATCAGCCGCAGCGCGTGCGCGATCGTCGAGTGCCTGTGCGCGCGGGCCGCGTCGGCATGCGCATGCAGCCAGCGTTCGACGATGCGCAATCGCGCCTGCGCGTCGCGGGTCTCCAGCAGCCGCTGCCGCAGCGTCCGCGCATCGCCGCCGGCCAGCGCGTCGAGGTCGACGTGGGCGTTGGCGACGGCGTCCATGCGCTCGCGGAAGAACGGCGCGGCGCCGCCGGGGCGGAACACGATGCCGAGTACCCGGGTCTGCTCGGCGGTATCGATCAGGGCGCTGCGGTGAGAGGGCCCGTCGAAGGCCGCGCCCGCGTTGCGCGTGCAGCGCAGCTGGTCGTCGTAGACGCGGGTCTCGTCCTGCGCGAGGTTGATCACCAGCTGCGGCCGCGCCGACGGCAGCAGGCGGTCGTATGCGTGCGCCTGGCGCGGCAGCTCGCAGTCCCAGATCGATTCGACCAGCGACGACAGCGGTTCGGCGGGCTGGATGGCCAGCAACCCCATGATCGGGCTCCGGAAGGTCCGCCGGCAGGGTAGCGCAAGCGCGGGCGGCGCGCGGGACCGGTCATCGCCCGTGCACGTGGATTGGGTAAGCTTGCGTCGGGAGGGACAGGAGCCGAATGCGATGTCCCTGTTCCAGCGATTGAAGACGTGGTGGCGCCGGCGTTGGCCGAGTCGCCCGGGCGTGGCGGTCGAGGAAGCGTCGCCATCCTTGCCGATGCCTGTGCCTGAAGTTGACGCGGAACCAGATGCGGGCGATGCCGTCCGCTCGCCGCGACCGGCGCCGGTCGCTCCACGACGGTCCGCGCCGGGCAACGCTCCGCGCAGGATCCGCCTGGCGCTGCAGGGCGGCGGCTCGCACGGCGCGTTCACCTGGGGCGTGCTCGACGGCCTGCTGCAGCGCGGGGACATCGGCATCGACGCGATCTCCGGCACCAGCGCCGGCGCGCTGAACGCGGCCGTGCTCGCGACCGGCTGGGCGCGCGACGGCCGCGAGGGCGCGCGCGAGGCGCTGCAGCGGTTCTGGCAAGACATCGGCAACGCCGGCGGCAGCTACCTGCTGCCGCTGCAGGCCTCGTCGTTCGGTCCGCCCTTCGACCTGCAGGCCGTGCCCGGCTACGACTGGGCCAGTCGTTTCCTGCGCACGCTCAGCCCCTACGACTACAATCCGCTCAACCTCAATCCGCTGCGCGACGTGCTGGTGCGGCACGTCGACGAACAGGCGCTGCGCGACGGCCCGATCCGCCTGTTCGTCACCGCGACCGCGGTGCGCAGCGGCGAACCGCACGTGTTCAGCGGCGACGCGCTCGGCCTCGACGCGCTGCTGGCGTCGGCCTGCCTGCCGTTCCTGTTCCAGGCCGTCGAGATCGACGGCGAGGCGTACTGGGACGGCGGCTACAGCGGAAATCCGTCGATCCACCCGCTGGTCGATCCCGACACCGATTGCGACATCGTCGTGGTCCGGCTCAATCCCGCGCATCGCGAGGGCGTGCCCAGGCGCAGCACCGAGATCATGGACCGGATCAACGAGATCACGTTCAACGCCAGCCTGATCGGCGAGCTACGGATGATCGAGCAGGTCGGCAGGCTGCAGCGGCGGGCGGCGCCGGACGGCGCCCGCGGTCCGGAATGGCGGCTGCACGTGATCGCCGACGACGTCGACCTTGCGACCCTGCCGGCGTCCAGCCGCCTGCGGACAGATCCCGGCTTCGTCGAGCGCCTGCATGGATTCGGGCAGGCGGCGGTGGCGCGGTTCCTCGATGCGCACGGGGATGCGATCGGGCGGAGGTCGAGTCATGAAGCCACTGCGTGAGCGGTGGCCAGACGGGGGGCGAACGGATGGACCTGGCGACATGATGCTCGAACTACTTATCGATCCAGCCTATCTCTTGTAGGAGCGGCTTCAGCCGCGAACGGGCGTTCAACGGCGTCGGAAAAGCAATCGCGCCTGAAGGCGCTCCTACATTTCCAGGTGCTCCTGCTTCGGTCGTGTATTTCAGGGACGCAGCCGCATGCCCACCTCGCGCCCCTTGTCGGTCAAACGCGCGATCTCGCGCTCGCCCCTGCGCTCGACGCGAACCAGGCCGGCGCCGGGAATGCCGCCGACGCTGTCCTCACCAATCCACGCCAGCGTGCGCAGCAGCACGCTCATGCGCACGCCCAGGCGCTTGCACAGCCGCGGCAGCGACATGCCGTCGGGTTCCGCCGCCAGTTCGGCCAGCAGGGCAGCGACCAGGGCGGGGTCAACGGACAACGGAGGCGTGGATGTCGCGCTGGCGCGGCGCGTCGGCATCATTGACGTGCGGCGTCAGCACCACCGGGATCGACTTGGAGGTCGGCGTGCGCGATTCGTCGGCAAAGCTCGACAGCGGCACCAGCGGGTTGGTTTCCGGGTAGTAGGCCGCGAGGCAGCCGCGCGGGATGTCGTATTCGACCAGCAGGAAGCGCCTGGCGGTGCGCTTCACGCCATCGTCGCAGAGGCTTTCCAGGTCCACCCAGTCCCCGGCCTTCATGCCCAGCGCGGCGATGTCGTCGGCGTGGATGAACAGCACGCGGCGTTCGCCGAACACGCCGCGGTAGCGGTCGTTGAGGCCGTAGACCGTGGTGTTGTACTGGTCGTGCGAGCGGGTGGTGGCAAGCGTGAACACCGGCCGGGTGCCGTGCGCGCGGCGGGCGCGGTGGATGGGGTTGTCGGTGGGGACTTGTGCGGCGATGAAGTTCGCCCTGCCGCTCGGCGTGTTCCAGACGCGGTCGCGCGCGGTGTTGGACAGGCGGAAGCCGCCGGGCACGCGCACTCGCGCGTTGAAGTCGTGGAAGTCGTCGAAGGTCCTGGCGACCAGGTCGCGGATGCGATCGTAGTCGCCGATCAGCCACAGCCACGGCACCTTGCTGCGCACGCCCAGCGTGGCGTTGGCCAGGTGCGCGACGATCGCGGGCTCGGACAGCAGCTGATCGGAGGCGGGCGGATTGATGCCCGACGACAGGTGCACCATGCTCATCGAATCCTCCACCGTCACCGCCTGCGGGCCGGCGTCCTGCAGGTCGATCTCGGTGCGGCCGAGGCAGGGCAGGATCAGCGCGTCCCTGCCGTGGATCAGGTGGCTGCGGTTGAGCTTGGTGGTGACGTTGACGGTCAGGTCGCAGCGGCGCAGCCCGCGCGCGGTGGCGTCGCTGTCGGGCGTGGCGATGGCGAAGTTGCCGCCCATGGCGAAGAACACCTTGGCCTTGCCCTCGATCATCGCCTCGATCGCGCCGACGGTGTCGTAGCCGTCCGCGCGCGGCGGCTCGAAGCCGAACACCTGCTGGATGCGGTCGAGGAACGCCGCCGGCGGCTTCTCGTAGATCATCATCGTGCGGTCGCCCTGCACGTTGCTGTGCCCGCGCACCGGGCAGGCGCCGGCGCCTTCGCGGCCGAGGTTGCCGCGCAGCAGCAGCAGGTTGGTGATCATGTTGATCGTCGGCACCGAGTGCTTGTGCTGGGTGATGCCCATGCCCCAACAGGCGATCACGCGTTCGGCTTGCAGGTAGATCTCGCCGGCGTGGCGGATCTGCGCCTCGTCGAGGCCGGATTCGGCGATGATCGTGTCCCAGTCTTCGGTACGGACGTCGTCGGCGAAGGCGTCGAACCCCGCGGTGTGCCCGTCGATGAAGGCACGGTCGAGCAGGGAGGCCTCGCCGCGGGCGACGGCTTCCGCGTCGCGTTCGAGCACGTGCTTGATCATGCCCTTGATCGCCGCGAGGTCGCCGCCGATCTTCAGCTGCAGGTAGTCGGAGGTGATCCTGGTCGAGCCCAAGGTGGCCATCTGCACCTTGTCCTGCGGGTTGGCGAAGCGCTCGAGGCCGCGCTCGCGCAGCGGATTGAACGAGACGATCCGGCAGCCGCGCTTGGCCGCATCGCTCAGTTCGCCGAGCATGCGCGGATGGTTGGTGCCGGGGTTCTGGCCGAAGATGAAGATCGCATCGGCGTGCTCGAAGTCGTGCAGCGACACCGTGCCCTTGCCGACGCCGATCTGCTTCTTCAGCGCGGTGCCGGAGGACTCGTGGCACATGTTCGAGCAGTCCGGAAAATTGTTGGTGCCGTACTCGCGCACGAACAGCTGGTAGAGGAACGCGGCCTCGTTGGAGGTGCGCCCGGAGGTGTAGAAGATCGCCTCGTCCGGCGAGGGCAGGGCGTTGAGGTGCTTGGCGATCAGCGCGAACGCGTCGTACCAGCTCGTGGGGACGTAGTGGTCGGTTTCCGCGTCGTAGCGCATCGGCGTGGTCAGCCGGCCCTGCTGCTCCAGCCAGTAGTCGCTGTATCCGGCCAGCTGGGCGACGCTGTACTTCTCGAACAGCTCGGGGCCGGCGCGGAACTTCGTCGCCTCGGCGGCGACGGCCTTGGCGCCGTTCTCGCAGAACTCGAAAGTGGACGTATGGTCGCGGTCCGGCCAGGCGCAGCCGGGGCAGTCGAAGCCGTCGGGCTGATTGGCGTGCAGCAGGGTCCTCGCGCCCTTGATCTCGATGTCCTGCTCGATCAGGTGTTTGGCGACGCTCTTCAGCGCGCCCCAGCCGCCGGCGGGTCCGTCGTACTTGCGGATCGGATCGTGGCTCACGGTGCGGAACTCCTGCCTGCGCGCGCGATCGCCAGCGGAGCGGCGGCTTCCGGCAGCAGCCGGCGCGCGTGGGTATAGATGGCGTGCCCGTCGTCGCGGGCGAAGCCGATCAGGGTGAGGTTGGCGCGATCGGCCAGCGAGATCGCCAGCGCGGTCGGCGCCGAGATCGCCGCCATCAGCGCGATGCCGGCGCTGGCCGCCTTCATCGCCATCTCGTAGCTGGCGCGGCTGGTGACGACGAGGAAGCCGCCGGCGGGATCGAGCCCGGCGGCGTGCATCGCGCCGATCAGCTTGTCGAGCGCGTTGTGGCGGCCGACGTCCTCGCGCACCAACTGCAACATGCCGTCGAGCGCGGCCCAGCCCGCGGCGTGAGTGGCGCCGGTGACGGCGTTGATCGCCTGCGCTCCGCGCAGTTCGCGCAGCGCGCGGCGCAGGGCATCGACCGGCACGCGCACGTCGGCCGCGACCGACGCGGGGGTGCGCAGCGCGGCTTCCAGCAGTTCGCTGCCGCACACGCCGCAGCCGCTGCGCCCGCTCATGCTGCGCCGGCGCAGCGCCAGCGCGTCGGCCCGGTCCTGCGGGATCCGCAGCCGGACCTCGATGCCTTCGAGCAGGTGTTCGATGCGTTCGATCCGCACGTCGCCGATCCGTTCGACGATGCCTTCGCTGAGCGCGAACCCGGCGGCGAAGTCTTCCAGGTCCGCGGGCGTGGCCATCATCACCGCGAACGGCTCGTCGTTGTAGACGAAGGCGACGGGCACCTCTTCCGCGACGTGGTCGTCGAGCCGGCGACTGCCGCCATGGCGCCACCGCTCCACCGGCTTGACCACGCTGCCGGCGGCCTGGCGAGGCTTGTCGGTGTCGGATCGATGGGCCATGGCGGAAGTATGCTCCGCTTCCCGGGAACGGGGCGTGTGCGGCGGTCGGTTCAACTGAACAGGACCAGCGCCTTCTGCAGCGTGTTCCATACGCCCCACAGCAGCGGAATGCCGACCGCGGCCCAGGCCAGCGCCACCACCGTGCGGTTGCCGCCGCTGCCGATGCGGTCCATCTCCGACTGCGGGACCAGCGAGGCGCCGGTCTCGTCGACCTTCTCGTGCGCCAGCCGCTTCTCGCGCGCGAGCTCCTCCGGCGTCATGAAGTGCTTCGGGTTCACCGGCCGCACCAGCAGGTTGCAGGCCAGGCCCAGCACCAGCATGCCGGCGAGGATGTACATCGTGGTGTTGTAGACCTGCGACGGCGGCATGCCGAGTCCGAGCTGGTACTCGCGCATGTAGCCGACGACGACCGGGCCGAGGATGCCTGCGGTCGCCCACGCGGTCAGCAGCCGGCCGTGGATCGCGCCGACCATCTGCGTGCCGAACAGGTCGGCCAGGTACGCCGGCACCGTGGCGAAGCCGCCGCCGTACATCGACAGGATCACGCAGAACGCGGCGACGAACAGCGCGATCGAGCCGGCGCCGCCGAGCGTGGGCGCGGACGCGTACAGCGCGATGCCGAGCACGAAGAAGATCGTGTAGGTCAGCTTGCGGCCGAGCTTGTCGGACATCGAGGCCCAGAAGAAGCGGCCGCCGATGTTGAACAGGCTGAGCAGGCCGGTGAAGCCCGCGGCGATCGCGGCGATGGCGCCCAGCTGCGCGGCGTCGAGCTCGTGGAAGCCGGCGTCGACGCCGATCAGCTTGCCGCCGAACATCTCCTGCAGCATCGGCGAGGCCATGCCGATCACGCCGATGCCGGCCGACACGTTGAGGCACAGCACGCCCCACACCAGCCAGAACTGCGGGATGCCCCAGACCCTTTTCACGTGCACGTGGCCCTGGGTGATCATCGCGTTGTCCTTCGCCGGCGGCGGCGTCCAGCCCTTCGGCTTCCAGCCGGTGGGCGGCACGCGGTAGCCGAAGGCGCCGCCCATCATGAAGACGAAGTACAGGGCCGCCATCACCAGGAAGGTTTCCTTCACGCCGACCGAGGTCGGGGTGGCGAAGTGGCGCATCAGCGTGTCGGCCAGGGGGCTGCCGATCAGCGCGCCGCCGCCGAAGCCCATGATCGCCATGCCCGTCGCCATGCCGCGGCGGTCGGGGAACCACTTGATCAGCGTCGACACCGGCGAGATGTAGCCCAGGCCCAGGCCGACGCCGCCGATCACGCCCGAACCGACCCACAGCATCCAGATCTGGTGCAGGTGCACGCCCAGCGCGGAGATCAGCAGGCCGCCGCACCAGCACAGCGCCGCGACCACGCCGGCCTTGCGCGGCCCGACGCGTTCCAGCCAGCCGCCCCACAGCGCCGCCGAGCAGCCGAGCAGGACGAAGAACAGCGTGTACATCCAGCCCAGTTCGGCCACGCGCCAGTCGCAGCTGGTCGAGAAGATGCGCTGGAAGAAACCCATGTCCGCCGCGCAGGCGACCGGCGCGTCGATGCCGATGGCCATCGACAGCGGCAGCCAGAACACGCTGAAGCCGTAGGCCATGCCGATGCACAGGTGGATCGCCAGCGCCGCGGGCGGCACCAGCCATCGACTGAAGCCGGGCCTGGCGATGATGCGTTCTTTCGAGAGCAGGCCCGGACCGCCATTGGTCGCGGATGCGGGCAGCACGCTTTCGTTGCCGTTGGCCATCGATTCCTCCCTCCCTTGGCGGGATGTGTTGTCGTCGTCATTGGCGTACGGCCACTGCTCAAATATGTTTTTCAGAACATATTGAATTGACCGACGTGCCGCGAGGGTAGGGCAATTTGTCCGAGGCTTGCCACGTCGGATGGTCGAATATTATGCTTTCGAAAGCATATTAAATCGGCTAATCGCCGTGCTGCGGCGCAGAACCGGCAGTGGTTCTCCGACGCGCTGGCGGCCATCGGGAGGCGGGATGTACAAGGTCCGGATCCAGCCCGGCTGGGAACTCGCGAGCGCCGACGGCGTGCCGCTGCCTGCGCGCGTCGTCGAGCTCTTGCTGGCGGTGTACGAGACCGGATCGCTCGCCGGCGGCGCGCGCCGCATCGGCATGTCCTACCGCTACGCCTGGGGCCTGCTGCAGCAGGCGCAGGCGATCTTCGGCAAACCGCTGCTGCGCATGACGCGCGGTCGCGGCGCGGTGCTGACCGGCATCGGCGAACGCCTGGTGTGGGCCGACAAGCGCATCTCGGCGCGGCTGTCGCCGATGCTCGAAAGCCTGGCGACCGAGCTCGAGGCCGAGATCGAACGCGTGCTGCGCGCGCAGTCGATGCCGCTGCGCATCCATGCCTCGCACGGATTCGGCGTGGAGACCCTGCGCAGGATCATGGCCGAGGGCGACATGCCGCTCGACCTGAAGTACCGCAGCCCCGACGACGCGCTCGCCGCGCTGCGCAGCGGCGCCTGCGACCTGGCCGGCCTGCACTTGCCGATCGGCGAACTGGAGCCGGTGCTGTTCGCGCACTACCGCGAACGGTTCGACCTCGACGCCGACCGCGTCGTCCACCTGGCGATGCGCAGGCAGGGGCTGGTGCTGGCGCCCGGCAACCCGCGCGGCATCGAGACGCTGCAGGATCTGGAGCGGCCCGACATCCGCATGATCCACCGCCAGCCGGGCTCGGGTTCGCGCCTGTTGCTGGAAACCATGCTCGCGCGCCACGGCATCGCCTTCGACCGCATCCGCGCCTGCGACGTCGAGGAACTCACCCATGCCGCGGTCGCCGCCTACGTCGCCAGCGGCCTGGCCGACGTCGGCTTCGCGCTGGAGCCGCCGGCCCGGCGCTACGGGCTGGATTTCTATCCGCTCATCACCGAGCACTATTTCTTCCTGTGCCACAACGACGTGCTCGATTCGGACCGGCTCTCCGAACTGCTCGCGCTGCTGCGCAGCGACCGCTTTCGCCACGAGCTGGGGCGGTTGCCCGGCTACGACCCGAGCTGGTGCGGCAGGGTGCAGACGCTGGAGGAGGCGTTCCCGGCGTCGGTGCGCGGGACGGCGTGACCGCAACGGCTCGGCTGGCGTCGCCCTGCTTTTGCCCGTCATTGGTCCTGTGGGAACCCCCCGGCTTTGCCGGGGGACCCACCATGGTTTGACCTTTACCGCGGTTGTTGGGGAGCAAGAATCTGCCGGATCAACCGGATCAACACTGGTTCGTCATCCCCGCGAAAGCGGGGATCCAGCGTCTTTGCGTAAAGCCAAATGGATCCCCGCTTTCGCGGGGATGACGAAGGCCTTTGCTCTTGCGATCGCGGAAAGGCCCCTTTGAGGGGCCAGCGATCGTTAAAGCCCCCGGCTTTGCCGGGGGATACTTACTCCCGCGAAGGCGGGAACCCAGTGTATTTGGCTTTCAAAAGGTTTGACGACACTGGATGACCAGCGCTTCGCACTGTTGAAAAGCGCTTCCCGCCTTCGCGGGGATGACGGCGGCTATTCAGGCATTCCATCCGGGCCCTGTTGCTGACCTTCAGTCGATCGGTTCGTCCAGCAGCAACTGCCGCGCGAAGCGCACCGGCGGCGCGCCGTAGGACAGGATGCCGTCGTGGTAGGCCTTGAGGCTGAATGCCTCGCCCTGTTTCGCCTCGGCCGCCTTGCGCGCGTCGAAGTGCTCCTGCGCGCCGACGAAGTAGGTGGCCAGCTGGGTCGAGGACAGCTGCGCGCGGATCCACTTGCCGTCGGCCTCGCTCTGCTGCTGGAAGGTCTGGCGCACCATCAGGTCCATCGCCTGTTCCTTGCTCCAGTTGTCGACGTGCAGGCCCTGGTCGAGGATCGCGTTGGCCACCGCGCGCGCATAGAACTTCAGCTGCATCAGGCGGAACAGCGGGTCGTTGTCGAGGTAGCCGGCATCGGCCAGTACCCGTTCGGTGTACACCGCCCAGCCCTCGGCGAACGGGCCGGAGCGGAACACCGCGCGCAGCGTCGACGGGAACCGCGCCGAGTGCGCACCCTCGAGGTAGTGGCCGGGCATCGCCTCGTGGATGGTCAGCACGTGGATCAGGCGCTTGTTGTACTCGCGCAGGAACGAATCGACCTGGGCGTCGTTCCAGTCGTCGGGGATCGGCGAGATCGCGTAGTAGGTGTCCAGGCCCTTGTCGAGCGGGCCGGGCGAATCGGCATAGGCGACCGAGAAGCCGCGCTGGAACTCCGGCATCAGGATGATCTTGACCGGGTCGTCGGGCACGGTGACGAGGTCCTTCTCGCGCACGAACCCGGTCGCCACCTCGAGCGTGTATTTGGCGAAGTCGACGACCTCCTCGCGCGCGGGCCTGTCGGCGTAGGCCAGCTCCATCGCCGCCTCGATCGCGGCCTGCTTCTGGTCCTCGGTCGGCGCATCGGGCGTCTCCGGCGCGCCGGCCTGGTCCGCCAGCACGGTCTTCGCGACGCCGTACATCTCGTCGCGGATGCGTTCGAGCTCGGCCTCGGCGCGCTGGCGGATCTCCTGCCGTGACAGCGATGAGTTCAGCGCGTACTTGAGTTTCTGGTCGTACAGCGCGGCGCCGATGCGGAACTCGCCCTTGGCGTTCGGGACCAGCACGCCGTCGAGCCACTTCTGGTGCTCCTCGACCGCGCCGCGCAGCGTGGCGACCGCGGCGTCGAGGCGCTTGCGGTCCTCGCCCTGCAGCTGGCCGGCATTGGGGATGATGAAGGTGTCGACCAGGGTGAGCACGCCCTTGTTCTGTTTCGCGACGGTGTCGGCGTGGGCCTTGGGCACGCGCGCCGGGTCGAGGCTCGCGCGCGCCTGCGCGAGCAGGGCCGGGATCTTCTCCATGCGCGCCGTCGCGGACTTGAGCCGCTCGGGCATCGGCGCGAATTCGCGCGCCATCAGGCCGTAGATCGCGCCGCCGGCGAGGCCGCTGTACGTCTGCGGATCCCAGGCCCAGCTTTGCAGGGTTTCGGCGTCCCAGAGGGCGTATTCGAGCTGGTTGCGCAGGATCTTCGCGTCGACCTGGTTCTCGCGCGAGAGTTTCGTCGCGTCGATGGCGTCGAGTTCGGCGAGGAAGCGCCGGTTGAACTCCACGGCCTTGCGCCGGCCCTCTTCGCCCACGTCGTCGAGTTCGGCGTCGAAGCGGTGGTCGCCGATCTGGGTCGCCGCCACCGGCGACAGCGCGAGCGACTGGTCGAGGTAGCGACCGGACAGGTCCGCGAACGCGGCATCGGACTGCGAAGCCGGGGTGGTTTCGCCCGCATCCGCGGCCGGCGGCGCGGCGGCGGGCGGCGGCGCTTCGCCCCGGCAGGCGGCGAGGGAGACGGTCAACAGCGCGATGGCGAGCAGGGAAGGACGCATGGAGGCATTGGATCCTGAACGGGCGTGGCGGGGAGCATAGCGCGGTGTCGCCGCGCCGCCGCGCCGGTGTGCGGTGGCGTACCGTGCCGAAAGTCATTTGCGCCGATCCGGCGCGGACGCAAGAATCGATCATGCATATCGTGCGGGTCCGCGCGTTCCATGGCCTCGCATTGCGGTTCTGTTCGCGGCGCAGGGAGCGTCGAAAGACCATCGTCACTCCCGCGAAGACGGGAGTCCATGGGCTTTGGGCCTGTTCACGATCCCCGTCTTCACGGAGTTCCGAATCGAGCGTCATCCCGGCGAAGTGCTTCACAACAGCCGGAGGCTGGTCAAGCCGGGATCCATTTTGCAATTGATCTTGGTTCTTTCCATCGTAAAACGAAAATCAAGATCAAAATGGATCCCGGCGTTCGCCGGGATGACGAGCAAGAAAGCTGGTTATTCGAGGTTCCCGCAACAAAGGAGATACGGCCTTGCAACGACGCGATTTCCTCGCCCTCGGCGGCCTCGGGCTGGGCGGGCTGGCGCTGCCGCCCCTGGTCGGCAGGGCGATCGCCGCCGAGCAGCTCGCCTCGACACTGGACGTCGCGATCAAGAAGCCGCTGGCCGACGCCGCGCTGCAGGCCGCGACCGGCGCCGGCGCCAGCTACTGCGACGTGCGCATCGGACGCTACCTGCAGCAGTCGCTGCAGACCCGCGAGGACAGGGTCGAGAACGTGGTCAACACCGAGTCGACCGGCGTCGGCGTGCGCGTGGTCGCGGACGGCGCCTGGGGCTTCGCGGCGACCAACGGGTTGACGACGGACTCCGTGGCCGAGGCCGCGCGCCGCGCGGTGGCGATCGCGCGCGCCAACGCGAAAATCCAGGACGGGAAGGTGCAACTGGCGCCGGTGAAGGGCGTGGGCGAGGTGTCGTGGCGGACGCCGATCCGCAGGAACGGCATGGAAGTGCCGGTCAAGGAGAAGGTCGACCTGCTGCTGTCGGTCAACGCCGCCGCGCTGCAGGCGGGCGCGAGTTTCGTCAATTCGCAGATGTTCCTGGTCAACGAGCAGAAGTACTTCGCCAGCACCGACGGCTCCTACATCGACCAGGACGTGCACCGCATCTGGACGCCGTTCACGGTGACGGCGGTGGACAAGGGCAGCGGCAAGTTCCGCACGCGCAACGGCCTGTCCTCGCCCGCGGGCATGGGCTACGAGTTCCTGGAGGCGGATCCGGCGCAGCGCTTCGAGCTGCCGGGCGGCGTGGTCGCCTACGGCCTGTCCTACGACATGCGCGAGGACGCGATCGCCGCCGCGAAGCAGGCGCAGGAGAAGCTGAAGGCGCCGTCGGTGAAGCCGGGCAAGTACGACCTCGTGATCGATCCGAGCAACCTGTTCCTGACGATCCACGAGAACGTCGGCCATCCTCTCGAGCTCGACCGCGTGCTCGGCTACGAGGCCAACTACGCCGGCACCAGCTTCGCCACGCTCGACAAGCGCGGCTCGTTCCGCTGGGGCAGCGACGTCGTCAACCTGTACGCCGACAAGACCCGGCCCGGCAGCCTCGGCGCGGTCGGCTACGACGACGAGGGCGTGGAGTGCAAGCGCTGGGACCTGGTGAAGGACGGCATCCTGGTCGACTACCAGTCGGTCCGCGACCAGGCGCACATCCTCGGCAAGACCGAATCCGACGGCTGCTGCTACGCCGATTCGTGGTCGAGCGTGCAGTTCCAGCGCATGCCGAACGTCTCGCTGGCGCCGGGCAAGGCGCCGTTGACGGTCGCGGAGATGGTCCGCGGCGTGGAACGCGGCCTCTACGTCCATGGGCGCGGTTCGTACTCGATCGACCAGCAGCGCTACAATGCGCAGTTCGGCGGGCAGCTGTTCTACGAGATCCGCAACGGCGAAGTCGCGGGCCTGGTCGAGGACGCGGCCTACCAGATCCGCACGCCGGAGTTCTGGAACGGCTGCGTCGCGATCTGCGACGAGCGCGATTTCCGCCTCGGCGGTTCGTTCTTCGACGGCAAGGGCCAGCCGAGCCAGGTCTCGGCGGTGTCGCATGGCGCGAGCACGGCGCGCTTTGATGGCCAGAACGTCATCAATACCGCGCGATCGCTCGGCTGAAACGCGCATGCCCATACGAAAGTCGGACACGCGACCCGTGCCGAAAGTCATTTGCGCGACGTGGACTGGGGCGCAAGAATCGGGAACCACGTGATTCCGTAGCCGGCGCCGTCGCATCGCGCCGGCCCTCGGCCCCCTGGCCACCGCGTGGCGACCACCCTGGAGAGACAGTCTTGCAACGACGCGACTTCCTGGCCCTGAGCGGCCTTGGCATGGGCAGCCTGGTGCTGCCGTCCTTCCTCGGCAAGGCGATCGCCGCCGAGCAACTGGTGTCGACACTTGATGTCGCGATCAAGAAGCAGCTCGCCGACGCCGCGCTGCAGGCCGCGACCGGCGCCGGCGCCAGCTACTGCGACGTGCGCATCGGGCGCTATCTGCGCCAGTTCGTGATGACGCGCGAGGACAAGGTCCAGAACGTGGTCAACACCGAATCGACCGGCATCGGCGTGCGCGTGATCGCCGATGGCGCCTGGGGCTTCGCGGCGACCAACGGCCTGGCGACCGATTCCGTGGCCGAGGCCGCGCGTCGCGCGGTGGCGATCGCGCGGGCCAACGCGAAGATCCAGAGCGAGAAGGTGCAGCTGGCGCCCGTGAAGGGCGTGGGCGAGGTGTCGTGGAGGACGCCGATCCGCAGGAACGCGATGGAAGTGCCGATCAAGGACAAGGTCGATCTGCTGCTGTCGGTCAACGCCGCGGCCACCGGCGCCGGCGCCAACTTCGTCAACTCGACGCTGTTCCTGGTCAACGAGCAGAAGTATTTCGCCAGCACCGACGGGTCCTACATCGACCAGGACGTGCATCGCATCTGGGCCCCGTTCACCGTGACCGCGATCGACAAGGCCAGCGGCAAGTTCCGCACCCGCGACGGGCTGTCTGCGCCGGCCGGGCTGGGCTACGAATACCTCGACGGCGACGCGTCGCAGAAGTTCGTCTCGCCCAACGGCGTGGTCAACTACGGCCTGTCCTACGACATGCGCGAGGACGCGGTCGCCGCGGCGAAGCAGGCGCAGGAGAAGCTGAAGGCGCCGTCGGTGAAGCCCGGCAAGTACGACCTGGTGCTCGATCCCTCGCACACCTGGCTGACGATCCACGAATCGGTCGGCCATCCGCTGGAACTCGACCGCGTGCTCGGCTACGAGGCCAACTACGCCGGCACCAGCTTCGCCACGCTCGACAAGCGCGAGGCGAAGTTCCGCTACGGCAGCGACAAGGTCACGCTGTTCGCCGACAAGACCCAGCCCGGCAGCCTCGGCGCGGTCGGCTACGACGACGAGGGCGTGGAGTGCAAGCGCTGGGACCTGGTGAAGGACGGCATCCTGGTCGACTACCAGACCATCCGCGACCAGGCCCACATCGTCGGCAAGACCGAGTCCGACGGCTGCTGCTACGCCGACTCGTGGTCGAGCGTGCAGTTCCAGCGCATGGCCAACGTGTCGCTGGCCGCGGGCAGGGACAAGCTGTCGGTGGCCGACATGGTCAAGGACGTGGAGAACGGCATCTACATCATCGGCGACGGCTCGTTCTCGATCGACCAGCAGCGCTACAACGCGCAGTTCGGCGGGCAGCTGTTCTACGAGATCAAGGACGGCAGGATCACGCGGATGATCGAGGACGTGGCCTACCAGATGCGCACGCCGGAGTTCTGGAACGCCTGCTCGGCGGTCTGCGACGACAGCGACTACCGCATGGGCGGCTCGTTCTTCGACGGCAAGGGCCAGCCCGGCCAGGTGTCGGCGGTCTCGCACGGCTCCAGCACGGCGCGCTTCGACGGCGTCAACGTCATCAACACCGCCCGTTCGCTCGGCTGACCGGCACAGGAGACCCATTAGATGAGCATCTTTACCGAAGCCGAAGCCAAGGCCATCCTCGACAAGGTCATCGCGCTTTCCACCGCGGACGAATGCACCGCGACGCTGAGCGGCGGCACCTCCGGCAACATCCGCTTCGCGCTGAACAACGTGTCCACCAGCGGCATCGTCGACGACGTGTCGCTCGCGGTGAACGTGGCGTTCGGCCAGCGCGTTGGCACCGCGACGATCAACGAGTTCGACGACGCCTCGCTGGAGCGCGTGGTGCGCCGCGCCGAGGACCTCGCGCGGCTGGCGCCGGAGAACCCGGAGTTCATGCCGGCGATCGGGAAGCAGGCCTATCGGCCGACCGGCACGTTCAGCGCCGCTACCGCCGCGATCACGCCCGAGCAGCGTGCGCGGATCGCCGCCGCCTCGATCGGGCCGTGCAAGGACGCCGGGCTGATCGCCGCCGGTTACCTGGAGGACAGCCACGGCTTCGTCGCCATCGCCAACAGCAACGGCAACTTCGGCTACCAGACCTCGACCAGCGCCGATTACACCTGCACGGTGCGCACCGAGGACGGCACCGGCTCGGGCTGGGTCGGCCGCAACGTCACCGACGTCTCCGACCTCGACGCCTCGCGCAGCATCGACATCGCCATCCGCAAGGCGCGCGAATCCTCCGACGCCAGGGCGCTGGAGCCGGGCAAGTACACGGTGATCCTCGAGCCGCACGCCGCCGCGGGCCTGATCTCGTTCATGATGAACTTCTTCGACGCGCGCAGCGCCGACGAGGGCCGCAGCTTCCTGTCGAAGAAGGGCGGCGGCAACAAGCTCGGCGAGCAGGTCTACGATCCGCGCGTGAACCTGTGGGCCGATCCCTGGGACGCCGACGTGCCGGTGCTGCCGTGGGACGGCAGCGGCCTGGCGCGCACCCGGATGCCGATCATCGAGAACGGCAAGGTCGTAAACCTCGCCTATTCGCGCTACTGGGCCAAGCAGCAGGGCAAGGACGAGACCGCGATGCCGGGCAACCTGATCCTGGGTGGCGGAACCAAGTCCACGGCGGACCTCGTGCGCGAGACCGAGAAGGGCATCCTCGTCACCCGCACCTGGTACATCCGCATGGTCGATCCGCAGACGGTGCTGCTGACCGGCCTGACCCGCGACGGCACGTTCTACATCGAGAACGGGCAGATCCGGTATCCGCTGAAGAACTTCCGCTTCAACGAGTCGCCGGTGATCATGCTCAACAACATCGACGAGCTGGGCAAGCCGGTGCGCGTCAGCGGCGACGAGTCGCGGTTCGCGATGATGATTCCGCCGATGCGGTTGAGGGACTTCACGTTCACGTCGCTGTCGGATGCGGTCTGAGAAGGGCGCCGCCAACGGATCGGCGGCGCCTGCCTGTAGGAGCGGCTTCAGCCGCGACCGGGATCGACATGACCCGGAAAGCTGTCGCGGCTGAAGGCGCTCCTACAGACTTGTCATTCCGAACGAAGTGAGGAATCTCGCTGAATCAATGGCCCGGATTGATCCGCTTTGCTGCTGTCGCGCGGTTCCCGTTTCGTGCGGGACGGCGGTTGCTCAGGGGTTCATTGGTCGCGGAATGATAGGGTCAAGGGCAAAAGCTTCCGCTCGCCGCGGGCGAGCGGGTTCATTTCTTTTGCTGGCCCAAAAGAAACGAACCAAAGAAAAGGGCCTTCCCCGACGAAGCCAACCTGCCATCGGCGAGTTCGACGGGATTTTTCGACACGGCATCCATGCCGTGGCGAAAAACGGCGGGCATCCTTGCCCGCCGCCCTCCGGGTCTGGATGGTGTGCCATTGTCCGGTTGAAAGACGCATTTCCTAGCTGGCGTCGGGAGCTCCTGGTTGTGGTGAGCCAATGTCATCCGGTCATGCCCTGAGCCGATGAATCGCGGGCAGTTCCTGCGGATGATGCTCGGCGCCGCCGCGACGCTGGCCTTGCCGCCGCTTCGCGCGCAGTCCGCGGCCTACGACTTCTGGTTCACGCGCCTGAAGTACGACTCCGGCGACTGGGACGTGGACGCGCGGATGCCGTCGAACGTGATCACCTCGCTGATCGACTACACCAACCTGCGGGTGGACCCGAAGGAACACGTGGTCGAGCTCGCCGACCCGAAGATGCTGTCGGCGCCGTTCTGCTACCTGGCCGGGCACAAGCTGGTCGAGTTCAACGAAGCCGAGCGGCGCAATTTCGAGCGCTACGTGCGCAACGGCGGCTTCGTGTTCGCCGACGACTGCAACCACGACATCGACGGCCTGTTCGCGAAGTCGTTCGAGGCGCAGATGGCCTCGATCTTCGGCGCGAAGGCGCTGGGGAAGCTGCCGAACAGCCACCCGATCTACAGCAGCTTCTTCCGCTTCCCGGACGGCCCGCCGGCGACCAGCTTCGAGCTCAACGGCTGGGGCGACGACCTGGTGCACGACTACCTCAAGGGCATCGCGATCGATGGCCGCCTCGGCGTGCTCTACAGCAACAAGGACTACGGCTGCGAATGGGACTACGACTGGCGCAACAAGCGCTTCCTCGCCGAGGACAACACGAAGTTCGCGGTCAATATCGTGGTGTATGCGCTGACGGCATGAGAACGTACCTGCCACTTCGCCCATGTTTCCGCCCGCCATCACGGCGGTCATTCCGGCCGTCATTCCATTCGTCATTCCAGCGAACGCTGGAATCCATTTTGGCTGTGGCAACCACAACGTCACCATGGATTCCAGCGTTCGCTGGAATGACGGTGTCTCCGGTGCGCCGTCGCCGCCTGCTTTCCGAACAGCCGTGCCAGACCAGGATCACCCCATGAACGCCCCCCTCACCGAATCCGCAATCCAGTCGCGCCTGTCGCGCCTCGCCGACCTGCGCGCGGCGATCGCCACCGCGATCGTCGGCCAGCACGAGGTCGTTGAACAACTGCTGACGGGCCTGCTCGCCGGCGGGCACTGCCTGCTGGAAGGCGTGCCCGGCCTCGGCAAGACGCTGCTGGTGCGCACCCTGGGCCAGGCGCTGGCGCTGCAGTTCCGGCGCGTGCAGTTCACGCCCGACCTGATGCCGAGCGACCTGCTCGGCACCGAACTGCTGGAGGAGGACCACGGCACCGGCCACCGGCATTTCCGCTTCCAGCAGGGACCGGTGTTCACCAACCTGCTGCTCGCCGACGAGCTCAACCGCACGCCGCCCAAGACGCAGGCCGCGCTGCTGGAGGCGATGCAGGAACACACGGTCAGCTTCGCCGGCGTCACCCACGCGCTGCCGGCGCCGTTCTTCGTGCTGGCGACACAGAACCCGATCGAGCAGGCGGGCACGTATCCGCTGCCGGAGGCGCAGCTCGACCGCTTCCTGCTGCACATCGCGCTCGACTATCCCGGCGAGGACGAGGAGCGCGCGATCATCGCGCAGACCACCTCGGGCCGGTCGGCCGAAGTGCCGCAGGTGATGGACGGCGGCGAGATACTCGCGCTGCAGGCGCTGGTGCGCGAGGTGCACGTCGGCGACGAACTGCTGGCGTGGATCACGCGGCTGGTGCGCGCCACGCGTCCCGGCGACGGTGCGCCGCAGGTCGTGCGCGACTACGTGAAGTGGGGCGCCGGCCCGCGCGCGGGACAGTCGCTGGTACTGGCCTCCAAGGCGCGCGCGCTGTTGCACGGGCGGCTGGCGGCGACCCGCGAGGACGTGTTCGCGCTGGCCGCGCCGGTGCTGCGCCATCGCCTGCTGCTGTCGTTCGCCGCCGAGGCCGAGCGCAAGCGGCCGGACGACGTGGTCGCCGCGCTGCTGCGCGCCGCGCCGCCGCCCGCCGCCTGACCGGCGCGTCGCGATGCCCCTGGACCCGGTGCCGCCGGAACTGCGCGCGCAACTGCGCGGGCTGCGCATCGCCTCGCGTCGCGCGAGTGCGCTGCGCGGCGGAGGCCTGCACCGCAGCCGCGACAAGGGCGCCGGGCTGGAGTTCTCGCAGTATCGCGGCTACGAGCCGGGCGACGAGCCGCGCCGCATCGACTGGAAGCTGTACGCGCGCAGCGACCGCTTCTTCGTGCGCGAGGCCGAGCGCGACAGCCCGCTGGCGGTGTGGATCCTGCTCGACGCCAGTGCCTCGATGGCGCAGGCGGACGAGTCGCGGCCGGACTGGACGCGGCTTGCCGCAGGCAAGGCGCTGGCGGCGTGCATCGCCGAGGTCGCGCTGGGCCAGGGCGATCGCGTCGGCTTCGCCGCGCTGCGTGCCGACGCGCCGCACCTGTTGCTCGCCGCAGGCGGCCGGCGCCAGCGCGACCGCCTGCTGCTCGAACTGCACGGGCTGTCGGCGGACGGCAAGTTTCCCGACGAAGCGGGCGTGCTGCCGCTGTGGGGTCGCATCGCCGCCGACGATCTCGTCGTCATGATCGGCGACTTCTTCGACGAGCCCGCGATCGCGCTGGCGACGCGCCTCGCCGCCGCGCGGCGCGAGGTGCTGGCGATCCAGCTGCTGACCGTCGGCGAACGCGATTTCCCGTTCCGCGGCGGGCGGCGCTTCGTCGATCCCGAGACCGGCGAGGAACTGCCCGGCGATGGCGCCAGCCTGCGCGCCGGGTTCCTCGCGCGGTTCGGACAAGCGCAGCAGGCGCTGCGGGCGCGATTCGACGGCGCCGGGATCCGCCACGCGAGCTGCGTGCTCGACGAGCCGCTGATCGCGCCGCTGCAGGCGCTGTTCGCCGACCTGCCGGGGATCGCGGGCGCGTGAGCATCGCCCTGCTGCTGCCGGCCGCACTTGCCGCCCTGGCGGCGCTGGCGTTGCCGCTGCTGATCCATCTCGCGCGCCGCCTGCAGCAGCGACCGATCGCCTTCGCGGCGCTGCGCTGGCTGCGTGCGAATCCCAAGCCGGACCGTCGCATCCGCTTCGACGAATGGCCGCTGCTGCTGTTGCGGCTGGTGCTGCTGGTGCTGCTGGCGCTGTGGCTGGCGCGACCGGTGCTGACCGGCGCCGACCCGGCGACGTCCTGGACGGTGGTCGCGCCCGGCGCCGCGCAGGCCGTTCCGGCGACGCGCGAAGAACGCGATGCGGGCGAATGGCGCTGGCTGGCGCCCGGCTTCCCCGGGATCGATACCGCGCCGCCCGATGGACCGCTGCCGACGGCGAGCCTGCTGCGCGAACTCGATGCACGGCTGCCGCCTGCGGTCGCGCTGACCGTGCTGGTGCCGGAACGGCTGGCCGGCATGGATGCGCAGTGGCCGCGGCTGTCGCGCGAGGTCGAATGGCGTGTCGTGGCGGGTGGGGATCCCGTACCCGAGGTCGAGCGTCCGATTCCGGATCTGCGGGTTCGCCATGACGAAGCGCACCGCGATGCAGCGCGCTATCTCCGCGCCGCGGCGCTGGCGTGGGACGATGAGGCGACGGACGCGCGCGCGGTGGTGACGGGCGCGGACGAAGGGCTGCCGCCGCCGACCGCAACGCTCGCGTGGTTGCGTGCGGATGCGTTGCCCACCGAGGTGGCGCAGTGGGTCGAGCAGGGCGGGCAAGTGCTGCTTGCGGCGGACGCGGCGGAACCGGGTCCCGATGCCGAGGCGGCGATCTGGCGCGACCAGGCCGGCCAGCCGCTGCTGCTGGCGACGGGCCGCGGCGAGGGGCGCATGCTCAGGTTCGCGCGGCCGCTGCGGCCGGAGACAATGCCGCAGCTGCTGGAGGCGTCGTTTCCCGATCGGCTGCGTGACGTGCTGCAGCCGGTCCCCGTGCCGACGCTCGCGGCGGCGGATGCGAACCCGCCGCATGCGGATGTGCCCGCCTGGACGCCATCGCCGCGCGAACTTCGGCCGTGGCTGGCGATGCTGGCCGCTGCGTTGCTCCTGCTCGAGCGCTGGCTGGCGACCTCGCGCCGGCGGGAGCGCCTCGCATGAGCGGGATCGACATGCTCCGCGTTCGCTGGCGGCAGGCGCGCTGGCGCGCGGTGCTCGAAGTGCTGGCGATCGCGGCGCCGCTGGCGGTCGCCCTGGCGGTCGTCGCATGGCGACTAGCGGGTCCGCTGCCGGCGATGCTGGCGGTCGCCGTGGCATTGCTCGCCATCGGCCTCGCGATCGTGCCGCGCTGGCGACGCCACGACCGCGACTGGCTGGTGGCGCGGTTCGACGCCGATCGCAGGGATCTCGAGGACAGCAGCGCGCTGCTGTTCGCGGACGAGGCCGCGCTGCGGCCGATGCAGCAACTGCAGCGGGCGCGGCTGGAGCAGCGCCTGCGCGAGCGTCCCGCCTCCGACCTGCGTCCTGCGTGGTCGCTGCGCGCGATCGCTACGGCAACCGTGATCGCATTGCTTGCCATCGTCGCTGCACTGGCATGGCCGCCTCGCGGCGATCCCGTCGGCGTGGACATGGCGACGCCATCTTCCACCGCAAAGTCCGATGCAGTACCGCGCCTCGTCGGGCAGTCGCTGCAACTGCAGCCGCCGGCCTACACCGGCATCGCCGCCACGACGATCGACGCGTTCGACGCGAAGGCGCCCGCGGGTTCGCGCCTGCGCTGGACGCTGCGCTACGCGCCGCAGCCCACCGGAGTCGACCTCGTGTTCCACGATGGCCGCAGGATCGCGCTGCGACGCGAGGGCGAGGACTGGACCGCGGACCTGCTGCTGCAGTCCTCTGCGCTGTATCGCGTCGTACCCGAGGGGCAGGAAGCCGCCTCGCCGCTGCACCGCCTCGACGCGATTCCCGACCAGGCGCCGCGCGTGCGGCTGCTGGCGCCGGAGCAGACGCTGACCCTGCTGGCGCCGAACCAGCGCGACTGGCGACTGGTCTACGAAGCGGAGGACGACCATGGCGTCGCCGCCGACGCGCGGCTGCTGCTGACGCGCACCGAGGGCAGCGGCGAGAACATCCGCTTCCACGAGCACGTCGTGGTATTGCGCGGAAGCGGTTCGCCGCGGCAGCGCCGTTTCGAGGCGCGCGTGGCGCCGTCCACCTACGGGCTGCAGCGCGGCGAGGACCTGATCGCACGGCTGGAGGTGCGCGACAACCGCGCGCCGCAGCCGCAGGTCGTGCGCAGCGCCAGTGCGATCCTGCGCTGGCCGGCCGAGCCGGTGCTCGGCGCGGAAGGCCTGGACGGACTCGCGCGGCAGGTGCTGCCGGCGTACTTCCGCAGCCAGCGCCAGATCATCATCGACGCGGAGGCGCTGCTGAAGGAGAGGTCGAAGCTGGAGGCCGACGCCTTCGGCAAGCGCTCCGACGCGATCGGCGTCGACCAGCGCCTGTTGCGCCTGCGCTACGGCCAGTTCCTTGGCGAGGAAAGCGAGGGCGGCGCGCATGCGCCGCCGACCGGCGACCTGCCCACCAGCGATCTTCCGACGAATGACCATGAGGATGATGACGATCACGCGGACGACGACGGGCATGATCACGGACAAGCACATGCGGCGGCGCACGACGGCCACGGACACGATCCTGTGCCTGCGGACGCTCCCGCCGGCTTCGGCGTCGCCGACGACATCCTCGAGACCTTCGGCCACACCCACGACATTCCCGAAGCCGCGACGCTGCTGGATCCGAAGACCAGGGAAACCCTGCGCGGCGCGCTGCGCGAGATGTGGCAGTCCGAACTGCACCTGCGGATGGCGGCGCCGGAGCAGGCGCTGCCCTACGCCCATCGCGCGCTCGAGCTGATCAAGCAGGTGCAGCAGGCCGAACGCATCTACCTGGCGCGCGTTGGCATGCAGCTGCCGCCGATCGACGAGACGCGCCGGTTGAGCGGCAAGCGCGACGGCATCGCCGGTCGCGGACTGCCGCGTGGACCGGAACCTGCGGGCGACGATGCGCTGGACGCCGCCTGGCAGGCGCTGGCGTCCGCCGATGCGGCGGAGCAGGCGTTCGACGCGCTGCAGCGCTGGATCGACGCGAACCCGGGTCGCATCGACGATCCGCTGTCGCTGGTCGCGCGCATCGACGAGGTGCGCACCGATCCGGCCTGCGCGGAGTGTCGTGCCGCGCTGCGCGCGCTGCTGTGGGGCGCGATGCAGCGGCCGGCGGGTGTTTCGGCGCGGCGCGATGCCGCCGACGCGGTCGGCCGGCGCTATCTCGAGCGGCTGCGGTCGGAGCCGATGCCATGAACGCGCAGGCCATCGTCGCGACCGTCCTTGCGCTGGCCGCGCTCGCGGCCGGCGTGCGCGTGCTGCTGGCCGCGCGCCGCGACCCGCGCAAGCCGCGTGCATGGCGCACGCTCGTACTGGTGCTGCTGCAGCCGCTGCTGGCGGGCGCACTGTACGTCACCCTGTTCCCCCCGCCGCAGCCGGTGCGTGCCGGCGTGATGACCGTTCTGACCGAAGGCGCGGCCTCGCCATCGCAGTCCGCCGGCGTGCAGGGCGACGTCATGCTTGCGCTGCCCGAGGCGCCGCGCGTGGCGGGCGTCGAACGCGTACCGGACCTGGGTACCGCCCTGCGTCGCCATCCGGGCACCACGCGCATCCGCGTGCTCGGCGCCGGGCTGGTCGCGCGCGACCGCGATGCGGCCGAACGCGTCGTGGTCGAATACGCGGCGCCCGAGCCGCCGCGCGGGCTGGTGCGGCTGGATGCGCCACGCCGGCTGGGGCGAGGCGATACGGTCGCGGTCTCGGGCAACGTCGCGGGCGTCGGCGGCGGCCGCGTCGAACTGCTGGATCCCGCGGGACGCCGGATCGATGCCGCGCCACTCGGCGACGATGGCGCCTTCTCCCTGCGGGCGCTCGCGTTCGCCGCCGGGCCGGCGGAGTTCCGGCTGCGGATCCGCGACGGCGAGGGTACGCAGGTGGAAGAGATCGACCTGCCGCTGTGGATCGATGAAGCGCTCGCGCCGCGGGTGCTGCTGCTCGCCGGCGCGCCGAATCCGGAAACGCGGCAGCTGCGGCGCTGGATCGAGGATGCGGGCCTGCCGCTGCAGGCGCGGGTCAGCCTGGGCGGCGGGATGCAGCTCGGCGATGCCGCGTCGACCGTCGAGGCGCTGGCGCGGACGGACCTGCTGATCGCCGATGCGCGCGCCTGGACGGATCTTGGCGATGGCGGCCGCACGCGCGTGCTCGATGCGGTCCGCGCGGGCATGGGATTGCTGGTGCGTGCCGACACGCCGCTGCCGGCCAGCGCGCTGCGGGCGCTGCGCGGCGAAGGCTTCGCGGTCGAGGGCGGTACCGCACTGCAGCCGTGGCGACCGGCGATGCCGCACCTGCGCGACGAGCCCGCACTGCGCGCGCGCAGCGGCGCGGGCAGCGAGGATGCGCCGTTCGATCCGGCGCAGGCCGACGCCGCTGTGCCGTCACTGTCGCGGCGCGCATGGCGCGTGTCCGGTCCCGGCGCGCTTCCGCTCGTTGCCGGCGACGTCGCCAGTGGCGCCTGGCGCGCGGAGGGAGAGGGAAGGATCGGCCTGTGGACGCCGGTCGATACCTTCCAGCTCGTCCTGCACGGCCGCCGCGACCTGTACGCCGACCTGTGGCAGCCCGCGATCGCGGAGCTGTCGCGCGCGCGCCGACCTGCGTGGCCCGAAATCGCATCCGGTGCACGCGCGGGCGAGCGCACGGCGATCTGCGGGCTGGCCGGCGACGCCATCGTCGAATCGCCCGACGGGCGCGCGCATCCGCTGCTCCTCGATCCTGCTACCGGCCCTCGCCGCTGCGCCGCGTTCTGGCCGGAATCCGCCGGCTGGCATCGCCTGCTTGCCGGCGATGCCGTCCATCCGTTCCACGTCGTCGCGGCGGACGCCATGCCGACGCTGCGGCTTGCACAGCTGCACGAAGCGACGCGTGAGCTGGCGGCGCGTACTCCGGCGCCGGCCGACCCCGATGGGGCCCATCTTCCCGGCCCGTCCTGGCCGTGGTTCCTGGGCTGGCTGCTGCTGGCCGGATTCGCCTGGTGGCTGGAGCGCGCGCGCGTCGGCTTCGCCAGCGCGATCGCGCAGCAGAATGCCGCGCCGGACATGCAAACCCGCAAACCGTGGGAGCGGCTTCAGCCGCGACCGGGCGCTCCGCGGGGCCGGGCAGGCGGTCGCGGCTGAAGCCGCTCCTGCCATTTCCGGGCCGAATCGTTAACCTGACGGCGTCCACGAGGGAGGATCGACATGGCGAAGTACGAAGGCAGCTGCCACTGCGGCCGGATCGCATTCGAGGTCGAAGGCGACATCAGCGAGGTGATCGACTGCAACTGCTCGATGTGCCGCCGGCGCGGCGCGCTGCTCGCGGCGTTCCCGCGCGAGGCGCTGACCCTGAAGACGCCGGAATCCGACCTGGGGACCTACCGCTTCAACAGGAGGGCCATCGACCACCACTTCTGTCCCGACTGCGGCATCTCGCCGTTCAGCGAGGGCAAGGGACAGGACGGCACGGCGATGACGATGGTCAACGTGCGCTGCCTGCCGGGGGTCGACCTGTCGGCGCTGAAGGTCACCGCGTTCGACGGCGCGAGCTATTGAAGTCGGCAACGACCCCACGCGGCGCGCCCGGGCGTTGTGTCGCCTGCGCGGACGGCGCGCGAAACGGAGTGGCGAGATGAAGCACTTGTCCCGGGTCCTGCTGGCTTGCGGTTTCGCGCTGCTGGCAGCGGCCTGCAGCGAAAAGTCCCGGCAGCAAGAGAGCCTCGCGTACGGAGGCGCCGCGCCGGCGCCGGCCGCGGACGTCGGCGCGAACGTTGCGCGCGAAGCCTCGTTCCTCGCCTACGAACACAATGCGACGGTCACGCTCGCGGGCGACACGATCGCCGCGCGGCTGCAGCAGGCGCAGGACGCCTGCAGCAGCGCGAAGTTCGGCGACTGCGTGGTGCTCAACGTCTGGCAGCAGGGCGGTGACCAGCCGGCCGCCAGGCTGGGCATGCGGCTCGCGCCGGCGGGCGTGGAGCCGATGATCGCGCTGGCCAGCGCCGACGCCGAGCTCGGCAGCCGCAGCACGCGCGCCGAGGATCTCGCCATCGTGGTGCGCGACAACAGCCTCGCACGGCAGCGCCTGGGCAAGGAGCGCGAGCGCCTGCAGGAGTTCCAGTCGCGGCGCGATCTCTCCGTCGCCGACATGATCGCGCTGTCCAAGCAGCTCGCCGAAACCGAGGCGCAGCTCGAGGCCGCCGAGCAGGAAGGCGCGCAGCATCGCCGCCGCATCGACACGCAGCTGCTGACGATCGAATTCCGCCCGACCTCGTCGCAGGCGAGCCGCAGCGAGGTCTGGCTGGCGATCCGCGACTCGGGTGCGACGCTGGCCTCGGGCGTGGCCTGGACGATCCGCGCGGTGGCGTTCCTGCTGCCGGTGGTGCTGGTGGCCTGGGTGCTGGTTGCGGTGATCCGCCGCTGGCGGCGGCGCAGGGGCTAGGGTCTGTTGCGGAATCCAATGCCGTCGTTCCCGCGAAGGCGGGAATCCAGCGTCTTCGGGCGATTGAAAGAAACAAAGACGCTGGGTCCCCGCCTTCGCGGGGATGACGGGTCGAGTCACTGTCGATGGGTCTTCAATCGGCGTCGCACGCAACGGGATCGATGAAATGACGCGAAAACCACTCATGGCGTTCCTCCTCGCCGGCGCCTGGTCGTGCATGCCGGTCGTGCATGCCGCCTGCCTGTCCGAAGGCACGTCGCACGAGGCGCTGCAGGCGCTGAAGACGCAGCGGTTCGCGGTGGACGATGCCGCTGCACGCATGAGGATCGCCGAAAGCCTGGTCGACTGCCTCGCCGATCCCGACCCGGCGCTGCGCGACGGCATCGCCTACGAGGGGCTGGCGCACTGGATGCGGGCGGGGGAACTCGATCCCGAGGCATTGCGCGCCCTGCGCGGGCGCCTGTATGCGATCGTCGACGGCGGCGAGGGTGACGGTTTCGCACGACCGTTCGCGGCGCTGGTGCTGTCGGAGGTCGCGCGCACCGACCGCGTATCGCCGTGGATGGCGCCGGAAGAGCGCGCGGCGATGGTCGACAGGGCCGCGGCCTACGTCGAGACCGTGCAGGACTACCGCGGTTTCGACGACCGCGAGGGCTGGCGCCACGGCGTCGCGCACGGCGCCGACTGGCTGATGCAGCTGGCCCTGCATCCGGCGCTGGAGCGCGCACAGGCCGGACGCATCCTCGAAGCGGTGGCGGCGCAGGCGGTGCCGGAATCCGCGCACGCCTACGTCTTCGGCGAACCGGGACGCCTGGCGCGGCCGGTGCTGGCGATCGCGCGCCGCGGCCTGCTCGCCGACGCCGAGTGGACGGACTGGTTCGCCAGCCTGCCGCCCCGCATCGGCGAGCCGGACCAGGCCTACGTCGACAGCGACTGGCTCGCGCGCCGCCACGACCTGGTGTCGTTCCTCAATGCCGCCTACGTGGAGGCCGACCAGAGCAACGAGGACACGGTGCGGGCGCTGAAACCCACGGTGCTCGCGGCGCTGAGGTCCGTGCCCTGACCTGCGTGGGCGCTCAGGCCGCCACCAGGCCGTCGAACGACGGCGCTTCCGCCCGCTGCAGCGCATGCGCGACCGCCATTTCCAGCATCGTCGGCGCGATGTAGCGGCGGTGGACGCCGTCGATGAGCGCCATGTAGGCGCGTCCGAACGGGTTGCGGCAGCGCACGCGCGTGCCGAGCGTGATGCGGATGCCGTTCAGCGAGAGTTCGACGCCGACGCAGGAGCGGAACGCGAGATGGCGGTCGTCCGCGCCAAGCAGGACTTCTGCGCGATGTCCGTCGGCCGATAGCGCGTGCGCAAGGACCGGATAGCGGCTCGCGAACAGGCGGCTGCGATCGTTCGACAGCAGCGACGACACCGGGCAGCCCAGCGGCGAGGTGCGCAGCCGCAGGGGCCGCACCAGCGCGTTGCGCAGCCGCATCAGCCAGGACACGCCCTGCGGGCGGTTGGCGAGGAAGCCTTCGAGGACGTCGGCGAGCAGTTCGTCCGCGTCGCGACCATCGCTGTCGGGCGGCAGCGTCAGCGCGACCATGTCCTCGTGGTGGAAACCGTCGGCGAACTGGCGCGACAGCAGCGAAGCCTCCGGCACCGCGTCCAGCGGCATCGCCGCATGGCGGAAGCTGCGACCGATGAAGCCGGCCGGGCGACGTGCCTCGGCCATCCTGCGCTTGATCCGGCCGACTCGCTCGCGGATGCGCGCGCAGGCGCGCAGCGCGAAGGTGTCCGGCGCGGCGTGCAGGGAAAGCGTCGTGGTCGCGGCGCGCCAGGCGTGGAACGGCTTCGACGCGAGCAGGCGCTGCACGGGCTCGGGCAGCAGTTCGGTCAGGACCGGGATGCTGGCACCGTCGCCGCGGATGGTGTCGGCCAGCGCGGGATCGTCGATGCCGCCGAGTTCGTCGGTGTGGCACGACAGCGCGAAGAACACCGGATGCGGGCTGCCGGGCCGGCGCGGCGCGAACTGGTGCCAGGTGCCGCCGCCGAAGCGCACCGCGAACAGGCTGTCCGGCGGCACGTCGACCACGTGCAGCGAATCGATGAAGGCGCCCGGGTCCGACTGCAACGCCGCGTCGTCGATGGTCGAGAAGCGCAGCTGCGCGCCGCCGCTGCCGGCGATCGCGGTGAACACGCGGTGCCCGGCGTGGCGATGGAACGGATGCCCGCCCGCATCCACGGCGAAGGAATAGAGCGAGGTGCGGTCCGACTTCGACAGGTCGACGCCGAACAGCTTGGCCGAGGGTTCGTCGAGTGCATCGACGAACGATGCGTGCCCGCGCTGTTGGCCGCCGGCGCTCGCGAACAGCTGGTTGCCGCCGCCCGGCCCGAGCTGCGCGACCAGGCAGACCTCGACCGGCAGGCCGCCGCTGCGCGACGGGATGCGGACCATCGGGAAACCGCGCGTCGTCTGCAGCAGGGCGGGCATGGCGGGTTCCTCAGCGCCTGGGCGTGGATTTCGCCAGCCGCCGCGATTCGCGCTTGAGCGGGCCGGCGGTGGGGCAGATCTCGAAGGCGAAACCGGTCAGCGAGTTGACCAGGTTGTCGCCCTTGAGCCGGTAGTGGACGAACTGGCCGCGGCGTTCGCCGACCACCAGCCCGGCCGTCTCGAGCACGGACAGGTGGCGCGAGATCGCGGGTGCGCTCATCGCGAAGCGGCTGGCGATCTCGCCCGCGGTGAGCTCCTGCGCCGAGAGGTAGGCGAGGATTTCGCGCCGGGGGCGGGAGGCGAGGGCTTCGAAGACCTTGTCGACGGACATGTTGAATTAATCAATTAACTTATTAGTTAAGTTATTGGGGGCCGCGCTGCTTGTCAAGAGGGTGCCGACTCATTCCGGGACAACGCCCGCTCGTGGATGGGGCAGGGGGACCGCCGGTGCTCCCCGGGATCGATCGACTTGCCCACGGCAGAGGCATTGGGCAAGCCGATCGATCCCCGGGGTGTGAAATCCGAACCTGTCATCCCGAGCGCAGCGAGGGATCTGCTTCAGCACCGCTGGGCGGCAAGGAGATCCCTCGCTGCGCTCGGGATGACAGGGGTGAGGAAGGACGGCGCGCGCGGGAGGTCTAGTCCTGTAGGGGTTCTGCCGAGCCGCGTGATGCGCTCTCATCCGGGCCTGCGCCGCGGCGCGGTGCGCGGACCACGGTCACGGTGCAGTCGGCGTCGGCGACCACCTGGGCGGACACGCTGCCGAGCATCCGGCGCACGCCGGTGACGCCGCGCGCGCCCATGAGCACGTGGCCGATGCCGTTGTCGCGGGCGAACGCCACCAGCGCATCGGCGACGTCGCTCGATTCGAGTACGTGGAAGGTGATGCGGTGGTCGGGCAGCTGCAGCGCGCGCGCCCAGTGCCGCATCGCGACCAGGCGCTTGACGTGGCGATTGCGGCCGGTCTCGTCGAGGTTGCTGTCCATGCCGATGCGGGCAAGGCGCATCACCGTGACGCAGGCCAGGCGCGCGCCCGGCGAGGTCTGCACGATGCGCTGCACGAGGTCGTTGAGCGCGGCGTCGAGGTTGCGGTCCTGCTGCTTGGTGTCGAGCGCGACCATCACCAGCGGCGCGTCCTTCGCCGGCGTGCCGCGGCCGCCGTCCGGCGGCGCGGACTCGACGCCGAGCGAGCGGAACCAGCGCCTGGCGACGGCCACCGTTCCATCGCGCCGCTCGCGCTCGGCGCGCTCGGTCAGCGGCACCTGTTCGGGATGCTGCAGGTCGAAGGCGAGCTGCGCGGCGTTCGGATGGCGCGCATCGGGATCCACCTCCAGGCAGCGCAGCACGATTTCCTGGAACCAGCGCGGGATGTCGGGCCGCAGCGCGCGCGGCGGCACCGGGTCCTGGTACAGCCGCCGGCGCAGGCCGCGACGGCTGGTGGGATTGCCGAACGGGCGCTCGCCGGTGGCGAGGTGGTACAGCGTCACGCCGAGCGCGAACAGGTCGCTGCGCGGGTCGTCGCGCACGCCCAGCACCTGCTCGGGCGAAATGTAGGGCGCGGTGCCGAGCGGGATCTGGAACTGTTCGGAGAGCAGGTCGGGCAGCTGCGCATGGTGCGAGAGGCCGAAATCGATCAGCACGATGCGTTCGGCGCCGGTCGCGGGATCGACGTGCAGCATCAGGTTGCTGGGCTTGATGTCGAGGTGGACGACGTGCTGGCGGTGCAGGTCGTCGAGCGCGATCGCGGCCATCGCGCCGAGTCCGGCGACGCGCTCCACCGGCAGTGGCGCGCTGTCGAGCAGCGCGCGCACGGTATCGCCGGCGACATGTTCCATCACCAGCCAGGGCTGGTCGCCGTCCTCGCCGGTGTCGACGTGGCGCGGCACGTGCGGGCCGGACAGTGTCGGCATCAGCATGCGCTCGACCTCGAAGCCGACCAGCTTGGCCACGCCTTCGCCGTAGCCCAGGTGCGGCAGCTTCATCAGCAGCGGGAACTGCTGTCCGGCATGCGAGACCCGCCACAGCGTGGCCATGCCGCCTTCGTGCAGCGGCGCGACCAGGGTGTAGCCGCCGACCTGTTGTCCCGGTTGCAGCGATCCGGCCATCTCAGCCTCCCGCCAGCAGGCGCTGCGCGAACAGTTCGGGCAGGCCGGCGGCGACGATCTTCGCGGCGGCGCGCTCGTGGTCGTAGGGCACGCGCAGGAAGGTCAGGCTACCTTCCTCGGTATCGTAGACCGCGCAGGCGGCCGCCGGGTCGCCGTCGCGGGGCTGGCCACAGGCGCCGGGGATCGCCAGCCAGCGCCGCGAACCGCGCAGCGGCACCGGCTGGCCGGGCACCGGCTCGAAATGCCCGGCCGGGCCGGGCTGCGCGTAGTACAGCGCGGGTCGGTGCTCGTGGCCGCAGAAGGTGAGCCGCTGCGCCGTCGCCTCGAGGCTGCGCGTGGCCGCGGCACGGCCCGAGACGTAGCCCCAGTCCGCCGGCGCCCAAGCGTTGGCGTGCACGTACAGGCGGTCCTCGTCCTCGACCTGCAGCGGCAGTGCGCGCAGGAACGCGGCCTGCGCCTGGTCGAGCTGTCCTTGCGTCCACGCGATCGCCTCGCGCGCCTCGGGCACCATGCGTTCGGACGGCGCCTCGACCGCAGCCTGGTCGTGGTTGCCGAACACCGCGATGGCGCCTTGTTCGACGTGCGTGCGCACGGTGTCGACCACCCAGCCGGGATCGGCGCCGTAGCCGACCAGGTCGCCGAGGAAGACGTGGCGCGTGCAGCGCTCACGTTCGAGCGCCGCGAGGCAGGCCTCGGTCGCTTCGCGGTTGGCGTGCAGGTCGGCGAGCAGGGCGATGCGCATGTCGTGCGGGGTGTCTCCTTTCCTCGGGCATGCTAGTCGGTTTGGCCGGGCGGGCGACATTCGCCCAAGGTTGCAGGGAGGACTGCACCGCCCCACCGGATGTCATCCCGACCGAAGGGAGGGATCTCGCCGACGGACTCATGACGGCCATGGAAGCGAGATCCCTCCCTTCGGTCGGGATGACATTTCGTGGGGCGTCGGGATGACGGGATGGGCGGCGCCGGCGTGACGGGGTTGCCCGCGATGGCGCGTGCATGCGGGCGTGTACCTGCAGCGCAGTGCTGCGGCGCGGTTTGAACTCGCGCGCCGGATTGGCCAGACTCGGGCCTGCCGCATCGCCGCGAACGCCCGTCCCGTCCCCGAAGGAGACCGCGCATGACCACGCGCCGTGATTGCCTGAAGTTCTCGCTGGCCGCCGCAATGGCGGCTACCCTGCCGCCCGGCCGGCTGTTCGCCAACGACGCGGCGCCGCTGCTGACCCGCGCCATTCCCTCCAGCGGGGAACAGGTGCCGCTGGTGGGCCTGGGAAGTTCGGCGACGTTCTCCCAGGTGGCGCGCAGCGAGGATGTCTCGGCGCTGCGCGAGGTGCTCAAGGCGCTGCTCGACGGCGGCGGGACGGTCTTCGACACGGCGCCGGCCTATGGCGCGTCGGAAGAGGTGGCGGGCGAGCTCGCGCGCGAGCTCGGTCTCACCGACAGGGTGTTCTGGGCGACCAAGGTGAACGTCGTGCCGCGCGGCGAGGACAAGGCCGATCCGGCCGCGGCGCGCGAGCAGATCGAGACCTCGTTCCGGCGCATCGGCAAGGACAAGGTCGACCTCGTCCAGGTGCACAACCTGGCCGACATCCCGACCCAGCTCGGCATCCTGAAGGAACTCAAGGCCGAAGGCCGGGTGCGCTACATCGGCGTGACCTCGACCAGCAAGCCGGCCTATCCGCAGCTGATCGAGGCGATGGAGAACGAACCGCTGGACTTCATCGGCGTCGACTACGCGATCGACAACCGCGATGTCGAGGACACCATCCTGCCGCTGGCGCAGGAGCGCAAGATCGGCGTGCTGGTCTACCTGCCGTTCGGGCGCACGCGGCTGTGGAGCCGGATCGGCGACAGGCCGCTGCCGGAGTGGGCGGCGGAGTTCGACGCGCATTCCTGGGCGCAGTTCCTGCTGAAGTTCGTCGCCGCGCACCCGGCGGTCACCTGCATCACGCCCGCGACCAGCAAGGCGCGCAACATGCTCGACAACCTCGGCGCGGCGCGCGGGCGGCTGCCCGACGCCGCGCAGCGCCAGCGGATGATCGAACTGGTCGACGGCCTGCCGCCGGCCGATTGAACCTATCCGGGCGTGCCGGGTGGCGGTCGCCGGCATGCCATCGCCGCCCTAACCGCCGTGCGCAGGCTGCCGGCGAGGATACGGACCGCTTCTCGCGGATGTCGCAAAGGCGCGCTATCGTGCGCGCATGGAAACGACGGCTTCGCAGGCATCGCAAGTCCGGCTGCGCCCGCTCGAGCGCGGCGACCTGCATTTCGTCCACCAGCTCAACAACAACCGCAACGTGATGGGCTACTGGTTCGAGGAGCCCTACGAATCGTTCGTCGAGCTGGAAGAACTGTTCCGCAAGCACATCCACGACCAGAGCGAGCGGCGTTTCATCATCGAGCACGGCGACAGCGTGCGGATCGGCCTGGTGGAACTGGTGGAGATCAACCACCTGCACCGGCGCGCCGAGTTCCTGGTCATGGTTTCGCCCGAACACCAGGGGCAAGGCCATGCCAGCGCCGCGACGCGGCTGGCGATCAGCTACGCCTTCCGGGTCCTCAACCTGTACAAGCTCTACCTGCTGGTGGACGTGGACAACGCCGCGGCGATCCACATCTACGAGCGTTGCGGCTTCACGCGCGAAGGAGTGCTGCGCGACGAGTACTTCAGCGACGGGCGCTACCGCACCGCGATCCGCATGTGCATGTTCCAGCACGAGGCGCTGGACGGCGCGGGGTGATGCCGGGGACCGTCCCTGCGGTCAGGCCTCGTCGTCTTCCTCGATCTCGACCAGCGCGTCGAGATCGAATGCCAGTGCCTCCACCGCCTCGCGCACCTTGCGCGCGGTGGACGGGTTGGGCACTTCCACCTCGATCCCGTGCGTCTGCGCGCCGATGGCGTCGGACAGCCCGGCGGAGCTCGAATCGGCGTCGTCCATGTGCGGCATCAGGTCGTCGACTTCCTCGACGTGCTCGACGCCGTCGAGGCTTTGCAGCAGGTTCATGATCGCGCGGACGTGGTCGTCGTCGCCGGCGATGCGGAAGCGGAGCAGGGCCATCGGTTTCTCGGCTGCGGTGGGGATAGCCGCAGCCTAGGCGCGCGCCGGCAAACGCCGCGTGACGATTCCGCGTCGCTCGCGTTCAGTCCTTCGCAGCGTCGGGCGTGCGCGCCGGGATCGCGATGTTGCACAGGTCGATGTGGCCGGCCGGGCGCTTGTAGAAGTCGTCGCGGCGGTTGCGGCGCGATTCGACAATGGCGTCGAAGGTCGGCGTGTCGGTGCGCAGCACCTCGATGCGCTCGCGCTCCGCCTCCGGCACCTCCGCGGCGAGGGTGATGGCCTTGATCGGCGTGCGCTGCGCCGGATCGGCGTAGAAGCCCATCGGCTCGGGGCCGCGCGGGGTCGCGCTGAGCAGGTCCATGCCCCTGATGACCCGGCCGACCACGGTGATGTTGCGGTCGAGCTGGCGCGGCGATTGCCCGGTGACGACGTAGAGTTCGGCGCCGATGCTGCTGTCGGCCTCCAGGTTGCGGCCTGCGCCGAGCGCGCCGTAGCAGTGCGCCATCCATGCCTGCCCCTGCGCGCCGTCGCGCGCCGCGGGGAAACCGTCCGCGAAGCCGACCTGCGCCGCCCAGCCGTCGCGGTCGGGCAGGGCATGGAACGGAAGACCCTTCGCGCTGCGCTCGAACTCGGCCGGGAGTTTGCTCTTCGCGCTGCCGGTGGACTTCGCCTTTTCAGGATCGTCGGCGTCGGCATCGCCGAACTGCACCACGAAGTTGTCGTGGGAGCGGTAGAGGCTGGTGCCGTTCCAGAAACCTTCCTTCGCCAGCGTGCGGATGTTGGCGACGTGCCCGGGTGCGAACGCGGGCGCCAGCTCGATCACCACGCGGCCCGCTTCCAGGTCCATGTACAGCGTGTTGGCGGGATCGGGCGTGCGCCAGTCGGACGGCTGCGAGGCGTCGAGGATCTCCTGCGTGGTGCGTGGCCTGGCCTGGTCGTCAGGCTCGGCCGCGGCGAGCGGAAGGGCGAGGGCGGCGGCAACGAGGGCGGCGAGGGCGAGGCGTTGGCGGGTCATGCGGGCTCCCGGTGGGCGTGGGGCGAAGCTAAGGATTGTTGCAGGGCTGGAAAAGTCCGATTTGTCATCCCGAACGCAGTGAGGGATCTCGTCTGACCAGAGGCATGGATTTCTCCCCCGGATCAAGTCCGGAGTCGAAATGACAGTTATTCAGCGGATCCTGAAGGCCGGGATTGACCAGCTTCGCTGTTGTAAAGCATTTCTCGCTGCGCTCGAAATGACAGCGCTTCTTTTTCTATGCCGTCAGCCGCGTGAGCCAACCATGCCGGTCGGGCGCGCGGCCGTACTGGATGTCGGTCAGGTCCTTGCGGATCGCCATCGTCACTTCGCCCGCCCCGGCATCGGCGCTGCCGACGCTGAAATCGTGGCCCTTGAGCACGCCGATGGGCGAGATGCTGGCCGCGGTGCCGCAGGCGAAGACTTCGGCGATCTCGCCGGACCGCACGCCGTCGATCCATTCGGCGATGTCGATGCGGCGTTCGACCACCTCGTGGCCGCGGTCGCGCAGCAGCTGGATCACGCTGGCGCGGGTGATGCCTTCGAGGATGCTGCCGGACAGCTCCGGCGTGGCCACGCGGCCATCGCCGCCGACCAGGAACACGTTCATGCCGCCCAGTTCCTCGACGTACCTGCCGCTCTCGGCGTCGAGGAACAGCACCTGCGCGCAGCCGTTGTCGTAGGCCTGCTTTTGCGGCAGCAGCGAGGCGGCGTAGTTGCCGCCGCACTTGGCCGCGCCGGTGCCGCCGCGGCCGGCGCGCGCGTAGTCGCGCGACAGCCAGATCGACACCGGCTTGATCCCGCCCTTGAAGTAGGCGCCGGCCGGGCTGGCGATGACGTAGTAGGCCACGCGCTGCGCCGGGCGCACGCCGAGGAAATCCTCGTTGGCGATCATGAAGGGGCGGATGTAGAGGCTGGATTCGCCGCCCGACGGCACCCACGCCGCGTCGGCCCGCACCAGCTGCCGGATAGATTCGACGAACAGGTCCACCGGCAGTTCCGGCAGCGCGAGGCGCCGCGCGGAATGCTGCATGCGCGCGCCGTTGGCTGCGGGGCGGAAGCTCCAGACCGAACCGTCGGCGTGGCGGAACGCCTTCAGGCCCTCGAAGATTTCCTGGCCGTAGTGAAGCACCGCCGATGCGGGCGACAGGATCAGCGGACCGTAGGCCTGCACGCGCGCGTCGTGCCAGCCCTCGTCGACGGTCCAGTCGATCGCCGCCATGTGGTCGGTGAAGTGCTGGCCGAAGCCGGGGTTGGCGAGGATGGCGTCTCGCGCGTTGCCGGGGGCCGGGTGATCGGACGGAAGGGTGCGGAACGCGGTGGAAGGGTCTGTGCTCATGGCTGTGGCCGAATGGGGTTGGAACAATGCCGGAAAGGCCTATCGATCCGGCCCGTACTCTGTAGGAGCGGCTTCAGCCGCGACCGGCCGCCCACGCGATCCGTGAAGCGGTCGCGTCTGAAGGCGCTCCTACAATGAATCAAGAGACGGATTTCTCGCTACGCTCGAAATGACAGGGTGTTTAGAAATGACAGGCGTTCGTTTCCTGGATCAGATGTGCAGGGCATGGCCCAGCGCGCGCAGCGCGGCCTCCTGCACGGTTTCGCCCAGCGTCGGATGCGGGTGGATGGCGCCGGCGATGTCTTCCAGCGTCGCGCCCATCTCGATCGACTGCACGAAGGCGATGGACAGCTCCGATACCGCCACGCCCACGGCCTGCCAGCCGAGGATGCGGTGGTCGCCGGCGCGCGCGACCACGCGGACGAAGCCGTCGGACGATTCCAGCGTCATCGCGCGGCCGTTGGCGGCGAACGGGAACAGCGCGGTCTTGATCTCGACGCCCTGCGCCCTGGCCTCGTCCGGCGAGAGTCCGACCACGACCACTTCCGGATCGGTGAAGCACACCGCGGGGATCGCGGCCGGCGCGAAGCGGCGCTTCTTCCCGGACACGATCTCGGCCACCATCTCGCCCTGGGCCATCGCCCGGTGCGCCAGCATCGGCTCGCCGGCGACGTCGCCGATCGCCCAGACGTGGCGCATCGAGGTGCGGCACTGGTCGTCGATCTTCACCGCCTTGCCGGCCATGTCGAGCCGCAGCGATTCGAGGTTGAAGCCGTCGGTCTTGGGGCGGCGGCCGACGGCCACCAGGATCCGGTCGGCGTCGATCTCCAGTTCATTGCCGCCGCCGTCGCGCACGCGCAGCGCGCCGCCGTCGGACAGGCCGAGCACGCTGCGGCCCAGCAGCAGCTCCACGCCGGAGGCCTTGAGATGCTTGGCGACCGGCTGGGTCAGCTCGGCGTCGTAGGCGGGCAGGATGCGGTCCTGTGCCTCGACCACGGTGACCTCGCAGCCGAGCTTGCGGTACACGGTGCCCAGTTCGAGGCCGATGTAGCCGCCGCCGACCACCACCAGCTTCTTCGGCAGTTCGTCCGGCGACAGCGCCTCGGTCGACGACACCACCTTGCCGCCGAACGGCAGGAACGGCAGTTCCACCGGCACCGAGCCGGTCGCCAGCAGCAGGTGCTCGCACCTGATGCGCAGCGTGCCGCCATCGTCGGCGGCGCCGGCGACGTCGACGGTCTTGCCGTCGACGATGTCCGCCCATCCCTTCACCAGCCGCGCGCCGTTCTTCTTCAGCAGCGCGCCCACGCCCTGGGTGAGGCGCTGGACGATGCCGTCCTTCCAGGCGAGGGTCTTGGCGAGATCCAGCGACGGCGACTGCACGCCGATGCCCAGCGGCGACGTGCCGGCGGCGAACGCGGCGACCCTGGCGAATTCCTCGGCCGCGTGGATCAGCGCCTTCGACGGAATGCAGCCGATGTTGAGGCAGGTGCCGCCCTGGTTGGCGCCTTCGACCACGATGGTCTTGATGCCGAGCTGCCCGGCGCGGATGCCGGCGACGTAGCCGCCGGGGCCGCCGCCGATGACGAGCAGTTGCGTTTCGATGGTCTGCGACATCGCCTACTCCAGGAACATCAGCGCGGGGGTTTCGAGCCCGCGGCGGATCGCCTGCACGAACTCGGCCGCTTCCATGCCGTCGACGATGCGGTGGTCGAACGAGGACGACAGGTTCATCAGCTTGCGCGCGACCACCTGGCCGTCGCGCAGCATCGGCCGCTCGATGATGCGGTTGACGCCGACGATGGCCACTTCCGGATGGTTGATGATCGGCGTGGACGCGATGCCGCCGATCGGGCCGAGGCTGCTGATGGTGATTGTGGACCCCGACAGTTCCTCGCGCGTCGCCTTGCCCGCGCGCACCGCGCCGGCCAGGCGCGCGATCTCGGCGGCGGTCTGCCACAGGTCGAGCGATTCGGCGTGCGCGACCACCGGCACCGACAGGCCCACCTCGCTCTGCGTGGCGATGCCCAGCTGCACGCCATCAAAGCGGGTGATGACGTTGGCGTCGTCGTCGTAGCGCGCGTTCATCTGCGGGAACTCGCGCAGCGCCAGCACCAGCGCGCGCGCCAGCAGCGGCAGCAGGGTCAGCTTGCCGCGCTGCTTGCCCCAGCGTTCGTTGAGCTTCGCGCGCAGGGCCTCGACTTCGGTGACGTCGATCTCTTCGACATAGGTGATGTGCGGGATGTTCGACCACGAGGTCTGCATCTTCTGCGCGATCTTGCGGCGCAGGCCCATGACCGGGATCTGCTGTTCGCCGCTGCGGCGCGCGTAGCCGCTGCCGGTGCCGCCGCCGACCGCCTGCGTCTTGCCGCCGGCTTCGACGTAGGCGTCGAGATCGGCCTGCAGGATGCGGCCGCCGGGGCCGGTGGCGGGCACGTAGCGCAGTTCGATGCCCAGGTCCCAGGCGCGGCGGCGGACGGCCGGCGAGGCCAGTGGCGCCTCGTCCGCGGCCAGCGCGGGCGGGCTGGTGATGGTGGAGCCGGGAGTCGGGAATCGGGAATCGGGAATCGGAGAAGCGGGGGGCTCGGCTTTGGCGGATGCCGTTGCGGGCTCCGACTCGGGAGCACGGGGTGGCGGGGCAGGAACAGCAGCGGCAGTTGCTGCTTTTCCGACTCCCGACTCCCGACTCCCGATTCCCGGCTCTCCAGCATTGCCGGCACCTTCAACCTCCAGCCGAATCAGCTCGCTGCCGACCGCCATCATCTCGCCCGGCTGTCCGCCCAGCGAGACCACGGTGCCCGCGACGGGCGAGGGGATCTCGACCATCGCCTTGTCGGTCATCACCTCGGCGACGACCTGGTCTTCGGCCACGGGGCCGCCGACCTCGACCTTCCAGGCGATCAGCTCGACCTCGGCGATGCCTTCGCCGATGTCCGGCATCTTGATGACGTGGTGTCCCATCGCTCAGTCCTCCAGCACGCGTCGCATCGCGTCGATGACCCGGGCCGGGCCCGGGAAGTAGTCCCACTCCTGCGCGTGCGGGTAGGGCGTGTCCCAGCCGGTGACGCGCTCGACCGGCGCTTCGAGGTGGTAGAAGCAGTGCTCCTGCACCAGCGCCACCAGCTCCGCGCCGAAGCCGCAGGTGCGGGTGGCTTCGTGCAGCACGATGCAGCGCCGCGTCTTCTTCACCGAGTCCATGATGGTGTCGTAGTCCAGCGGCCACAGGCTGCGCAGGTCGATCACCTCGGCGTCGATGCCGGCTTCCTCGGCGGCGGCCAGCGCCACCCAGACCGTGGTGCCGTAGGTGACGATGGTGAGCTGGCCGCCTTCGCGCGCGACCGCGGCCTTGTCCAGCGGCACGCTGTAGTAGCCCTCGGGCACCGCGTTGCCCGGATGCTTGCCCCAGGACACCACCGGGCGATCGTGGTGGCCGTCGAAGGGGCCGTTGTACAGGCGCTTGGGCTCCAGGAAGATCACCGGGTCGTCGTTCTCGATCGACGAGATCAGCAGGCCCTTGGCGTCGTAGGGATTGGACGGCATCACCGTGCGCACGCCGCAGACGTGGGCGAAGATCGCCTCCGGGCTCTGGCTGTGGGTCTGGCCGCCGTAGATGCCGCCGCCGCAGGGCGTGCGGAACACCAGCGGCGCGGTGAACATGCCGCGGGAGCGGTAGCGCAGGCGCGCGGCCTCGGAGGCGATCTGGTCGTAGGCCGGGTAGATGTAGTCGGCGAACTGGATCTCGGCCACCGGGCGCAGGCCGTAGGCGGCCATGCCGATGGCGGCGCCGGCGATGCCGGTCTCGGAAATCGGCGCGTCGAACACGCGATGCTTGCCGTACTTGGCCTGCAGGCCGTCGGTGCAGCGGAACACGCCGCCGAAGTAGCCCACGTCCTGGCCGAAGACCACGACGTCGTCGCTGCGTCCGAGCATCACGTCCATCGCCGAGCGCAGCGACTGGATCATCGTCATCGGCGCGGTGCCGGTCGAAAGGTCGGTCTGGCTCATGGTCAGGCTCCCAGCTGCTGGCGCTGGCGGCGCAGGTGTTCGGGCATGTCCTTGTAGACGTCGTTGAACATCTCCGCGGGGCCGGGCCGCTGCTCGCTGCCGAGCGCGCCGTGGGTCTCGGCTTCCTTGAGCGCGCGCGAGATCTCGGCGTCGAAGTCGGCGCGGGTCTGCTCGTGCCGTTCCTCGCTCCACAGGCCGCGCTTGACCAGGTGCTGCTTGAGCCGTTCGATCGGATCGCCCAGCGGGAAGCGCTGCGCGTCGTCGGCGGGGCGGTACTTGGTCGGATCGTCGGACGTGGAGTGCGGACCGGCGCGGTAGGTGACCCACTCGACCAGGGTCGGGCCGAGGTTGCCGCGGGCGCGCTCGGCGGCCCAGCGCGAGACCGCGTACACCGCCAGCAGGTCGTTGCCGTCCACGCGCAGCGAGGGGATGCCGTAGCCGACGCCGCGCGCGGCGAAGGTGGTGTTCTCGCCGCCGGCGATGGCCTGGAAGGTCGAGATCGCCCACTGGTTGTTGACCACGTTGAGGATCACCGGCGCGCGGTAGACGTGGGCGAAGGTCAGCGCGGCGTGGAAGTCGCCCTCGGCGGTGGCGCCGTCGCCGACCCAGGCCGCCGCGATCTTGGTGTCGCCCTTGATCGCCGAGGCCATCGCCCAGCCGACCGCCTGGATGTACTGGGTGGTCAGGTTGCCGGAGATGGTGAAGAAGCCGTGCTCCTTGTACGAGTACATGATCGGCAGCTGGCGGCCCTTGAGCGGATCGGCGGCGTTCGACAGCACCTGGCACATCATCTCCACCAGCGGCGCGCCCTTGGCGATCAGGATCCCCTGCTGGCGATAGGTCGGGAAATGCATGTCGCCGTCGCGCAGCGCCAGGGTCTGGCCGATGGCAATGGCTTCCTCGCCCAGGCACTGGATGTAGAACGAGGTCTTCTTCTGGCGCTGCGCGATCAGCAGGCGCGCGTCGTAGGCGCGGGTCTTGAGCATCGCGCGCATGGCGTCGAGCAGCACCTGGTCGTCGATGCCTTCGGCCCAGGGACCGACCGCGTTGCCGTCGTCGTCCAGCACCCGGACCAGCTGGTCGGCCAGGGGCGCGGTCTGCGCCACGGTCACGTCCAGCGGCGGCTTGCCGACCGCGCCGGCCGGGCTGAGCTTGAGGTAGGAAAAGTCGGTGGTCTGGCCGGGCCGCGCGCTGGGCTCGGGGACGTGCAGGTGCAAGCTGGAAGAGGAACTCATCTGGCTGGACCTCGGAAAGGATCTGGTGGGCCGACCCGTGGGGGGATGTCGGCCGGGTTTTTGTCGATCCGGCCCGCAGATTGTAGGAGCGCCTTCAGGCGCGATGGCTTTCCCGGCGACGTTGGGCGCCCGGGTCGCGGCTGAAGCCGCTCCTACGAAGGCAGGGAGAAATGCGGGCCGGGTCGGTGGTCCGGGAATGCTATCAGGTATCGTATATTTCTTATTGTTCCTGTCAGGTATCTGTTAATCAGATGGCACTGCCCGCAAACGCATCCCTTCGCCAGTTCCGGTACTTCTGCGCGGCCGCGGAGCTCAAGCAGTTCTCGCTCGCCGCGCGGCAGCTGCGCGTGTCGCAGTCGGTCGTGACCACCGCGGTCAGGCAGCTGGAAGCGATGATGGGGGCCACCCTGTTCGATCGCTTGCCGCACGGGGTGGAGTTGACCGCCGAAGGGCACAGGTTCCACCAGCGCATCCGCCACATCCTCGACTCGCTGGAGGATGCGCTGGACGAGCCGCACCATGCCGCCCACGACCTGGTGGGCAGCGTCCGCATCGGTGCGTCCTACGTGGTCCTCGGCTATTTCCTGTGCGGCCTGCTGGCGCGGTTCCGGCGCACGTATCCGCACGTCGAAATCGACCTGGTCGACATGGACCGCCAGGGCATCGAGGCCGGCGTCGAAAGCGGCGATCTCGATCTCGGGCTGTGCATCGTGTCCAACTGCGATCCCGGCCTGGCGCTGGCGCGCAAGGTCCTGCTGCGCTCGCGCAGGCAGCTGTGGGTCTGCGACCAGCACGCGCTGATGGGGCAGGACGACGTCCGCCTCGCCGACGTCGCCGGCTACCCGTACATCATGCTGACGGTGGACGAGGGAGAGGCTTCGGCGTCGCGCTACTGGCGCGCGACCGGGCTCGAGCCCAGGGTCGGGTTCCGCACGTCCTCGATGGAGGCGCTGCGGGGCCTGGTGGCCTACGGGTTCGGCGTCACGATCCTGTCGGACATGGTCTACCGCTCCTGGTCGCTGGACGGGCGCAAGATCCAGGCGCGGCCGATCAGCGAGAAGATCCCGCCGATGGAAGTGGGCATGCTCAGTCGCCCCGACGCGGACTGGACGCCCGCGGCGAGGGCCTTCCGCCAGTTCGCGGAGCTTGCCTGCGGTGTCTGAGGCCGGATTTTTCGGATCTTCGCCGGGGTGGGTGACGAATGGGGCGACATTCGTTGCCGGTTTGCCCCCACCCCAGCCCTCCCCCGCTGCGCGGGGGAGGGAGCCAAAAGCAAAGCGCCTGTGTCCTGCTCCCTCCCCCGCGCAGCGGGGGAGGGCTGGGGTGGGGGTAAGTCAACAACACACGCCATAGGAAAACCGGCAAACACCCCTTCTTCCCCTCGGTCGGGGAAGACGAGACTAATGGCACATTCGCTATACAGAACTGAGTAATAGTATGCCGCCCATGACAGGAGGACCCGCGTGGGCGACGGCGAAGACCAGGGCGATTCGCAGCTGCGCAAGTTCCAGAAGGAGCTGAGCGCGGGCACGGTCTCGCTGGCGCTGCTGGCGGTGCTGGCCGCGTCGGGCGAGCCGATGTACGGCTACCAGATCGCCAAGACCCTGGAGCGCTTCGGCGAGGGCGTGCTCAGCGGCAAGCAGAGCGCGCTGTACCCGGTGCTGCGTAACCTGCAGGCGGCGGGGCTGCTCGACAGCTTCGTCGAGCCTTCCGACGCCGGCCCGCCCCGGCGCTACTACCGCATCACCGCTGCGGGGCGCGACACCCTGCACGCGTGGGCCGCCGCCTGGCGCGCGACCCGCGATTCCGTCGATTCCGTCCTGGAGGGGACACGCGAATGAACACCGGACGACTGCCGACCACGATTCCCGAATACCTGGAGCACCTGCGGCGCTCGCTGGCCGGCGCCGACCCCGCGCTGGTGCAGGACGCGCTGTACGACGCCGAGGAGTACCTGCGCTCTGAGCTGGCCGAGAACCCCGGCAGGAGCGAGGCCGAGGTGATCGCCGCGGTCGCGTCGAGCTACGGCGCGCCGGACGAGGTCGCCGACATCTACCGCGACACCGAGGTCACGGTGCAGACCGCGCTGCGGCCGCCGTCGCCGCCGTCGCGCAAGTCGGCGCTGGGGCGCTTCTTCGGCGTGTTCGCCGATCCGCGCGCGTACGCCTCGCTGTTCTACATGCTGCTGTCGCTGGCGACCGGCATCTTCTACTTCACCTGGGTGGTGGCCGGTTTCTCGACGTCGCTGGGCCTGTCGGTCACGATCGTCGGCATCCCGCTGCTGATCCTGTTCTTCGGTTCGGTGCGGGTGCTGTCGCTGGTCGAGGGCCGGATCGTCGAGGTCATGCTCGGTGAGCGCATGCCGCGACGGCCGCTGTACACGGTGCGCGGCCGCAGCATCTGGCAGCGCATCGGCGACATGTTCACCGACCCGCGCAGCTGGACCGCGATGCTGTACATGCTGCTGATGCTGCCGCTGGGCATCTTCTACTTCACCCTCGCGGTGACCCTGCTGGTGACGTCGATCGCCTTCGTCGCGACGCCGATCCTGGTGTGGACGGGCATCGCCGACGTCGACGTGCATCTCAACGGCTGGCAGCTGCTGAACTTCGACGGCAGCGTCGTCGGAACCTCGCTGCCGGCCTGGGGCCTGCCGTTCGCGCTGGTCTGCGGCATCGTGCTGCTGTTCGCCACGATGCACATCGCGCGCGGGGTCGGCCACCTGCACGGACTGTTCGCCAAGCACCTGCTGGTGAAGACGGCGCAGTATTCGTAAGGGTGGTCAACGATGAACCGGTGTCATCCAGTCGGCCTTGTCCAACCAGCGGGCAGGGAAAGCGCGCGGAGTAAACAAAACCGTCATCCCCGCGAAGGCGGGGATCCAGTGCCTTTGGCATCAAGACAGGACGGGCGATCAGCCATGCGCGGGGCATCCGGATCTCGCAGAGCGCTGCCTGCGAATGTGGAACGTACCTTGCAACGGCGCGAAGCGCTGGTCATCCGTTCGACGTTGGCGCAAAGACGCTGGATGACCAGCGCTTCGCGCTGTTGAGAACCGCTTCCCGCCTTCGCAGGGATGACGGCAGAAGGGGCGTCGGTTTGGCTTCCGGATCGTGGAACGGCCCACCAAGGGCGTAGCCGCTTGCAGGGATGCCTGCTTGTTGAGGGCGGACGGTCCGCCGACCGGAGCGTCCGGTCAGCGGCGCGCAGGGCGCTTCGCGGTGGCTTTCGCCGCCTTGCGCGGCGCGGCCTTCTTCCGGGGCTTCCGCCTGGGCGCCGACGCGACGTTCGCGGCGATGAAGTCGCGCACCTGCGGATAGACCTGCTCGCGCCAGCGGCGGCCGCTGAAGATGCCGTAGTGGCCGGCGCCGGCGACCGTGAGGTGCTGCTGGCGCTCCGCGGCGATGCCGGTGCACAGCTTGTGCGCGGCGCGGGTCTGGCCGAGGCCGGAGATGTCGTCGAGTTCGCCCTCGATCGTGAACAGCGCGGTGCCGCGGATCGCCGATGGCTTCACCCGCTCGCCGGCCACGTCCCACAGGCCGCGCGGCAGCAGGTGTTCCTGGAACACGACGCGGATGGTGTCGAGGTAGTACTCGGCCGGCATGTCGAGCACGGCGTTGTATTCGTCGTAGAACCGGCGGTGCGATTCGGCGTCCTCGAGGTCGCCCTTGAGCAGGTCCTGGTAGAAGTCCCAGTGCGACATGAAGTGCCGCTCCGGGTTCATCGCCATGAAGCCGGTGTGCTGCAGGAAGCCGGGATAGACCCGGCGCCCGGCGCCCGGGTAGTTCTGCGGCACCGGGTGGATGACGTTGCTCTCGAACCACCAGTACGGCTTCTGGGTGGCGAGGTTGTTGACCGAGGTCGGCGACTCGCGGGTGTCGATCGGGCCGCCCATCATCACCAGCGAACGCGGCACGACCTCGCCGCGCGCGGCCATCAGCGACACCGCCGCCAGCACCGGCACCGTCGGCTGGCACACGCTCATCACGTGCAGGTCCTGCGCGCCGATGTGGCGGATGAAATCCTGGATGTAGCCGATGTAGTCGTCGAGCGTGAACTCGCCGACATCCTTGGGCACCATGCGCGCATCGACCCAGTCGGTGATGTAGACCTTGTGGTCGCGCAGCATCGTGCGCACGGTGTCGCGCAGCAGGGTGGCGTGGTGGCCCGACAGCGGCGCGACGATCAGCACCGGCGGCTGCCCGCGCATCTCGCCGATGGTGCCGGCGTCGTCGGTGTAGCGCTTGAAGCGCAGCAGGTTGCAGAACGGCTTCGAGACGACCTTCTTCTCGACGACCGGGTAGACCTCGCCCTCCCACTCGATCGAGTGGATGTCGAAGGCGGGTTTCTCGTAGTCCTTGCCGACGCGGTACAGCAGTTCGTTGGCGGCGGCGATGCGCTCGGCGCCGGGCACTGCGGAAAGCCAGCTGCCGGATGCGGAGAAGGCCCTGGCGTTGGCGTCCGCCCAGTAGGTCAGGGGGGCCATCCAGGAGCGGGTGAGTTCGTGGAACTGGTACAGGAGCATCGGCTCTCGCTGTCGGCGACTGCTGCGGCGCAGCATACTCCATCCCGGGAAACCGGGAGTCAATTGGGGCGTAACGGGGCTCCGGCGTGTGCGGGGGCTGATTCCGGTCGCATCCCGGGCGTGATGTCATCCCGAGCGCAGCGAGGGATCTGGTTTCCGACGCCCTGTGGGTAGATCCCTCGCTGCGCTCGGGATGACACGTTCGGGGGAGGGCAGGTCCACGAAAGGCAGGTCCACGGGAAGGCACGTCTAGGCGCCGCGTGCCGGATCGTCAGGGCGCCAGTTCCAGCGCGGCCGCGTCCCCGCCCAGGGCCGGCGACAGCCAGCAGTGCGAGCCGCACTGGCGCAACCCCAGCGCGGCGAAACGCCTGCGGTAGAACGCCGCCGGCCGTGCCTGGAAGCCGACGTTGTCGCCCTCGGTCTCGTCCTCGCGCGCGAAGCATTCGAGGAAGGCCACGCCGCCGCACAGTTCGGCCAGCCCGGGCAGTCCGCGGTCTAGTTCCTTCAGCGGCAGGTAGTGCATCACGTCGCTGCACACCAGCAGGTCGACCGGCGGGCAGGGGCGCAGGGTGGCGAAGTCGGCGAAGCGCGCAAGGTGCAGGTTGCGGCGGGCGCCGTGGCGGGCGATGGCGTATTCGCTGTTGTCGAAGCCCAGGTACCGCAGCTTCGGGCGCAGTTTCAGCAGCGGCGCGCGCCATGCGCCTTCGCCGCAGCCGACGTCGAGCACGCTGCGGATCGGGCGCTCGAGGTGGTACTCGGCGGTGGCGACCGCGAGCGCGACCTTGCGCGCCAGCCGCCGCGCGCCGCCGATGCCCTGGCGGCGGTACCACTTGTCGAAATAGCGTTGGTCGTAGCGCTTGCTCATGGCAGGGGGCGGGGAAAGGCGGCGGCTACAATAGCGCGCCCATTCGCCATCGTCGCCGCGCCCGCGGCGGGGTCCGCCGGAGATCCGCGTGAACGCCTATGTCTGGACCAAATCCGCGCACCTGCTGTTCGTGATGGCCTGGGTGGCGGCCGCGTTCTACCTGCCGCGGGTCCTGGTCAACCTGGCCGAGGCCGGCGACGAACCCGCGGTGCGCGCGCGGCTGCTGCTGATGGGGCGGCGGCTGTACCGCTTCGGCCACGTGATGTTCGGCTTCGCGGCGCTGCTCGGCCTCGTGCTGTGGCTGCACTTCGGCGTCGCCGGCGGCTGGCTGCACGCGAAGCTGGCGCTGGTGGCGCTGCTGCTGGCGCACTACATCGTCGGCGGGCGCTGGCTCAAGGGTCTCGACAAGGGGCGTGCGCTGCCGTCGGCGAAGACGCTGCGGATCTTCAACGAGGTGCCGGTGTTCCTGCTGCTGGGCGTGATCTGGCTGGTGCTGGCCAAGCCGTTCTGATGCCTGTTGGGGTGGTGTAGGAGCGGCTTCAGCCGCGACTGGCCCAAGGCGGCGGGTCGCGGCTGAAGCCGCTCCTGCAACGTCCATTCCCGATCGCAAACGGACGCGGGGCGGTCAGCCGGCGACCGGCGGGAGATCTCCGGCGGCGACGATGCAGTTGCGCCCGCGATGCTTGGCCGCGTACATCGCGCCGTCGGCGCGGCGCAGCAGCGATGCCGGGTCCTCGTCCGCCGCCTCCAGCGCGGCCAGGCCGATGCTGGCGGTGACGTCGAGCCCGGGCACGCCCATGCGCGCGCCCGCCTCGGCGATGTGTTCGCGGATCGCGTCCAGGCGCTGCCGCGCGTGCTCCACGCCGACGCCCGGCAGCAGCACCAGGAATTCCTCGCCGCCCATGCGCACGACGTCCGCATGGCCGCGCATGGAGTGCACGATCGCATCGGCCACAACCACCAGCACGCGGTCGCCGACGTCGTGGCCGTGCACGTCGTTGATGCGCTTGAAGCGGTCGACGTCGATGAACCCGATCGCGAGCGGCGTCGGACCGGCGCGCGCCTGGGCGAAGCAGCGGTCGAGCCGCGCCATTCCGGCGCGCCGGTTCTGCACGCCGGTGAGCACGTCGGTGTCGGCGAGCACGCGCATCGCGTCGCGCTGCTCGCGCAGCTGTCCGTAGCGGTTGGTCAGGGTGTAGGCCATCACCACGAGGAACCACGTCAGCACAAGCTGGATGATCTCGATGCGGTACTCGATCATGATCCGGTTCGTGCCCACCTGCGGGAGGAACAACACCAGCATCGGCAGGGTCGAGGCCAGGAGCGCGAAGGCGCGGTGGTCGCCGCGGCGGATCGACAGCAGCGCCGATACCATCAAGGCCATGCCGACAAGCACGAAGCCGTAGTCGGCGAGGCTCCATGCGAGGTGCAGCGCCGCGTGCGGGAGCACCGCCGCCAGCAGACCGATCGCGACGAAGGGAAGCGCCAGCCACCGCAGCCCGCGCTGCGCTGCCGGCCACTGCCGCGCGATGCCCGACAGCCCCCACAGGACCTGCAGCATGGCCGCGTACCCGAACGCCGACAGCGATACCAGCCAACGCGACTCGTGGTCGCCGACCGGCAGCCACGGCTTCGGATAGCCGCTCAGCCCGTTGAGCACGGACTGCCACAGCAGCAGGGCCAGGCACAGCACGACGTGGGCGATGAAGCCGCGGTCGCGGGCGCCGAAGAAGCCCATCAGCGCCGAGAACCCCAGCGCCAGCGCGATCGCCATGCACGAGGCGCGGACGAGCAGGCGCAGGGTGTCTTCCTGCTGCACGGGGCTGGGTCCGCCGACGCGCACGGTGGGCATCCAGCTGGGCTTGACCGGCGGCGTCCAGCCCACCCGCACGGGGTCCGTGTTGCCGCTCGGCGGGACCGCGACCAGGCCGATGCCGGCGCGGAAGCGCGAATCGCGCGTGCGGGCGTCGTGCATGCGTCCGCAGACCTGACGCTCGCCGACGGCGACCATCACTTCACCCGCGAACACGTTGAAGACATTGATCGCCTGCGGCGAGCCGGGCCAGCCGCCGGGGGGCGCCGGGATCTCGACCACATGCAGTCCACGCAGGGCCCCGGGGGTACATTCGCGCATCGGCGTGGCGTCGGTCGTCGCGCCGCCGACGAACAGGTAGGCGGGAGGGCGGTTCGCGGCGGTGGCAACGGACGCGGCCATGAGCAGCAGGCACAGCGCCGCAAACCAGGCGGCCGGCGCCGGTTTCGGCCTGTGCTTGCTGTGGCGCCATGCGCTCATCGTGCCCGCCCGTTCCGGAGATTGCGGACGGATGCGAAGCGCTTTCGTCCCCCGGGCGGGATTATCCCCGGAGACGGCGGTCGGGTGCACGCAGGCCCTTCGATCCGTCCCGTGGCCGTAGGAGCGGCTTCAGCCGCGACCGGGCGTTCAGGTAGGGGTCCGGCAGGTGGTCGCGGCTGAAGCCGCTCCTGCGGCCAGAGGCACGGGCGCAGCATTCAGTCGCCGGCACGGCCCCGACGGTGGACGTCGTGGGTCGCCACGCCGACCGCGCGGTCGGGCAAGGCGAAGTACCCGGGCCGCCGCAGCGTGCGCTCCATGTCGCGCATCCCGCTCTGCCAGTGCTCGCGCAGCGGGATCGTGCCGAAGGCGTAGTCCTTGCTCTCCTGCTCGTGCGGCTTGGCCTGGTAGATCAGGTGGATGATGTTGAACACGCGGTCGTCGAGGTAGGGCGACAGCGCATCCTGAAGGTGCGGCGGCAGCCTGCGGTCGGGCAGGCGGTCGATCAGTTCCTTCAGCGAGGTGCGCAGCTTCTGCGCGACCTCGACCATCTGCGTGCCGTGGCGGGTGCGGCTGGAATAGCGGATGTCCTTGATCCGCTCCAGCACGTCCACCAGCGTCCGCGGCCGCGCGCCGCGCGCGCTCCACAGGTCGACCTGGAACACCAGCGTGTCCTCGTGAGGGCGGCAGTCGAGGATGTACTCCAGCGGCGTGTTGGAGACGATGCCGCCGTCCCAGTACGGTTCGCCGTCGATCTCCACCGCGGGGAACGCCGGCGGCAATGCGGCGGAGGCGAGGATGTGCTCGACCCGGATCTCCTCCTGCGCGCTGTCGAAGTAGCGGAAATTGCCGCGCACCACGTTGGTCGCGCCGACGGTCAGGCGCACGCCGGGGTCGCGGTTGATGCGCTCGAAGTCCGCGAAGCGCAGCAGCGTCCGGCGCAGCGGCGCGGTGTCGTAGAAGCTGGTGGCGGCGTCGCTGCCGTCGCCGAACAGGAACGGCGACAGCGGCCGCGCCTGGAAGAAGCCGCGCTGGCCCTGCGCCAGCGCGCCCAGCGCGCTGAGGTTGCGCGCCCACGACAGCAGCCCGTGGTGCTCGGGCAGGGCCGCGAGCATCGCGCGCACGCCGACCGCGGGCAGCGCCAGCGGTCCGGCGGGCTCGGAGACCTGATCCCAGAACGCGCGCAGCTGCGCGATGCGCTCCTCCGGTGCATTGCCGGCCAGGATCGCGGCGTTGATCGCGCCGATCGAGATGCCGGCGATCCAGTTCGGCGCGATGCCGGCCTCGTGCATCCGTTCGTAGACGCCGCACTGGTAGCCGCCCAGCGCGCCGCCGCCCTGCAGCACCAGCGCCACCGTCGGGTAGCGGCGGACGTGCGCGCAGACCGCTTCGTTCACGGCAGGCATGCGCCTACTGCATGAACCAGCCGTGGCTGACGACGATGCTCTGTCCGGTCAGCGCGTTGCTCTCGAACGCGGCCAGCGTCAGCGCGACGTTGGCGACGTCGTCGACGGTGGTGAACTCGCCGTCCACGGTGTCCTTGAGCATGACGTTCTTCACCACGTCCTCCTCGCTGATGCCCAGCTCCTTCGCCTGTTCCGGGATCTGCTTCTCGACCAGCGGCGTGCGCACGAAGCCGGGGCAGATCACGTTGGCGCGCACGCCGTACTCGGCCGCTTCCTTGGCGACGGTGCGGGCGAGGCCGAGCAGGCCGTGCTTGGCGGTGACGTAGGGCGCCTTGAGCTTCGAGGCCAGGTGCGAGTGCACCGAACCCATGTAGATGATCGCGCCGCCGGTCTTGCGCTTCTCCATGTCGCGCAGCGCTTCGCGCGTGGTGAGGAAGGCGCCGTCGAGGTGGATGGCGAGCATCTTCTTCCAGTCGGCGAGGCTGAAGTCGGTGAGCTTGTTGACGATCTGGATGCCGGCGTTGGACACCAGCACGTCGACCCGGCCGTAGCGGTCGACGACCTTGGCGATGCCGTCGACGACCTGCGCCTCGTCGGTGACGTCCATCGCCACGGCGAGGGCGTCGCCGCCGGCGTCGCGGATCTCCTGCGCCGTCGCTTCGGCGGCGTCGAGCTTGAGGTCGGCGATCGCGACCTTGCCGCCGGCGGCGGCGTAGACCTCGGCGATGCGCTTGCCGATGCCGCTGGCGGCGCCGGTGACGACGCAGGCCTTGCCGTCGAGACGGTTCATGCACGGGCTCCTGGGTGGGGGACGGTCAGCATAGCCGCGCGGGCGTGGCCGGGTCGTGCAAGGTCGCGGGATCGCCGCGCAACACTGCGTTGTCGGAGGGCGCCCGTGTCGCGGTCATTCTGGCGTCGACGTTCCAGCCTCCGCGCATTGCTGTCGGGGGAACCGGGTCACCATCGCCCACAGCGGTACGACGAACGCTCCAGAAAGCGTGAATCCGTCATCCCCGCGAAGGCGGGGACCCAGTGTCTTTGCCTTGAACGATAGGCCACCGGGGAGTTCCGCAGTCGATTGATCCTGCTGCGAAAGACACCGGATCCCCGTCTTCGCGGGGATGACGGGATGTTGGCGGGCTTCCCGGCCGGATCCAGCCAGGCCCGGGCTTCGCCGGGAACCCTACCGCGCTCCGAACTTCGCCGGATCAGGAAGATCCACCGGCACGCCTTCGCTGCAGGTGCCGGCCGCGCACAGGCGTTCGCGCAACTTCGGCGTGGCCTGGACGATGACGTGGTAGATCACGTGCTGTTCCAGGGTGCCGCGGAAGGCGTCGCTGCCGGGGCCGCGCGCCCAGATGCCGACGTCGTCGCCGCCGTGGGACTCGCTCTTCAGCGGCATCAGCGCTTCCTGCATGAAGTCGGGGTGCTCGGTGTCGATCTCGCGCAGGTCGGGCCGGCCCTGCGCTTCCTCGAAGCTGCCCGGATGGTGCAGGTGGCGCTTGGGGCCGGCGGGCTGGGTCGTGCTGGCGCCGGCGTAGCCGGGGCCGTTGGCGTAGACCAGCGTGGTGTAGGGCAGGCCGAGCATGTCGCGGGCGTAGTCGTTGGGATCGTCGTCCTCGCTGGTGCGGCCGCGCACCTTGCCCAGGATCGGGTTGCCGCGCTTGGGGTAGCCGACGAAGCCGAGCGTGTGCGAGTGGTCGGCGGTGACGACGATCAGGGTGTCGTCGGCCGAGGTCATCTCCGCCGCCGTCCGCACGGCGCGCGACATCGACGCGGTCTCGTCGAGCGCGCGGTAGGCGTTGCCCTCGTGGTTGGCGTGGTCGATGCGGCCGCCCTCGACCAGCAGCACGTAGCCATCGCGGCTGCGCGACAGTTTCTCGATCGCGAAGCGCGTCATCGCTTCGAGGTCGGGCTCGCCGGCGTCGTCCTTGCGGCGGTCGTGCTCGAACTGCATGTGGTCGAACTCGAACAGGCCCAGCACGGCGCTGGCGCCGGCCGCGTCGCGCAGCTGCGCGCTGTTCCAGACGTATGCGCCGCCGGGGTGGCGCTGCAGCCACTCCTGCGCCAGGTTGCGGCCGTCGAGGCGCAGGCCGACCTTGTCGTCGTATTCGGGATCGCGTTCGGACACGGGCAGGAACTGGCCGCGGCCGCCGCCGAAGGCGACGGCGGGGCCGCGTCCCGCGGGGAAATCGAGCAGCTGCTGCGCGATGTCGCGGCAGCCGGCGGCGCGGGCGTCTTCCGGCAGGTCGGCGTCGTGCTCCCAGTTGCGGTCGGGCGAGTGCGCATAGATGGCCGCGGGCGTGGCGTGGGTGAGCCGCGCGGTGGTGACGATGCCGGTGGCCAGGCCCGCGTCGTCGGCGAGCCGCAGCCAGGACAGCACCGGCCGCCCGAGGCTGTCGGCGCAGTCGTCGCGGCGCCCGGCGGAGACGCCGATCGCGCCCATGTGCGACTTCACCCCGGTGGCGATGGCGGTCATGGTGCCGGCCGAGTCGGGCGTCTGCGAGTCGGTGTTGTAGGTCTTGCTGAAGGCGGTGTGGGGGAATTCCTCCCACGACAGCAGGTGCTCCTCGCCGGGTTTGCCGCTGCGCTGGCCGTCGAAGATGCGCGCGGCGGCGACCGTGGTCAGGCTCATGCCGTCGCCGAGGAAGACGATGACGTTCTTCGCGCGCGCGGCCATCGCGCCGTTGGCCGCCGCCCGCGCGGCGCCGCTGCGGTACCACCACTGCGCGGTTTCGCCGGCCGGATGTTCGACCGCGGGCACGTCGACCGTCCATGTCGCGCGTCCAGTCGAGCGTTCCGGTGTCGCGGCGCAGCCCGCAAGCAGCGTGGCGAGCAGGGTGGCGGTGACGGGCAGCAGTCGTGGCATCGAAGGGGTCCGGTTGCAATGGAAGGCCTGGAAAGGACCGTCATTGCCGCGAACGCGGGAATCCATTGCCTTCGAGTTGCTGGAACGCCAGGACGCTGGATTCCCGCGTTCGCGGGAATGACGGATTCGCGGGAGGATTTCCCGGAGCGCGCAATTATGCCGCGCCGCCATGTCCCGTCCATGACAGCGCGGCGTTCCAGCCGCCGCGTCGCCATCGGCGTCGTCGTCGGCTAAGGTGGCCGACTTCCCCCGCCGGAATGCGCATGAAACTGGTCCACGCCTGGCTGAAGATCCCGTTCTGGCAGCGCGTTGCCGGCGCGTTCGTGCTCGGCGCGCTCGCCGGCTGGCTGATGGGGCCGGCGGCGCAGACCTGGTTCGGGCCGCTGGGCACGGTATACGTCAACCTGATCAAGATGATCGCCATCCCGCTGGTGTTCTTCGCGGTGGTGAGCGCGGTGGGATCGCTGGCCGGGCAGCGATCGATCGCGGGGCTGGCGGGTCGCACCTTCCTGTGGTTCGCGATCACCGCGGTGCTGGCGGTGGCCGTCGGACTCGCGTTCGGCTGGGTGCTCAAGCCCGGTGTCGGCGTCGACATGGGCAGCCTGCAGGTGGCGGAGAACTACCGCCAGCGCGACGTGCCGGGTCCGCTCGACGTGCTGGTCAACATCGTGCCGGAGAATCCGTTCCGCGCGCTGGCCGCGCTGGGCGCGGGCAGGGCCGGCGACGGCCAGAACGTCATCGTCCCCAGCAACTTCACCATCCTGCAGGTGATCTTCTTCGCCGGGCTGATCGGCTTCGCGCTGGTGAAGCTGGGCGCGAAGACCGCCGGCCTGCGCGCGCTGATGGACCAGTCGCGCGAGTTGATGATCCAGGTCACGCGCTTCGTGCTGGAAGCCACGCCGATCGGCACCTTCGGGCTGATCGCGGCGCTGGTGGGCAGCTACGGCTTCGAGCAACTGGTGCCGCTGGGCAAGTTCGTGATCGCGCTGTACGCGGCCTGCGCCTTCCACATCGTGGTGGTGTACGGCGGGCTGCTGCTCGCCCACGGCCTGAGCCCGCTGAAGTTCTTCCGCGGCGCGGCGCCGGCGATGCAGGTGGGCTTCGTCGCCTCCAGCAGCTTCGCCGCGCTGCCGCTGTCGCTGAGCTCGGCCACCCACAACCTCGGCGTGAACAAGGACTACGCCGGCTTCGCCGTGCCGCTGGGCGCGAGCATCAAGATGGACGGCTGCGGCGCGATCTACCCGGCGCTGGGCGCGGTGTTCATCGCCCAGTACATGGGGCTGGAGCTGTCGGCCGGGCAGTATTTCATCATCGCGCTGGCGTCGGTGCTGGGCAGCTTCGGTACCGCGGGCGTGCCCGGCACGGCGGTGATCATGGCCACCGTGGTGCTCAGCGCCGCCGGACTGCCGCTGGAGGCGATCGGCATCCTCTACGCCATCGACCGCGTTCTGGACATGATGCGCACGATGACCAACGTCACCGGCCAGGTGCTGGTGCCGGTGCTGGTGGCGAAGCAGACCGGGCTGCTGGACCGCGAGGCCTTCGAACGGGCGTCGAGCAACGTCGGCATCGAGGACGCGCCCGAGCGCGACCCAGGCTGAACGCCGGGCCACCGGCACCCCGGATACTGGGATTTGCCCTAGCTGCGCCGTGCAGCAGCCCCGCCTATCGTGCTCCGGTCCGAACCGGGAGCAGCGCGCATGACCATCGACATCGAAGCCAAGGCCGCCGAAATCCTCGACGTCGGCGACCGCTGGCTGCGGACCGACGACTACGAGGCGCGGATGGACTACTTCGCGCAGGAGTTGGAGAAGCTCGATCCCGGCGCCCGCGCCGCGCTGTTCGACGAGATCCTCGAGCAGGATTCGGGCGCGCCGCAGTCGTGGCTGACCGTGGAACGCCTCAACAACCTCGTGCAAGAGGGCCGGATCACGTCGCAGGAGCGCGACGCGATCTTCGATGCCTTCGGCGCGGCCTACGTCGACGGCGACATCGAACTGGTCGATGCGCTGCAGTTCACCGGCCTGTTCGGCTCGGGCGCGATCAGCCCGCTGGGGCTGCTGCCCCATTCGGCCGACCAGCTCAATGCGCTGCTGGGCACGTTGACCGGCAGCAACAGCCCGTACTCGTCGCAGTTCGTCGAGAAGTTCGCGACCGACGTGCTGTCGCAGCGGATTTTCGCCGAACCGCGGATGTTCAATTCGTCGGAGCAGGCGGCCTATGCCGGGGTGCTGCTGAACGCGCTGGAGCAGTCCGGCGGCACGGCCGCGGTCGACCGCGTGCTGTCGCAGCTCCCGGACTCGCAGCGTTCGGCGCTGCGCGACGCGGTGTCGGCCGAGGGCCGCGTCTTCCACGACAACCCCACGCTCGAGGGCGCCAACGTCCGCGACCCGATGGTGATCCTGGTCGAAGCCACCTCGCGCCACGGCTCCGATGCCGAAGTGCTCGACCTGGTGCAGTACGTCAATGCCCACTCCAGCGGGAACTTCCTCGAGAACCACTACTACGACGGCGACAACAAGCCGATCGCGCAGCGCGCCGAGGCCCTGAGCGAACTGTTCCTGTCGCATTCCGACACCATCCTCGACGCGCTGACGGTCGCCAATCCGGCGCAGACGCCCGGTTCGACCAACGACCGCAGCACCGTGGTCGGGACCAACCTCGCCGCGCTCTCCAACCTGGTCCGGCTGACCGGGCTCAACCCGGACAATCCGCGCGCGGCCGACGTCATGGCCCGGATCGGCGAGTTCACCAGCGGGAACATCCGCCTGGGCAACATGCCCGAGAACAGCGACGTCAACGGCGACGGCGTGGTCGACGGCAGGGACATCGAGGCGATCGACGCCGGCAACGGGCGCGCCGCCATGATCGGCGCGGTGATGCAGGACGCGGTCAGCTCCGGCTACGTGGACCTGCGCGCGGACCAGGCCGCGCGCGAGGCGTTCCTCGGCTTCGTCATCGACGTGGCGGTCTCGGCGATCCCGGTGGGCGGCAAGCTGGCCGGCGACGCGATCTCCGACCGCGTTTCCGACGCCCTGGGCGGCCTGAGCGAGGGCGTCCGGAAGCAGATCGCCGAATCGCTGTCGTCGATCCCAGAGGAACTGCTGACCAATGCCCAGGGCGGGCTGACCGATGCCGCCAAGCAGGCGATCCTCGACGCGCTGCCCGAGGACTACGAATACCTGGAGGGCATCAAGCTCGAGTCCAACACCTTCATCGAGGACACCATCCTGTCGGCCTCCGACCGCGACTACCAGATCACCGAATCGATGTCCGACTATCGCGACTACATCGATCGTTCGCGCTGAGTCGGTGGTCTCCGGTCGCGCCTGAAGGCGCTCCTGCTGGGAACCGGCATTTGCAGGAGCGCCTTCAGGCGCGACCGGAGACCAAGCAGTCCATCAACCCCGGCCCTTGCGCGCCACCCACCACGCGAACCCGGCCGCGGTGAAGAACATCAGCAGGCTGTAGACCGCCGCCGGGATCGACATCGCGGCGTTGCCCAGCACGTTGAGCGCGATGAAGATCGCCAGCGTGCCGTTGTGGATGCCGATTTCCATGGCGATCGCGATCGCCTGCTTCCGCGGCAGGCGGATCGCCAGCGGCGCGGCGTAGCCGGCGCCCAGGCTGGCGAGGTTGAACAGCAGGCAGGCCAGGCCGACCGCGGCGAACGAGGCCAGCAGCGTGCTCCATTCCTGCGCCACCGCGGCGACGATCAGCAGCGCCAGCACCAGCACCGACAGCAGCCGGATCGGCTTCTCCATGCGCGCGGCGAAGCCCGGCGCGAAGCGGCGCACGGCCATGCCGATCGCGACCGGCAGGACGATGATCAGCGCGACCTCGACGATCTTGCGCACCGGCGGCGGCACGTACTGGCCGGCGCCGAGGAAATATTCGAGCGACAGGTCGAGGATGACCGGCAGCGTCAGCAGGCACAGCACGCTGTTGATCGCGGTCAGGGTGATGTTCAGCGCCACGTCGCCGCGCGCGAGGTGGCTGTAGATGTTCGCGGTCGCGCCGCCGGGCGAGGCCGCCAGCAGCATCAGGCCCACGGCCAGTTCCGGCGACAGCTTGAATAGCAGCGCCAGCGCGAACGCGACCCAGGGCAGCACGCCGGTCTGCAGGAACAGCCCGAGCAGCACCGCGCGCGGGTAGCGCGCCACGCGCCTGAAGTCGTCCGGCGTCAGGCCCAGGCCAAGGCCGAGCATGATCACGCCGAGCGCGAGCGGCAGCAGCAGGGTGGTCAGCAGGGAAGACTGCATCGGCGTCGCTCCGTCGTGGTGCGAATCAGGTGGGCGGCAGCGGCGGGCGCGGCGATGCCAGCCGCGCCGCGAACCAGGCGACCGGCACCGGCAGCAGCACGCCGACGACCGTCATCCAGGCCGGATGCGGCAGCATCGCGGCGTTGAGCACGACGCCGGCCACGATCAGCAGGCCGACGCCCAATGCGGCACCGATGCGATGGAGGCGGCTGGTCCTGGCGGCGACCCAGCCGCCCGCGAACGCGGCGGCCGTCCAGCCCATCAGCACCCAGAGCTTCTTGCCGGTCGTCGCGGAGGCGACCAGCCGTGCGAGGTCGTCCTCGTTGTCGAGGTCGATCCCAAGCGGCAGCGGGAACAGCGACATGCCCAGGTATTCGAGCAGCAGCATCGTCGCCAGCGCGATGACCAGTCCCAGCAGCACCGCGAGCGTCGAGCGGATCATTCCTCACTCCCCGGGGATGGTCGCCGCGCGGCAGAACATGGCGGGCCGCGGGGATACTAGCATCGCGCCTGATGGAGCCGCGGAACCCTGAAGGCTGTCGTCTCAGACGCGGTGAGCGCCTGCTTGCCATCTCTGTGCCTGGGCGCGTGCATCGTTGAAGACGTCATCCCGGCGAAAGCCGGGATCCATTTTGATCTTGATTTTCGCTTTACGCGGGAAGAACAAGGGAGCAACTGCAAGATGGATCCCGGCTTTCGCCGGGATGACGCTGCTTCGGCGATCGTGTAATCGGGAGAATGCAGGGCGGGAGAAGTAGAAGCCGGTGCGGACCAGCGGGACGTCCCGGCACGCCACGCCAACGAAAAGGCCGCCTTGCGGCGGCCTCGATCGATCCATCCCCGGAACGTCGCCTCAGCTCTCGCTGCCCAGCCCCGCGACGCGGCGCGCCTGCAGAAACCTGTGGCTCCAGTAGCCGCTGTCGAGTTCGGACACGGTCACGTCGCGGCCGGTGCGCGGGGCGTGCAGGAAGCGGCCTTCGCCGATGTAGATGCCGACGTGGTCGACGCGCTTGCCGCGGCGGCTGAAGAACACCAGGTCGCCGGGAACCAGCGAGGTGCGTTCGACCTTCTCGCCGTCGCGCGCCATGTCGCGCGAGACGCGCGGCAGTTCGATGCCCAGGGCCGTGCGGAACACGTAGCCGACCAGGCCGCTGCAGTCGAACCCGGCTTCGGGCGTGGTGCCGCCCCAGCGGTACGGGGTGCCGAGCAGGGCGAGGCCGCGCTTGAGCAGGCTCTGCGCGCGCCCTTCCTCTTTCTTTTCCGGTGCCTGTGCGGCCTGCAGCGCTGCGGCCGCGGCGACGATCTGCTGGTTGACGTCGCTGGCGAACTGCACGTCCTCGGAGACACGCGGCAGCGGCCCGGCGACGAGGTTGGCGGTGACCGAGCCGGGGGCGGCGAGGGCATCGGCCGAGTCGCCGGCAAGGCCGGGACCGGCGAAGGCGGGGAGCGAGGCGAAACCCAGCAGGCAGCCGCAGAGGACGGGGAACTTGCCCTGTCTGGCCGGAGTGGAGCAATGGGAGGTTCGGCCGGACGGGGCGTTTCGGGTCGTCACGCGGGCTTCACGAATCACGGATCAGCGGCGGAGTTTGCCCGAGTGAAGGCCTCGTGATGTTAAATGAAAGTTAATCAAACCTGCACAAGTACGTGATTTTGCTCACAATTTCATTCAGGTTTTCAGCGCAGAACGCGTTTCGCGCCACTGTAGTGCTGGCGCCAGTAGCTGCCGTCGAGGTGGTCCAGCCGCACCGTGCCGCCGGTGCTGGGGGCATGGACGAAGCGGCCTTCGCCAACGTAGATCCCGACATGGGTGACCTGCGCGCCGCTGCCGAAGAACACCAGGTCGGCGGCCGCGAGCCGGCGTGGTTCGATCTTCGGCCCCTGGTAGGCGGCCAGGTCGCGCGAGGTGCGCGGAAGCCTGAGGTCGAGCATGTCGCGGTACACGTAGTTCACCAGCCCGCTGCAGTCGAAGCCGCCTTCGGGGGTGTTGCCGCCGTAGCGGTAGGGCGTGCCGACGAGGCTGATCGCGCGCATCAGCACGGCGTTGGCGGCGGCCGGATCGTCCGGCGCGACGACCGGCCAGTCGCGGGCGGGCACCGTGGCCACCGCGCGCGGCGTGGGCCGCACCTCGTTGCGGCCGCAGGCGGCGAGCAGCAGGGCCGCCAGCACCGCGCCGGCCAGCAGCGCCTGCGTCCGCGGCCCGCGGCGGGTTGGCGTTGCCGCGGCGAAGGCCGGATAATGCGCGGCCCCGCCGCCCGAGGGGGGGATGCATTCGCGTAGCGGTTCCATGCGCGGCATCCTGCCCGGGCCATCCCCTCCAGACAAGCCGCGGCCCGCGCCGCGCCAGCGAGCCGTCCATGAAGATCGAGAAAGACCGCGTCGTCCGTTTCCACTACACCGTCTCCGAGGCCGGCCAGGAGCCGGTGGAGTCGTCGAAGGAGCGCGGCGAGCCGCTGGCGATCCTGGTCGGCCACGGCAACATCATCCCGGGCCTGGAAAAGGCGCTGGACGGGCACGAGTCCGGCGACAGCTTCGGCGTCGACGTGCCGGCGGCCGAGGCCTACGGCGAGCGCCGCGACGGTTTGAGCCAGCGCGTGCCGAAGAAGCATTTCGGCGCGCAGAAGCTGGCCCCGGGCCAGCAGGTGGTGCTCAACACCAACTTCGGCCCGCGCGCGGTGACGATCGAGAAGGTCGGCATGAGCGTGGTCGACGTCGACCTCAACCATCCGATGGCCGGCAAGGACCTGCACTTCGACATCGAGATCGTCGACGTGCGCGAGGCCAGCCCGGAGGAAGTCGAGCACGGCCACGTGCACGGCGACGGCGGCCACCAGCACTGAGACGGCGGCGGCGTTGTCAGGGTCGCCCGGCCCCGGAGAGCGCTGCCGTCATCCCGGTGCTCACCGTCGTCCCCCGGCCTTGTCGTCATCCCGGACCTGTCGTCATCCCGGCGCAAGCCGGGATCCATTTTCACGACCGGTCGTCGCGAGCCCCGGTTCCTCCGTCCTTCGTTGAAGGACCAAAGCCAAATGGATCCCGGCTTGCGCCGGGATGACGATCGGTACGATCCCCGGCTGCGCCCGGGATGACGGGATGTCAGCGGCAAGCCGCCGCCGCTGGCGCCCACCAAAGACGGCCAATTGCAGGGCGCCAGCCCGCACGGCAGCCATGTCCCGGTCGTGCGCGACGCCCGCTGCATGCTGTGTTGTAATTCCTCCGCCATCCCGGGGGGAGTCCCATGTCGCGCATCCTGCGGGCCGCGTTCGCGGCCGTGTTGCTGCTGTCCGCTTTCGTCGTCGCATCGCAGGATGCCGCACTTTCCCCGGCCACGGCTCATGACGCATCGGCTCCGCTGCCGCCTGCGGCCGGCGATCAATCCGCGATCGACCCGCCACCGCCGCGCGCGATCGATGCCGCCGACCTGTCCGCCTACGTCGACGGCCTCGTCGATGCGGCGATGGCGCGCGACGGCATCGCCGGCGTCACCGTGGCGATCGTCGACCGCGAAGGGCCGCTGCTGCTGCGCGGCTACGGCGTCTCGACGCTGTCGCCGCGGCGCGAGGTCGATGCGGACGGCACCCTGTTCCGGATCGCTTCGATCTCCAAGACCTTCACCTACCTGCTCGGCCTGCAGCTGGTCGACGACGGCAGGCTCGAGCTCGACCGGCCGGTCAACGACTATCTCCCCGATGCGCTGAAGTTGCCCGACGATGGGTATCCACCGGTGCTGGTGCGGCACCTGTTCACCCATACCGCCGGCTTCGAGGATTCGGCGATGGGGCATCTGTTCGTGGACCGCGCCGAGCGGGTGCTGACCACGGCCGAGTACCTGCAGCGGCACCGGCCGAAGCGGGTGCGCGCACCGGGCACGTTCGCGGTGTATTCGAACTATTCGGTCGCGCTGCTCGGCGCGCTGGTGGAGCAGGTGTCCGGCACGCAGTTCGACGCGCTGGCCGAGCGCCGGCTGTTCGAACCGATGGGCATGCGCCTGACCACGTTCCGCGAGCCCCTGCGCGAGGGCGATCCGCGCAATGCGGGCCCGGCGTTCGAGGGACGCTGGTCGGAAGGCTTTCGGCGCAGCGGCGGCGCGTTCAAGCCGCAGGCCTTCGAACACGTCGCCCATGCCGGCCCGGCCGGCGGCGCGTCGAGCACCGCCGCGGACATGGGCCGCTACATGCGCATGCTGCTGCGCGGCGGCGAGCTCGACGGCGTGCAGGTGTTGTCGCCGTCGCAGCATGCGCGGCTGCTGGGCGAGCCGCTGTTCCGCAACGCGCCGCAGGTGGGCGGGTTCTCCTACGGCTTCTTCGACACGCGCGTCGGCGCGCTGCGCGTGCTCGGCCACGGCGGCGCGACCAGCTGGTTCCATTCGATGATGTCGGTGGCGCCGGAGGCCGGCGTCGGCATCTTCGTCTCCACCAACACCGACACCGGGCGGCGCTTCGCGGCGCAGCTGCCGGAGAAGGTGCTGGAACGCTATTTCGAACGCGCGCGCACGCCGCCGCCCGCGGCCGCGCCGGAAGGCTTCGACGCCGCGCGCTTCGCCGGCAGCTACAACGGCAAGCGCGGCAACTACTCCAGCGCGGAGAAGGCGTTCCTGCTGTCCACGGTGCAGGTCGCCGCGGCCGAGGACAACAGCCTGGTCATCACCGCCGGCGGCGACAGCCGGCGCTGGGTGCCCGAGGGCGGGCTGGTGTTCCGCGCGGCCGAAGGCCCCGGCCGCATCGTCTTCTTCGAGGACGAGGACGGCCGCATCGCCGGCTACGACAACGCCGCCGGGCACAACGTGTTCGAACGCGTCGGGACGCTGCAGCAGGGCGAGACGCTGCTGTCGGTGCTGGGGCTGGCGGGCGCGGTGTCGCTGCTGGTGCTGGCCGGCGGCTGGCTGCGGCGCGGCCGGCGCGATCCCGCCGCGCCCGCGTCGCGCCGCGCGGCGTTCTGGCTGTACATGACGGCGCTGGCGTGGCTGGTGTTCGTGGCGCTGGTGCTGGCCTACGTCCAGGGCGCGACGGCGGACGAGACCGCGGTGTTCTACGGCTATCCCGGCACGCTGCTGACCGCGCTGCTGTGGTCGACGCCGGTGCTGTTCGTGCTGGTGCTGGTCGACGTGCTGCACCTGCGCGCAGCCTGGCGGGCGAAGGGCTGGGGCCTGTGGCGCAAGCTGCGGCACGCGCTCGCGGTGGCGGTATACGTGCTGGCCGCGTACATGCTGTGGGCCTGGAACCTGGTGGGCTGGAAGCTGTGAACACGACCGTGGCGTCTCCCGCCGTGCCGCCGCTGCCCGGGGCGTTCGCGCCGATCGACGCGGCGCAGCGCATCCACGCGCTGGACGTGGTCCGCGGCTTCGCGCTGCTGGGCATCTTCCTGATGAACATCGAGTGGTTCACGCGGCCGTTCCAGCAGATGGGTTCGGGCATCGATCCGGCAGCGGCCGGGATCGATCGCGCCGCCGCCTGGCTGGTGTACGTATTCGTGCAGGGCAAGTTCTGGGTGCTGTTCTCGCTGCTGTTCGGCATGGGCTTCGCGGTGATGTCCACGCGCGGCGGCCACGGCGCGCAGTTCCGGCGCACCTACGCGCGGCGCTGCATGGCGCTGCTGGCGTTCGGCCTGCTGCATGCGGTGCTGCTGTGGCCGGGCGACATCCTGCATGCCTACGCCATCGCCGGCCTGCTGCTGATGGCGTTCGGCGAGATCGGCAACCGCGTGCGGCTGGGGCTGGGCATCGGCGTCTATGCGGCGTTGGCGGTCCTGACCGCGCTCGGTGGCGCGCTGCTGTCGGCGCTGCCGGCGGAGGCGGCCGCTGAATTCGCGAAGGCAGGCGAGGAGGCGGACGTCGCCGCGGCCGCGGCGTCAAGCATCTACGCCGAGGGCGGCTACTGGCAGGCGGCGCTGCAGCGGGCACGCGATTTCGGCACGGTGGCCCTGCCGGCGGCAGTGATGGTGGTGCCGATGGCGCTGTCGGTGTTCATGCTCGGTGCGTGGCTGGTGCGCAGCGGGCGCATGCACGACATCCACGGCCAGCGCGGCTGGTTCGCGCGGCTGGCGCTGTGGACGATCCCGGCCGGGCTGGTGTCGGTGGCGTTGAGCGTTCGCGTCGGAACGGACTTCGACGGCATGCGCGAGATGGGGCCGATGCTGCTGGCGACCGGCCTGATGCTGCTGGGCAACCTGCCGCTGGCGCTGGGCTACCTGGCGCTGGTGGTGCTCGGCCTCGGCATGCCCGGGCTGTCGCGGCTGCTGTCGTGGCTGGCGCCGGCCGGGCGCATGGCGCTGAGCAACTACCTGCTGCAGTCGCTGGTCGCCTCGACGCTCTTCTATGGCTACGGCTTCGGCCTGTGGGGACAGGTGGGGCGCGCGGGGCAGGTGCTGCTGGTGTTCGCGGTGTTCGTGCTGCAGGTGGTCGCCAGCGGCTGGTGGCTGTCGCGCTTCCGCTTCGGACCGATGGAATGGCTGTGGCGCTGGCTGAGCTACGGCAAGCGTCCGCCGCTGCGGCTGGCGTGAGGCGTCGGGCGCCTGGCGGAGCCGCGTTCGCCGCTACACTTCGCGCATGAGCGAACGCAGCGACATCCTCGTGGTCGGCGCAGGCGTGGCCGGGCTGGCCAGCGCGCTGTGCCTGCTCGAACGCGGGCGTTCGGTGCGGGTGGTCGACGCTGGCCGCGTCGGCGGCGGCAGCTCGCACGGCAACTGCGGCACGCTGACGCCGAGCCACGCGCCGCCGCTGCATGCGCCGGGAATGGTGGGCAAGGCGCTGCGCTGGATGCTCACGCCGGATGCGCCGTTCTACGTCAAGCCGCGTTTCGATCCCGCACTGTGGCAGTGGATGCTGCGCTTCGCCGCGCGCTGCAACGAACGCGACTGGAACGCCTCGGTGCGTGCGCGCGCGGCGATCCTCAACGCCTCGCGCGCGGCCTATCCCGACTGGGTGGCGCGGCACGCGCCGGACTGCGAATACGCCGAGCCGGGCACCTGCTGCGTGTTCCGCGACGCCGGCGAGCTGGACGCCTGCGTGCGCCGGCTGCCGCCGCTGCGCGAGCTGGGCATCGACTACGAGGTGATCGACGGACCGGCCCTGCTCGCGCAGGAGCCGGCGCTGCGCGGGGGCGTCGCCGGCGCGGTGGTGTACCCCGGCGACGCGCAGCTGCGGCCGGACCGCTACGTCGCCGCGCTCGCACGCGCGGTGCGCGCGCTGGGCGGCACGGTCGAGGAGCACTGCGAGGTGCGTGCGGTCGAGCGCGACGGCGAGGGCATGCGCGTGGCCACCGCGCAGGGCGAGCGCCGCGCGCGCGAGGTGCTGCTCGCCACCGGCGCCTGGTCGCCGCTGCTGGCGAAGTCGCTGCGCCTGCCCTGGCTGCGCGGAGCGATGCAGCCGGGCAAGGGTTATTCGATCACCTACTCGCGCCCCGGGTTGGCGCCGAAGCGGCCGATGACGCTGCACGAGCGCAAGGTCTGCGTGACCGTGTGGGAGGACGGCTTCCGCCTCGGCAGCACCATGGAGTTCTCCGGCCACGACACCGCGCTCAACCGGCGCCGGCTGGACGCGCTCGAGCGCGGCGCCGCCGAATACCTGCACGAGCCGGTCGGGCCGGTGAAGCGCGAGGAGTGGTACGGCTGGCGCCCGCTGTCGTGGGACGACGTGCCGATCATCGGCCGCGCGCCAGGGCACGACCGCCTTTGGCTGGCGACCGGCCACGGCATGCTCGGCGTCAGCATGAGTCCGGCCACCGGCCGGCTGCTCGCGGAACTGGTGACTGGCGAATCGCCGCACATCGATCCCGCGCCTTATTCGCCCGCACGGTTCGCATCATGAGCACGCCATCGCCGCTTGATTTCGACCTCGTCGTGCTCGGCGGCGGCAGCGGCGGCCTCGCCGGTGCGTTCCGCGCCGCGTTGCACGGCGCGCGCGTGGCCCTGCTGGAGCCGGGCGAACTCGGCGGCACCTGCGTCAACGTCGGCTGCGTGCCGAAGAAGGCGATGTGGCTGGCGTCGGAGCTGGCCGAACGCATCGAACTGGCCTCGCGGCTCGGCTTCGACGTGGCGGACAAGCCGCGCCTGGACTGGCCGGAATTCATCGCCAGCCGCCAGCGCTACATCCACGGCATCCACGCCAGCTATCTCCGTCGGCTGGACGAGGCCGGCATCGTGCTGCTGCCCGCGCGCGGGCGCCTGCGCGACGCGCACACGGTGGAATGCGAGAATGGCACGCGCCTGCGCGCGAAGCACGTGCTGGTCGCCACCGGATCCAGCCCGCGCCGGCCCGACGTGCCGGGCGCGGAACTCGCCGGCGTCTCCGACGACTTCTTCGACCTGCGCGAAGCGCCCGAACGCGTGGCCCTGGTCGGCGGCGGCTACATCTCGGTGGAACTGGCGGGCGTGCTGCAGGCGCTCGGCAGCCGCGTCGACATCTTCGCGCGCAGCCCGCGCCTGCTCGGCCACGCCGACGAGGAACTGGTCGGCCGGCTGCAGGAGAACTACCGCCAGCAGGGCATCGGCATGCACTTCGGCTACCGGCTGGTGGCGATCGAAGGCAAGCCGGGCGAACTGCGGCTGCGCGACGCTGGCGGCAGCGCCGGCGATGCCTACGGGCAGGTCATCCTCGCCGTCGGCCGCGGCGCCAATACCGCCGGCATCGGGCTGGAGGAGGCGGGCGTCGAACTGGACGCCGACGGCAACATCGTCGTCGACGAATTCCAGCGCAGCCGCGTGCCGCACATCGCCGCGGTCGGCGACGTCACCGGCCAGGTGACGCTGACGCCGGTCGCGATCGCCGCCGCGCGGCGCGCGATGGATCGCGTGTTCGGCGGGCAGGCCGATGCGAAGCTCGACTACGACGACGTCCCGACCGTGATCTTCGCGCATCCGCCGCTGGCCGCGGTGGGCCTGACCGAGGCGCAGGCGCGCGAACGGCACGGCGACGACGTATACGTGTACCGCAGCACCTTCCGGCCGATGCTGCAGGCGCTGGCCGACCGCCCGCAGCACAGCCTGTTCAAGCTGGTCTGCGTCGGCACGGAGCGACGCGTGGTCGGCATCCACCTGCTCGGCGAAGGCGCCGACGAGATCCTGCAGGGTTTCGCGGTGGCGCTGAAGAAGGGCATCACCCTGGCCGATCTGCGCGACACCGTCGCGATCCACCCCACCAGCGCCGAAGAAGTCGTATTGATGCAATAGGGCGGGCCTGGGCCCGCCGGCTTTCGTCCAACCAACCACGCAGCTCCCCGGAACGCAAAGGCGGGCCGAGGCCCGCCCTATACAATCGCGGCATGGACATCTTCACCCTGCATCGCGGCACCGCGCCGCTGCTGGTCAGCGTGCCGCACGACGGCACCCGCGTTCCCGACGACATCGCCACGCGGCTGACGCCCGAAGCGCGGCGCGTGCCCGACACCGACTGGCATATCGCGCGGCTGTACGCGTTCGCGAAGGAACTCGGCGCCTCGATGATCGTGCCCACGCATTCGCGCTACGTGGTCGACCTCAACCGCGGCGAGGACGACGTCTCGCTGTACCCGGGGCAGAACACCACCGGCCTGTGCCCCGTCGTGCGCTTCAGCGGCGATCCGGTCTATCGCGACGGCCAGCAGCCCTCGGAGGACGAGGTGCGCGCCCGCGTCGACATGTACTGGCGCCCCTACCATGAGGCGCTGCGTGGGGAGCTCGAGCGCCTGCACGCCGCGCACGGTCGCGTCGTGCTGTGGGAAGGCCATTCGATCAAGGGCGAGCTGCCGTTCCTGTTCGAGGGCCGGCTGCCCGACCTCAACCTCGGCACCGCCAGCGGTGCCAGCGCTTCGCCGGCGCTGCAGCAGCGATTGGAAGCGGTGCTTGCGGCGCAGTCGCGCCACGACTGGGTCCACAACGGCCGCTTCAAGGGTGGCCACATCACCCGCCACTACGGCGATCCGGCGCGCGGCGTCGAGGCGGTGCAGCTGGAGATCAGTCAGCGGGTCTACATGGACGAGGAGACGTTCGCGTATGACGAGGTGCTGGCGGCAGGGGCGCAGCGCGTGATCCGACCGTTGCTGGAGGCGACGCTCGCGTAGGCGGCCTCCATGCCACCGCGTCCCTGCGGGACGCCACCAGTGCCGTCATCCCGGCGAAAGCCGGGATCCATTTTTGCCGGCGACTGGAGGCAATCAATGCCAAATGGATCCCAGCTTTCGCCGGGATGACGATAGTGGATGGGGTGACAGTGCACGTGGGCGCAGGCATTCGCCGTCGCAACTGCCGGCATGGATGGCCGTCGGCAGCGATCAGTCGGCCACGAGCAGTCGAACCCCAAATACCCGCGGTGTCCGCCGTCCGTCACGCGCGGCGAAGCGGACACGGATGCCGTCGCGCATCGCCGCGGCGGCGATGCCGGCGGGCAAGGCGATGTCCCTTGTTTCGAAATCGTCGCTGCCCGCGCCGTCGAAGGCGATCGTCTCCAGCGTCCGGCCATCCACCGCGACATCCATGGCCACGTGCCAATCGCCGCCGAACAGGGTCAGCTGCAACGACAGCGACGTGCCGGGATCGATCCTGCGGCCGGCGGACAGGCTGTACTCGAACCACCTGGCCGCGTCGCGCCAGGCGCGGGCGAGGAGGGTTCCGGTTGCGGAGTCCTCGCCCGCGTAGCGGTGGTCGACCTCGGGCTGCTGCTCGCCCGGCTGCACGTGGTCGAGGGTGCGTGCCTCCAGCGCCTGGCGTTCGCGTTCGGCGGCCTCGATCGCGGCGAGCACGGCCGGGTATTCGGCGGCCGTCGTGGTGCGCCAGTAGGCCATGTAGCGTGCGTCGTGCACGCGCGACAGCGGCTCCAGCCGCAGCTGGCGGAATTCGCCCGGGCGGACCAGCGCGCCGGCGCTGAAGGTGAGCGGCGCGTCGGCGACGGGAACGATGTGCGCGGCCAGCGATGCGCGTTCGCCCACCAGCATCGGCGCGCGATCCAGCGGCAGGTAGGGACCGGGCGCGATGTGGCTGCCGCGGCCGTCGTCGGCAACCAGGCCGTCGAGGTCCTCGCCGCCGGTGCGCGCGGCGAGCATGATCGGGCCGTACATCACCGCGACCCAGTCGGAGCCGTCCGGCAGGCCTTCGACGCGGGCCTGCATCGGCAGCTCGATCTCGACGCGGTCGCCGTCGCGCCAGGTGCGCGCGATCGCGGCATGGCTGCCCGGCGTGGACGAGAGCGGCCAGCGCCTGCCGTTGACCGACACGGTGAAGGGACCCTGCAGCCAGTGCGGATGGCGCAGCTGCAGCGTGAACGTCCGGGGTTGCGCCAGCTGCAGGCGCAGGAGGCTGCGCGGCTCGTCGGGAAAGCCCGTTTCCTGCCGCAGCACCACGCCGCGCTCGCGCCAGTCCAGCGTCGAGGCCATGTACAGGTTCACGGCCAGCGTGTCGTCGTCGCGCGTGTAGGCGAACGCGGCGTGGCGGCCGTGGTTCTCCATGCCGGTGCCGACGCAGCACCAGAAGCACTGTTCCGGCTGCGAGTAAACGCGGTAGTGGCGCGGGCGGATCGGGGTGAAGTAGACCAGCCCGCCATGTTCCGGATGCTGGGTCGAGAGGATGTGGTTGAACAGCACGCGTTCGTAGAAGTCGGCGTAGCGCGGCTGCGGGTCGAGCCGATGCAGCAGCATCGTCAGCCGCAGCATGTTGTAGCTGTTGCAGGTCTCGGGGCCTTCGCGAGAGCCGACCATCGGCGCGAAGTCGCCGACCGGGTTAAAGTGCTCGCGCACGCTGTTGCCGCCGAAGGCGATGCTGCGCCGCTGCGCGACGGTCTCCCAGAAGAAGCGCGCCGCGTCGACCCACGCCGGCTCGCCGTCGAGTTCGCCGATGCGCGCGAAACCGATCACCTTCGGGATCTGGGTATTGGCGTGCAGGCCGTCGAGCCGGTCCTCGCGGCGCAGCAGCGGCTCGAGGATGGCGCGGTGGCAGAAGCGCCGCGCCAGCGCCAGGTACCTGCGCTCGCCGGTGATGGCGTACACGTCGGCCAGCACCTCGTTCATGCCGCCGTGCTCGGTGTCGAGGATGCGCTGCAGCTGCACGTCGTCGATGTTCGCCACCAGTGCGTCGCACCAGTCGGCGAAGCGCACCAGCATTTCGCGTGCCTGCGCATTGCCCGCCATCAGCCAGGCGTCGCGCAGGCCGGCGTACATCTTGTGCAGGTTGTAGAACGGCACCCAGGCGCCTTCCAGCGAAAACGCCTCGGCCTTGAAGTCGCCGGAGGCGATGCGGTCCCACAGCGCGCGCCCGTTCGGCACGCCGCCGAGGTAGCCGTCGCCGTTGGCCCGCTGGCATTCGGCCAGGCCCGCGACCATCGCCTCGAGGCGCCCGCGCATGCCTGCGTCGCCCTGCGCGGCCTGCTGCGCGAGTGCGCTGAGATAGTGGCCGGCGGTGTGGCCGTCGAGGCCCATCGATTCCCAGTTGGGATACTTCGCGGCGGGCGAGGGCAAGCCTGCCTCGATCCGGTACGGCGCGAGCAGGCGGTCGACGTCGAGCGCGGCGAGGTAGCGCAGGTTGAGCGCCTGCGAGCGGGCGAAGGCGCCTTCGCCCAGCGCCACGTCCGCCAGCGGGAAGGACTGCATCGTGCCGCGGCCGGTGGCCGTTGCTGCACGTGCGCGGCCGGGGAGCCATGGCGCCAGCGCCGCCACGCCCATTGCGGCGACGAATCCGCGGCGACCGGGGGCAAGGCCCGCATCGCGACCGCGTCCGGCGCGTGTCAAGAATCCCCTCCCGGGCACGGGAGGTTCGGGGAGGAAGCACCCGGGAAGGGGAAAAAACGAAGGTCGGTGCGGGCTGCCATCGTCAGTGCGAATCGCCGGCGACCTCGTCGCCGCTGCCGCCGACGAGGAAGTCGAGGTCGGCGCCGAGGTGCGCCTGCTGCACGTGGTCGACGTAGAGCTTGCTCCAGCCGCGCGCGGGCGGCGGCGGCGGCGTCCATTCGGCGCGGCGGCGGGCGAGTTCCTCGTCGGGAACGTCGAGGTGCAGGCGGCGGCCGGGCACGTCGAGTTCGATGAAGTCGCCCTCGCGCACCAGCGCCAGCGGGCCGCCGGCGGCGGCCTCGGGCGAGACGTGCAGGACCACGGTGCCGTAGGCGGTGCCGCTCATGCGCGCGTCGGAGATGCGGACCAGGTCGGTGACGCCCTTGCGCAGCAGCTTCGGCGGCAGCGGCATGTTGCCGACCTCGGCCATGCCGGGGTAGCCGCGCGGGCCGCAGTTCTTCAGCACGAGGATGCTGTCCTCGTCGACGTCGAGCGCCTCGTCGTCGATGCGCGCCTTGAGGTCCCGGATGTCCTCGAACACCACCGCGCGGCCGCGGTGCCGCAGCAGCTTCGGCGATGCGGCCGATGGCTTGATCACCGCGCCGTCGGGCGCGAGGTTGCCGCGCAGCACGGCGATGCCGGCCTCCGGCTTGAACGGCTCCGCCAGCGGGCGGATCACGTCGCGGTTCCAGCACGGCGCATCGGCGATGTTCTCGCCGAGGGAGCGGCCGTTGACGGTCGTGGCGTCGAGGTCGAGGTGCTGCGCGATCTCGCGTAGCACCGCGGGCAGGCCGCCGGCGTAGTAGAAATCCTCCATCAGGTACTGGCCCGACGGCTTGAGGTTGACCAGGCAGGGCAGGCGCGAGCCGATGGCGTCCCAGTCGTCGAGCGAGAGGTCGACGCCCAGGCGCCCGGCGATCGCCAGCAGGTGGATCACCGCATTGGTCGAACCGCCGATCGCGGCATTGGCGCGGATCGCGTTGGCGAACGCCTGGCGGGTCAGCACCTTCGACATGCGCAGGTCCTCGCGCACCATCTCGACGGCGCGGCGTCCGGAGAGGTGGGCGAGGCGGAAGCGGCGCGCGTCGACCGCGGGGATCGCGGCGTTCTCGGGTAGCGACATGCCCAGCGCCTCGACCATGCTCGCCATCGTCGAGGCCGTGCCCATGGTCATGCAACTGCCCCTGGAGCGCTGCATGCAGGCCTCGGCCTCGATGAAGTCCTCCTGCGACAGCGTGCCCGCGCGCACCATCTCCGACATCTCGATCACGCCGGTGCCCGAGCCGACCGGCCTGCCGCGCCAGTTGCCCGACAGCGACGGCCCGCCGGAGACGCCGATGGTCGGCAGGTCGACGCTGGCCGCGCCCATCAGCAGCGCCGGCGTGGTCTTGTCGCAGCCCATCAGCAGCACCACGCCGTCGATGGGGTTGGCGCGGATCGATTCCTCCACGTCCATGCTGGCGAGGTTGCGGAACAGCATCGCGGTCGGCCGCATCTGGGTCTCGCCCAGCGACATCACCGGGAACTCCAGCGGGAAGCCGCCGGCCTCGTACACGCCGCGCTTGACGTGTTCGGCCAGCTCGCGGAAGGAGCTGTTGCACGGCGTCAGCTCCGACCAGGTGTTGCAGATGCCGATCACCGGGCGGCCGTCGAACAGGTCGTGCGGCAGGCCCAGGCCCTTGAGCCAGCTGCGGTAGTAGAACCCCTGCTTGCCGTCGCGGCCGAACCACTCCTGGCTGCGGCGTGCTGGCTTCTTCGGAGCGCTCATGCGGTCGGGGATCCTGCCCGTGGAATGGGTGGTGGCCGGATGCCCGTCGCTCACCCGAAATCGCGCCCGGCCTTCCTGCACGGCGATCCTACCGGGCATAGACATGCACGAAAAATAACAATAAAGCCGGTGTCGATACTTGAATCGTTATTGGTCGACCGCGCCGCCACGCCGCCCGGTCAGCCCCTGCGCGGCGGCTTGGCGGCGGGCGCGTAGACCTGCTTCGCCGCGGACTTCAGCGATTCCAGCACGGTGCGCGCGCCCGGCGACAGCAGCCAGTCGGTGCGGGTGATGAAGCCGAACGAGTCCATCCGGCACGACAGGTCCACCGGCACGATCTGCACCATGTCGTGCCGGGCGTAATGACGCGCCACGTCGACCGGCACCACGGCGAGGTGGTCGCTGTCGGCCAGCAGGCGCGGCAGCAGCACCAGGGCGGTGGTGCCGATCACCTGCCGCGGCACGTCCAGCCCCGCGTTCTGGAACATCAGCTCGAAGCGGTGGCGCAGCACGCTGCCCTCCGGCGGCACCACCCAGGACGCCCTCGCCAGTTCCGCCAGGCCGGGCTTCTTCAGCGACAGCAGCGGGTGGCCGGGGCGGGCGATCGCGCACACCTCCTCTTCGGCCAGCGGTTCGTAGTGCAGGTTGCGCTTGTCGTGGCGGGCGAACAGGCGGCCGATCATCAGGTCGATCCGGTTCTGCGCCAGCTGTTCGAGCAGCACGTCGCTGCTTTCCACCAGCAGCGACACCCGCAGGTCGGGATGGGCCTGGTTGATCTGCGCCAGGGCCGGCGGCAGCAGGGTCATCGCCGGGCCGGCGATCGCGCCGATGGCGACGTTGCCGGCATGGCCGGCCTTGAGTGCCTCGATCTCGGCGCCGGCCTCGCCGAGGCTGGAAAGGGCGATGCGCGCGTGGCGGATCATGCTCTCGCCGTACCAGGTCGCCCGCATCCCGCGCGGCAGGCGCTCGAACAGCGGCACGCCGATCAGGTCCTCGAGGTCCTTGAGCAGCTTCGACGCCGCCGGCTGCGACATGCTCAGCGATTCGGCGGCGCGATGGATGTTGCCCTGTTCCTCGATCGCGATCAGCAGCATCAGCTGGCGGGTCTTGAGGCGGGCGCGGACGAACCAGGGCGGGCTGGGCACGGCGGGATTCCTATATCGCGTTCGATATGGATTATCACGATTTTCGTATTTGTTGCATATCCATGCGCCGACCAGAATAGGCAGGTCCAGGCCGCCCCCAGAAGCGACCGGACGCATGCGCCCGCGTCGCCGCGGGCATCGCTGATCGCATCCGCGGGAGAGGGCGATGCAGGACCAGAAGCTGTCGGTGCTCGAGAAGGTGGGTTTCGGCGCCGGCGACATGGCGGTGAACGTCGTCATCTCCTCGATGATGCTGATCATCACCTTCTTCTATACCGACGTGTTCGGCCTGCGGCCAACCGACGTCGCGCTGCTGCTGATCGTGGTGCGCATGTTCGACGCCGTGACCGACCCGCTGATGGGCATGGTCACCGACCGCATCGAGACGCGCTGGGGCCGCTACCGCCCGTACTTCCTCGTGTTCGCGGTGCCGTTCGGCATCTCGGTGTTCCTCACCTTCACCACGCCCGACGTCGACTACGGCGCCAAGCTCGCCTGGGCCTACGCCACCTACATCCTGGTGACCATCTTCTTCACCGTGGTCACGATCCCGTATATCTCGCTGATCGGCGTGCTCACCGCGGATCCGAAGGAGCGGCTGTCGGCGAACGGCTACCGCCTGTTCTTCGCCAAGATCGCCGCGTTCATGGTGACCATCCTGGTGCCGATCCTCGCGCAGTCCTGGGGCGGCGGGAACCTCGCAGAAGGATACAAGTGGGCGATGGGCCTGATGGGCCTGATGGCGACGGGGCTGTTCCTGTTCTGCTTCTTCACCACCACCGAGCGGATCAGGCACCAGGTCGACCGCACGCCGCTGCTCGAGCAGCTGCGCCTGCTGTCGCGCAACGACCAGTGGCTGCTGCTGTGCGCGGTGTGCGTGATCGGCACCATCGGCTACGTGGTGCGCGGCTCGGTGGCGGCGTACTACGCCAAGTACTACCTTGGCGGCGACGCGAAGATGCTCTCGGCCTTCCTCGCCACCGGCGTCGGCGCGGCGATACTGGCGATGGTCGCCTCGACCTGGATCACCAAGCGCTGGTGCAAGGTGGCGATGTTCCGCTGGACCCAGCTGCTGGTCGGCGTGCTGAGCGTGGCGATGTACTTCCTGGTCGAGCCGGGCGAAGTCGCGCTGGCCTTCGTGTTCTATTTCCTGATCTGCTTCGTCGTCGACCTGCACGCGCCGGTGTTCTGGTCGGCGATCGTGGAAGCCGTGGACTACGGCCACGCGAAGAACGGCCGTCGCGTGGCGGGCCTGGCGATGGGCGGCATCTCGTTCTGCCAGAAGGCGGGCATGGGCGTGGCCGGCGCGATCGTCGGCCTGCTGCTGGGCTGGTTCCACTACGTGCCAGACCAGCCGCAGTCGCCCGAGGCGCTCAACGGCATCGCGCTGATGCTGACCATCATCCCCGGCCTGTTCCATGCGCTGATGGGCGGGATGATGTTCTTCTACCGCATCACCGATGGCTACTACCAGCAGATCAAGCAGAAGATCCTCGTCGACGCGTTGGTGTAGCCCTGTGCCGGCGCGTCATCTGCCATTGCCGTTGCCATTGCCGTTGCCGCGGCGAACGCCCCGGTCGCCATGTCGTCATCCCAGCGAAAGCTGGGATCCATTGTGTGGTTCGCACAAAGCCAAATGGATCCCAGCTTTCGCTGGGATGACGATCCGGAGGATCTTCGCGGGTAACGGGTTTTCCGGGAATTCCGCAAGCCACCCGCACCACCCCGCGCCACACCCGCATCAACCGACGGATCCACCCATGAAACTCAGCAATCCCTTCATCCTCCAGCGCGCCGACCCGCACGTGTCGCTGCACGACGGCCACTACCACTTCACCGCCTCGGTGCCGGAGTACGACCGCGTCGTGCTGCGCCGTTCGCCGACGCTGGCGGGTCTGGCGCAGGCGGAGGAGAAGACGCTGTGGTCCGCGCCGGCGACGGGACCCGCGAGTTCGCTGGTCTGGGCGCCGGAACTGCATCGCGTCGACGGCGTGTGGCACGTCTACTTCGCCGCCGCGCCCTCGCGCGAGATCAGGGACGGCCTGTTCCAGCACCGCATGTACGCGCTGCGCAATCCCTCGGCCGATCCGATGCAGGGCGAATGGGAATTCGCCGGCCGGGTCGACAGCGGCATCGACGCCTTCTGCCTCGACGCCACCAGCTTCGAGCATCGCGGCGTGCGCTACTACCTGTGGGCGCAGAAGCATCCGGACATCCCCGGCAATTCCAACCTCTACATCGCGCCGATGCGCGATGGCACGCATCTCGAGGGCGAACCGGTCCTGCTGACCAGGCCCGAGTTCGACTGGGAAGTGCAGGGCTTCCTGGTCAACGAAGGACCGTCGGTCCTGGTCCGCCACGGCAAGGTGTTCGTCAGCTACTCGGCCAGCGCCACCGACGAACGCTACGCGGTCGGCCTGCTGTGGGCCGATGCGGATGCGGACCTGCTCGATCCGGCCAGCTGGCACAAGTCGCGCGAACCGGTGTTCGCCACCGACGCCGAACGCGAGGTGTTCGGACCCGGCCATAACAGCTTCACCGTGGCCGGGGACGGCGCGACCGACCTGCTGGTCTACCACGCACGCAACTACCGCGAGATCGAGGGCGATCCGTTGTGGAACGCCGACCGCCACACCTGTATCCAGCCGCTCGACTGGGATGCGGACGGCATGCCGGTGTTCGGGCGGCCGCTGCGCGAGATCGAGCTGCCGGAGGCGGCGTCGTGAGCGGCGTGCGTCTCGCGGCGCTGGCATTGGCCTGCGCGCTCGCGCTGCCCGCACCGGCGCAGGAAACGAAGCCCAACAACGACGACATGATGGAAAGCCCGCCGGTCGCCGCGCCGCGCGAAGGCTACTGGAAGGACGTGCTCGCGCACGACCCGGTGATGATCCGGCAGGGCGACACCTGGTACCTGTTCGTCACCGGTCCGGGCATCACCGTCTACAGTTCCAGGAACCTCGAGACCTGGAAGGCCGAGCCACCGGTGTTCGCACGGATCCCCGCCTGGGCCTACGACATCGTGCCGAAATTCAACGGGCACGTCTGGGCGCCGGACATCTCGTTCCACGATGGCTCCTATTTCCTGTACTACTCGATCTCCAGCGGCGGCAAGAACACCTCCGCGATCGGGGTGGCGACCAACACCACGCTCGATCCGGCCGATCCCGCGTTCGAATGGGTCGACCACGGCATCGTCCTGCGCTCGGTGCCGCATCGGGACATGTGGAACGCGATCGACGGCAACCTGGTCGAGGACAGAGACGGTACGTCGTGGCTGGCCTTCGGCTCGTTCTGGGGCGGGCTGAAGCTGGTGAAGTTGCGCGAGGATCGGTTGGGCCTGGCCGAACCGCAGGAGTGGCACACCCTGGCCAAGCGCGCCCGCTCGATCCTGGTCGACGATGCCGAACCCGAGCCCGGCGCGATCGAGGCGCCGTTCGTGTTCCGCAAGGGCGGCTGGTACTACCTGTTCGCCTCGTTCGACCACTGCTGCCGCGGCGCGAAGAGCGACTACCGGATCATGGTCGGCCGTTCGCGCGAGCTGCAGGGCCCGTACCTGGACCGCGACGGCGGGCGCATGGACGAGGGCGGCGGCACCGAAGTGCTGCGCGGCACCGCGCGCTGGCCGGGACCGGGCCACAACAGCGCCTACACTTTCGACGGCAGGGACTACCTCGTGTTCCACGCCTACGACGTGGAGGATGGCGGGCTGCCGAAGCTCAAGGTGCTGCCGATGGGGTGGGATGCGGACGGGTGGCCGGTGGTGGATCCGGCGCCGCTGCGCTGAGCGGGAGAAGAGGGCTTCGCGCTCAGCGGCTGCTTGTGCGCAAGGAGGCTGGCCGGGTACCCGCAGGGGTTGCCGAAGCCGGCTTCGGGGTTGCCCCCACCCCAACCCTCCCCCGCAGGCGGGGGAGGGGGCCAAAAGCAGGCGCCGCTCTTGCTCCCTCCCCCGCCTGCGGGGGAGGGTTGCGATGGGGGCAACCGACGCAGCGATGCCGGAAACGAAGAAGGGGCGCCGAAGCGCCCCTTCCATTTGCCGGCAGGCCCGCCTACTGCAGCTGCAGTACCACCACCGATTTCGCCGGCAGTTCCACCTCCAGCGTCCCGCCCGACAGCGTCGCGCCGTCGAAGTCCGCCGGCTTCACCTGCTCCGGCTGCTCGAACGTATTGTGCGCGGTGATCGCGCCCGCGGTCAGCACGCGTCCGGAGACCATCGTGGCCTGCAGCCCGGACACGCCGGCCGACACGCTCGCGGTCCTGTTTGGATCGAGGTTGGTCAGCGCGACGTAGACGTGGCCGTCCTTGCCGCGCACCGCCGAGCCATGCACGGCCGGCACGGCGGTGTCGCCGAGGCGATATTCCGGCGCCTTCAGTTCGAACGGCAGGTGGATCGCGTCCTGCCAGGGCTTGTACATCTCGAACACGTGGTAGGTGGGCGTGAGCAGCATCTTCTCGTCCTGCGTCAGGATCATCGCCTGCAGCACGTTCACCATCTGCGCGATGTTGGCCATCTTCACGCGGTCGGCGTGGCGGCTGAAGATGTCGAAGTGCAGGGAGGCGACCAGCGCATCGCGAAGGGTGTTCTGCTGGTGCAGGAAGCCTGGGTTCATGCCTTCCAGGCCGGTGTACCAGGTGCCCCATTCGTCGACGTAGAGCGCGACCTTCTTCTCCGGGTCGTGCTTGTCCATGATCGCGCTGTGCCTGGTGATCAGCTCGTCCATGTGCAGCGCGGCCTTGAGCGTGCCGATCCAGGCGGCCTCGTCGAACTCGAAGGAGTGCGCGCGCGGCGGCCAGCCGCCCAGCAGGGTGTAGTAGTGCAGCGACAGCGCATCCATGTGCCTGCCGGCGATGCGCATCATCGCCTCGGTCCAGTTGTAGTCGTCGACGTTGGCGCCGGCGGCGACCTTGGTCACGTGCTGGCCGGCCGGGACCTTGACGAAGGTCTGGTACTGGCGGTGCAGGTTCGCGGCCTGCTCGGCGGTGAGGTTGCCGCCACAGCCCCACATCTCGTTGCCGATGCCGAAGAAGGGCAGCTTCCAGGGCTTGTCGCGGCCGTTGGCGCGACGCTCCTCGGCCAGCGAGGAGGCGCCTTCGTAGGTCATGTACTCCACCCACTCGGCCATCTCGCGCGGCGAGCCGCTGCCGACGTTGCCCGAGACGTAGGCGTCGGTGCCCAGCAGCTCGGTGAAGTCCATGAACTCGTGGGTGCCGAAGCTGTTGGGTTCGGTGACGCCGCCCCAGTGGGTGTTGATCTTGACCCGGCGCTTGTCGCGCGGGCCGACGCCGTCGCGCCAGTAGTATTCGTCGGCGAAGCAGCCGCCGGGCCAGCGCACGACCGGCACGTCGATCTTCTTCAGTGCCTCGACCACGTCGTTGCGGTAGCCGCGGGTGTTGGGGATCTTCGAATCCTCGCCCACCCAGATGCCGCCGTAGATGCCGTAACCAAGGTGCTCGGCGAACTGGCCGAAGATGTAGCGGCTCACGGTTTCGCCGGGCTGGTCGGCGCGCAGGGTCGCGCTGGCCTGGACCTTGTCCTGGGCGCCGGCCATGCCGGCGGCGAGCAGTGCGGAGGTCAGCGCCAGCGTGCGCAGGGTCGTCTTCAGCATCGTTTGCTTGCCTCGCGGATTGCAGGAACGGGAAAAGCCGGGCGCATGTCGCGCCCGGCGGGGCGACTCAGAAGCGGTAGCGCAGGCCGAGCGCGAACGTCCGGCTGTACAGCGCGCTGCCGAAGTTGTGCGTGGTCGGGTACTGGTAGTAGCTCTGGTACAGCTCGTTGGTCAGGTTGGTGGCGTCGAAGGTCAGGGTCAGGTTCTCGCTGGCGTCGTAGCTGAGCTGGAAGTCCATGCTCTTCTCGGCGTTGAAGTACACGCCCAGCGGGTTGGCGAACAGCGCCGCCTCGTAATGGTGCAGGAAGTCGTCGCGCCAGACGTAGGACAGGCGCGCGCCGAACCTGGCGCGCTCGTAGGCGAGCACGACGCTGTAGGAACTGTCGGAGATGCCGAACATCGGCGTGGTGACGATGTCGACGACCTCGCCGGCGCTGTTGGTCACCGGGATGTCCTGGCTCGAATCGAGCGCGGTGTAGCTGGCCTGCACGCCGAGGCCGTGGAGCAACCCCGGCAGGTTGTCCGGGAAATAGACGACGCCCAGCTCGAGGCCTTCCAGCTTGCCGTTGGACGCGTTGTCCGGCTGGGTCAGGATGTAATCGTAGTCCTCGAAGGTCACGCGGCGGCGGAAGTCGGTGACCATGCCTTCGATCTCGCGCCGGAACACGGTGCCGTAGATCGCGCTTCCCGGTGCGAAGTACCACTCAAGCGACAGGTCGTAGTTCTTCGACTCGGTCGGCTCGAGGCCGGGGTTGCCGCCGGTGGCGGTGCCGTAGCCGATGTTGGTGACGTCCTCGACGTAGATGATGTTGGGGTTGAGCTGGGCGAAGCCCGGGCGGCGCAGGGTCTCGCCGTAGGCCAGCCGCGCCATCAGGTTCGGGGTGAAGCTGTAGCGCAGCATCACGCTCGGCAGCAGCTTCGACGCGCTGGCCGTGGCGCCGCCTTCGCCGAAGACCATGTCGGTGTCGACGTTCACGTAGCGCAGGCCGATCTGGCCATCGAACGACTGTTCGCCGAGGTCGAACGCGAAATCGCCCTGCAGGTAGGCCGCGGTGGTCGCTTCCTCGACGCTGAAGTTCTCCACCAGCGCCAGCTGGCCGCTGGTGGGCAGGCCGTAGAGCGTGCGGAAGGCATCGGCGTTGTCGCGGATGTAGTAGCCGCTGGGCACGACCCACGAGGTCGGCACGTTGGAACGGCCGTCGAAAAAGCCGGTGTTGGTCCACTGCAGGTCGCGGTTGCCGGCAAGCGAACAGCCCGGGAGCGCAGCGTTGCACGGCGCCGCGTCCGCGGTGCGCTGGCCCTCGCTGGCGCTGCGCTCGTCATGGCGCAGGCCGAAGGCGAGCTTGTGGAACGGGCCCCATTCGGCCGCATAGTCGCCGTCGAAGGTGAAGGTGAGCGCGTCGCCCTTGGAGTAGTTGGCGTTGTCGTAGAGCTGGGCCATGTTCCACTGGGCGGGATCGGCGGCGTTGCTTTCGTCGATGTCCGGGGTGGTCGGGTCGTCGTTGAAGCCGAACGCCGGCTTGCCGCCGCCGCTGTTGAAGTCGACCCACACCTCGCGCGTCACGCGGTCGGCGCGCATCGCGAAGAAGTCGCTCCTGAACTCGCTGTTCTGGTAGGTGAACTCGGACTTGAGCTTCAGCCGCTCGCCGATCTCCCAGTTCCCGCCCAGCGCGTAGAGCCAGCTGTCGGTCTTGCCGGTGGCGAGGTCGCCGCTGGTGAAGTTGTACGGGAAGCCGATGCCGTCGCGCGAGCGCACGATGTTGGTGCCTGGATACAGCGCGATGTTCTCCCCCGGGTTGTCGCCCAGCGCGCCCCACCAGTCGACGAAGGAGAACAGCAGCGAGTTGAAGGACTCGTTGCGGTAGCCGTTGTAGAACGCCTCGAACAGGTACTCGGAGCTGTCGTTCGGCGCCCACTGCAGCGCCAGGCTCGCCGCCGGCCGCTCGCGCTTGCCGGTGAGGTCGCTGGCGAAGATCGCGTCGCGCGACAGCACGTATTCGTACTGCTGGCCGCGCACCGGCACCGTCGAGCCCGGCGAGAACGGCAGGCCGGCTTCCAGGCCCGGCTGCCAGACTTCCTGGCCGTCGATCATCGTGGGGATGCGCTCGTAGGGCACGAAGCCTTCCGGCGGCGCGTCGGTGAAGAACGGCACCATCGCGCCCGCGGTCACGCTCTGGTCGCGGTAGTTGGTCACCGCGTACGAGACGTTGGCCAGGGCGCCGAAGCGGCCGCCGCCCACGTCCCAGGTGTTGGAGACCAGCGCGCTGAAGTTGGGATCGATCTTGTCGGCCTGCTCCTGGTAGATGTTGCGCGCGGCCACAACGACCCGGCTGCCGTCGAAGTCGAACGGGCGATGGGTGTGGATGTCGATCACGCCGGCGATGCCGGTCTCGATCAGGCTCGCCGAGCGGGTCTTGTAGATCTCGGTGCTCGCGAGCAGGCTCGCCGGGATGTCGGCCAGCGCGACCGAGCGGCCGGATGCGGTGAAGATGTTGCGGCCGTTGATGGTCGTGGTGACGTCGTTGAGGCCGCGGATCGACACCGTGGACACTTCGCCGCCGCCGCGGTCGGTGGTCTGCACGCCGGTCACGCGCTGCAGCGCCTCGACCAGGTTGTTGTCGGGGAACTTGCCGATGTCCTCGGCGACGATCGCGTCGACGATCTGCATCGAACCCTGCTTGAGCTGCAGCGCGTTGATCAGGCTGGCGCGCATGCCGCGGACCTCGACGCGGTCGAGCTCGGTCGCGTCCGCCGCTTCCGCAGTCGCGGCGGGCTGGCAGGCCGCGTCCGGGTCGTCGGAGGGGCAGGGCTGCGCGCCCTCCTGCGCGGCGGCGGGCAGGGCGCAGAGCGCGAGCGTCAGCGCTGCGGGCAGCACGGCCAGGCGCAGTGCGCGCGGGCGGGTCCGGTCGGTCGGGCGGTTCATGGGCGTGCCTCTCTCTCGTGATTCGTGGTGGGCGTGTCTTGCAGGCGTGGGGAATCCGGGCGCCACCGGTGAAGCGGTGTCAGCCAGGAATCGGAAATCAGGGAGTTCCGGGGTGCGGCGAGGCGCCGGTGCGGCCCGCTCCGCTGGTGCGGCGCGGGGACTTCCGGGCGGGAGGCAGGTACGGCTCGTCGCGGCATGGGCGCATGCCGACTTCGCTGGGCGTCGTCACTTTCAACCCCTCCCGGTTTACGACTTGGACGCGATCGATCTTGAGTTGTGGGCCGCCATCGACTGGCTCGGCGACCGGTGCATCCGCATGTGTCCGGTTCTGTGGTCCTTGCGCGGTGCAGGTCGAGAATAGAGGCGGGGTCGATAACCTGCTAATGAATTTAACGACCCGATCGATACATGGATTGATATTGGTCCGGCGTGGCCTCGCGCACTCCCGGGCAGGCATTCCATTCCCGTCGTTTCCCATGCCAATCGCGGGATGGCTGCGTGCGTGCCGGCGCGCCTATGCTGCCGCGCGGCGGAATGGACCGCCGGCAACCGCGGGAAAGGGTGCGTGGAGAAGACTCGACTGTTCGGCAGGCTGGACGATGGCCGTGCCGTGCATGCCTACCGGCTGCAGGGCGATGGACTGGGCGCGGAGATCCTCGATCTCGGCGGCATCCTCGCGCGGCTGTCGGTGCCGGGCGAACGCGGTACGGTCGACGTGGTGCTGGGATTGCCGGACGCGCGCGCCTACTTCGCCGATCCTGCCTATCTCGGCATCCTCGTCGGCCGCTACGGCAACCGCATCGACGGCGCGCGCTTCGCGCTCGACGGCCGCGAGGTCCGCGTCAGCGCGAACGAAGGGCGCAACCACCTGCACGGCGGCATGCTCGGCTTCGGGCGGCGATTGTGGACGGTGGAGGAGCGTGGCCGCGACGTGCTCGTGCTGCGCTACCGCTCCCCCGACGGCGAGGAGGGCTATCCGGGTAACCTGGAGGTCGTGGCGACCTACCGCGTCGCGGGCGATCGCCTGCAGCTGCGGTTCGACGCCACCACCGACGCGCCGACGCCGTTCAATCCAACCCACCATCCCTACTTCAACCTCGCCGGCGACGCGGCGGTGCCGGCATCGGCGCAGCTGCTGCAGGTCCCGGTGGCGGGCTACCTCCCGGTGTCGAACGAACTGATCCCGTTGGGACACGTGGTCGAGGCCGCCGGCACGCCCTTCGATTTCCGCGTCGCGTCGACGCTGGGTGCGCGTTTCGACGCGACCGATGCGCAACTGCGGCTCGGCGGCGGCTACGACCACTGCCTCGTGCTGCAGCCGGGCCATGCCTTCGCCGCGGCGCTGTATTCGCCGCACAGCGGCGTGGCGATGCGGATCGACAGCGACGCGCCGGCGCTGCAGCTCTACGGCGGGCAGGGACTGGACCGCCAGCATCCGGGGCTGGGGCGCGGGCTGTGCCTGGAGCCGCAGGATTTCCCCGATGCACCGAACCGGCCGGCGTTCCCGGACGCGATCCTGCGTCCGGGAACGGCGTACCGACGTGACATTCTTTACCGATTCGCGTGCCCGGGGCGCGATCGCGCCTGGGGCGACGTGGTCGCGGCGCTGGAACGCGCCTGACGCCGGACAACCATCCGCAGGCATACGCAAGCCCGTGCCGACCCTGCGCCCTTCCGTGGAGACTGCATCCGTGTCAACCATCAACCTTGCGATCGTCGGCGTCGGCAAGATCGTGCGCGACCAGCACCTGCCCGCCGTGGCGGGCAACGCCGACTACCGGCTGGTCGCGGCGGCCAGCCGCAACGGGCGGGTCGAGGGCATCGACAACTTCGGCTCGATCGAGGAGATGCTGTCGGCGGTGCCGTCGATCCAGGCCGTCTCGCTGTGCATGCCGCCGCAGTACCGGCACGCGGCGGCGGTGAAGGCGCTGGAGGCCGGCAAGCACGTGTTCCTGGAGAAGCCGCCGGGGGCGACGCTGTCGGAGGTGGAGGATCTGGTCGCGCTGGCCGCGGGCAAGCGCGTGTCGCTGTTCGCCAGCTGGCATTCGCGCTATGCGCCGGCGGTGGAGGCGGCGCGGGAATTCCTGGCCGGCACCCACATCCGCTCCATGCGGGTGGCGTGGAAGGAGGACGTGCGCCAGTGGCATCCGAACCAGGAGTGGATCTGGCAGCCCGGCGGCCTGGGCGTGTTCGATCCTGGCATCAATGCGCTGTCCATCGTCACCCGGATCCTGCCGCGCCCGGTGTTCGCCACGGCCGCGACGCTGGAATTCCCGGAAAACCGCGATGCGCCGATTGCCGCATCGATCGCTTTCACCGATGCGGCCGGACTGGACCTGTCGGCCGAGTTCGACTGGCGCCAGACCGGCCGGCAGAGTTGGGACATCGTCGCGCTGACGGAGGCCGGCGAGATGGTGCTGTCCGAGGGCGGCGCGAAGCTGTCGGTCGATGGCCGCCTGGTGCACGCGGAGCCGGAGCAGGAGTACCCGATGCTCTACCGGCGCTTCGCCGACATCATCAGGGCCGGTCGTTCGGACGTGGACCTGGCGCCGCTGCGGCATGTGGCCGATGCATTCATGCTGGGCAGGCGCAAGGTGGTGGAGGCGTTCCACGACTGAGGGCGGAGGCCCTTTGGTCCTGCTGGGGAGGCAACGGCACCCGCAACAGGGGCGTAGCCCCGACCTGCGGACTGCACGCACCGACACCCATTCCAGTCGTCATCCCGGCGCAAGCCGGGATCCATCTTGATCTTGCGTTGCACGGTAGATCTCTCCCTGCGGTCGAGATGACATCGGGCAGGCCAGCGTCGTAGGTCGGCCCCCGTATCAAGTACGGGGCAGGCTCTAGGTGGCCGACGCTCAAGCCGGAACGATGGCCGGGCATCGGGGCGCAGCCCCGACCTGCGGACTGCACGCACCGTCACCCATTCCCGCCGTCATCCCGGCGCAAGCCGGGATCCATCTTGATTTTGTCTTCCGCCGGGTGTTCCGGCGTGGCGACGGCCGTGCGCCGCACGGTAGATCTCTCCCTGCGGTCGAGATGACAGCCGGCAGGTCAGTGGCATACGTGAATTCATATCGGTTCACCGTCCAAATGAATTGGATGCATATCCATCAACCCGGCAGAATGCGGGTTGGACGTTCACCGGAACAACGGGCTGCGCAGATGCGACTGATCCAGCTGAGGGACGAGGCCGGGGAGACCCGGGCAGGCGTGGTCGACGCCGATGGCGGACGGGTGCGGGTGCTCGATGCCCCCGGCGGCACCTATGCGCTCGCCAACGCCGCGATCGAAGCCGGCCGCAGCCTCGCCGCGCAGGCCGACGCCACGCCGGGCGACACGCGCATCGACTACGCCGCGCTGCTGCGCGAGGGCCGCGTGCTCAGCCCGCTGCACCATCCCGATCCGGCGCACTGCCTGGTCACCGGCACCGGCCTGACCCACCTCGGCAGCGCCGCCGCGCGCGACGCCATGCACCAGAAGCTGCAGCAGCAGGCCGAGGAAGGCACGCTCACCGATTCGATGCGCATGTTCCAGTGGGGCGTGGAAGGCGGCATCCCCGCGCCCGGCCAGCCCGGCGCGCAGCCGGAGTGGTTCTACAAGGGCGACGGCGCGATCGTCGCCGCGCCCGGCGCCGACCTGCCGTCGCCCGATTTCGCGCTCGACGGCGGCGAGGAACCGGAACTGGTCGGGCTATACCTCGTCGGCCCCGACGGCACCCCGCACCGCCTCGGCTTCGCGATCGGCAACGAGTTCTCCGACCACGTCACCGAACGCCAGAACTACCTCTACCTCGCGCACTCCAAGCTGCGCGCCTGCGCGATCGGCCCCGAACTGCGCGCCGGCGAACTGCCGCGCGACCTGCGCGGGACCAGCCGCCTGCGCCGCGGCGACGACGTGGTGTGGGAGAAGCCCTTCCTCACCGGCGAGGCCAATATGTGCCACTCGCTGGAGAACCTCGAATACCACCACTTCAAATACGCCGCGCACCGGCGCCCGGGCGACGTGCACCTGCATTTCTTCGGCACCGCCACGCTCAGCTTCGCCGACGGCGTGCGCGCTCGGCCGGGCGACGTGTTCGAGGTCGAACTGCCGGAACTGGGCGCGCCGCTGCGCAACCGGCTGCGCACGGTCGCGGCCGGGTTCGCGCCGGGTGGCGTGCGCGCGCTGTAGATGCCACAGAAGAGAGTGGGTGTCCGGACATGACTGTGGGATCGCAATCCGGAGAGTCCCTTCCCCGCCATGCGGGGGAAGGTGCCGAAGGCGGATGGGGGCGCGCCGAAGGCGCGCAAAGCGCCCTCATCGTCTCTTGGCGGCGGAGCCCGGGTGCCCAGGAATCAGGAAAGGAGAAGTACCGTGAGCGAACAGCGCTTCAGCAGCTACATCGGCGGACAATGGATCGAAGGCGACGGCAGCCATGCCGACGAGAACCCGTCCGACCTCGCCACGCCGGTCGGCCACTACGGCACGCTCGATGCCGCGCGCGCCGCGCAGGCGGTGGATGCGGCCAGCGCGGCGTCGCCGGCGTGGTCGCTGTCCAACCCGCAGCAGCGCGCCGACATCCTCGACTTCGTCGGCAGCGAGATCCTCGCCCGCAAGGAGGAACTCGGCCGCCTGCTGGCGCGCGAGGAGGGCAAGACCCTGCCGGAGAGCATCGGCGAGGCTGCGCGCGCCGGGCAGATCTTCAAGTTCTTCGCCGGCGAGGCGCTGCGCATCCCGGGCGAGAAGCTGGCCTCGACGCGGCCGGGCGTGGACGTGGAGATCACGCGCGAGCCTGTCGGCACCGTCGGCATCATCGCGCCGTGGAACTTCCCGCTCGCGATCCCGGCGTGGAAGATCGCGCCGGCGCTGGCCTACGGCAACACCGTGGTGTTCAAGCCGGCCGAGATCGTGCCGGGCTGCGCCTGGGCGATCGCCGAGATCCTCTCGCGCGCCGGCCTGCCCGAGGGCGTGTTCAACATGGTGCTCGGCAGCGGCCGCACCGTCGGCCAGGCGATGATCGAACACAAGGGCCTGGATGCGCTGACCTTCACCGGTTCGGTGCCTACCGGCCATGCGCTGCTGAAGCAGGCCGCGGCGCGCGCGCTCAAGGTGCAACTGGAGATGGGCGGCAAGAACCCGCTGGTGGTGCTGGCCGACGCCGACCTCGACAAGGCGGTGGAATGCGCGGTCAATGGCGCGTTCTTCTCCACCGGCCAGCGCTGCACGGCCTCGAGCCGGCTGATCGTGGAGGACGCGGTGTACGACGACTTCGTCGCGCGCGCGCAGGCGCGGCTGGCCAAGGTCAAGGTCGGCGATCCGCTGGATGCGGGGATCGACATCGGCCCGGTCGCCAGCCGGCAACAGCTCGACACCGACCTGTCCTACATCCAGGCCGGCCACGACGACGGCGGCGAACTGCTGGCCGGCGGCGGGCGCGTGGAAGGGAAGACGAAAGGCCACTACCTCGCGCCGACGCTGTTCGCGGCGAAACCCTCGGACCGCATCGCCCGCGAGGAAATCTTCGGGCCGGTGGCCGCGGTGCTGCGCGCCGACGACTACGAGCACGCGCTGGCGCTGGCCAACGACACCGAGTTCGGCCTGTGCGCCGGCATCTGCACCACTTCGCTCAAGCACGCCACGCACTTCAAGCGCCACGCGCAGGCGGGCATGGTGATGGTCAACCTGCCGACCGCGGGCGTGGATCCGCACGTGCCGTTCGGCGGGCGCAAGGCGTCGAGCTACGGTCCGCGCGAGCAGGGTCGCTACGCGGTGGAGTTCTACACCACGGTCAAGACCGCCTACATCGCGGCCTGAGGCCGCACGCCGCCGGCACGCGTGTGGGGCGCGTGCCGGAGCACCGTGGCAGCATGGCGGGAGCGCAAACCATTCGATGGTCCGGGAGGGAGCGATGCGAAAGATTCTGGGTGTGGTGGCGCTGCTGTGCGCCATGGTGCTGTCGGCGTGTTCCGGCGGTGGCGAAGGCGCACCGGACGCGGCTGCGGATGGCGGCGCGATCACGGTCGGCTTCAGCCAGGTCGGCGCCGAGAGCGAATGGCGCACCGCCAACACCAGGTCGGTGAAGGAGGCATTGGCCGCGCCGGAATTCAACCTCAAGTTCTCCGACGCGCAGCAGAAGCAGGAGAACCAGATCAAGGCGCTGCGCTCGTTCATCGCCCAACGCGTGGACGTGATCGCGTTCTCGCCCGTGGTCGAAACCGGCTGGGACACGGTGCTGCGCGAAGCGAAGGCGGCGAACATCCCGGTGGTGCTGACCGATCGCGCGGTGGCGGTGTCCGACGAATCGCTGTACGCGACCTTCATCGGCTCGGACTTCGTCGAGGAAGGCCGCCGCGCCGCGCAGTGGCTGGTCGGAGACAGCGAAGGCAAGGCCGGCCCGGTGCGCATCGTCGAACTGCAGGGCACGGTTGGTTCGGCGCCGGCCAACGACCGCATGAGGGGCTTCAGGGAAGTCATCGACGGCGACGACCGCTTCCGGATCGTGCGCTCGCAGAGCGGCGATTTCACCCGCGCCAAGGGCAAGGAGGTGATGGAAGCCTTCCTCAAGGCCGAGGGCCGCGGCATCGACGTGCTGTTCGCGCACAACGACGACATGGCGATCGGCGCGATCCAGGCGATCGAGGAGGCCGGGCTGAAGCCGGGCAGCGACATCCGTATCGTCTCGATCGATGGCGTGCGCGGCGCGTTCGAGGCAATGAAGGCGGGCAAGCTCAACGCGACCGTGGAGTGCAATCCGCTGCTGGGTCCGCAGCTGGCGCAGCTGATCCGCGACGTGCACGCCGGCAACGAGGTGCCGAAGCGGGTGACGGTGGAGGAGGGCGTGTTCACGCAGGAGCAGGCCGAGGCCGAATTGCCGAACCGCAAGTACTGAGTCGGCGCCGATGTCCGTTGGCCCCCACCCTCGCGCGCTGCGCGCGCTTTCCCTCCCTCGCGGGCGGGGGAGGGGCTTTGCGGTTCCCTCGGAGACTTGTCCTTGAGCGCCGTCGTTCTCCATGCCGAAGGCCTGCACAAGCGCTTCGGCGCCACCCGTGCGCTCGAAGGCGCCGGCCTCACCCTGCGCGCGGGCGAGATCCACGCGCTGATGGGCCAGAACGGTGCCGGCAAGTCCACCGTGATCAAGCTGCTGACCGGCGTGGAAATGCCCGACGCCGGTACGGTCGCGCTCGACGGCCGCGCGATTGCGCCAGCCAATCCGCTCGACGCGCAGCGCGAGGGCATCAGTACCGTCTACCAGGAAGTGAACCTCTGCCCGAACCTGTCGGTGGCCGAGAACCTCTACGCCGGCCGCTATCCGCACCGGTTCGGGCTGGTCGACTGGAAGCAGGTGCGCGCCGGTGCGCGTGCGCTGCTGCAGGAGCTGAACCTGGATCTCGACGTGGACCGGCCGCTGTCGGCCCATCCGGTCGCGATCCAGCAGATGGTCGCGATCGCGCGCGCGCTGGGCGTCTCCGCGCGCGTGCTGATCCTCGACGAGCCCACCTCCAGCCTCGACGAAGGCGAGGTGCGCGAACTGTTCGCGGTGATGCGCCGCCTGCGCGAGCGCGGCATGGCGATCCTGTTCGTCACCCACTTCCTCGACCAGGTCTATGCGGTCGCCGACCGCATCACCGTGCTGCGCAACGGCGGCCTGGTCGGCGAGTACCTGCCGGCGGAACTGCCGCAGGCGGCGCTGGTGAAGGCGATGGTCGGGCGCGAGGTCGAACTGGCGGGCGGCCGGGAAGCCGGTGCTGCCGCGGCATCCGACGCGCCGGTCGTGGTCGAGGCGCGCGGGCTCGGGCGCCGCGGCAGCCTGCAGCCGATCGACCTGCAGCTGCGCGCGGGCGAAGTGCTCGGGCTCGGCGGCCTGCTCGGTTCCGGCCGTACCGAACTCGCGCGCCTGCTGTTCGGCCTCGACCGCGCCGACACGGGCGAACTCGTGATCGATGGCGCGAAGGCCGAGCTGCACCATCCCGCCGACGCCGTCGCGCGCGGGCTGGCGCTGTGCCCGGAGGAGCGCAAGACCGAAGGCATCGTCGCCGGACTGTCGGTGCGCGAGAACATCGTGCTGGCGCTGCAGGCGCGCCGCGGCTGGCGGCGCTCGCTGCCGCGCGCAAAGCAGGACGAGATGGCGGCGCACTACGTCGCCCTGCTGGGGATCAAGGCCGCCGGCATCGAGGCCCCGGTCGATGCGCTGTCCGGCGGCAACCAGCAGAAGGTGGTGCTGGCGCGCTGGCTCGCCACGCAGCCGAGGCTGCTGGTCCTGGACGAACCCACGCGCGGCATCGACATCGCCGCCAAGCAGGAAATCATGGCCGAGGTGGTGCGCCTCGCGCGGCAGGGCATGGCGGTGCTGTTCATCTCCGCCGAGATCGATGAACTCACGCGCCTGGGCGATCGCATCGCCGTGCTGCGCGAACGCCACAAGGCCGGCGAACTGCCCGGCGGCAGCGACGGCGACCAGGTGCTCGCACTGATCGCGGGGCAGGGCTGATGGCACGCGGACGAACGCCCATGGCCGCGCCCGCCGCCGAACCGCCGCGGCCTTCGCTGGCGAAGCGCGCGTTCGCGCATCCGCTGTTCTGGCCGCTGCTGGCGCTGGCGCTGCTGCTGCTCGGCAACGGCGTGTTCAATCCCGGTTTCCTGTCGCTGGAATGGCGCGACGGGCGGCTGTACGGCAACCTCGTCGACATCGCCAACCGCGCCGCGCCCCTGATCCTCGTGTCGCTGGGCATGACCCTGGTGATCGCGGTGCGCGGGCTCGACATCTCGGTCGGCGCGGTGCTCGCGATCGCCGCCACCGTCGCCGCGTGGACCATCACCCGCATGACCGCGGGCGGCGGCGACGGTCTCGCGCCGCTGTTCGCCGCGGTCGCCGCCGCGCTCGGTGCGGCCGCCCTGTGCGGACTGTGGAACGGGCTGCTGGTGGTGAAGGTCGGCATGCAGCCGATCATCGCCACGCTGATCCTGATGGTCGCCGGCCGCGGCATCGCCCAGCTGGTCAGCGACGGCCAGATCCTGACGATCTACTACGCGCCGTACGCCTTCCTGGGCAGCGGCTTCGTGCTCGGCCTGCCGTTCGCGCTGTTCGTGGTGCTGGCGGTGTTCGTCGCGCTGGCATTGCTGCTCGACCGCACCGCACTCGGCCTGTTCGTGCGCGCCATCGGCCACAACCCGGTCGCCGCGCACGTCGCCGGCGTGCGCGCGAAGGCGATCACCCTGGCCCTGTACGTGTTCTGCGGCTTTTGCGCCGGACTGGCCGGCCTGCTGGTCAGCGCCAACGTCGCCAGCGCCGATGCCAACAACGCCGGGCAACTGCTCGAACTCGACGCGATCCTCGCCGTCGCGCTCGGCGGCACCGTGCTGGCGGGCGGGCGCTTCAGCCTCGCCGGCAGCCTGGTCGGCGCGCTGATCATCCAGGCGCTCACCACCACCATCTACGCCGTCGGCGTGCCGCCGCAGTTGAACCTCGTGGTCAAGGCGCTGCTGGTGCTGGCGGTGCTGCTGCTGCAGTCACCCGAGTGCCGCGGGCAGCTGAAGGCGCTGGTGCAGCGCCAGGCAAGGGGGCGGGCATGAGCGCGGTGCCGCTGCGCGGCCTGCTGCGGCCCGGCGGATTCGCGCGGCTGTGGCGCGATCCGCGCTACGTCTCGCTCGCGGCCACCGTCTCGCTGTTCCTGGCGATGTCGATCGCCGGCGGCGTGCTGTACGACGGCTTCCTGTCGCCGCAGGTGTTCCTCAACCTGTTCATCGACAACGGCTTCCTGCTGATCGTCGCGGTCGGCATGACCTTCGTGATTCTCACCGGCGGCATCGACCTGTCGGTGGGCGCGGTGGTCGCCTTCGGCACGGTGCTGCTGGCGAGCCTAGTGCAGCGCCACGGCTGGCATCCGCTGCCGGCGATCGCGCTGGTGCTGGCGCTGGGCACGGCCTTCGGCGCGCTGATGGGCGCGGCGATCCAGCGCTACCGGCTGCAGCCGTTCGTGGTGACGCTGGCCGGCATGTTCCTCGCCCGCGGCGCGGCGACGCTGGTGAGCGTGGACTCGATCGGCATCGACCATGCGTTCCACGTGGCCGTGGCCAGCCTGCGGATCCCGATGGGCGGCGGCGCCTCGCTGTCGGTCGGTGCCGCGATCGCGCTGCTGGTCGTCGCCGGCGGCGCGGTGCTGGCGGGCATGACCCGTTTCGGCCGGACGGTGTACGCGATCGGCGGCAGCGAGCACTCCGCGCGCCTGATGGGCCTGCCGGTGGACGCGACCCTGGTGCGCGTGTACGCGCTCAGCGGCTTCTGTTCGGCGCTGGCCGGCGTGGTCTGCACCTTCTACATGCTCAGCGGCTACAGCCTGCACGCGACGGGACTGGAGCTGGACGCGATCGCCGCGGTGGTGATCGGCGGCACCCTGCTGGCCGGCGGCAGCGGCTACGTGCTCGGCACCCTGTTCGGGGTGCTGGTGCTGGGCCTGATCCAGACCCTGATCGTGTTCGACGGCACGCTTAGTTCGTGGTGGACGAAGATCGCCATCGGCGCGCTGCTGCTGGCGTTCTGCCTGATGCAGCGGCTGCTGGCGCGGCGGGGTGGGGCGGGATAATGCGGAATAGCGCGGAATACCGTGCCGTCATGAAACCCAGTGTCGTCATGGAATCCCGTGCCGTCATCCCAGCGAAAGCTGGGATCCATTTTCGGGACGGCGCCGAACGTCAACATGGATCCCAGCTTTCGCTGGGATGACGGCCTAGGGGCTACTGGTGAGCGCAGAAGGAATCATGATGCGATCGAAACCAGATGCCGGCATCTTCCGGTGCTCGCGGAGGCCGGCTCATCCTCTTGTAGGAGCGGCTTCAGCCGCGACCGGCCAATCCGTGGGTCGACCGGTCGCGGCTGAAGCCGCTCCTACAGGGCATGGCTGATGGGCGATCGCGGCTTCGCCCGGCCCCGTCAGCCCGCCGCGCGCGCCTTCGCGATGATCGCGGCGGCCTTCGCCGCACTGTCGCGGACCTTGTCCCAGTCGCCGGCGACCAGCCAGTCCCTGGGTACCATCCACGAGCCGCCGATGCACAGCACGTTCGGCTGGGCGAGGAACTCGCCGGCGTTGGCTTCGGTGATGCCGCCGGTGGGGCAGAGCCTCAGTCCCGCGATCGGGCCGGCGAGGCCCTTGAGCATCGCCAGTCCGCCGACCGCGCTGGCCGGGAACAGCTTGCACACGCGGAAGCCGTGCGCCATCAGCGACAGGAATTCGGTCGGCGTCGCGCCGCCGGGCACGGCGGGGATGGAGGCCTTGGCCAGCGCCTCGGCCAGCGCCGGCGGCGTGCCCGGCGTGACCAGGAAGTCCGCACCGGCGTCGATCGACTGGCGGATGTGTTCGGCATTGAGCACGGTGCCGGCGCCGATGACGATGTCCGGAAGGTCCTTCTTCAGCGCCGCGAGCGTCTCCAGCGCGGCCGGCGTGCGCAGGGTGAGCTCCAGCGACTTCAGCCCGCCTTCCAGCAGCGCCTCGGCGATGCGGCGCCCCTGGTCGACGCTGTCGGCGGTGATGACCGGCAGGATGCCGGCGTCGAGCAGGAGGTGTTCGGCGCGGTTCTGGAGGGTTTCGATGGTCATGGTTCGGGTGATCAGTGTGTTGGTGGCTGGCGGCGGTTCGTTGGTGTCCGGCGGTTGGTGGTTCGTAGTCGGTGTGAGCATCCCGTTTTGCTTGTCATCCCGAGCGCAGCGAGGGATCCCGCTTCATCGCCTGGCCCGAGATCCCTCGCCGCGCTCGGGATGACAATAGAGGGTACTTCGCGAGCGGTCAGCACCACCAACTACGAACCACCAACCACCAACTGCGTCAAAGCTTCAAGCATCCTTCCCCTCATGCGGCGCCTCCGCCGCAGCCTGCGGATCGTCGCCCAGCTCGTACTCGGCATCGTAGTCCCACTGGCCGCCGTCGCGCGCGGGCGGACCGCAGGAGATCGACAGCGCGCCCTGGTCGGCGGGCGAGACCATCGCGCGGTTGAAGGCGAACAGGTTGCGGCCGATGTCCCAGGCGCAGTGCGCGGTATTGGGCGCGAAGTCGCGCTCGGCCCATTCGCCGGCGTCGACCAGGGCTTCGAGCGTGCCGGCCTCGCCGTCGAGGCGGACGATGTCGCCTTCGCGCAGCTTCGCGAGCGGGCCGCCGCGCGCGGCTTCCGGGGTCAGGTGGATCGCCGCGGGGATCTTGCCCGAGGCGCCAGACAGCCGGCCGTCGGTGACCAGGGCCACGCGCCGTCCCTGGTTCTGCAGCATGCCCAGCAGCGGCGCCAGCGAGTGCAGCTCCGGCATGCCGTTGGACTTCGGGCCCTGGTAGCGCACGACGGCGACGAAATGTTCGGGCAGCAGGCCGGCGGCGTGCAGCTTGTTCAGCGCGCGCGGGTCGTCGACGACCACCGCGGGCGCTTCGATCGTGCGGAATTCGGGTTTCACCGCCGAGAGCTTGATCAGCGAGCGGCCGAGGTTGCCGCGCAGCAGGCGCAGGCCGCCCTGCGCCTCGAACGGCGCGGATGCGGGGCGCACCACGTCCTCGTCGCCGCTGCTCGCCACCGTCGGCGTGAACGCCAGCGTGCCGTCGGCGAGCGTCGGCTCGTCGCACCAGGCGCGCATGCCGCCGGGCAGGACGGTTTCGAGGTCGGGGTGCATCAGCCCGGCGTCGAGCAGTTCGCGGAACACGAAGCCGATGCCGCCCGCGGCGTGGAAGCGGTTCACGTCGGCCTCGCCGTTGGGATACACGCGGGCGAGCAGGGGCACGACCTGCGACAGCGTATCCATGTCGTCCCAGGTCAGCGAGATGCCGGCCGCGCGCGCGACCGCGATCCAGTGGATGGTGTGGTTGGTCGAGCCGCCGGTGGCCATCAGCGCGACGATCGCGTTGACGATCGCGCGCTCGTCGATGAGCCGTCCGAGCGGGCGATAGTCGCCGCCGAGCGCGCTGATGCGCAGCGCGCGTTCGGTCGCGGTGCGGGTCAGGGCATCGCGCAGCGTGGTGCCGGGATTGGCGAACGAGCCGGGCAGCTGTACGCCCATCGCCTCCAGCAGCACCTGGTTGGAGTTGGCGGTGCCGTAGAAGGTGCAGGTGCCGGGCGCGTGGTAGGAAGACGCTTCGGCCTCCAGCAGTTCCTCGCGCGTGGCCTCGCCGGCGGCGTAGCGCTCGCGCACCTCGGCCTTCTTCTTGTTGGGGATGCCGGGCGTCATCGGCCCGGCGGGCACGAACACCGCCGGCAGGTGGCCGAAGGCCAGCGCGCCGATCAGCAGGCCCGGCACGATCTTGTCGCAGATGCCCAGGTACACGGCGCTGTCGAACATGTCGTGCGACAGCGATACCGCGGTGGCCTGCGCGATCGCGTCGCGCGAGAACAGCGACAGCTCCATGCCGGCGCGGCCCTGGGTGACGCCGTCGCACATCGCCGGCACGCCGCCGGCGACCTGGGCGGTGGCGCCGAGGCTGCGCGCGTGTTCGCGGATCAGCCCCGGATAGGTTTCGTAGGGCTGGTGCGCGGACAGCATGTCGTTGTAAGCGGTGACGATGCCGAGGTTGGGCGTGGCGTCGCCGCGCAGGCGCGACTTGTCGGTCGGGCCGCAGGCGGCGAAGGCATGGGCGAGGTTGCCGCAGCTCAGGCGCGAGCGGTTCGGCCCGGCCTGGTGCATCGCGTCGATGCCGGCTAGGTAGGCCGCGCGCGAGGCGCGGCTGCGGCGGCGGATGCGCTCGGTGACGTCGTGGAGGATGGGGTGCAGGCTCATTGGCGTTCTGGCGATGAGGCGTGTCTGGGGCGTCGCGACCGTGCGGTCATGGACACCAGTGGATGTCCAGCGTCGCGCCGGGCGTCAGGAAGGCGATGCGTGCGGGGTATTCGTGCGCATCGTCGCCGTCGAGCACGCGCTCGAGCAGCTTGCGCTTGCCCTCGCCGCGGATCAGCAGCAGGCGCGTGTGCGCGGGCGCGAGGCCGGCTGGCGTCAGGCTGATGCGGCGCAGGAACTTGCCGGCGCCGGCGCAGCCGGTGGCGTCGACCGGGACGTAGGGCGCACGCGAATCCAGCGCAGCGTCGAGGTTGGGCATGCCCGGGAACAGCGAGGCGGTGTGGCCGTCCTCGCCCATGCCGAGCACGACCACGCCGGGCGGCGCCTGTGCGTGCAGGTTGGCGGCGTTCACCGCCTCCTCGATGCTGCGGCCGGGGCGGGTGATGTTCTCGAAGCGCGCCTTGGCGGCGTTGTTCTGCAGCAGCGACTCGCGTACCAGCCGCGAGTTGCTGTCGGGGTCGTCCGGCAGCAGCCAGCGTTCGTCGACCAGGGCGACGTCGACGCGATCCCATTCCAGCGGCGCCTTCGACAGCGCCGCATACACCGGCGCCGGCGTGCTGCCGCCCGACAGCAGCAGGCGCGCGCGGGACTGCTGCTGCAGGTCGCGCGTGAGCGCCGAGGAGATCGCCACCGCGGCGCCCCAGGTCCACTGCGTCTGTGATTCGTAGCTGTGCATGCGCACCCGCGACCGGAAGGCCGAGTCGGCGGATTCGGGGCGGGCGCCGTAGGTGGTCACGCCGGCCGCGCCTCCAGCGCTTCCTGGCGCGCGATCGCGGCGGTGCCGAGCAGGCCGGCGTGCGGGTGCAGCACGGCGAGCGAGGGCACCCGCGCCATCGTCGGCGAGAAGCGGCCCTTGTGCTCGAAGCGCTGGCGGAAGCCGGAGTGCTGCAGGGCGTCGAGCATCTTCGGCACCAGCCCGCCGGTGAGGAACACGCCGTCCCAGGCGCCGAGGGTCAGCACGAGGTCGCCCGAGATCGCGCCGAACACGGCGCAGAATACGTCGACCGCGCGCATGCTGCGCGGATCGCCGGCCTGGGCGCGCGCGGTGATGTCGGCCGGCTGCATCGGTCCGGGATCCTCGCCAGCGAGCTCGCTCAGCGCGCGATGGATGTTGACCAGGCCCGGGCCGCAGATCAGCCGTTCGTTGGAGACGCGCCCGAACTGCGCGGACAGGCGGTCGAGGATCGCCAGTTCCTCGGGCGTGCCGGGCGGGAAGCTGACGTGGCCGCCCTCGGTTTCCAGCGGGTAGCGGCGGCCGTCGCGGATGACCAGGGCGCCGACGCCGAGCCCGGTACCCGGCCCGAGGATGGCGTAGGTGCGGTGCCGGGGCGATTCCTCGCGGGCCCAGGGCACGCCGCCGATCTGCGCGGTGTCGCCGGGCTGCAGCAGCGGGATCGCCATCGCCTGCGCGGCGAAATCGTTGATCAGGGTGACCCGCTCGAAGCCGAGCTGGGCCTGCGTGCGCGGCCGCGAGATCACCCAGGGATGGTTGGTGATGCGCGCCTCGTCGCCGTCGACGCGGCCGGCGACCGCGAACACGCCGTGGCGGATGCCCGTTTCCTGCTCGCCGGTCTCGTGCAGGTAGTGGCGCGCGGCCTCGGCCAGCGAGGGGAAGTCGGCCACCGCGAAGGCCTGCACGCTGTCGCCGAGCAGCGGCGTGCTCGACGCCGGGTCGGCCAGCGCGAAGCGGGCGTTGGTGCCGCCGATGTCGGCCAGCAGGACGCGCGACTCGCCGCTCATCCGCCCCGTCCACCCTTGCCGCCGACGGTGCGCGGCAGGAACGGCGCGGCGGCGGCCGGTCCCCACGAGCCCGCGGGGTATTCCTGCACCGGCGTGCCGGCCTGCTGCCAGGCGGCGCTGACGCTGTCGATCCAGCGCCAGGCGGCCTCGACCTCGTCGTCGCGCACGAACAGGGTCTGGTCGCCCTTGAGCGCGTCGATCATCAGCCGCTCGTAGGCGATGCGGCGCTTGGGCGGCAGCAGGGCCAAGTCGAGCGACATCGGCAGCAGTTCGGTCGCGCCCCATTCCGGTGCGGCGAGGCTGCCCATCAGGCCCAGTTCGATGGTCTCTTCCGGCTGCAGGCGCATGCGCAGGCTGTTGGGGCGGGAGTGCTGACCGTCGGGGCGGTCGAACACCCAGTGCGTGACCGGCTTGAAGTTGACCAGCACCTCGGTCGTGCGCGAGGGCATGCGCTTGCCGGTCACCAGCCGGAACGGCACGCCGGCCCAGCGCCAGTTGTCGATCCACGCGCGCAGGCCGACGAAGGTCTCGACAGCGCTGTCAGCCTTAAAGCCTTTCACCGCGGCGCCTTCCACCACGCCAGCCGCATAGCGGCCGCGCACGCTGTCGGTGGCGGCGTCGGCGGCGGTCATCGGGCGCAGCGCGCGCAGGACCTTGCGCTTCTCGTCGCGGATGCTGTCGGCATCGAGCACGGCCGGCGGCTCCATCGCGATCAGCGCCAGCAGCTGCAGCATGTGGTTCTGCACCATGTCGCGCAGCGCGCCGTAGTCGGCGTAGTAGCCCTCGCGGCCGTCCACGCCCGCGGTCTCGGCGACGATGATGTCGACCGACTCGATCCAGCGGTGCTGCCACACGGCTTCGAGCAGGGTGTTGCCGAAGCGCAGCGCCAGCAGGTTCTGCACCGGCGCCTTGCCCAGGTAATGGTCGATGCGGAAGATCCGCGACTCGTCCAGCGCCGACTTCAGCGTGGCGTCGATCTCGCGCGCCGAGGGCAGGTCGTGGCCGATCGGCTTCTCCAGCACCAGCCGCGACGGCGGCTCCAGCAGGCCGGCGGCCTTGAGGCCGTTGCAGGCGGACTCGAACAGGTTCGGCGGGGTCGACAGGTAGCTGACCGAGGGCCGGTCGGCGTAGCGCGACAGGGTCGCGGCCATGCCCGCGGTGTCGTTGAGGTCGAGCGCGTGGTAGTGGATGCGCCCGAGCAGGCTGTCGAGCGCGCCGTCGTTGCGCGAATCGCCGTTGCCGATGCGCCCGCGCAGCCAGGCGCGGAAGCCGTCGTCGTCGTGCTCGGTGCGGCCGATCGCGACGACGCGGAAGGATTCTGGCAGCAGCCGGTCGCGCAGCAGGTGCAGCAGCGAGGGGAACAGGTAGCGTTGGGCGAGGTCGCCGGTGGCGCCGAACAGCAGTAGGGAATCGTGCATGGACGCCGGCGTCTGCTCTCAGTAGGGAAGGGGATCGGACAGGCTGCGTCCGTGGCTGGCAATGATGCCAGAGTACCAGCGGGCGCTGTCCTTCGGGGTGCGTTCCTGGGTCCCGTAGTTGACGTGGACGATACCGAACCGTTTGGAATAGCCCAGCGACCACTCCAGGTTGTCGAGCAGCGACCACGCCATGTAGCCGCGTACGTCCACGCCGGCCTCGATGGCGTCGTGGATCGCGCGCAGGTGCTTTCGGATGTAATCGATCCGCAGCGGGTCGCGCACGCGGCCGTCCTCGGCCGCAGCCGGATCGAAGAACGCCGCTCCGTTCTCGGTGACGTACAGCGGCAGGTCGCCGTAGGTCCGCTTGAACCAGAGCAGCAGGTCGGTCAGTCCCTGCGGGAATACCTCCCAGCCGGTTTCGGTATAGGTGCCCAGCGGCTGGCGCACGCCGCCGGCCTTGAGCGGATAGCTGTCGTTGGCGGTGGTGACGCTGCGGGTGTAGTAGTTGATGCCGACGAAGTCGAGCGGCTGCACGATCAGGTCGAAGTCGTCGGCCGGGAAATCCGGCCAGGCGTCGCCGAAGATTTCCTTGAGCTCCGGCGGATAGCGGCCGAGCAGGGCGGGATGCAGGTACTGCTCGTTCATGTAGGCGTGCGCGCGGCGGGTGGCGGCCGCGTCTTCCGCGGAGTCCGTCGCCGGGTACTTCGGCTCGATGTTCACCACCAGGCCGATCTCGTGCTTGCCCTCGGCGCGGTAGGCCTGCACCGCCGCGCCGTGCGCGCGCATCAGGTTGTGCGAGGCGATCGGCGCCTCGTACTTGTTGCGGTGTCCGGGGGCGAGGGCACCGTGCAGGTAGCCGCCGTCGGTGACCACCCAGGGCTCGTTGAGCGTCACCCATTTCTTCACCCGCCCGTCGAGCGCGCGGTACAGCACGCGGCCGTATTCGGCGAACCAGTCGGCGCAGTCGCGGTTGAGCCAGCCGCCGCGGTCGTCGAGCGCGGCCGGCAGGTCCCAGTGGTAGAGGGTGAGCAGCGGCTCGATGTCGTTGGCCAGCAGTTCGTCGACCAGGCGCGAGTAGAAGTCGAGGCCGGTCTGGTTCACGCGGCCGGTGCCCTCGGGCAGGATCCGCGACCACGACGTGCTGAAGCGATAGGCCTTCAGGCCCAGTTCGCGCATCAGCTTCACGTCCTCCTTCCAGCGCCGGTAGTGGTCGCAGGCGACGTCGCCGGTGTCGCCGTTCAGCGTCATGCCCGGCGTGTGCGCGAAGCGGGTCCAGATGCTGGGGCCGGCGCCATCGGCCAGCGGCGAGCCCTCGATCTGGTGGGCGGCGGTGGCGGCCCCCCAGAGGAAGCCCTGCGGAAACGTGAAATCCTTGTCGGACGAGCGAGACATTGGCGACCTGTTCCTGCGCTGCGGCACGGCAGCGGTGGTATGAAAACGATTACATGCCAGAATACCGCAATCGTCCGGACCAGTGTATGCGGAGCGCGCCGGGCCGCGGGCCCGGCACATTCGTATTCGTGCGCAGGGTCTCGTTGGTTTCGCGCACGTCCGGACGACCGGCATCCGAGCGGGAGGAACGATGGCGCGCGTGCAGTTGGACAACCTGCGCAAGGTGTATCCGAACGGCCATGTCGGCGTGGCCGGCGCGAGCTTCGAGGTCGGCGACGGCGAACTGCTGGTGCTGGTGGGGCCGTCGGGCTGCGGCAAGACCACGCTGCTGCGGATGATCGCGGGGCTCGAGGCGATCTCGTCGGGCACGCTGCGCATCGGCGAGCGGGTCGTCAACGAGGTCGCGCCGAAGGATCGCGACATCGCCATGGTGTTCCAGAGCTATGCGCTGTATCCGCACATGACGGTGGCGGAGAACCTCGCGTTCGCGCTGAAGCTGCGCGGCATGGACAAGGCGGCCATCGCCGCGCGCGTGGCCGAGGCGGCGAAGGTGCTTGAACTCGACGGCCTGCTGCAGCGCAAGCCCGGGCAACTGTCCGGCGGGCAGCGCCAGCGCGTCGCGCTCGGCCGCGCGCTGGTGCGGCAGCCGCAGGTGTTCCTGCTCGACGAACCGCTGTCCAACCTCGACGCCAAGCTGCGCGCCGGCATGCGCGTGGAGATCGCGCGGCTGCACCAGCGGCTCGGCGCGACCATGGTCTACGTGACCCACGACCAGATCGAGGCGATGACGCTCGGCCAGCGCATCGTGGTGATGAAGGACGGGGAGATCCAGCAGATCGACACGCCGATGGCGCTGTACGAACGCCCGGCGAACCTGTTCGTCGCCACCTTCCTCGGCAGCCCGGCGATGAACGTGCTGCGCGGGCAGCTGCAGCGCGAGAGCGGCTGGGCGCTGGCGCTGGCCGACGGCACGCGCGTGCCGCTGCCGGCCGACGCCGGGCTCGACGGCGCCTGGCAGGGTCGCGAACTGCAGGTCGGCGTGCGCCCCGAGCACCTGCTGCGCGCGGGCGAGGGCGATGCGGAGGCGTTCGCGGCCTTCGTCGACGTCGTCGAGCCGGTCGGCAGCGAGGTCTACGTCAACCTGCGCCTCGGCGACCAGGCGCTGGTCGCGCGCCTGCCGCCGGGCGACGTGCCGCTGCCTGGCGGCACGCTGCGCCTGCGCGCGTCGCCTGCGCATGTGCACGTCTTCGATCCCGCGAGCGGCCTTGCGTTGACGCGCGCTTGACGGCGTCTTCATGGCATGTGGCCGCGATCCGCGCCATGATGTCGGCATGACAGTCGACGGCGCCCCCCTCCTGCCGCCGCCACCGCCGTTGTCCGATCGCTGGGCGCTGTTCCTCGATGTCGACGGCACCCTGGTGGAATTCGCGGACCACCCCGAGCGGGTGAGCGTGTCCGCAAGCCTCGTGCACCGGCTCGCCGCGCTCGCCGACGCGATGGACGGTGCGCTGGCGCTGGTCAGCGGGCGCCGGATCGAGATGCTCGACCGCATGTTCGCCCCGCTGCACGTGGCCGCCGCCGGCATGCACGGCCTGCAGCGCCGCCGCGCCGGCGAGGACCTGCCCGAACCGGTCGAGCCGCCCGTCGCGCTGCAGGCGACGAAGATGCTGGCCAGGACCCTGCTGACGCGCTATCCGCAGGCGGTGCTGGAAGACAAGGGCGAGGCGCTGGCGCTGCACTGGCGCGCAATGCCCGAGGCCGCCGCCGACCTGCAGGCGTTCGCGATGCAGGCGCTCACGCGCCTGCCCGACTACCACCTGCAGCCCGGCGACCACGTGGTCGAACTGCGCCCGCAGCGCGCCGACAAGGGCGTCGCGATCGACGCGTTCATCGGGGAGCCCCCATTCGGCGGCCGTCAGCCGGTCTTCGTCGGCGACGACCTGACCGACGAGCACGGTTTCGAGGTGGTCAACGCGCACGGCGGCTTCAGCATCCTCGTGGGAGATCGCGCGGACACGGTCGCGCGCCATCGCCTGCCGGACATCGCCTCGGTGCATGCATGGCTGGGCGCCGCCCCATGACATGCGGGCGCGGAGAATACGCTTGTCATCCCGAGCCCTTCGGCTTCGCTCAGGGCAGGCTCAGCGAGGGATCTTCTTTCCGAAGGCCTTCGAGACGAGATCCCCCGCTGCGCTCGGGATGGCATCCGGATACCCTCGCCTGGTGCGGGCTTGCACGTTCCCGATCGACCAGCCTTGCGGTTGCCGGACGGTTCGCGGGAATGACGTGGGAGGTTCGGATTTTCCCGGGTTTCCGGCATGACGCGACAGGAGGATAAATGCAGCAGACGCTCGACCTCGGCGTGATCGGCAACGGCAGCTTCGGCGCGCTGATCGACCGGCAGGCGCGCGTGGTCTGGAGCTGCCTGCCGGCGTTCGACGGCGATCCGGCGTTTTGCGCGCTGCTGTCGCCGGGCGACCACGACGGCGGCGACCTGGCGATCGAACTGGAGGATTTCGAGCGCAGCGAACAGCACTACGTCACCAACACCGCGATCCTGCGCACGGTGCTGCACGACCGCCACGGCGGCGCGGTCGAGATCGTCGATTTCGCGCCGCGCTGGAAGCAGAACGGCCGCATCTACCGGCCGGTGTCGATCGTCCGCCGGGTCACGCCGCTGGCGGGCACGCCGCGCATCCGCATCCGCGCCCGCCCGCTGGCCGACTGGGGCGCGCGCGTGCCCGACACCACCTGGGGCAGCAACCACATGCGCTGGCTGCTGCCCGGCTTCACGCTGCGCCTGACCACCGACGTGCCGATCCGCTTCGTGCGCGAGCAGACCTCGTTCGTGCTGGGCACCGCCGTGCACCTCGTGCTGGGGCCCGACGAATCGCTGCTGCGTTCGATCGGCGGCTACGCCGAGGAGGCGCTGGGCCGCACCGAGGCCTACTGGCGCGAGTGGGTGCGCTACCTGTCGGTGCCGCTCGACTGGCAGCAGGCGGTGATCCGCAGCGCGATCACGCTCAAGCTGTGCCAGTACGAGGACAGCGGCGCGATCATCGCCGCGATGACCACCTCGATCCCCGAGGCGCCGGACACGCCGCGCAACTGGGACTACCGCTACTGCTGGCTGCGCGACGCCGCGTTCGTGGTGCGCGCGCTCAACCGGCTCGGCGCGACCAAGAGCATGGAGGAGTTCCTGCGCTACATCTTCAACATCGCCACCCACGACGGCAGCCTGCAGCCGCTGTACGGCATCGATTTCGCCGAACGGCTCGAGGAAACCGAGGTGCCGAGCCTGCGCGGCTACCGCGGCATGGGACCGGTGCGGCGCGGCAACCTGGCGTGGGTGCAGAAGCAGCACGACGTCTACGGCAGCGTCGTGCTGGCGTCGACGCAATTGTTCTTCGACCAGCGCCTGTCGCATCCCGGCGATGCCGCGTCGTTCCGCCGGCTGGAGCCGCTGGGCGAGCGCGCCTGGGCGCTGCACGACCAGCCCGATGCCGGTCTGTGGGAGTTCCGCGGCCGCGCCGAGGTGCACACCTACACCGCGGCGATGTGCTGGGCCGCCTGCGACCGCCTGGCCAAGATCGCGCGGCTGCTCGCGCTCGAAGACCGCGCCGCGCACTGGCGCGAGCGCGCCGACGCCATCCACGCCACCACCATCGAACGCGCGTGGCGGCCGGAAGCGAACCATTTCAGCGCCTCCTTCGACAGCGACTACCTCGACGCCTCGCTGCTGCTGCTCACCGACATCGGCTTCCTGTCCGCGGACGATCCGCGCTACGTCGCGACCGTCGACGCCATCGGCCGCGACCTGCGCCGCGGCGACGCGCTGTTCCGCTACGTCGCGCCGGACGATTTCGGCGCGCCGGAAACCAGCTTCACGATCTGCACCTTCTGGTACATCGACGCCCTGGCCGCGACCGGCCGCGGCGACGAGGCGCGGGCGATGTTCGAGCGCCTGCTCGCGCGCCGCAACCACCTCGGGCTGCTGTCGGAGGACCTCGAGTTCGACGGCGGCGAGGCCTGGGGCAACTTCCCGCAGACCTATTCGCACGTCGGCCTAATCATCGCGGCGATGCGGCTGTCGCGCAGCTGGATGGAGGCCTCGTGAGCCGGCTGGTCGTCGTCTCCAACCGCGTCGCCGTGCCGGGCGAGGACCGCGCCGGCGGCCTCGCGGTCGGGCTGGAGGCGGCGCTGAGGACGCACGGCGGCCTGTGGTTCGGCTGGAGCGGCAAGACGGTGCGCGAGGACAGCGGCCGCCTGCACGAGCAGTCCGAGGGCGACGTGCGCTACGTCACCATGGACCTCAACCGGCGCGACCACGACGACTACTACAACGGTTTCGCCAACCGCACCCTGTGGCCGTTGCTGCATTCGCGCCTGGACCTGGTCGACTACGCGCGCGAAACCCGCGAGGGCTACCGCCGCGTCAACGCCCTGTTCGCCGACCGGCTGGCGCCCCTGCTGCGCAAGGACGACGCGGTGTGGATCCACGACTACCACCTGATCCCGCTGGCGGCGCTGCTGCGCGAACGCGGGATCGATTGCCGCATCGGCTTCTTCCTGCACGTGCCGATGCCTTCGGCGGACCTGGTCTCGGCGCTGCCGGAGCATGCGCGGCTGTTCGGGTCGCTGTACGCGTACGACCTGCTCGGGTTCCAGACCATGCGCGACGCGGACCGCTTCCGCACCTACGCGCGCATCTTCGGCGGCGCGACCATCGACGGCGACGGCACGGTGGTGCTACCGGGCGGCGGCCAGGTCGCGGTGACGTCGATCCCGATCGGCATCGACGCGACCCGCATCGCCCACCAGTCGGCCGCCGCGGTCAACAAGCCGGCCGTGCGCGCGCTGCGCGAGAGCCTGAGCGACCGCCTGCTCGCCATCGGCGTCGACCGCCTCGACTACTCGAAGGGGCTGCCCGAGAGGTTCCGCGCCTTCGGCCGCTACATCGAGCGCCACCCGTCCGAGCGCGGACGCCTGACCTTCCTGCAGATCGCGCCGGTCTCGCGCGGCGACGTCGCCGAGTACCGGCAGCTGCGCGACCAGCTCGAGGGCATCGCCGGGCACATCAACGGCACCCACGCCGAGCCGGACTGGACGCCGCTGCGCTACGTCAACCGCAACTTCGCCCACGCCACCCTGACCGGGTTCTACCGCGCCGCGAAGGTCGCGCTGGTGACCCCGCTGCGCGACGGCATGAACCTGGTGGCGAAGGAGTACGTGGCGGCGCAGGATCCGGAGGACCCCGGCGTGCTGGTGCTGTCGATGCTGGCCGGCGCCGCGGCCGAGCTGGACGCCGCGCTGCTGGTCAATCCCTACGACCTCGACGGCGTCGCGGACGCGATCGCGCGCGCCTCGACGATGCCGCTGGAGGAGCGCCGCGAGCGCTGGCGTTCGATGATGCGGCCGATAGTCGGCAATGACATCCACGCCTGGTGCCGGCATTTCCTCGACAGGCTGGCCGAGGTGGCCAACTGAGCCGCCAGGCCCAACTGACGTCCGGACGCTCCCTTCCCCCGCGTGCGGGGGCATTACGTCCTTTACGGGTGGAGGTGCCGAAGGCCGATGGGGGCGCGCCGAAGGCGCGAGCCAGGCAGGGGCGAGTCCCTGCCGCGAAGAGCGCCCCCACCCCAGCCCTCCCCCGCAAGCGGGGGAGGGAGCAGTCCGCGCGCGATGGCCGGATCAAGGCGCTGAATATCGCTTGTCTGCAACCCCGGGACGGGGCCGGGAGCGGCCGCTATACTCGCGGATTCGAATGGATTCGGGGTCGTCTCGATCCAAGTCCATTCAATGACTTGCGAGTCATTCCCGCCACTTTGCACGAATAACAGGGCCGCGCCGTGACGCGCGGCCGGGGCCACCGAACGCCGCATGCGCCTGTCCACGATCAAGCTGTCCGGTTTCAAATCCTTCGTCGATCCCACCACGCTGCACCTGCCGACCAACATGACCGGCGTGGTCGGCCCGAACGGCTGCGGCAAGTCCAACATCATCGACGCGGTGCGCTGGGTCATGGGCGAAAGCTCGGCCAGCCGCCTGCGCGGCGACTCGCTGACCGACGTGATCTTCGCCGGTTCGACCGCGCGCAAGCCGGTGTCGCAGGCGACCGTCGAGCTGGTCTTCGACAACGCCGACCACACCATCTCGGGCGAATACGCCGCCTTCAACGAGATCTCGGTCAAGCGCACGGTCGGCCGCGACGGCCAGAGCGGCTACTACCTCAACGGCGCCAAGTGCCGCCGCCGCGACATCACCGACCTGTTCCTCGGCACCGGCCTCGGCCCGCGCAGCTACTCGATCATCGAGCAGGGCATGATCTCCCAGGTGATCGACGCCAAGCCGGAAGAGCTCCGCGTGTACCTCGAGGAAGCCGCCGGCATCTCCAAGTACAAGGAGCGCCGCAGGGAAACCGAGACCCGCATCCGCCACACCCGCGAGAACCTCGACCGCCTGAGCGACCTGCGCGACGAGGTCGGCAAGCAGCTCGAGCACCTCAAGCGCCAGGCGCGCCAGGCCGAGCAGTACACCGCGATCCAGGCCGAACGGAAGATCCGCGACGCCGAATGGAAGGCGCTGGAGTTCCGCGCCCTCGACGCCGAGTTGCAGGCCCTGCGCGAAGGGCTGTCGCACGAGGAAACCCGCCTGCAGCAGCTGATCGCCGAACAGCGCGAAGCCGAGCGCGAGCTGGAAACCGGCCGCGTGCGCCGCGAGGACGCCGGCGTCGCGCTCAACAAGGCGCAGGCCGAGAGCTACGAGGTCGGCGGCACCCTGGCGCGGGTCGAGCAGCAGATCGCGCACCAGCGCGAAATGGCCGAGCGCCTGCACAAGGCGCGCGAGGAAACCCGGCACGCGCTGGAGGAGATCGGCACGCACATCAGCGGCGACGAAGCGAAGCTGGAAGTGCTGCAGTCCGCGATCGCCGACGCCGAGCCGCAGCTGGCCGCGCTGCGCGAGGACGACGAGGTCCGGCAGGAGGCGCTGCGCAACGCCGAGGAGGCGCTGGCCGACTGGCAGCAGCGTTGGGAGGCGCACAACCGCGAACAGAACGAGGCCTCGCGCGCCGGCGACGTCGAGCGTACGCGCGTGGACTACCTCGACCGCCAGTCGCTCGACGCCGATCGCCGCCGCGAACAGCTCGGCGCCGAGCGCAGCGCGCTCGACCTCGCCGCGCTGGCGGAAGCCTTCGAGACCGTCGCCCTGCGCCACGAGGAGCAGAAGACCGCGCTCGACGGCCTGAACGAGGACCTCGAACAGCGCAAGCAGGCCGCGGTCGAGCTGCAGGACCAGCAGCGCACCGCGCAGAACGAACTGTCCGAAGTGCGCAAGCGCGCGCAGGAAGCCCGCGGCCGGCTGTCGTCGCTGGAGACGCTGCAGCACGCCGCGCTCGGCCAGGAGCAGGGCGTCGCGGTCGAATGGCTGCGCCAGCGCGGGCTGGATTCGGCCGCGCGCGTGGGCGAGCGGCTGACGGTCGAGCCGGGTTGGGAGAACGCCGTCGAAGGCGCACTGGGACAGTTGATCGAAGGCGTGCTGGTGGAGGCGCCGGAAACGCTGGTCGATGCACTGGGCGAACTCGGCGAGGGACGGCTGGCGCTGGTGTCCTCCGAGGCCGGAGACGCCGCGTTCGCGCCGACCTCGCTGGCGGCGAAGGTGCAGGGCCCGCTGGCGATCCGCCGCCTGCTGGCCCGCCTGCACGCCGCCGAAAACCTGTCGGAGGCGCGCGCGCTGCAGGCGCGGCTGGGCGAGGGCGAATCGGTCATCACCCGCGGCGGCGAGCGCCTCGGCGCCGGCTGGGTGCGCGTGGTGCGCTCGGGCGCCGCCAAGCAGGGCGCGCTGCTGCGCGAGCGCGAGATCAAGGAACTGCGCGCCGCGATCGGGGAACTGCAGCATCGCGAGCAGGAGCTGGAGCGCGGCATCGCCGCCTGGCGCGACCGCCTGCTGGTGGCCGAACAGCAGCGCGAGGACGCGCAGCGCTCGCTCTACCTTGCCCATCGCAGCGTGTCGGAGCTGGCCGGCCAGCTGCAGAGCCAGCAGGGCCGGGTGGACACAGCACGGGCGCGGATCGAGAAGATCGACGCCGAACTCGCGCAACTCGCCGAAACCATCGACAGCAGCGCGCAGCAGGCTCGCGAGGCGCGCTCGAAGCTGGAGGACGCCGTCGGCCGCATGGCCGAGCTGGAAGCCGCGCGCAACGTGCTGGAAGCCGAGCGCCGCACCCTGGCCGAGGCGCGCGACGCCGCCCGTGCCGCCGCCCGCGAATCGCGCGACACCGCGCACGCGCTGGCGCTGACCCTCGAATCGCAGCGCGCCCAGGTCGTGGCGCTGGCGCAGGCCCTGCAGCGCATGGGCGGCCAGCGCGGCCAGCTCGACGCGCGGCTGGGCGAACTCGCCGCGCAGCTATCGGACGGCGACGCCCCTGTGGTCGTGCTGGAGCAGCAGCGCCAGGCCGCGCTGGAGCAGCGCGTGGTCGCCGAGAAGGCACTGGCCGCCGCGCGCTCCGCGCTGGAAGGCATCGACAACGACCTGCGCAGCTTCGAACGCACCCGCCACGAGCGCGAGGAGCAGGCGCTGGCGCAGCGCGAGGCGATCTCGCAGCGCCGCCTCGACCAGCAGGCGCTGGCGATCAAGGCCGAACAGCTGACCGCGGCCGTGGTCGAGGCCGGCTTCGTGCTTGAGGACGTGGTCGCCAACCTCGCCGCCGAGGCCGAAGTTTCTGCCTGGGAGAAGATGGTCACCGACTTCGACGCCAAGCTGCGCAGGCTCGAGCCGGTCAACCTCGCCGCCATCCAGGAGCACGCCGAGGCCGCGCAGCGCAAGGAATACCTCGACGCGCAGGACGCCGACCTCACCACCGCGCTGGAAACGCTGGAAGACGCGATCCGCAAGATCGACCGCGAGACGCGCGGCCGCTTCAAGGACACCTTCGATCGGGTGAACTCCGGCGTGCAGGCGATCTATCCGCGCCTGTTCGGCGGCGGCCATGCCTACCTCGAACTCACCGGCGAGGACCTGCTCGACACCGGCGTCGCGATCATGGCGCGCCCGCCGGGCAAGCGCGTGTCGAACATCTCGCTGCTGTCGGGCGGCGAGAAGGCGATGACGGCCGTTGCGCTGGTGTTCGCGATCTTCCAGCTCAACCCCGCGCCGTTCTGCCTGCTCGACGAGGTGGACGCGCCGCTGGACGAGGCCAACGTCGGCCGTTTCACCGCGATGGTCAGCGAGATGAGCGAGCAGGTGCAGTTCCTGTTCGTCACCCACAACAAGGCGACGATGGAGGCCGCGCAGCAGCTCAGCGGCGTTACCATGCGCGAGCCGGGCGTGAGCCGCCTGGTGTCCGTCGACCTGGCCGAGGCCGCGCGCCTGGCCGGCGCCGCGTGAGGCCCCGCACCACCCCCGGAGGACCCGCATGACCGAACTGCGCATTGGCATCCTGGTGGCCGGCCTGATCCTGCTGGCGGCGATCTGGTACTTCGGCACCCGGCCGCGGCAGGGACAGGGACGCAAGCTGGCGCGCGAGGGCCGCGGCGACGGCGAGCGCATGGAGCCGACGCTCGGCGCGCAGATCGAACGCGAACTGGCCGAAGGCCCCGACGGCGACAACGAGGCCATCGTGCAGACCGAGATGGACCTGCTCGACGGCGCGGTCGGCGCGGCCTCGCCCAACAGCGAACTGGGCAAGCGCACCAGCGACGACTTCGACAAGATCGTCACCCTGTACATCGCCGCCAAGGCCGGGCAGGTGCTGCGCGGGCCGGACATCGTGGTCGCCGCCGAGAAGGCCGGCCTGACCTATGGCCACATGAATGTCTTCCACCGGCTGGTGGAGAGCCACCCCGAGCGCGGGCCGATCTTCAGCGTCGCCAACATCCGCAAGCCCGGCAGCTTCGAGATGTCCGAGATCCAGGCGCTGGAAACCCCGGCGATCGCCTTCTTCCTCACGCTGCCGGCCCCGGTCAGCGCCCTCGACGCCTGGGACGCGATGCTGCCCGCCGCCCAGCGCATGGCCGAACTGCTCGACGGCGTGGTGCTGGACGAACAGCGCAACGCCCTCGGCCGCCAGCGCATCGCCGGCTTGCGCGACGAGATGCGTGCCTGGGACCGCGAGAACGAGGCGCCGCCGGTGACGCGCAGTCCGCGCTGGTAGGGGTCGGCGGCGGTTTGCCCCCACCCCAGCCCTCCCCCGCAGGCGGGGGAGGGAGCAGGAGCGGGGCTCGCGCGTGCATTGCCCGACGCATTGCGAATTGACTCCCTCCCCCGCCTGCGGGGGAGGGCTGGGGTGGGGGCCACCGCACAACCCGCACCCGCAATTCTCCGCGAAAGAAAGGCGCCCGGACCGTGACACCGCCATACCCTGCGGCCATCACCAACCGACCCGCTAAAATCCGGCGATGACCGCGACCCGATCGCCCGCCGCCCGCGCCGCCGAACTCCGGCTCCGCCTGGAAGACGCGAACTACCGCTACCACGTCCTCGACGAACCGGACATCCCGGACGCGGAATACGACCGCCTGCTGCGCGAACTCGACGAACTCGAGGCCGCGCATCCGGAGTTGGTGACACCCGATTCGCCGACGCAGCGCGTCGGCAATTCGCCTTCCTCGAAATTCGCCGAAGTCCGGCACGCGATCCCGATGCTCTCGCTGGGCAACGCCTTCAGCGACGGGGAGGTGCAGGACTTTGTGCGCCGCATTGCCGAGAAACTCGACCGCCCGGTACCGAAGTTCTCCGCCGAACCAAAGCTCGACGGCCTCGCCATCAGCCTGCGCTACGAGCAAGGCATGTTCGTGCAGGGCGCCACCCGCGGCGACGGCGCCACCGGCGAGGACGTCACGGCCAACCTGCGCACGGTGAAGGCCATTCCGCTGCGCTTGCGCAGCGCAATGGCAGGAGTCGGGAGTCGGGAGTCGGGAGTCGGGAAAGGCCGAGGCAAGGCGACGGCGGCCATTCCCCGTTCCCCAGTACCCTCCGTACTTGAAGTTCGGGGCGAGGTCTACATGCCGCGAGTCGCCTTCGAGAAGTACAACGAACACGCCCGCCTGCACGGCGGCAAGGTGCTGGCCAATCCACGCAACGGCGCGGCCGGCTCGCTGCGCCAGCTCGATCCGCGCATCACCGCGCAGCGACCGCTGTCGTTCTTCGCCTACGGCACCGGCCTCGTGGAAGGCGGCGAACTGCCGGATTCGCATTCGGCCACGCTGGCGCAGCTGCGCGAGTGGGGGTTTCCGGTCAGCGGCCTCAGCGAGGTGGTCGAGGGCGCCGACGGCCTGCTCGACTACCACCGCCGCATCGGCGAATGCCGCGACGCGCTGCCGTTCGACATCGACGGCGTGGTCTACAAGCTCGACGACTTTGATGACCAGCGCGAGATGGGCTTCGTCTCGCGCGCGCCGCGCTGGGCGATCGCGCACAAGTTCCCGGCGCAGGAGCAGGCGACCACGGTCGAGGCGATCGAGATCCAGATCGGCCGCACCGGTGCGGCGACGCCGGTGGCGCGGCTGGCGCCGGTGCAGGTGGCCGGCGTGGTCGTCACCAACGCCACCCTGCACAATGCCGACCAGATTGCGCGGCTGGACGTGCGCGTGGGCGACAGCGTGATCGTGCGCCGGGCGGGCGACGTGATCCCGGAAGTCGTCGGCGTGATCGCCGAGCGCCGGCCCAATGGCACGGTGCCGTGGACGATGCCGGCGAACTGCCCGGTCTGCGGTTCGGAGATCGTGCGCGAGGAGGGCGAGGCGGTCTGGCGCTGCTCCGGCGAACTGAGCTGTCCGGCGCAGCGCAAGGAAACCATCCGCCACTTCGCCTCGCGCCGCGCGATGGACATCGAGGGGCTGGGCGACAAGTACGTCGAGACCCTGGTCGACGCCGGCATCGTGCGCGGCGTGGCCGATCTCTACCGCCTCGGCCGCGACCAGCTGCTGCAGCTCAAGCTGGTGCTCGACGCGGAGACGCCGGACGCGCTGGCCGCGTCGGTGCAGCCGCACCTGCCGCCGGAGGGCAGCGGCGCGGTTCTCGCCGCGATCCAGCGGCTCGACGCCGCCGACGAGGGCTGGCGCGCCGCCGCGCTCGCGCAGTCGATCGAGTTCGCATGGAACCCAAAGAAGATCGCCACCAAGTGGGCCGACAACCTGGTCGAGGCGATCGACCGTTCGCGCGACGCGATGCTCGAGCGCCTGCTGTTCGCGCTCGGCATCCAGCACGTCGGCGAGAGCACGGCCAAGGCGCTGGCGCTGTGGTTCGGCGACCTCGAGCTGATTCGCCGCCTGCCGTGGCCGCTGTACAAGCGCGTGCCCGACATCGGCGGCGAGGTCGCGCGTTCGCTGGGGCATTTCTTCGAGCAGGCGGGCAACCAGCAGGCCATCGACGACCTGCTCACTGCAGGGCAGGTGCGCATCCGCGACAGCCATCCGCCGTCGGCCAGGCTGCGCGACGGGCTGGACCTGGCCGCGCTGCTGGTGGAGGCGGAAATCCCGACGGTCACGCCCCTGCGCGCCAAGGCGCTTACGGCGGCGTTGCCGACCGCCGTGCAGATCGTCGATGCCGGAGTGCAGGAACTCGCGGCCGCAGGCCTGCCGGAGGCATCCGCCGCCGCGCTGCGGGAGTGGCTGGACCAGCCGGGCCATCCGAAGCTGCTGCTGGACGGCGAGGCGGCGATCGCGCGCCTGCTCGCGCTCGCGCCCGAGGCGGACAGCGCACAGGCCGGCCCGCTCGACGGCAGGACCGTGGTGCTCACCGGCGGGCTGGAATCGATGAGCCGCGACGAGGCCGGCGCGAAGCTCGAAGCGCTGGGCGCGAAGGTCGCCGGCAGCGTGTCGAAGAAGACGCACCTCGTCGTCGCCGGCGAAAACGCCGGCTCGAAGCTGGCGAAGGCGCAGGAGCTGGGCATCGAGATCTGGGACGAGGCGCAGTTGCTCGCGTTCCTGGACGGGCACGCGTGAGCATGTCTGCAAATCACGGGACGGGACCAACGGCCACCAAGCGCCAAACTCGGCCGTCATCCTGGCGAAAGTCGAGGTCCCTTCGTCAGCGCATCCGCATCCGATCGTCATCCCGGCGAAAGCCGGGATCCATTTTGCCTTTGCCGTGGCTTTCGTCATGTCGTGCAGAGGCAAGAGCAAGATGGATCCCGGCTTTCGCCGGGATGACGGCACGGGGTATCCGAGGTTGGTCGTGAGCGAGGGCAACACGCAACCTTCGGCCGATTTCGACGCCATCCGCCTGCGCGCCCGCGTCAACGCCGCGATCCGCGACTTCTTCGCGCGCCGCGGTGTCCTGGAAGTCGAAACCCCGATCCTCTCCCGCGCCGGCAACACCGACCCCAACATCGCCTCGTTCGCGCTCGAATTCTCCGGCCGCACCGACGGCGCGCCGCGCACGCGCTGGCTGCGCACCTCGGCCGAGTTCCTGATGAAGCGCCTGCTCGCCGCCGGCCTCGGCGACTGCTACGAGCTCGGCCGCGTGTTCCGCGACGGCGAAGCCGGCGGGCGCCACAACCCCGAGTTCACGATGCTGGAGTGGTACCGCGTCGGCTGGGACCATCTGCGCCTGGCCGAGGAGGCGATCGAACTGGTGCAGGTGGCGCTGTCGTTGGTCGAACGCGAGGCCTCGGTGGCGCGCATCGCGTTCCGCGGGCTGTACCTCGACACGCTCGGCATCGATCCGATGACGGCGGACATCGATGCGCTGCGCGAGGCGGGCGGCGACATCGCCATCGATCCCGAAGGCCTGACTCGCGACGACTGGCTCGACCTGCTGATGACGCACCGCATCCAGCCGCGCTTCCCGCCGAACCAGCTGCTGGTGGTGCACGACTATCCCGCTTCGCAGTGCGCGCTGGCGAAGGTGGTGCGACGCGACGACGTCGACGTGGCCGAACGTTTCGAGGTCTACCTCGGCCCCCTGGAACTGGCGAACGGTTACCACGAGCTGACCGACGCGGTCGAACAGCGCCGGCGCTTCGAACGCGATCTTTCGGTGCGATCTGCGCGCGGAAACGCATCGCCGCCCATCGACGAAGCCCTGCTCGACGCAATGGCGGCGGGATTGCCCGCCTGCGCCGGCGTCGCGCTCGGCGTCGACCGCCTGCTGATGGCCATGCTCGGCACGCCGCGGATCGCGGACGCGCTCGCGTTCGACTTCAATCGCGCCTGAACCGCGCCGCCCGGCGGGTCAACATCCTGCTTTGCCCCGTCGTTCACGGGATCGCGCGCAATGTGGCGCGCATGCGACGCGATCGGGAGGTGTGCAGATGGGCGCGATCAGGATCGGTCTGGGCGCGGCGGCGGCGTTGCTGCTGCTGGCAGGGTGCGTCAGCTATCCGTCCGGTGGTGGCTACGGCGGCTATCCGGATCAGGGACGTTATCCGGGCGGCGGCCACGGCGGTTACGGCTCCGGCTCCGTCGTGCGCTGCGAATCGGACGACGGCCGCAGCCGTCGCTGCGGCGCCGACACCCGCGGCGGCGTTTCCATCTCGCGCCAGCTCTCGCGCACGGCCTGCGTGCAGGGCCGGAACTGGGGCTGGGACAACAGCGGCATCTGGGTGTCGCAGGGCTGCCGCGCGGAGTTCGTGACCGGTCGCGGCGGCGGCCATGGCCCGGGCCATCCGTCCGGTCCGGGTGCTGGCTACGGGCAGACCCTCCGCTGCGAATCCGACAAGAACCGGCATCGCCGCTGCAACGTGCAGGTCGGCCGCGGCGTCGACCTCGTCCGCCAACTGTCCGACACGCGCTGCGTGCGCGGACAGAACTGGGGCTGGGACCGCAGCGGCATCTGGGTCGATCGCGGCTGCCGCGCCGAGTTCCGCGTGCGCTGAAGCCTGGACACCGGCGGCCGCGCGCGTGCGGCCGCCGGTAGAATCGGCGTCATGACCGACGCCATCGACTACGCCCGCTACGACCGCATCCGCCCGATCCGCTGGACCGGCGATGCCCTCGAACTGCTCGACCAGCGCAAACTGCCCTTCGTCGTCGAATACCTGGCGTGCCTGACCAGCGACGAGGTCGCGGACGCGATCCATTCGCTCGCCGTGCGCGGCGCGCCGGCGATCGGCATTTCCGCCGCCTGGGGCACGGTGCTGGCGTCGCGCGAGATCGATGCGATCGACGCAGTCGATGCCGCGGCGAAGCTCGAACCCGCGCTGCAGCGGCTCAACGCCTCGCGCCCGACCGCGGTCAACCTCGCCTGGGCGCTGGCACGCATGCGCGCGGCACTGCTGCGCGCGCAGGCCGGCGAGGGCATGGACTGGCGCGCGGCGCTCGAAGCCGAGGCGCGCGCGATCGAGACCGAGGACCTCGCCGCCAACCGCGCGATGGGCGTGCTCGGCGCCTCGCTGATCGCGCCCGGCAGCGGCGTGCTGACCCACTGCAACACCGGTTCGCTGGCGACGGCCGGCTTCGGCACCGCGCTCGGCGTGATCCGCGCCGGCGTCGCGCAGGGCAGCATCGCGCGCGTGTACGCGGGCGAGACCCGCCCGTGGCAGCAGGGCGCGCGCCTGACCGCGTGGGAGCTGCTGCAGGACGGCATTCCCGCGACCCTGATCGCCGACTCCGCCGCCGCGCACCTGATGAAGACCGGTGTGGTGCAGTGGGTCGTGGTCGGCGCCGACCGCATCTGCGCCAACGGCGACACCGCCAACAAGATCGGCACCTACCAGCTGGCGATCTCCGCGCGCCACCATGGCGCGAAGTTCATGGTCGTGGCGCCGTCCTCGACCGTCGACATGGACACCGCCTCGGGCGACCTGATCGAGATCGAGGAGCGCGATCCGGCCGAGCTGTATGGCATCGGCGGCACGCGCACGGTGGCCGAAGGCGTGCCGGCGTGGAACCCGGTGTTCGACGTGACCCCGGCCAGCCTGATCGACGCCATCGTCACCGAGAAGGGCATCGTCGAGCATCCGGATACCAACTCGATGCAAGCCTTGTTCTCCGGCTGAACGAGGTGCCCGCCGGATCGGCCGGCCTGCGCAGGGGCAGGCTCTATACCGCGGGCGGCTTGACGGCCTGCGATATTGAAGAGGTCGTCATCCCCGCGAAAGCGGGGATCCAGCGTCGTTGCGAAAAGTCAAATGGATCCCCGCTTTCGCGGGGATGACGATGGCTTTCGCTTTACGATCGCGGAAAGGCCACTTTGAGGAGGCAGCGATCGCCAAAGCCCCCCGGCTTTGCCGGGGATATTCATTGCGCACCGTCAGCCCTTGCGCGCCAGCCGCCAGATCGCGACCGCGCTGAAAAGCACCGTGAACCCCACCGCGCCCGCCGCAGCCATGAGCAGGGGTTCGAACTGGAACTTCCCGACGCCGGCCGCGTGCATGGCGAGCTGGTTGACGTGGAACTGCGGCCAGACCGGCGTCTGCCAGTACATGGATTTCGGCAGCGGGAAGAACATTCCCGAGAGGTAGCAGCCGGGCAGGTAGACCAGGTTCGCGTAGCCCGGAGCGGAGCTGCCGCGGAACAGGGTGCCGATCATCAGCCCCATCGCGCAGAACGGGATGGCGCCGGCGACGAGCGTCGCGCTCATGGCGAGGATGCGCACCGGTTCCAGCGGCAGGCGATCCGCCGCCAGCGCCGTGGCCAGGATGGGCAGGTAGGCGATCAAGCCGAAGGCGAGCCCGCAGGCGATCTTCGCCACCAGCCAGGATCCGGCGGGCGCCGGCTGCGCGCGTTTCAGGCGGAGCAGGCCCATCTCGCGCTCCATGGCCAGCGACGTGCCGATGCCGAACAGCGCGGGCATGCTGATCGCCATCACCGAGAACGCGGAGAACAGGAAGACACCCACCATCGGATCCCTGGCCGTGTCTTCGCCCGCCACCACCAGCGCGATGAGCGCGTACAGCGCCACCGGCATGACCAGCACCGGGAAGGCGAGGCCGCGGTTGCGCAGCAGCCGCAGCGCCTCGCAGCGGATCTCCTCCAGGTAGGCGCCCGCGAGCCGGCGCGGCGAAAGCACCCAGGCAATGGCGCCATGATCCATGGGCCGGGCGTTCATGCGGCCTCCCGCGTGAGTTCGTTGAATGCTTCGTTGAGTCCGGCTTCACGCACCTCCAGCCGGGACAGCGAGGGATCTTCGGCGAGCAGGCGCCGCACGACGGTCTCGGCATCGCTGGCCGTCAGGTGCAGGCGATCGCGCTCCAGCCGTGCGTCCAGCACGCCGGGCCAGGCACCGACCTCGGCCACGCTTAGCCGGGACTCGCAGCTGATCCGGCGGCGCGCGACCAGCGCGCGCATGTCGTCCACGCTGCCGGTGGCGATCAGGTGGCCCTTGGCGATCACCGCGACGCGGTCGGCCAGTGCTTCCGCCTCCTCCAGGTAGTGCGTGGTGAGGACGACGGCGCAGCCGGCCGCGAGCAGTTCGCGGATGCTGGCCCAGAGCGCTTCCCGTGCCTGCACGTCCAGCCCGACCGATGGCTCATCGAGGAACAGCACGCGCGGTTGCCCGCAGATGGCCACCGCGAACTGCGCCAGGCGTTTCTGCCCGCCGGAAAGCTTGCCGTAGGCACGGTCGGCGAACGCGGTGACACCCGCGCGCCGCAGGGTTTCTTCCAGCGGCAGGGGGTCGGTGTAGTAGCTGGAGGCCAGTCGCACCAGCTCGCGCGGGCTCAGTTCCCTGGGCAGTTCCACGTCCTGCATCATCACGCCCAGTCCCTGCCGCCGCGCGGCTTCCTGCGGCGTACCGCCCAGCAGGGCGACATCGCCACCGTCGGCTTCGATCAGGCCCAGCCACAGCGAGATCGCGGTGGACTTGCCGGCGCCGTTGGGCCCGAGCAGGGCCAGCAGTTCGCCGCTATGAGCCTGGATGTCGATGCTGTCGAGCGCGGTGATGCCGTCGAAGGTCTTGGTGATGCCGCGCAGCGAGGCGACCGGGGCGCTGCCGCCGCGGCCGGCGCCCGGCGGCAAGGCAGGCGAGGGCGAAGCCGGGGGATTGGGCGCGCGATCCGTCCGCCGGTACCGGCGCCCGTTGAGCAACTGGCCGACCAGCGTTGGCCGTACCAGCCAGTGGTAGCTGGCGAACAGCATGACCAGGCTGACCACCAGGATGAAGGGGTACTTGAGGCTCCAGTGCAGCGGCCATTGGCCGACCCAGACCTGCAGCGCGGCGACCACCGGCAGGTGCGCCAGGTACACCCAGTACGACGCATCGGCGATGTAGCGGCGCACCGGGCTGTGTCCGGACAGGAAGCGCAGCGCAGCGCCGGTGATGCCCATCGCCAGGCCCCATGCCGCCACGCCGTGCATGAACGCGAAGCCGGATTTGGTGAGCGTGGTGCCGTCGACCAGGTCCAGTGGATTGGCCGGGAAGCCCGGCGGCGCCATGGGCGAGACCCGCAGGCTCAGCAGCAGCCAGGTGGCGGCGACCACGCCAGCCAGGAGGTTTGGCAGCCAGTACCTGGCGAGCGAGGCCAGCGCGGTGCTTGAACGGTGCACCAGCCAGCCGAACCCGAAGGCGACGCCGTAGCCCACCAGTGGGACGGGTTGCGGGATCAGGCTCTGGTCGGGCGTGGGAATCCCCGACCAGTAGTACCAGGTCGGCAGCGCCATGAGCGCCAAGGCCACCGGGACTGTGAGCAGGAGCACCGCCATCGGAAACCCGAGCGCGGCCGAGACCAGTCCGTCCGCCGCGTCGCGCAGCTTCCGCGAACGGTCGATCCGCGCCGCGAGGGCGCTCAGCAGCAGCGCGATCGCGTAGAGCTGCAGGAGCTGGTACAGGAACCACAGGTGGGTCAGCGGGAAGGCGCCGAAGACCCTGGGGGCCTCCGGCATCGGCGGCAGGTTTCCGCCGAACGCCTTGGTGATCCCCGCGATCCAGATCGAGGAGATCAGCGGGTACAGCAGCACCCAGCCGGCGACCAGAGGCACGGCGATGCGCAGCAGGCGGTTTCTGCAGAACCCGGCGGCACCCAGCTTGCCGTGCAACAGGCGCGCGAAGAAGCCCGCGATGAAGAAGAACAGCGTCATCCGGAAGATGTGCGCGACGAACGCCGCGTCGCCCAGCAGCGGACTGGGCGAGTTGTCGGCCATGGCCCAGAGGCCGGGTGGCCATCCGGGCATGAAGGACAGCGCGGCGTGGAAGGCCACGCCGAGCATGAGCGCGAAGCCGCGCACGGCGTCCAGCGCATGCAGGCGTTGCGGGTCGACGGGGTTCATGGCGTGTTCCTCAGACGAAATCGCGGCGGCGCGCGGACGTGAGCAGCGGAAGGGTGACGGCGATGGCGAGGACGATGGCCTCGATGAGCAGGACGTTGAAGACCGTGCCGTTCCAGACCGGAACGGGGCCTGCCATGTGGTCCCTGAGTCCGGGCAGCGCGCCCACGATGAACATGAACAGGCTGACCGCCATGTTGGTCAGGATGATCACCGCGGTCATCATTCCCTCGGAGCGTGCGTGCAAGGCGCCGCACAGCACCACCGAGAAATTGGCGAGCAGGAAGCCGCAGAACACGACGATGTAGGGCAACAGGCCGTCGTTCACCGCCGGCGAGGCCAGCACCAGGATGACGGCGGAAGCCGAGGCCACCAGCCAGGGCAGCATGAAGCTCAGGAGCAGGCCGAAGGTCTTGGCGAACACGTACTGGCGGGTGGAGATCGGCAGGCTCAGCACGAACTGCAGCGAATGCTCCTTGCGTTCATGCATGACGCCGTAGATGGCCAGCATCACGCCGCTGGCGATGACGGCGGTGATCCAGGCGATCGCCCCCACGTTGAAGGCGGTACGCCCGAAGGCGCAGACGAAGGCGGCGAGCGCGGCGGCGGCGGCCGAACTCAGCATCGTCCAGCGATGGACATACAGCTCCTTGGCGATGAGCTTGCGGGTGATGACGCTCATTGGTCGCGCGCCTCCCGGTGGTGCATGACGTTTGCGACGAATATCTCCTCCAGGCTCATGCGCTGTACGTTGCGGACCGCCGGGCCCAGCTGCGCCAGCTGCCGTTCGTCGAAGTGGTTGGTGGTCAGCGTGTGGAACCGGCCGTCTGAGGCATGGCCGACGATGTGCGCCAGTTCGGGCAAGGCGGCGCCGGGCGGAAGCTGTACTTCGATGCGCCGCCAGCGTTCCAGGAAGTCTTCCTTGTCGCTGTTGGCCACGAGTCGGCCGCGGTCGAGGAACGCGATGCGGTCGGAGATGCGTTCCACGTCCACGGTGTTGTGGGAAGAGAAGAGGATGGAGCGGCTTTCGTCGCGCAGGACGTCCATGAATTCGGTGAGCAGCTCATGGCGGGCCACCGGATCTAGGCCGGTGGTGGGCTCGTCGAGGATGAGCAGGCGTGGGCGGCGCGCCAGCGCCAGCAGCAGCGCGGCCTTGGTGTGCTCGCCGTGCGAGAGGGTGTGCGTCGACTGCGCGGGACGCAGGTTGAAGCGCTTGACCAGCGTGGCGGCGTAGGCGGCGTCCCAGCCGGGATAGATGGAGGACACCAGTTTCATGTGCCAGCCGAGCGTGGCATTGGGCATGAGGCGCATGTCCGCGGAGACGTAACCGATGTCGCGCTTGGCGGCGGCCTGCGCGGCGGGCATGGGGTGGCCGAGCACGCGGATCTCCCCTTCGTCCGGGGTCATCAAGCCCATCGCCATCCGGATGGTGGTGCTCTTGCCGGCGCCGTTGGGCCCCACCAGGCCCATGACCTGCCCCGGTTCGAGATCGAACGAGAGCCCGTGCAGGGCGAAGAAGCGGAATGCCTTGGCGACGCCGCGCATCTCGATGTGTTTGGTCGCGGTCATTTCGGTTCCCGTGTGCGTAGGGCGCGGCGCAGGCGCGCGAGCAGTTCTTCCGGAGAAAGGCCGAGCTGGCGAGAGATCTCGGCGGCAGCCACCAGGTGTTCCTCGAGCTTCTGTCCCTGCAGTTCGCTGGCCAGGCTGCCGGTACCGCTCTCCGCCACGAAGGAGCCCTTGCCGTGGCGGGTGACGATTACGCCCTCCGATTCCAGGTCCAGGTAGGCGCGCTTGACGGTGATGACGCTGACGCTGACGGCGGCGGCCAGCGCCCGGATCGACGGCAGCTCCCTTCCCGCCGGCCAGTCGCCGGAGGCGATGCGCGCACGGATCTGCTCCACGATCTGGAGGTACATCGGGCGCGCGTCGGCCTGCGAGATGTGGAGGCTGCTGTTCATACTGTGCATATAGTGTATACACAGTTATGCGGACTTTGGAAGCCCGGCTTTTCGGTGCCTCTCGGGCCGTCGCCGTCGCCCGAGGCCTGCTGCTGTGCGCATGCTTCTGGCGGCGCAGCGCCTGTGCCCCGGCGATCGAGAGGTGGATCTGCAGCGGCGACAGCATTGACGTCGGGGTCATCCAAACCGCGTGGATGCTGGTGCCGGTCCATGCGCCCCAGCGCCGACACCTGTACGAGCATCGCGATGGAGATCGTGAAGCCCGTGAGCACGCGGATCTGCAGGTCGCGGTGGCCGATGCAGGCGGCGGCCAGCACGCAGTACCCAACCGGCGCGGCGCCTGCGTCGAGCAGCGCTGGACGGAGTACGGCGGCGGTGGACGTCCGCATCGATGCCTCCTGTCCGGACAGACGCCGTTGTCCGTGGCGCCTGGCGGGACGCACTGACGACTGTCGGGCAATTCGCACTGATGTCCCCGACATCCTGCGATTCCGCGCCGTGCGCAGGCGCTGCCGGCAGGTGTTCGCCGTGGACACCGGATTGCCTTGCAAGTGCTTGTTTTTCCGCTGGAAAATACTGGCGAAAACGAGCCCTGCGTGGTACCATTCCGACACTGTTTCCGGCGGGGTCGAAAGACCCCGCCGCCATGTTTCCGGACCCCCGCCCAGTGCGGCGCCCCGAGCGGTCCGGCACCACGAGGATGCAAGCAATTCGATGACCGATCTCGCGCAGGAAATCATCCCGGTCAACCTCGAAGACGAAATGCGCCGCAGCTACCTCGATTACGCCATGAGCGTGATCGTCGGGCGCGCGCTGCCCGACGTCCGCGATGGCCTCAAGCCGGTCCATCGCCGCGTGCTGCACGCGATGAACGAACTCGGCGCGCACAGCAACAAGCCCTACTACAAGTCGGCGCGCATCGTCGGCGACGTCATCGGCAAGTACCACCCGCACGGCGACCAGTCGGTCTACGACACGCTGGTGCGCATGGCGCAGCCGTTCTCGCTGCGCTACATGCTGGTGGACGGGCAGGGCAACTTCGGTTCGGTCGACGGCGACTCCGCCGCGGCGATGCGCTACACCGAGGCGCGCATGGCGCGCATCACCCACGAGCTGATGGCGGACATCGACAAGGAAACCGTCGACTTCCAGCCCAACTACGACGAGAAGGAGCTGGAGCCGTCGGTGATGCCGACGCGCTTCCCGAACCTGCTGGTCAACGGCTCGGCCGGCATCGCGGTGGGCATGGCCACCAACATCCCGCCGCACAACCTGTCGGAAGTGGTCGACGCGCTGATCGCGCTGATCGACAATCCCGACATCGACATCGACGGCCTGATGGAATACATCCCCGGCCCGGATTTCCCCACCGGCGGCATCATCAACGGCGTCGGCGGCATCCACCTCGCCTACCGCACCGGCCGCGGCCGCGTGCGCATCCGCGCCAGATGCGACGTGGAAGTGGCCGACAACGGCCGCGAGTCGATCATCGTCACCGAGATTCCCTACCAGGTGAACAAGGCGAGGCTGATCGAGAAGATCGCCGAGCTGGTGAAGGAGAAGAAGCTCGACGGCATCAGCGAGCTGCGCGACGAGTCCGACAAGGACGGCATGCGCATCTACATCGAGATCAAGCGCGGCGATTCGGCCGAGGTGGTGCTCAACAACCTCTACGCGCAGACCCAGCTGGAGTCGGTGTTCGGCATCAACATGGTGGCGCTGGTCGACGGCCGCCCGCAGCTGCTCAACCTGCGCCAGATCCTCGAGGCCTTCGTCCGCCACCGCCGCGAGGTGGTCACGCGCAGGACGATCTTCGAACTGCGCAAGGCGCGCGCGCGCGCCCACATCCTCGAAGGCCTGACGGTCGCGCTCGCCAACATCGACGAGATGATCGAGCTGATCAAGACCTCCGACAATCCGCAGGTCGCGAAGGAGCGCATGCTCGCGCGCCCGTGGCAGCCGGGGCTGGTCGGCGCGCTGCTCGGTGCGGCCGGCGCGGAGGCCTCGCGCCCGGAGGACCTGCCGGCGGGCGTCGGCCTGCTTACCCATGCCGATGGAAGCACGGGCTACCAGCTGACCGAGACCCAGGCGCAGCAGATCCTCGAGATGCGCCTGCACCGCCTGACCGGGCTGGAGCAGGAGAAGCTCACCGAGGAGTACAAGCTCCTGCTGGAGACCATCCGCGGCCTGATCGAGATCCTCGAGAACCCGGACGTGCTGCTGGAGGTGATCCGCACCGAGCTGCGCAACGTCAAGGAAGAGTTCGGCGACGAGCGCCGCAGCGAGATCCGCGCCAGCGAGGAAGACCTCGACATCCTCGACCTGATCGCGCCGGAGGACGTGGTGGTCACGCTCTCGCACGCCGGCTACGCCAAGCGCCAGCCGGTCACCGCCTATCGCGCGCAGCGCCGCGGCGGCCGCGGGCGCAACGCGGCGGCGACCAAGGACGAGGATTTCATCGACCAGCTGTGGCTGGTCAACACCCACGACACGCTGCTCACCTTCACCAGCGCCGGTCGCGTGTTCTGGCTGCCGGTGCACCAGCTGCCCGACGCCGGCCCGAACGCGCGCGGCCGCCCGATCATCAACTGGATCGCGCTGGAGGAAGGCGAGAAGGTGCAGGCCGTGGTGCCGGTGCGCGGGTACGAGGCCGACAAGTTCGTGTTCTTCGCCACCCGCAACGGCACCGTGAAGAAGACGCCGCTGCCGGAGTACGCCTACCGGCTGCAGCGCGGCAAGATCGCGATCAACCTCGACGACGGCGACGCGCTGGTCGGCGTGGCGCTGTCCGACGGCCACCGCGACATCATGCTGTTCGCCAGCAACGGCAAGGCCGTGCGCTTCGCCGGCAGCACCGTGCGCCCGATGGGGCGTACCGCCACCGGTGTGCGCGGCATCAAGCTCGCCGAGGGGGAGGAAGTGCGCAGCCTGGTGGTGGTGGACGGCGACGGCGACATCCTCACCGCGAGCGAGCGCGGCTACGGCAAGCGCACGCCGCTCGACGAGTATCCGAAGAAGGGCCGAGGCACCCAGGGCGTGATCGCGCTGCAGACCACGGCGCGCAATGGCCGGCTGGTCGGCGCGATCCAGCTGTCCGACCACCACGAGGTGCTGCTGATCTCCGACGGCGGCACCCTGGTGCGCACGCGCGCCGCGGAAATCTCGCAGGTCGGCCGCAACACCCAGGGCGTGACCCTGATCCGGCTGGGCGAGGGCGAGAGCCTGCAGGCGATCGAGCGCGTGGATGCCTCGCTCGACGACGGCGACGCGACCGAGCAGGCCGGCGACGGCCACCCGGCCCCGGACCTGCGCCCCGACGCCTGAAACCCTGCGCACGGAAACCACCTGTAGGAGCGCCTTCAGGCGCGCCGCTCTTCCTGTCCGGCAGCGGGATGGAAAGGCATCGCGCCTGAAGGCGCTCCTACACCTGCGCGTTTCGCACTCCTATACTCCACGGCAACAATGGAGGGGCGTATGCGGCACGCGAAGGGAAGGATCGTTCGGGGATTCGCCGGCTGGACGGGTGCCGTACTGCTGGCGCTGGCGCTGCTGGCGGGCTGCAAGCGCAACGAGACCGGCCAGCTGCCGACGGTCAGCGGCGAGGCCATCCAGGCCGATCGCGACGCCATCGAGGGCTTCGGACTCGTCCGCGCCTGGCCCGACCAGGGCGAGGACTCGCTGGCGATCGCGCTGGAGTTCTCGCAGCCGCTGGTGGGCACCCAGGACTTCGACAAGCTGCTGGGCTTCGCCGAGAAGATGGCCGAGACCAGCGGCTGGACGCTGTCGGACGACGGCAAGGTGCTGCGCTTCCCCTTCGTCCAGCCCGGCCAGCACTACACGCTGCGCATTTCAGGCGAACTCACCGCTGCCGACGGCAGCAAGCTCGGCGGCGACCTCGAGGAGAAGGTCTACACCGGCGAGCTCGACCCGGTGGTCGGCTTCGCCTCGCAGGGCAGCGTGCTGCCGGCGAAGGAATCGCGCGGCCTGCCGGTGGTGTCGGTCAACGTCGAGGAAGTGGACGTCGAGTTCCTGCGGGTAAAGGAGTCCTCGCTGCCGAAGTTCTTTGCCGAATACCAGCGCGGCGGGCGCCGCGGCAGCTGGGAACTGGACAGCCGCTGGGGCGACAAGGTGCCGATGTCGCAGCTGGCCGAGCCGGTCTACGTCAACCGCTTCGTGCTCGGCGGCAAGCGCAACGAGCGCGTGCTGACCTACCTGCCGCTGCAGGACATCGCCGAGCTGCAGCAGCCGGGCCTGTACTTCGCGGTGATGAAGAAGGCGGGTTCGTTCCAGGACCGGTTCGAGACCGCGTTCTTCACCGTCAGCGACATCGGCCTGCACGCGCGTGCGTACAGGGACAAGCTGTTCGTGCACACCGCATCACTGCGTGACGGCAGCGCGATCGGCAGCGCCGAGCTGCGCGTGCTCGATTCGCGCGGCGAGACGATCTACAAGGCGAGTACCGACAGCAACGGCAACGCGCTGGTCGACTACAGGATCGACGCCGCGCACGTGCTGGTGGCCAGCCGCGGCAGCGACGTGTCGATGCTGCCGTTCAACCAGCCGGCGCTGGACCTGTCCGAGTTCGCGGTATCCGGGCGCGAGAACACCTGGTTCGACGTGTTCGCCTGGTCTGGCCGCGACCTCTACCGGCCCGGCGAAACGGTGCGTGTGTCGGCGCTGCTGCGCGACAACGACGGCAAGCCGGTGGAGGCCAAGGATGGCAAGGCGCAGGCACTGTTCGTGCGGCTGAAGCAGCCCGATGGGAAGACCTTCTTCGAAAGCCGGCTGCAGCCGGGCGCGCTCGGCCATTTCCGCTTCGAGAAGGAAGTGCCGGTGGACGCGCCCACCGGCCGTTGGCAGGTCGAATTCCGCACCGATCCCTCCAGCAAGGAGGCGGTGCAGGGCATGACCCTGCGGATCGAGGAGTTCCTGCCCGAGCGCATGAAGCTCGACCTCGAATCCGCCGACGCCGTGCTCAGGCCCGGCCAGCCGCTGAAGCTGCAGGCGATCGGCGCCTACCTCTACGGCGCGCCCGCGGCGGGCAACCGCTTCACCGCGAAGCTCGCGGTGGCGGTCGAGCAGCATCCTCTGGAAGGCATGCCGGGCTGGTTCTTCGGCGATCCCACCGTGCAGCTGCCGAAGGAGGCGAAGGACGTCGTCGACGCCACGTTCGACGCGCAGGGCCGGCTGCAGCAGGACATCGCGCTGCCCGAGGAAGTGAAGCCGACCACGCCGGTGGCGGCGGTGGTGTCCGGCAGCCTGTACGAAACCGGCGGCCGCGGCGTCAACCGCACGCTCAAGCGCGTGCTGTGGCCGGCCGACGCGCTGGTCGGCGTGCGCCCGCAGTTCGACGACAAGGACGGCACCGACGCCAATACCAGTCCCGGCTTCGAGCTGCTGCGCGTCGGCAGCGACGGCAAGCCGCGGCCGGCCAAGGGGCTGCAGGTCACGCTGGTGCGCGAGCATCGCGACTACCACTGGCGCTACGACGAGGATGGCGGCTGGGACTACGAGTACTCCAGCCGCTTCGAGAACATCGAGACGCGCACGGTCGACGTCGGCGAGACCGCGGCGCGGCTGAATTTCCCGGTGGAGTGGGGCGAGTACCGCGTCGACGTGCTCGACCCGCAGACGAAGCTCGTCACGCGCTATCCCTTCCGCGCCGGCTGGAGCTGGGGCGACGACAACCGCGGGCTCGACGCGCGCCCGGACAAGGTCAAGCTGGCGCTCGACAAGACCGCGTACAGGGCCGGCGACAAGCTGAAGGTGACGGTCACGCCGCCGCATCCGGGCAAGGGCCTGCTGATGGTCGAGAGCGACCGCATGCTGTACGTGCAGGAGATCGAGGCCAGGGCCGGCAGCAGTTTCGAGATCCCGGTGACGGAGGATTGGGAACGCCATGACGTCTACGTCACCGCGCTGGTGTTCCGCGGCGGCAGCGCCGCCAGCAAGGTCACCCCGGCGCGCGCGGTGGGCGTGGCGCACGTGCCGATGGATCGCCGCGACCGGCGCATCGCGGTTGGCCTGAAGGCGCCGGAAAAGATCAGGCCGGAAGGTCCGATGCAGGTGGTGCTGAGCGCGCCGCAGCTGGCCGGCAAGGAGGCCTATGCGACGGTGTCGGCGGTCGATGTCGGCATCCTCAACATCACCCGCTATCCGGTGCCCGATGCGCTCAAGCACTTCTTCGCACAGCGCCGGCTCGGCGTGGACGCGTACGACGTGTACGGTCGCGTGATCGAGAGCCACGAAGGGGGCACCGCGCGCTTGCGCTTCGGCGGCGACATGGCGCTGGCGGCGCTGCCGCAGGCGCGGCGCCCGACCGCGCGGGTGCAGACGGTCGACCTGTTTGCAGGTCCCGTGAGGCTCGATGCTCAGGGCAACGCCAGGGTCACGCTGCAGGTGCCGGACTTCAACGGCACGCTGCGGGTGTCGGCGCTGGTGTATTCCGCCGACGGCTACGGCAGTCGCGCCGTCGAAACCATCTCGCGCGCGCCGATCGTCGCAGAGGCGAGCATGCCGCGGGTGATGGCGCCGGGCGACCGCGGCACGGTCACGCTCGACCTGACCAACTTCACCGGCAAGGCCGGCGAGTTCGACGTACGGGTGGACGGAGTCGGCCCGGTGACGGTCGGCGAGGGCGCGCGCAAGGCCAGCCTCGCGGCCGACGGCAAGTCCACCCTCAGCTTCCCGCTGGCGGCGAATCCGGGCTACACGGTGGCCAAGGTGCGCGTGCGCGTGGACGGCAACGGCTTCAAGGTCGACCGCAGCTACGACCTGCCGGTGCGTGCGGCGTGGCCGTCGGTGCTGCGCTCGCGCACGCAGGTGCTGCAATCGCCGGCTCCGATTTCGCTGGGCGGCTCGCTGGCGAGCGGGCTGATGCCGGGTTCGGTGGTCGCGCAGTTCACCGTCAGCGCGCTGCCGCCGATCCCGTTCGCCAGCGCGATCCGCGGCGCGCTCGGCTATCCCTACGGCTGCGCCGAGCAGACCACGAGCAAGGGCTACGCCGCGCTGCAGCTGGACGAGGCGACGGCGAAGATGCTCGGCATCAAGGACGTCGACGCCACGAAGCGCCGGCAGTACGTCGAAGGCGCGTTCGGCCGGCTGGCGTCGATGCAGATCGGCTCCGGCCACTTCTCGATGTGGGGCAACGACGGCTACGTCAATCCGGGACTGACGCCGTACATCGTCGAGTTCCTGCTCGACGCGCGCGATGGCGGCTTCAACGTGCCCGAGGCGGTGCTGCAGAAGGCGCTGGAGCGGCTCAACGAGGACCTGCTGGCCGGCGGCAACCAGTTCTACGGCCGCGACCACCGCTCGCACCTGCGTTTCGCCTACCAGGCGCACGCCGGCTACGTGCTCGCCCGCGTCAACCGCGCGCCGCTGGGCACGTTGCGCGCGCTGTACGACAACGAGCGCAAGAACACGCTGAGCGCGCTGCCGCTGGTCCACCTCGGCCTCGCGCTGTCGCTGCAGGGCGACAAGGCGCGCGGCGAGAAGGCGATCGAGGAGGCATTCGCGTTCAAGGGCGATCGTCCCGGCTACCTGTGGGACTACGGCAGCCCGCTGCGCGACCAGTCGCTGATGATCGCGCTGACCCACGAGCGCGGGCAGGCGCGCGCGGCGTACGACGCGAAGGCGATCGACATCGGCCGCGAGCTGGACGTGCGCCGCAACCGCGGCTGGCTGTACCTGAGCACGCAGGAGCAGATCGCGCTGGCGCGGCTGGGCAAGGCGCTGGCCTCGGCGCAGGGCAAGCAGGTGTCGGGCACGCTGACCGAAGGCGGCGTGGGCCAGCCGGTGGCGGCGGCGCGAATGGTCGGGCGCGCCTACGACGGCGACACGCTGGCCAAGGGCGTGCGCTTCGATCCGGTGGGCGAGCCGCCGCTGTTCGTGAACATCGACGTGACCGGCGTGCCGACCACGGCGCCGGCGGTCGACGCCAGCCGGATCAAGGTCGAACGCAGCCTGTACACCACCGAGGGCAAGCCGTGGACGCCGGCGCCGCTGAAGGAGGGCGAGGCGCTGATCGTGGCGCTGGCGATCACCGCCGACGTGGCGATGCCGGATGCACTGCTGACCGACCTGCTGCCGGCGGGGCTGGAGATCGAGAACTTCAACCTGGGCGATGCGAAGCAGTGGGCGGACGTGGTGGTGGACGGGATCGAGATCAGCGATCGCTCCGATGCGGCGGACGTGAAACACGAGGAGTTCCGCGACGATCGCTATGTCGCGGCGCTCGACCTCGATGCCGGTCGCGCGGCACGCGTGTTCTACCTGGTGCGGGCGGTGACGCCGGGGACCTATACCGTGCCGCCGCCGCTGGTGGAGGACATGTATCGGCCGGATATCCGGGGCGTGGGGCGGGCGGTGCCGGGGACGATCACGGTGGTGCAGCCGTGATCGTCCAGGGTATGAAGTCGTGATGTTGTAGTGGTTGGGGCGGGAGCTGGAATGACGGCTTTCCCGATGATCTTTGAAGCCGTCATTCCTGCGAAAGCAGGAATCCATTTTGCTTTTTGCCCTGCAAAGGCAAGAGCGTTCCGTCCGCCTTCGGCGGCCGGGTTCATTTCTTTTGCTGGCCCACTGCGACAGCGAACGGCGAAGCCGGTCAAAGAAACGAACCAAAGAAAAGGGCCTTCCCCGACGAAGCTAACCTGCCGTCGGCAAGTTCAACGGGATTTTTCGACACGGCATCCATGCCGTGGCGAAAAACGGCGCGCTTTGCCCGCTTCGCGGCCAAAGACCGGCCCACGCCGGAGGCGTGGGCGTTCGGTCGACACGCGGGCCGATGGCTCGCAAGCTCGTGTCGCCTCACCCATGCGCGCCGCCCTCCGGGTCTCCGGACATCGTGGCTGTTCCACAAGAGGCAACCCGATGGCTTCGGGCCCTGAAGAATCCGACCAGTATTCGATCCTCCCGGACCGTCATCCCCGCGAAGGCGGGAACCCAGCGTCTTTTGGCGCGAGGGCAGGATCGATCGAGCCACAGGTGGAAAGCGCCATGCCGGCGGGGACTGGGGATCGGTCGTGGTGCGCCTGAGGCGGATCCTTCCCTGGCTGCGCTGGGCAACGGTCGCACTGCTGCTGTCGCTGCTGGTCCTCGATCTCGTATTTCCGCCGAAGCTGCCGAATGCGCGCGACACCAGCACCCTCGTGGTCGCAGCCGATGGGACGCCGCTGCGTGCGTTCGCCGATGTCGAGGGCGTGTGGCGGCATCCGGCGACGCGCGAGACGGTGTCGCCGCTGTATCTCGAGGCATTGCTGCAGTACGAGGACCGCTGGTTCCGCTGGCACCCCGGCGTGAATCCGTTCGCGCTGCTGCGCGCGGCGGGGCAGTGGATCTCGGGCGGCGGGATCGTGTCCGGCGGTTCGACGCTGACGATGCAGGTCGCGCGCATCCTTGACCGCGAGCCGGGCCGCTCGACGCGCACGCTGCCGGGCAAGTTCGTGCAGATGCTGCGTGCGGTGCAGCTCGAGGCGCACCTGTCGAAGGACGAGATCCTGGCGCTGTACCTCGAGCGCGCACCGTTCGGCGGCACCATCGAGGGCGTCGAGGCGGCGAGCTGGGCCTACCTCGGTAAACCGGCGATGCGGCTGTCGCAGGCGGAGGCCGCGCTGCTGGCGGTGCTGCCGCAGGCGCCGAGCCGGCTGCGGCCGGACCGCAATCCGGAGGCGGCGCAGGCCGCGCGCGACAAGGTGCTCGAACGCATGGCGGCGCTGGGCGCGTGGAGCCGCGCGAACGTCGACGACGCGAAGATCGAGGCGGTGGTGTCGCGGCGCCTGCGTCCGCCGATGTCGGCGGCCCTGCTCGCGCAGCGCCTGCGCTCCGCGCATCCGCGCGAGGCGCGCATCGTCTCGACCATCGACGCCGGCCTGCAGCGCACGCTGGAGGAGCGCGTCGCGGCCTATTTCTCCAGCCTGCCCGAGCGCACCTCGGCCGCGCTGCTGGTGGTCGACAACGCGACGATGGAGGCGCGCGCCTACGTCGGTTCGCTCGACCTCAACGACAAGGCGCGGCTCGGCCACGTCGACATGGTGCGGGCCTGGCGCTCGCCCGGCTCGACGCTCAAGCCCTTCCTGTACGGGATGGCGCTCGACGACGGACTGATCCATTCCGAAAGCCTGCTGGTGGATGCGCCCCAGTCGTTCGGCGGCTACCGGCCGGGCAACTTCGACGCCGCGTTCAACGGCCCCGTCGGCGCGGCGACCGCACTGCGGCTCTCGCTCAACGTGCCGGCGGTGGACCTGCTCGACCGCGTCGGCCCGGCGCGCTTCGCGGCGCGGCTCGACAACGCCGGCATCGCGCTGAAGTTTCCGCGCGGTGCGGTGCCGAACCTGACGCTGATCCTCGGCGGCACCGGCGCGCGGCTGGAGGACCTGGTCGGCGCGCACGCGGCGCTGCACCGCGGCGGCACCGCCGGGCGCGTGCGCTACACGCCGGACGACGCTGCGATCGACCGGCGGCTGCTGTCGCCGGGCGCGGCGTGGATCGTGCGCGAGATCCTGGAATCCAATCCGCGGCCGGGTGAGCGCGAAGGCATGTTCGACGCAGGCCGCCGCCCGCGTGTGTCGTGGAAGACCGGCACCAGCTACGGCTTCCGCGACGCCTGGGCGATCGGCGGCACGCGGCGCCATACCGTGGGCGTGTGGGTTGGCCGCCCCGACGGCACGCCGCTGCCCGGCCAGTACGGCGCCATCACCGCGCTGCCGCTGCTGTTCGAGGTGGTCGACAGCCTGCCGCGCGCGCGCGGCGACGGTGTGCGGCCGCCGCCGCCGGACAATGTCGCCGAACGTGCGGTCTGCTGGCCGCTCGGCACGGCCGCCGATGCGCAGACGCCGTCGCTTTGCCGGCGCCGCTTCGAGGCGTGGACCCTCGACGGCGCGATCCCGCCGACCTTCGCCGAACGCGACGCGCGGCTGTGGAGCGCGGGCCTCGAGCGCTTCGACGTCGACGCCGCGACCGGCCTGCGCCTGTCCGCCGACTGCAGCCGCCCGCACGTACCCAAGACGATGGAAATCGCGCGCTGGCCGGCGCTGGCGTCGCCGTGGCTGCCGGCATCGACGCGCCGCGCCTCGCGCCTGCCGCCGCTGTCGCCGGACTGCGGCGACGACGGACGCGACGCCGTCGGCGAACTGCGCATCGAAGGCCTCAACGACGGCGCGTCGCTGGCGCGTCCGCCCGGCAGCGAGCGCGGGATCCGGCTGTCGCTGCGCGCGATCGGTTCCGACGCGCCGATCCAGTGGCTGCTCGACGGCCGCTGGATCGCCGAGACGCGCGGCGCGAACGCCTTCCAGCACACGTTCGACGCCGCCGGCGCGCATCGCCTGACCGCGCTCGCCGACAGCGGCGCGTGGGCGTCGGTGGAATTCCGGGTCTTGCCCTAGCGTCGAAGCCGCGTGCTTCGTGCGTCCGCAATCCCGGGGCGTCGCAAAAGGCCCCTAACAAGATGTCATCCCGAGCGCAGCGAGGGATCTCCGCGCATGACATGCAGAAGCAGATCCCTCGCTGCGCTCGGGATGATCGCGCCTGAAGGCGCTCCTGCAGCTGGCGGGCCGGATCAAAGACGCTGGGTCCCCGCCTTCGTGGGGATGACGGCTAAAGATGGGGCCGCGAGGGGCAGGGTGAAGGCGAAGGACGGCAATGACGGCCCGGCAGGCTCAGCCCCGCAGGTGCGCCAGCATGTTCTCCGCGCTAGACACCCGGAACTCGCCCGGCGCCTCGACGAACAGCTGTTTCACGATGCCATCCTCGGCGTACAGCGCGAAGCGCTTGGAGCGGACGCCCATGCCGTAGCCGCTGGCGTCCATCTGCAGCCCGAGCGCGCGGGTGAGATCGGCGTTGCCGTCGGACAGCATGCGCAGCCCGGCCGGCACCTGCTGGCTTTCGCCCCAGGCCTGCATCACGAACGGATCGTTGACCGCCATGCAGAAGACGTCGACGCCGCGTTCGCGGAACTGGCCGAAGCGCTCGACGAAGCCGGGCAGGTGACGCTCCGAGCAGGTCGGCGTGAAGGCGCCGGGGACGGCGAACAGCACCACCTTGCGGTCCTCGAACAGGGTCGGGGTGTCGACCGCCTGGACGCCGTCGTCGATGTACTTCAGCACCACTTCGGGGATGCGGTCGCCGATCTGGATGGTCATGGGGAGAGCCTGCCGGGGGAGGATGAACGGGGTTTATCGTCGCACGCCGCGCGCGTAGACGGGACTTGAAAAGCCCGGACCCGCTCACACATCGCGGGCAAGGGCGGCCAGACGCGCCGCCGGACCAGAATCCAGGAGTTCCAGACATGAGCATCGTCCGTTACCGCCAGCGCCCCTCGGAGCTGGCGCTGCAAGATGAGATCAAGCAGGTGTTCGACCGCTTCTTCGGCCAGGAGGACACCGATTCGTCGGCCGTCGTCACCGCGCAGTGGGTGCCGCGCGTGGACATCAAGGAGGAAGCCGAGCGCTTCGTGATCTACGCCGACCTGCCGGGCATCGACCCGCAGGACATCGAGGTGCAGATGGACAAGGGCATCCTCTCGATCAAGGGCCAGCGCCAGGGCGAGTCCACCGCCGAGACCGAGCGCTACTCGCGCGTCGAGCGCCGCTACGGCAGCTTCCACCGCCGCTTCGCGCTGCCCGACAGCGCCGACGCCGACGGCATCGCGGCCAGTGGCCGCAACGGCGTGCTGGAGATCGTCATTCCCAAGAAGCCGGAGACCACCCCGCGCCGGATCCAGGTCGGCACCCCGACCGCCCACTGACCGTCGCGTTCCTCCACCGGTAAACTGGCGACGGCCCGCACTGCGGGCCGTCGTCGTGGAGCGAGCATGCAATTCAAGGATTACTACAACGTGCTTGGCGTCGAGCCGAACGCGGGAGATGCGGAGATCAAGTCCGCGTACCGCCGGCTGGCGCGCAAGTACCATCCGGACGTCAGCAAGGAAGCCGGCGCCGAGGACAAGTTCAAGGCCATCAACGAGGCCTACGAGGCGCTGCGCGATCCCGCCAAGCGCAAGGCCTACGACCAGCTGCGCGCTGGCGGCTACCGCCCGGGCGACGAGGTGCCACCGGCCGGATTCGGTGGCGGTGGCGCGGGCGGATTCGATTTCGAGGAGGTCTTCGCCGGCGGCGGCGCGGGCGGCGGTTTCAGCGATTTCTTCGAGAGCCTGTTCCGTCGCTCCGGGGCCGGCGCGGCGGCGCGCGGTGGCGCGCGTCCGGGGTACCAGGCCGCAGGCGATACCCGCGCCAAGCTGGCGGTGTCGCTGGAGAACGTCTATCGCGGTGACAGCGTGCGGATCGGCATCGATGGCAGGTCCTTCGACGTGCGCGTCCCCAGGGGTGTCCGCCCGGGGCAGGTGATCCGGCTGGCGAAGCAGGGCAGCCACGGCGGAGACCTGCTGCTGGAGATCGAATACGCCGCGCATCCGAAGTTCGAGGTCGACGGCCGCAACATCGTCTACACGCTGCCGGTCGCGCCCTGGGAAGCGGCGCTTGGCGCCACGGTCAGCGTGCCGACGCTCGGCGGCAAGGTCGAACTCAAGGTCCCGAAGGATTCCGAGGCCGGCCGCAAGCTGCGCCTGCGCGGGCGCGGCCTGCCGGGCAGCGGCGGGGCCGCGGCCGGCGACCAGCTGGTCGAACTGGAAATCCAGGCGCCGACGCCGCACGACGTGAAGCAGCGCGAGGCCTACGAGAGGATCCGCGAGGCCTTCGACGACTGGCGCCGGGATTGAGTGATGGCTGATCCCTCCGGGTTCAATCGGCACTGAAGGGATGCCAGTCGGCTTTGCCGGGGACTCCTGCCCTTGCAGGGGCAGGATCTTCCCCGCGGTGTGCATGTTGGGAAGTGGCTACGGCGCACGGTGATCGCGCCTGGATGCGCTCCTACAGGCGCGGGTGTCCCTGTAGGAGCGCCTTCAGGCGCGACCGAAGTTCACGACAAACCCTCCAACGCGGCCGATCCTGCCCGCTGCCCGTTCACGGCGCACTGGCGCCGGCCAAGTCAGCCAGCCTCCGGCTCCGGCTCCGGCGCACTGCCGTGGCCGATGGTGGACAAGATCGCCTCGGTCAGTTCGGCTTCGCTGAAAGGCTTGGTCAGGTAGCCCTGCGCACCCTGGCGGATGCCCCAGATGCGGTCGGTCTCCTGGTCCTTGGTGGTCACCAGGATCACCGGGATGTGGCCGGTGGCCGCGTCGCGCTTGATCGTGCGCGTGGCCTGGAAGCCGTTGAGGTTCGGCATCACCACGTCCATCAGGATCAGGTCCGGGATCGTCTCCTTCGCGACCCGCACGCCGGCCGCGCCGTCCTCGGCGGTGATCGCCTCGTGCCCCAGCTTCTCGACGATGCGGCGGATGCCCATCAGCTGCGAGGGAGAGTCATCGACGATGAGGATGCGCGCCATTCCGATTCCTCTGGTGGATGGACGGATTGTAGCCGTCAGGCCGCCGTTGCCAATGTCCCGCCCGGCGGGAATGTGACCAGGGTCCTGCCGACCGATCCGCCCGCGAGCATGCCCTCGAACACTGCAGGCAGCCCGTCGAGCGTGGTTTCGCGGGTGCAGATCCGGTCCAAGTGGCGCGGCTTCCAGTCCGAGGCGAGCCGCCGCCAGACCTCGTCGCGGATGTCGCGCGCGGTGCCCGCCGAGGCCACGCCGAGCAGGGACACGCCGCGGATGATGAAGGGCATGACCGTCGTCGGCAGGTCCGCGCTGGCCGCGAGCCCGGCGCTGGCGACGTTGCCGTAGGGGCGCGTCTGCGCCAGCAGGCTGGCCAGCATCGGTCCGCCGACGTTGTCGAGGCCGCCGCCGAACTGCACCGATTCCATCGGTCGGGTCGTCGCCAGCGCGTCGCGGCCGAGCACTTCGCTGGCGCCGATGGCCTTGAGGTAGTCGGCGTGTTCCGGTTTGCCGCTGATCGCATGCACGGCGTAACCGGCGCTGCTGAAGATGTCGACCGCCAGCGAGCCGACGCCACCGGTCGCGCCGGTGACCGCGAGCGGGCCGAGGTCGGGCGATTGCCGATTCTCGGACATGCGCAGCAGTGCCAGCGCCGCGGTGAAGCCGGCGGTGCCGAGGATCATGCTCTCGCGAAGCGTCATGCCGACCGGCAGCGGGATCGCCCATTTCGCTTCGATCCGTGCGTACTCGGAATAGCCGCCGTCGCGCGTTTCGCTCAGGCCGCAGCCGGTCACCAGCACCTCGTCGCCTTCGCGGAACTTCGGATCGTTCGACGACACGACGTGGCCGGCCAGGTCGATGCCCCCCACCAGCGGGAACTGGCGCAGGATCTTGCCCTTGCCGGTGCCCGCCAGCGCGTCCTTGAAGTTGACCGAAGAGAAAGCGGTCTTGACGACGATCTCGCCGGGCGACAACTCGTCGATCGAGGCCTGTTCGATGTCGCTGCGGTAGCCGCCATCGTCGTTGCGGATGCGGAAGGCATTGAAGCTGCCGGGGATCGTCATGTCTCTTGCCCGTCATTCCAGCGAAAGCTGGAATCCATGTTGATTTCCTGCATTCTCACAGGATTTCCGCCGACAAGTCACCCCATTGTGGATTTGCCGTTTCCACGAGTTCGATCTTCCAGATACGTTTCCACGCCTTCAGCGCCTTCTCCCTCCGGATGGCGGACTCCATGGTTTCGTGGACTTCGTACCAGGCCAGCGTGTGAATGCGATACCTGAGGGTGAATCCTTCCGCTTGGCCGTTCTTATGCTGCCAGATGCGGGCGGGCAGGTCGGAGGTGACGCCGATGTAGAGCGTGCCTCGTGGGCGGTTGCACAGGATGTAGACGCAGGGAATCCGTTCCCGGGGCATGGCGGCGTTCCTTGCCGTTGACGATGTCGTGACGAGTACACTCCGGATCCGGAGTCGGCGCAAGTCTCACGGTCAACCAGGACACGTCATCCCAGCGAAAGCTGGGATCCAATTTGCCCTTTGTGGAATGTCACGAAGATCAAAATGGGTCCCAGCTTGACCAGCCTTCGGCTGTTGAAATGCGCTTCGCTGGGATGACGGTTTCATTGCTGTCGGCATACTGGCCCTACCGCATCGCCTTGCGGCGCTTCTCGTCGATCCGCGCCAGGAGGCAATGGGGCGCCCTGATGATGAACGCGTCGCCACGCGCCAGGGGTTTACCGCATCGCCTTGCGGCGCTTCTCGTCAATCCATTTGCTCGCACTAGCCGGCGTGTACCCCCGCATCCACGCCAGCATCGCCTCGATGTCGTCGCCGTGCCACAGGTCGGCGCGCTGGTCCTGGTGCAGGAAACGCTCGTCGACCATGCGGTCGATCATCGCGATCAACGGTGCGTAGAAGCCGTCGACGTCGAGGAACGCGCAGGGCTTGTTGCCGATGCCGAGCTGGCGCCAGGTCAGCATCTCGAACATCTCGTCGAGCGTGCCGAAGCCGCCGGGCAGGGCAATGAAGCCGTCGGCGAGGTCGAACATGCGCATCTTGCGCGCATGCATGTTGTCGACCACTTCCAGCCGGGTCACGCCCTTGTGCGCGACCTCCCAGTCAACCAGTTGCTCCGGGATCACGCCGACCACCTCGCCGCCGGCCTGCAGCACGGCGTCGGCGACGACGCCCATCAGCCCGACGTTGCCGCCGCCGTAGACCAGCGACAGGCCTTCCTTCGCAAGGCGGTCGCCGAGCGCCATTGCGCGTTGGGTATAGGCCGGCTTGTTGCCGGCGTTGGAACCGCAATAGACGCAGATCGAACGCATGGATCAGGCTCCCGCGGAATCGGAGGGCGAGGGCGGGGCGCCGCCGGCCGGTCGGCCGCAATCCACCGACTCCAGCACGCCACCGCTGTAACGGACGCTGGAGACGAGGGGGCGACCCTGCGCATCGGTTTCGTTCCAGAAGTCGATCGCGAAGCTGCCCGGAGGCGGATGCCCGCCGGGACCGGCCGCCGAGTGGCCCGACAGCGTGCTGTCAGGAGGCCGACCCATCAGCGTGAGGGCGTCGCGGTAGTTCATGCCCGGGCGAAGCTGCGCGCAACGGACGTGGGCGGGCGCGTCTTCGGCTGGTGTCTCGGGATCGGTCATCGGCGTCCGGGCGGAGGCAGGGGATGCGAGTGCGGCGATGGACAGCAGGACGAGTAGTGGCGGCAGCGGCATTTCGACGGTTTCCGGAAACACGACGGCCCGGGACTGCCCGGGCCGTTGCGGCGGCAGCGTGGCCGTCAGTTCGCCTTGTGGATCGCGCGCTTGTCGACCGCCATCGCCGCGTCATGGATCGCTTCGGACAGCGTCGGGTGCGCGTGGCAGATGCGGGCGAGGTCGTCGGCGGAGCCCTTGAACTCCATCGCCAGCACGCCCTCGTGCACGAGTTCGGAAACGCCGACGCCGACGAGGTGCAGGCCGAGCACGCGATCGGTCTCGGCGTGGGCGATCACCTTGACGAAGCCGGCGGGCTCGCCCATCGCGACCGCGCGACCGATCGCCGCGAACGGGAAGCTGCCGGTCTTGTACGGCACGCCTTCTTCCTTGAGCTGCTGCTCGGTCCTGCCGACCCAGGCGATCTCGGGCTCGGTGTAGATCACCCACGGGATCGTGTCGAAGTTGACGTGGCCGGGCAGGCCGGCGATCAGCTCGGCGACCGCGACGCCTTCCTCGAAGCCCTTGTGCGCCAGCATCGGGCCGCGCACGCAGTCGCCGATCGCCCAGACGCCGTCGACGCCGGTGTGGCAGTGCTCGTCGACCTCGATCTGGCCGCGCTCGTTGAGCTTCACGCCGGTGCCCTCGGCCAGCAGGCCCTTGCTCGCGGCGCGGCGGCCGACGGCGACCAGCAGCTTGTCGACGGTGATCGTCTGCTCGCCGTCCTTGTCGGCGAAGGTGACCGCGACTTCCTTCTTCTTGCCCTTGCCGGTGACTTCGGCCTTGCTGACCTTGGCGCCGAGGCGGATGTCCAGGCCCTGCTTCTTGAATTCCTTCGCCGCGGTCCTGGCCACCTCGGCGTCGGCGGCGGCGAGGAAGTCGGGCAGGGCCTCGAGCACGGTCACCTCGGCGCCGAGGCGCTTCCACACGCTGCCCAGCTCCAGCCCGATCACGCCGGCGCCGATCACGGCGAGGCGCTTGGGCACCTCGGTGAAGTCGAGCGCGCCGACGTTGTCGACGATGGCCTCGCCGTCGAACTTCGCGAACGGCAGTTCGATCGAATCCGAGCCGGCTGCGAGGATGATGTTGGTGCCCGCCAGCTCGACCTCGGAGCCGTCGTGCTGCTTCACCTTGACCACGCGATCCGGCTGCAGGGTGGCGAAGCCGTAGTACGGCGCGACCTTGTTCGCCTTGAACAGCATCGCGATGCCGCCGGTGAACTGCTTCACGATCTTGTCCTTGCGCCCGACCATGGCGCCGACGTCGATCTTCGCGTCCTTGAAGCTGATGCCGTGGTCGCCGAACAGGTGGCCCATGTTCCAGAACTGGCGCGAGGAATCGAGCAGCGCCTTCGACGGGATGCAGCCCACGCGCAGGCAGGTGCCGCCGAGCGCGGGCTTGCCGTCCTTGCCGAGCGCGGCGTCGATGCAGGCGACCTTCAGGCCCAGCTGCGCGGCGCGGATGGCGGCGTGGTAGCCGGCGGGGCCGGCACCGATGACGACGACGTCGAATTGGATTTGCTCGCTCATGCTTCGCTCACAACGGGAATCGGGAATCGGGAATCGAGAATCGGAAAAGCGGGAACACTGTCACCGGGATTGCCTTGCGCGATTCCCGACTCCCGATTCCCGATTCCCGGCTTCAAAGGCCCAGCACCATCCGGCCCGGATTTTCCAGCTGGTTCTTGATGTCGACCAGGAACAGCACCGCATCCTTGCCGTCGATGATGCGGTGGTCGTAGGACAGCGCGATGTACATCATCGGCGCGGCGACGACCTGGCCGTTCTCGACGATCGCGCGCTCCTTGATCGCGTGCATGCCGAGGATCGCCGACTGCGGCGGGTTGACGATCGGCGTCGAGAACAGCGAGCCGAAGGTGCCGCCGTTGGTGATGGTGAAGGTGCCGCCCTGCAGGTCCTCGAGCTTGAGGCCGCCCTCGCGCGCCTGGGTGGCGAAGTCGGCGATGCCCTTCTCGACCTCGGCGAACGACATGCGCTCGACGTTGCGCAGCACCGGCGTGACCAGGCCGCGGTCGGTGGAGATCGCCACCGAGATGTCGGCATAGCCGTGGTAGATGACGTCCTCGCCGTCGACCGAGGCGTTGACCACCGGATGGCGCTGCAGCGCGTTGGCCGCGGCCTTGGCGAAGAAGCTCATGAAGCCGAGCTTGACGCCGGTGTCCTTCTGGAACTGTTCGCCCAGTTCCTTGCGCAGCGCCATCACCTTGCCGAGGTTGACCTCGTTGAACGAGGTCAGCATCGCGATCGAGTTCTTCGACTGCATCAGGCGCTCGGCGATGCGCTTGCGGATGCGGGTCATCGGCACGCGCTCTTCCGGACGCGCGCCGCCGGAGACGCCGGCGGTCTTGCCCGACGCGTAGTTGACCAGGTCTTCCTTGGTCACCGCGCCGCGGCGGCCGGTGCCTTCGACCTTCGACGGATCGAGGCCTTCCTTCTCCGCGGTGAAGCGCGCACCCGGCGGCAGCTCGCCGGTGCCGCCGGAAACGGGGGCGGGCTTGGTCGAGGCCGGCGCCTTGGCTTCGGCCTTGGCCGCGCCCTTCTTCTCCTGCACTTCCTCGGCGCCTGCGGCGGGCTTGTCGTCCTTGGCCGGTGCGGCTTCGGCGGCGGCCGCGCCTTCCTCGATGATCGCCAGCAGCTGCTGGCTGGTCACCGTGTCGCCTTCCTTGAACTTGATTTCCTTGAGCACGCCGTCGACCGGCGAGGGCACTTCGAGCACGACCTTGTCGGTCTCCAGGTCCACGAGGTTCTCGTCGCGCTTGACCGCGTCGCCGGCCTTCTTGTGCCAGCTGGCGATGGTGGCGTCGGAGACGGATTCGGGAAGGACCGGGACTTTGACTTCGGTGGCCATGGGGTGGCGTCCTTGAAAGGCGTAGGGTGGGGCGGTGTTATTCGGCGACGAACTGGTTGCCGGGCGAATTGACCAGCGCATCGGCAACCAGCTTCAGCTGCTCCTCGACGTGGTCGGCGAAGTGGCCCACCGCCGGCGAGGGCGAGCGGCTGCGGCCGGCGTAGCTCAGGGCCTGGCCCTTGCCGAGGCAGGCCTGCAGGTGGTGCTTGATCTGGTACCACGCGCCCTGGTTCTGCGGCTCTTCCTGGCACCAGACGAAGTCGGTGGCCTTGGCGTACTTCTTCAGCTCGGCGGCCAGCAGTTCGCGCGGGAACGGATAGAGCTGCTCGATGCGCAGGATGGCGACGTCGTCCACGCCGCGCTTGTGCTGGTCTTCCAGCAGGTCGTAGTAGACCTTGCCCGAGCAGGCCACCACGCGCCTGACCTTCTTCGGGTCGGCAGAGGCGTCCGGGATCAGGTGCTGGAACTCGCCGTCGGCCAGTTCTTCCAGCGTCGACACCGCGAGCTTGTGGCGCAGCAGCGACTTGGGCGACATCACGACCAGCGGCTTGCGCGTGCCCATCTTCATCTGCCGGCGCAGCATGTGGAAGCACTGGGCGGGCGTGGTCGGCACGCAGACCAGCATGTTCTCCAGCGCGCACATCTGCAGGAAGCGCTCCAGGCGCGCCGAACTGTGCTCGGGGCCCTGGCCCTCGTAGCCGTGCGGCAGCAGCAGGGTCAGGCCGGAGATGCGTCCCCACTTGGCCTCGCCGGAGGCGATGAACTGGTCGATCACCACCTGCGCGCCGTTGGCGAAGTCGCCGAACTGGCCTTCCCAGATGTCGAGCGTGTTCGGGTCGGTGGTGGAGAAGCCGTATTCGAACGCCATCACTGCCTCCTCGCTGAGCAGCGAGTCGATGATGGTGCACTGCTCCGGGCTTTCGGCCAGCTGGCGCAGCGGCAGGTAGTAGCTGTCGGTCTTCTGGTCGTGAAGGATCGCGTGGCGGTGGAAGAAGGTGCCGCGGCCGGCGTCCTGGCCGACCAGGCGCAGGCCATAGCCTTCCGCCAGCAGGGTGGCGTAGGCGAGGTTCTCGGCGAAGCCCCAGTCCCCGGGGACCTCGCCGGCGGTCATCTTCAGCCGGTCCTCGTAGATCTTCGCCACGCGCGGGTGCAGCGCCACGCCGGCGGGGATGGTGTTGATGGATTCGGCGAGCTGCTTGAGCGTCGCCTGCTTGACCCGGGTGTCGACCACGTCTGACAGCGAGCCGGACAGGTACTTCGACCAGTCGATGGTGAGCTCGTAGTCCTCGGGCTTGGACCCGGCCAGTTCGGTCGTGACCTCGCCGGCGTCGAGCCGGTCGCGCAGCGCGTCGACCAGCGCCTTGCCCGCGTCGGCGGCGATCACGCCGTCCTTCTCCAGCTGCGCGGCGTACAACTCGCGCGTGGTCGGGTGCTTGCGGATGGTCTGGTACATCAGCGGCTGCGTCGCCGCCGGCTCGTCGGCCTCGTTGTGGCCGTGGCGGCGGTAGCAGACCAGGTCGACGACGACGTCCTTCTTGAACTGCTGGCGGAACTCGTAGGCGAGCCTGGCCACGAACACCACGGCTTCGGGATCGTCGCCGTTCACGTGGAAGATCGGGGCGCCGACCATCTTGGCCACGTCGGTGCAGTACAGGGTGGAGCGGGCGTCTTCCTTGTTGCTGGTGGTGAAGCCGACCTGGTTGTTGACCACCACGTGCAGGGTGCCGCCGACGGCGAAGCCGCGCGCCTGCGACATCTGGAACAGCTCCATCACCACGCCCTGGCCGGCGAACGCGGCGTCGCCGTGGATCAGGATCGGGATCACGTGGCGGCGTTCCTCGTCGCCGCGGCGCTCCTGGCGCGAACGCACGGAGCCCGCGACCACGGGGTCGACGATCTCCAGGTGCGAGGGGTTGAAGGCCAGCGCGATGTGCACCGGCGCGCCCGGGGTGGCGATGTCGGCGGAGAAGCCCATGTGGTACTTCACGTCGCCAGCGTGGGCGCGCTCGTCGTGCTCGAACTTGCCCTCGAACTCGTCGAACAGCTTGCGCGGGCTCTTGCCCAGGGTGTTGACCAGCACGTTGAGGCGGCCGCGGTGGGCCATGCCGATCACGATGTCCTTGACCTTGTCGAGGCCGGACTGGCGCACCATGGTGTCGAGCAGCGGGATCAGCGAGTCGCCGCCTTCCAGCGAGAAGCGCTTCTGGCCGACGTACTTGGTGTGCAGGTAGCGCTCCAGGCCCTCGGCGGCGGTCAGCCGCTCGAGCACGCGCTGGCGGGTTTCGGCGCTGAGGTTGAAGTCGCCTCCGGCGGTCTCCAGGCGCTGGTACAGCCACTGGCGCTGTTCGACCTCGGGGATGTGCATGAACTCGGCGCCGATCGGGCCGGTGTAGGTCGCCTTGAGCCGGGCGAGCAGGTCGCGCAGCTTCATCCGCGGCTGGCCGGCGATGCCGCCGGTGCTGAACTCGCTGTCGAGATCGCGCTCGGACAGGTCGTGGAAGGCCAACCCGAGGTCCGGCGGGTTCATCGGCGGGGTCAGCGCCAGCGGGTCGAGGTTCGCGCCGAGGTGGCCGCGCGAGCGGTAGGCGGTGATCAGGCGGCCGACGTTGCGTTCGCGTTCGTCGCTGGCGCCGGTGCTGCCGCTGGCGATGCCACGCGCGGCGAGCCTGCCGGCCTCGGCCACCGCCGCGATCACCGGCGAATGCGGCACGTCGCCGGCTTCACGGCCCTGGAAGCCGTCGAACCATGCTTTCCATTTCGGCCCGACGCTGTCGGGAGAGACGAGGTACTGCTCGTAGAGGTCCTCGACGTAGGCGGCGTTGGCGCCGAGCTGGGAGGACTGCGCAAACTGCTTCAGGAGACTGTCCACGTCTGGCGTATCGGGCTCTGGTGCGGAGACAAACGACTGATCCGGAAAGCATTTCCGGACCCCGGGATAGCGTGTGTGAAAGGCGGCGCATTATAGCCGTTGCCCATGCGGCAATGCATCATGCTTTGGGCCAACGAGCGTGCGTGTTCGGGTAACGGACAGGCGCGACGCGTCGGCTCAGATGCCCAGGGCGCGCAACTCGCTGCAGGGCCGCGCCCGTTCCCATACCAGATCGAAGCTGTCGGCGAGCTGTCGTGCGCGTGCGCGGGCGTCACGCTCCGTTTCGCCATCGAAACGATGGCCCAGCGCGCGGAAGTAGTAGCCGCCGGCATCGTTGGCGATGAACGCGGACGGATACCTGCGGTCCACCGGATCCTCGACCTCGCGGAACGCGAACACGCTGGGCAGGCGCTGCGCGAGCCCGATCAGCGGCGCATGGGGGCGCAGCGCGGCCGCGGCGTCGTGCAGCAGCACGCGGGCCTCGCCGCCGACGCCGGCGGTGCCGAAGCGGCGCAGCGCCTCGATCACCCCCGGCTGGTCGTACAGGCCCGGGTCCAGCTCGCGGCTGTAGATCCACAGCCGTCGTCGCGCTGCAAGGATGATCGCCGTGGTCGTCGCGATCGCGGCCCCGCGGTCCTCGACCGCGACCGGGCGGTCGAGCCGCAGCTGCATGGACTGGTGCTCGATCCCCGCCTCCATGAAGCGACCGCCGACCGGGGCGAAGCCGTGGCGCCGGTAGAACTCGATCGCGCCCGCCTGCGCGTGCAGGGACACGCGGTCCAGGCCGTCTTCGCGCGCAATCCGCAGCAGCGCGTGCAGCAGGGCGCTGCCGACGCCGCGGGCGCGCCAGTCGCGCAGCACCGCCATGCGCCCGATCTTCCCCTCCGGGTCCAGGCGCGCGGTGCCGATCGGGCGACCGCCGCCGTCGCGCGCCAGCACGTGCCGGCAGCGCGGGTCGGATGCGTCGATCTCCAGTTCCACCGGCACCTGCTGCTCCTGCACGAACACGGTTTCGCGCACCGCGCGCAGCTCGTCGAACGCGGCCCGGTAGTCGACGCTCGCGACGTGGAACGGGCCGGCGGGCGCGCTCATTCCCCGTCGTCGTCCGACAGCCACTGGTAGTGTCCGGCCAGCAGCAGCGCATGCACGGCGTCGCGGCCTGCCGGCGACAGCGCGGCGTAGGCGGAGCCGTCGATGCGTTCGCTGCCGGCGATGCGGCGCGCGTCGCGCACCGGCAGGGCATGGTCCTGCCCCGAGACGTACAGCCGTCCGCCGTCCGCGGCGCGGCGCCAGGCCATGCGCGAGAATGGATGCCGCTGCAGCACGGCTCCTTCGTGGTCGAGCGTGAACTCGATCTCGATCCGCGAGCGCGTGTCCCCCTCGCCCGCGACCACGCCGGCGCTGCGGTACTGGGTGATGAAGCGGCCAAACCAGTCGCCGAGGCGATCGGGATCGTTGAAGCGCAGCGTGTTCAGCGCTTCGACCACGCGCCGCATCGCCTCGGCGTCGATCTCGTTGGCGTCCTTCGGCGGCGCGAGGTCGGCGTCGCCGTAGCGCAGGGATTCGTCGGCCTCGGACGCGAGGGTGTCGATGTAGTCGCCCATCAGCTCGGCGGCCGAGGGCGCGCGCATGCCGACCGAGAAGGTCAGGCAGGGATCCTCGGCGATGCCATGGTGCGGCACGCCCGGCGGCAGGTAGAGCATGTCGCCGGGGCCGAGCACCCAGTCGTGGGTGGGCGCGAATTCGCGCAGCAGCTTGAGCTCGACATCGTCGCGGAAGCCGAGCGGCGGACTGTCGCTGGCGTCGATCTGCCAGCGGCGGTGTCCCCTGGCCTGCAGCAGGAACACGTCGTACTGGTCGACGTGGGCGCCGACCGAGCCGCCGGTGGCGGCGAAGCTGACCATGATGTCGTCGATCCGCCAGCGCGGCAGGAAGTCGAAGTGCGCGAGCAGCGCGGCGACGTCGGCGTCCCATTTGTCGACGTCCTGCACCAGCAGGGTCCAGTCGCGCTCGCCGAGCGTCGGGAACAGTTCTTCGGGGAACGGGCCGGTGCGCAGCTGCCAGGCATCGCGCGCGCGGTCGTGCTGGATCAGCCGCGACAGCGCCAGCTCCTCGCAGGCGAGGCCGGCGAGGTCCTCGGGTTCGATCGGCGAGACGAAGCCGGAGAACGCGCTGCGGACCAGCAGTGGGCGCTTCTGCCAGTAGTCGCGCAGGAAGCGCGCGGGCGGCATGCCGAGGAACTGCTTCTCGGAAGCCTGGACTTCGATCGGGAGGGGAGGCATGGCGTGGGATATCCGGGTCAGGGCGACGCGTGCGCGGCGGCGGCTTCGTCGGCGAGGCGCTTGTCGAGGCGCTCGCGCGCCTTCCGCGCGTAGGCATGGCAGGCACCGGCATCCACCAGCGGCGCGCTCGCGGCCGGGCCGATGCGCGCCCACAGGCCGCTGGCGGAAGGATGCGGGGTGACGAGGATGTCGCAGTCCAGCGCGGCGACGCGCGCCAGGGTGTCGCGGAAGCGCGCGACCACGCCCGGATGCGCGTCGTCGCTGTAGCGGTACTCGTCGTCGGAGATCGCGGTCAGGCTGTCGGCGTAGACGATCTGCCGGCAGTCGCCTTCTTCACAGGAGCGCCAGGTCCAGCTGGTGCCGCCGGCGGTGTGGCCGGGGGTCGGGATCGCCTGCAGCGCGATCGTGCCGACGCGGACGACTTCGTCGTCGGCGATCGCGCGCACGTCGGTGACCGGCGGGAACGATTCGAGCACGAGGAACTGCGGGTCGCTGCGATCGCTGGCGCCGCGGCGCAGCGTGTCGACCGCCGGCTCGCGCGCCAGCACCGGCGCACCCGTGGCGCGCTGCAGCTCGGCCAGCCCACCGGCGTGGTCGAAGTGCTCGTGCGACAGCACGATGGCCTTGACGTCGGTCGGCTCGAAGCCGAGCGCGCGGATGTTGTCGACGACCTGCGCGCCCGCCTTGGGAGTGGCGCCGTCGATCAGGACGTGGCCCCCGGGCGAGGTCACCAGCAGCGCGCTGATGCCGCAGGTGCCGACGTACCAGGTCTCTCCGTGCAGGCGCAGCGGCGTGGCGGGATCGTCCCAGCCGGAATCGTCGCGGCAGGCGGCTGCGGCGACGGGCGGTGTCGGCGATGGCGCATCGGGCGCGGCGGCGCCGGCGGGTGGAGCTTCCGGCGCGCATGCCGAAAGCAGGAGCAGCAGGGCGATGGAGCAGGGCGTGGTGCGTCTTGCGTTCATGTGATGATCTCGTCGTAGCCGCGTCCAAGGAATTGCAGCAGGCACCAGCCGTGTCCGAACGGATCCGCGATCTGCACGATGCGTCCCCAGGCGGCCTCGCGCACGTCGCCTTCCTGCGTCGCGCCGGCGGCGAGGGCGCGCGCCAGCGCGGCGTCGGCGTCCTCGACCACCACGTCGGCGTGCAGCGGCGACCAGTGGCGGCCGTAGTCGCGCGGCCGGCCGCCGGCGCCTTCGGTGCCGGCCGACTTGCGCAGCAGGTAGATCGGCGCCTCGGCGCCGAGCAGTTCGACGACCGCGTCGCCGAACCGGCGCCCCGGCGACAGGCCGAAGGCCGCGACGTAGAACGCCTCGGCGGCGGCGAGGTCGGGGACGTCGATGTTCAGCAGCAGTCGCATGCCGTCAGATGCCGGCGGCGAGCCTCGCGGCCAGGCCCGTGTAGTCGGCCGGCGTCATCGCCAGCAGCCGGCGCTTTTCGTCGGCGGGCAGGTCGAGCGATTCGATGAAGCGGTGCATCGACTGTTCGTTGATGCCTTGTCCGCGCGTGAGCGCCTTGAGCTGCTCGTACGGGTTGGGCAGGCCGTGGCGGCGCATCACCGTCTGCACGGCCTCGGCCAGCACTTCCCAGGACGCGTCGAGGTCGGCGGCGAGGCGGTCGGGGTTCGGGCTGAGCTTGCCGAGGCCGCGCAGCAGCGCATCGAAGCCGATCAGCGCGTGGCCGAACGCTGTGCCGAGCGCGCGCAGCACGGTGGAATCGGTGAGATCGCGCTGCCAGCGGCTGACCGGCAGCTTCGCGGAAAAGTGCTCGAGCAGCGCGTTGGCGATGCCGAAGTTGCCTTCCGCGTTCTCGAAGTCGATCGGGTTGACCTTGTGCGGCATGGTGGAACTGCCGACTTCGCCGGCCACCACGGCCTGCCTGAAGTAACCGAGGGAGATATAGCCCCAGACGTCGCGGCACAGGTCGATCGCGATGGTGCCGATGCGCTTCTGCGCGTCGCACAGTTCGGCGACGTAGTCGTGCGGCTCGATCTGGGTGGTGTAGGGGTTGAACTCCTCGCCCAGCGATTCGACGAAGCGCTGCGCGAACACCGGCCAGTCCACGTCCGGGTAGCTGGCGAGGTGCGCGTTGTAGTTGCCGACCGCGCCGTTGATCTTGCCGGTGATCGACACCGCGGCGAGCTGCTCGCCCTGGCGCTGCAGGCGCGCGACGACGTTGGCGATCTCCTTGCCGACCGTGGTCGGCGAGGCGCTCTGGCCGTGGGTACGCGATAGCATCGGCAGCGCGGCGTGCTGGTGGGCGAGTTCGCGCAGCTTGCCGATCAGGGCGTCCAGCTTCGGCAGCAGCACGTCCTGCCGTGCCTGGCTCAGCATCAGGGCGTAGGCGAGGTTGTTGATGTCCTCGCTGGTGCAGGCGAAATGCACGAACTCCAGCGCCTGCGCCAGCGACGCTTCGCCCGCCAGCCGCTCCTTGATGAAGTATTCGACCGCCTTGACGTCGTGGTTGGTGGTGCGCTCGATCTCCTTGACCCGCGCGGCGTCGGCGGTCGAGAAGTCCTGCCACAGCGCCTGCAGCGTCGCCACCTGGGCCTCGTCGAAGGCCGGCAGTTCGCCGATCCCCGGCTCCGCGGCCAGCGCGATCAGCCATTCGATCTCGACCCGCACGCGGGCGTGGATCAGGCCGTACTCGGAGAAGATCGGGCGCAGCGCGTCGACCTTGGCGGCGTAGCGGCCGTCGAGCGGCGACAGGGCGAGCAGGGCGGCGTCTTGCGGGGAGGTGGCGGGCATGAAGGCGGAGCGAACGCGGGCGGGAGGCGCATTCTAGCGCCGGTGCCCGTCGCGTATCCTGTAGCGATCCGCCAGCGACCCTGCCAGCCGCCATTTTTCCCAAGGAGCCAGGATCGATGAGCAAATCACGAAAGGAAGCCGCAGCCGCCGGATTCCGGGTCGAGCACGACAGCATGGGCGAGCTGCAGGTGCCCGCGGACGCGCTCTGGGGCGCGCAGACCCAGCGTGCGGTGCAGAATTTCCCGGTGTCCGGCCAGCCGATGCCGCGCGGCTTCATCCGCGCGCTGGGACTGGTCAAGGCCGCGGCCGCGACGGTCAACGGCGACCTCGACCTGCTGCCCAAGGGCGCAGGCAAGGCGATCCACGCCGCCGCGCTGGAGGTCGCCGAAGGCCGCCACGACGCCCATTTCCCGATCGACGTCTACCAGACCGGCTCGGGCACCTCGTCGAACATGAACGCCAACGAGGTGATCGCCAACCTGGCCTCGCGCGGCGCGAAGAAGATCCATCCCAACGACCACGTCAACCTTGGCCAGAGCTCCAACGACGTGGTGCCGACCGCGATTCGCGTCTCGGCGCAGCTGGCCGTGGTCGAGGACCTGCTGCCGGCGCTCAAGCACCTGCGCAAGACCATCGACGGCCGCGCCCGCGCCTTCGGCAAGGTGGTCAAGACCGGCCGCACCCACCTGATGGACGCGATGCCGCTGACCTTCGCCCAGGAATTCGGCGCCTGGTCGTCGCAGCTGGCCTCGGCCGAGTCGCGGATCTCCGATTCGCTCAAGCGCCTGCGCCGGCTGCCGATCGGCGGCACCGCGATCGGCACCGGCATCAACGCCCATCCGCAGTTCGGCAGGAAGATGGCGCGCGAGCTGTCGAAGCTGACGCGCACGACCTTCGAATCCGCCGACGACAAGTTCGAAGGCATCGCCGCGCAGGACGACGCGGTGGAGCTGTCCGGCCAGCTCAACGCGCTGGCGGTGGCGCTGATCAAGATCGCCAATGATCTGCGCTGGATGAACTCCGGGCCGCTGGCGGGGCTGGGCGAGATCGAACTGCCGGCGCTGCAGCCGGGCAGCTCGATCATGCCGGGCAAGGTCAATCCGGTGATCCCCGAGGCGACGGTGATGGTGGCGGCGCAGGTGATCGGCCACCACGCCGCGATCACGGTCGCCGGGCAGACCGGCAACTTCCAGCTCAACGTCGCGCTGCCGCTGATCGCGGCGAACCTGCTCGACTCGATCAAGCTGCTGTCGAACGTCGGCGTGCTGCTCGCCGACAGCGCGATCGCGGGCCTGAAGCTGCGCAAGGACAACATCAACGCCGCGCTGGACCGGAACCCCATCCTGGTGACCGCGCTGAACCCGGTGATCGGCTACGAGAAGGCGGCGGCGATCGCCAAGCGCGCTTACAGGGAGAACCGGCCGGTGTTCGAGATCGCGCTGGAGGACAGCGGGCTGCCGGCGGAGGCGCTGAAGGAACTGCTCGATCCCGCCGCGCTCACACAGGGCGGGATCCATGCGGGGGGCGGGAGTGGAGCCGGCTGAACCGACGTCGTTCCTGCGGCGTCAAGGCATGTAGCCGTCATCCCGGCGAAAGCCGGGATCCATTTTGCGGTAGTTGCCATTGACGCCAGAATCAAAATGGATCCCGGCTTTCGCCGGGATGACGACGAAGAGCCCCTCGCGGATCGCCCGGGTGAGTCCGGCGTCCGGCTTGCTGAACGTGCGGAAGGGCCGTATCCCTATTTCGTGGGATCAGGAGATTGGTTGGGCGCCGCTCAACGCTTGCGCGGAAGATCGACCCGACCCTTGACGCCGCTGTGGTCGACGTCGCCGCTGCCCAGCGAGGACACGGTCAGGTCGCCGCCGACGCGGTGCGCCTCCAGCCCGCCGGAGCCGATCGAACGCACCGAGACGCTGCCGCCGATGTCGGACAGCTCCGCATCGCCGGAACCGATCGAGCCGATCTTCACGTTGCCGGTCGCCCGCTCCAGGTTGAAATCGCCGGAACCTATGCTGCCGACTTCGGCGTCGCCGCGCAGGTTCGCGGCCTCGACGTCGCCCGAGCCGATGGACAGCACGTGCAGTGCGCCGGCGTCGTCCACCTTGATGTCGCCGGAACCGACCTTGGCGGTCACGAGGCCCTTGGTGCGGCGCGCATCGACGTCGCCCGATCCGACGTCGGCGCTCAGCGAGGATGCGCCGGTGATCCAGGCGTCGCCCGAGCCGACGTCGACCTGCACCAGGACGCTGTCGGGCACGCTCGCCTCCAGCGCGAGGTAGGCGTAGCGGGCGCCGAGCGAGAAACCGCTCCAGCTGCTGTCGGATGCCAGGCGCACGACCAGCTTGTCGCCGCTGCGCTCCTGGGTCAGCGTGAGCCGGTCGAGGCGATCCGCGTCGGAGGCGCAGGCGCGGCCCTTGACCGCACCGGTCGCGCCCGATGCGGCGTTGACGCGCAGTTCGTGGTGCCCGACGTCGAACATCACCGACTTCACGCCGGAAAAATCGAGGTCGAGGCTGCGGGGCGCGGAATGCTTGCACTGGTCCGCGAGGGCGGGGCCGGAAGCGGCGGCGAGCAGAAGCAAGGCGATGGCGGCATGGCGGGACATGGGAGTTCCTGCGGTATGGGATCGGGGATTGGATGCGGCGAGGGCGCGAATGGTTTATGGCGTCCGACGAATGGCGGTCGCGCCTGAAGGCGCTCCTACAGGAGATCCGCCTCTGTAGGAGCGCCTTCAGGCGCGACAGACGCTCGCGAAAATCTCTCGAACACGACTGATCCTGCCTATCCCTCGCGGTTGGTAACGCCGTCGCTTTGCTTCATGCGGGATGCTCGCGGTCAGGCGCGTGTCCCGGCTCGAACCGAACGGTCAGCGGGCGGACGCCTCGTCGGCCGCCGCATCGGCTTCCGCGGCGGCGCTCATGGCGGCGTCGCCGGCATCGTCGTCGGAGTCGCCTTCGTTCCCGCAGTCGTCGATGTCGCTGCTGTCCATCCGCGCATACGGCACGAACTCCGGCACGGCGGCGGCGAGCGCCTGCTGCGTGGCCAGCAGCGCGGGCAGGCGGTCGCAGAGCTGCATCGCCGAGGCCTCCAGGCGCCTGGCTTCGGCCTCGATGCGCTTTTCCATCTCCTCGGTGTCGCCGCGGAACAGGCTGCCGATGGCGTCGCGGGCGGCCTTCATGCCGAGGTCGGCGCCCTGCACGCCGAGGTCCATGCCGGCCTCGGCGATCGCGATGATGTGGGTGCGGTAGTCGCGCGCCAGCTCGCGGGTGGCATCGTCCATTGCGATCGTCCTGCCCGAGACGATCAGGTCGCCGTCCGGGGTGATCTCGGCCGACGGCAGGTCGCTGGTCTTGCGGCTGACGCGCTTGCCGTTGATGCGGACGTCGTAGTCGCCGTTGAGGCTCAGGTTGTTTTCGCGCAGTTCCTTGCGCGCCTCGTCCAGGGCGCGGGCGACGGTGCGGCCGAGCGCGGTCTTGGGCGAGGTGTCCGTTGCGGCGTCGGCCTGTGCCGCGGACGAGGCCGGTGGCGCGGCATCGCGCTGGCAGGCGGCGAAGAGGGGGAGGCAGGCGATCAGGGCGAGCGTGGCAATGGCTTTCATGGGAGCTTCCTTGGCGACATTGCGGGTACCGGAGTCGACGGCATCTCCGGGATTCTTGTTGCCATCCTTGGTGGGATGGCGACGGCTTCCCTGAGACGCTGCGATGCGGCCATCTGTGACCGGGCGGTCATCCATGGCCGGGCGTTCGCCCGAGCGCGGAGCAACTGCTCCTCCACGCCCTGCGGCTGCCGTCCATGGCGAGACATTAATGTCTTCGGATCGCCCGGCCCGGCTTGCCGGCCCAGCGCAGCGCGCTGGGCGCTCGACCGGCATACGCGACAGTGTCGCGTAAACCATGCCGGTCTCGCCCATGGCCAGGCGTTCGGCAGGCCGCGCGGCAGTGCCGCGCAAGCGGCCTGCCTCACCCCTCATCCCGCCAGCGGCGCAGGCGGATGGCGGCGAAGATCATCGCGGCGCCAGCGGCCACGCCGATCCACAGGTTGGCGTTGGCCAGGTTCTTGTACACGCCGATCGGGTTCATCAGGTTCCGTGCGGCGCCGGGGGTGTCGAAATCGACGTGTTCCAGGTACTGCAGGTCCATCCAGGTCATCGGGAACACGCTGGTCAGCATCCGCAGCACGACGTTCTTGAAGAACGGCCAGGTCACGTCGTCGTACACGCCGAGGAATTCCAGCCAGCCGACGAAGATGCCGGCGAACAGCGGGATCATGATCGCCCACAGGAACGGCTTGCTCTTCGCCCAGGCCGAGCACAGCATCAGCCAGCCGATGGTCGGCATCGCCCACAGCGCGTAGACCGGGATCGCCGCGAGGTACTGCGCGGAAATCACCAGCGGGCTGGACGGCCCCCACAGCAGGGTGGCCGGGTTGCCGCCGTACAGCAGCGTCACCAGGCTGATCAGCGCGAGGAAGCCGAACATCGTGGCGATGGACGCGAGCGTGGCCAGCAGCGGGGCGACCAGCGCCGCGCTGGCGACTTTCGACAGCACCGTCGAGGTGTCCGACAGCGGCAGCGACTTCCAGAACAGCACGCTGCGGTCCTTGCGCTCGTCGTACAGCGTGCCCAGGCAGTAGAAGAACATCACGAACGCCAGCACGATGAACGGCCAGCTCGAGGCCATGATCAGGGTCAGGTCGAGGCCGTCGCCCAGCCGCGCCAGCTGTTCATGGCCCAGCTGCGAGGTGAGCATGCTCAGGTCGAGGCCGTTGATCTGGATGTGGGTGCCGTCGTCGAGCGTGATCTTGCTGGTCTCGGGCATGTGCCTGCGCGCCGCGACCAGGGCCAGGACGATGCCCATCGCCGAGAGCAGCAGCGAAATGCCGCCGGCGACCAGCGGCGCCCAGAAGAAACCGCCCTTGTGTTCCCAGAACTCGCGCCGGAGCAGCCAGCGGAAGCGGTGCGTCCGGTGGACGTGCGCGGCACCGGCCGGACGCGGGGCATCGGTCGGGGTGTCGACGACGGCGTTCATGCGTAGGTTCCTTTCATCGTGGCGACGAACAGATCGGCCAGGCCGGGCGTGCGGGTCTCGCCGTAGGACGACAGCGCGGCCCGGGACACGCCGTCGAACAGCATCACGGTCTTGCCGAAGGGCAGGGCGCGTTCGTCGATCGGCCCCATCTGGCGCGCGGCCTCGGCGCGGTCGGCGTTGACCAGCACCTCGACGAAGCGCTCGCCGACGTCCTCCATCGGCGCGTCGAGCACGATCCTGCCGTCGCGGATGAACATCACGTCGGTGAGGATGTGCTCGATCTCCTCGACCTGGTGGGTGGTGATGACGATGGTCTTCTGCTCGTCGAAGTAGTCCTCCAGCAGGCGCTGGTAGAACTGCTTGCGGTAGAGGATGTCGAGGCCGAGCGTCGGCTCGTCCAGTACCAGCAGCCTGGCGTCGATCGCCATCACCAGCGCCAGGTGCAGCTGCACGATCATGCCCTTGGACATCTCGCGCACGCGCTGGCGCGGCTTGAGCTGGGTGTTGGCGAGGAAGCGCTCGCACTTGGCGCGGTCGAAGCGCGGGTGCACGCCGGCGACGAAGTCGATCGCCTCGCTGACCCGGATCCAGCGCGGCAGCACCGCGACGTCGGCGATGAAGCAGACGTCGTTCATCAGGGCATCGCGCTGGGTGCGCGGGTCGCGGCCGAGCACGCTCAGCTCGCCCTCGAACGGGATCAGGCCCAGCATCGCCTTCAGCGCCGTGGTCTTGCCGGCGCCGTTGGGGCCGATCAGGCCGACGATGCGGCCGGCCTCGATGCGGAAGCTGGTGCCGTCGAGCGCGAGCTTGTTCCGGTACGCCTTGCGCAGGCCGCGCGCATGGACCACCTGCAGGTTGTCGACGACGGCGCTCATCGCGTGCCTCCTTCCGGCTGCGCCCGCATCAGCTCATCGAGCGACAGCCCCAGTCGCTGGATGCGCTCCAGCACCAGCGGCCATTCCTCGCGCAGGAAGCGTTCGCGTTCGTTGACCAGCAGTTTCTTCGCGGCTTCGTCGGTGACGTACATGCCCAGGCCCCTTCGTTTTTCGACCAGCGCCTCGTCGGCCAGCTCCTGGTAGGCGCGGGAGACGGTGATCGGGTTCAGTTGGTATTCGGCGGCGACCTGGCGCACCGAGGGCAGCGCGTCGCCGGGTTTGAGGACCCCGTCCAGCATCATCGCGATCACGCGTTCCTTCAGCTGGCGGTAGATCGGAGCGCCATCGCTCCACTGGATATTGGTCATGGCATCAGCTCCGGTCGCCGCGGCCCGTCCCGCGCGCGAACGAGAAGTAGGGGACGGCGATCGCGCTGCGCACGCTGCCGGCGCGGCGCTTGCGCCGGGTGGACGCCTCTTCGCTCGCGCGCTCCGCGTCCTCCGCGGTGCCCACGGACACGGCTTCGGCGAGCACGGCCTCGGTGGCGACCACGGCGACGAAGCTTGCGGTGGCCGCGAGCGCATGTTCCAGCGACTCGGCCTTCGCCAGTTCGGCTTCGAACTGGCGGCTGCGGGCATCGATCCGCATGGAGAGGGCGTCGGCGTCGGCCGCATGCGCGGCAACCGGCAGGAGCGGTCCGCCCCGGGTCGGCGCAGGCGTCGCGGCCTGGACGATCGTGCCGACCGGTTCCGCGGCTTCCGGAAGGACCGGACGCGACGCCATCAGGCCGACGGCCAGCATCATGCCGGAGACGGAGAAAGCCAGTATCGTGTTGCGGAGCTTGCGGTTCATGATGAACGTCCTGCTCTGGTGGATAGGTGTTGTATTCAACTATAACACCAGAACAGACCGGGTCAAGCGCTTTGCGTGGAAATCCGACCCAACTGAAGTCATGGTGCCGCGCCCACCCCACGAAAGTTCACGGAAAATGCCATGAAATCAATCAGATATGCTGCTATTTCCCTGTTGCTGGTGGTGTCCGCGGGTGTCGTGGCGGCTTCGGGCCTGCTCGACCGCAGCTACCGGCCGCTCACCGGCAAGCAGCCGGTCGACCTCGCCGCGACCTATGGCGGCGACGTGCTGCTGATCGTCAACACCGCGAGCAAGTGCGGTTTCGCTCCGCAGTTCGAGGGGCTGGAGAAGCTGCATTCTCGCTACAAGGCGCAGGGCTTCGCGGTGCTGGGCTTCCCGTCCGCCGATTTCCGGGAGCAGGAATTCGAGGACGAGGCGAAGATCCAGGAGTTCTGCACGCTGACCTACGGCGTGAAGTTCCCGATGTTCGAGCGCGTGCACGTGATCGGCGACGAGGCCACGCCGCTGTACCTCGACCTGGCCAAGGCCACCGGCGAGGCGCCGGCGTGGAACTTCCACAAGTACCTGGTCGATCGCGACGGCAAGGTCATCGCTTCGTGGGGCAGCAAGACGGTCCCGGAGGATCCGGCCATCGTCGCCGCGATCGAACGGGCGCTGAAGACGCCGAAGCCGAACGCCCGCTGACGTGCTGAACGGGGGTCGGCCGTTCCGCGCGGTGCCGATTGCCGTGGCGGGCGCGGCTCGCGACAATAACGGCATTGCGCCGCGGTTGCCGGCGCCTGCCGGAGTTTCCCGTCCAATGAATCCTTTCGCGCGTGGCCTGGCCACGCTGGGCCTGTCTGCGCTGCTCGTTTCCGGGACGGCCCCGGCCATGCAGGCGCAAGACGCGGTCACGGCGCTGGCCGGCGAGCGCCAGCAGGTCAGCTACCTGATGGGCATGGATGCCGGCCGCTCGCTCGCGGCGGTCGGTCCCGACATCGATTTCGCCAGCTTCGAGCGCGCGATCGCGCAGGCGCTGGCCGGCGGCGAGCCGCTGATCGGCGACGCCGAGGTGGCGGCCCTGGGCCCGGTGCTGATGCAGCGCATCGCCGCGCGCAGCGGCAAGCAGGTGCCGGGACTGGCGCCGGGCGCGCAGCCGCCGGCGATCGACAAGGACAAGGTCGGGCTGATGCTGGGCCTCGATGTTGGCCGTTCGCTGGCGCCGCTGGCCGACACCATCGAGGTGCCGGTGTTGGTGCAGGCCGTGCGCACGACGATCGAGGGCGGCACGCCGCTGCTGTCCACCGAGCAGGCCTCGGTGGTGCGCGCGGCGCTGGAGCAGCGCGGGCGCCAGCAGGTTGCACGCCAGGCCGAGGCCAACCGCCAGGCGGGGGCCGACTTCCTGGCGAAGAACCGGATCGGCAAGGGCGTGTTCGCCACGGCGTCCGGCCTGCAGTACAGCGTGCTGCGGCAGGGATCGGGTCCGCGGCCCAAGCCCGGCGACACGGTCCGCGTGCACTACCGCGGGACGTTGCTCGACGGCACCGAGTTCGACAGTTCCTACGCCCGCGCCGAGCCCGCCGAGTTCGGCCTGAACCAGGTCATCGCCGGCTGGACCGAGGGCCTGACCCTGATGCCGGTCGGCGCCAGGTACCGCCTGTGGATTCCAGGCGAACTGGCCTATGGCCAGCGCGGCAGCCCGCCGAACATCGGTCCGAACGAGACCCTGGTGTTCGAGGTCGAACTGCTCGACATCCTCTGAATCCGTTCCCAGGTTTCATGCGGCGCCGGCCGCATATCCCCAAAGCCGTATTTTTGTCCAGGAGTCCCCCGATGAAAGTTTCGATGCGTTCCACCACCCTGGCCGTGCTCGGCGTTGCGCTCTCCTTCGCGCTGCTGGCCTGCAAGCCGCTGGACAAGGACACCGGCAAGCCGGTCGATGGCAGCGGCGACGACACGCCGGCGGTGGCGGCGAAGGCCGGGCTGAAGACCGAGAAGCAGCAGGTGAGCTACGTGATCGGCATGCAGATCGGCGACAGCCTCAAGGGCGCCAAGGACGAAGTCGACCTCGACACGCTCTTCAAGGCGGTCAAGAGCACGGTGGACGGCAAGGAGCCGCTGCTCACGCAGGAAGAGGCGATGCAGGTGATGCAGGCCTTCAGCATGCGCATGCAGGCCAGGCAGATGGCCGAGTTCGAGCAATCGAAGGAAAAGAACGCGGAGGAAGGCAAGCAGTTCCTCGCCGAGAACGGCAAGAAGCCCGAGGTGAAGACCACCGAGTCCGGCCTGCAGTACCAGGCGCTGACCGAGGGCCAGGGCGCCAAGCCGAAGGCCGGTGACACCGTGCGCGTGCACTACAAGGGCACGCTGCTCGACGGCGAGACCTTCGACGATTCCTACGCGCGCGGCGAGCCGGTCGAGTTCGCGCTGGCGCAGGTCGTGCCGGGCTGGCAGGAAGGCCTGCAGCTGATGCCGGTGGGCAGCAAGTACAAGCTGTGGATCCCGGGCGAGCTGGGTTACGGCGAGCAGGGCACCCCGGGCGGCCCGATCGGACCGAACGCGACGCTGGTGTTCGAGGTGGAACTGCTCGACATCGTCAACGGCGAGAAATAAACCGGCGCCAGAATCCACGCATGCACGTCACGATCTTCGGAACCGGATACGTCGGCCTCGTCAGCGGCACCTGCCTGGCGGAAGTCGGGCACGACGTCGTCTGCGTCGACATCGACCAGCGCAAGATCGACGGCCTCGAGGCGGGCGTCGTCCCGATCTACGAGCCGGGCCTGGAGCCGATGGTCAGGGCCAACCACGCGGCTGGGCGCCTGAAGTTCACGACCGACGCGGCTGCGGCGATCGCGGGGTCGGAGGTCGTCTTCATCGCCGTCGGCACGCCGCCGGACGAGGACGGCAGCGCCGACCTGCAGTACGTGCTGGCGGTTGCACGCACGGTCGGCCGGCACCTGCAGGCGCCGGCGATCGTCGTCGGCAAGTCCACCGTGCCGGTCGGTACCGCGGACAAGGTGCGCGAAGCCATCGCCGCCGAACTGGCGGCGCGTGGCGCCGACATCGCCTTCGACGTGGTCTCCAACCCCGAGTTCCTGAAGGAAGGCGCCGCGGTCGAGGACTGCATGCGGCCCGACCGCATCATCCTCGGCACTTCGAACCCGGCGTCGATCGAAAGGCTGCGCAGGCTGTACGCCCCGTTCAACCGCAACCACGACCGCATCGTCGCCATGGACGTGCGCTCGGCCGAGCTGACCAAGTACGCCGCCAACGCGATGTTGGCGACCAAGATCAGCTTCATGAACGAGATCGCCGGCATCGCCGAGAAGGTCGGCGCCGACGTCGAGCAGGTGCGCAAGGGCATCGGCTCGGACCCGCGCATCGGCTGGCACTTCATCTATCCCGGCGCGGGCTACGGCGGCTCGTGCTTCCCCAAGGACGTGCAGGCGCTGGCGCGCACCGCCGTGCAGCACGGCCACGAGCCGGCCCTGCTCAACGCCGTCGAATCGGTCAACGACCGGCAGAAGGGACACCTGTTCGAACTCGCCGTGCGCCACTACGGCGGCGCGCAGGCCCTGCGCGGCAAGACCGTCGCGCTGTGGGGCCTGGCGTTCAAGCCGAACACCGACGACATGCGCGAGGCCTCGAGCCGCAGGCTCGTGCAGCAGCTTTGGGACGCCGGCGCGCGCGTGCGCGCCTACGACCCGGAAGCGCGCGCGGAAGCGCAGCGCGTCTTCGGCGACCGCGAGGACTTCGTGCTGTGCGACAGCGCCGGCGACGCGCTGCAGGGCGCCGATGCGCTGGCGGTCGTCACCGAGTGGAAGCAGTTCCGCAGCCCGGATTTCGCGCAGATCAGGTCGAGGCTTGGCGACGCCGTGATCTTCGACGGCCGCAACCTGTACGAGCCGGCCGAGGTGGAAGCGGCAGGAATCGCCTACTGGGGCATCGGCCGCGGCCGCTCCATCCGGCCGGCGTGACGGCGATGGCAGACGCGCTCGAACAGCGTGTGGTCGAACTGGAGACCCGCCTGGCGTTCCAGGAACAGCTGCTGTCCGAACTCAACGACGCCCTCACAGCGATGCGCCTGGAGGCGGCTGCCAACGCGGAACTGTTGAAGCGGGCGCTCGAAGACCTGAAACTGACCCGCGGAGACGCTCCGGGCGATCCCGCGCTCGAGCCTCCGCCCCCGCATTACTGATCGACCGCATTGCCATGAGCGATTCGCTGCGCGACCAACTGCTGGGCCTGGGCTTCAAGCCCGCGCCGAAGCTGCCGCGCGGGCAGAAGCCCGCGCAAGGGCGCATCGCCGCGCCGCCGAAATCCGGCGACAGGCCGTCGAACGCCAAGAAGCCGCAGTCCGGCGGCAACCGCAAGGGAAGCAAGCCCGCGAGCCGCCGCGAGGAGATGGACCTGGCCAAGGCCTACGCCATCCGCGCGCAGAAGGAAAAGGACGAGCGCATCGAGGCCGAGCGCCTCAGGCAGGAGGAGGCGCGCCAGCGCCGCGAGGCGCGCGCGAAACTCGAGGCCTTCCTCAAGGACAAGGCGCTCAACGACGCCGAAGCCGACATCGCCCGGCATTTCCCCTACGGCGGCAAGATCAAGCGCATCTACGTCAACGCCGCACAGCTCAGGGCGCTCAACGCCGGCGAACTCGGCGTGGTGCAGCTCAACGGCCGCTACCTGCTGGTCACCGCCGCGGACCTCGCGCAGGCCGAGGCCATCTTCGCGCCGGCGGCCGCGCTCAAGGTGGATCCCGAGGCGCCGGCGGAAGACGATCCCTACGCGGACCCGAAGTACCAGGTGCCCGACGACCTGGTCTGGTAGTCGTAGCCGCGCGCTGCACGGGTCGCGCATCGAATGGGAATGGCGCAACGCCTGCCGGTGTCATTTCGACCGGAGGGAGAAATCCGCTCGCTTCACGGAATTGCGCCGATCCGCATCCTGCAGGAGCGCCTTCAGGCGCGATCCGCCATGCGATGCGCATCCCCGGGTCGCGGCTGAAGCCGCTCCCACGGCTCGAACGCGAATCGGCGTTGCGGAATGCGCCGGTTATTCCGGATCGTAGTCCAGGTTGGAGGCGAGCCACCGCTCCGCCTGCGCCAGTTCCACGCCCTTGCGCCTGGCGTAGTCGAGCACCTGCTCCCTGGAAACGCGGCCGACGACGAAGTACTGGCTGTCGGGATGGCTGAAGTAGTAGCCAGAGACCGCCGCGGTCGGCAGCATCGCGAAGCTCTCGGTCAGCGTCATGCCGGCGTTGTGGCCGGCGTCGAGCAAGCGGAACAGCGTCGCCTTCTCGCTGTGTTCCGGACACGCGGGATAGCCCGGGGCAGGGCGGATGCCCCGGTACTTCTCCCCGATCAGGGCCTCGTTGTCGAGCGTCTCGTCCGCGGCGTAGCCCCAGAACTCCTTGCGCACGCGCTGGTGCAGGCGTTCGGCCAGCGCTTCGGCGAGGCGGTCGGCGAGCGCCTTGAGCAGGATCGCGTTGTAGTCGTCGTGGTCGGCATGGAAGCGCGCCAGATGCGGCTCGATGCCGATGCCGGCGGTGACGGCGAACATGCCGATCCAGTCCCGCTTCCCGGAATCCTTCGGGGCGATGAAGTCGGCGAGGCAGAAGTCGGGGCGCTCGACGGGTTTGTCGACCTGCTGGCGGAGGAAGTGGAGCAGGGCGCTCCCTCCCCCGCCTGCGGGGGAGGGTTGGGGTGGGGGTGAGTCCGCCGCCTTGCCCCCATCCGCCCCACGGGCACCTTCCCCCGCAGGCGGGGGAAGGGAAACTTCCACGTCGTCCCCGACGCTGTTCGCCGGCCACAGCCCGAACACCGCCTTCGCCGTCAGCCACTTCTCGCCGACGATCCTGTCGAGCATCGCCCGCGCATCGCGGAACAGCTCGCTGGCCTGCTTGCCGACGACCTCGTCGGTGAGGATCGCCGGATACTTCCCGGCCAGCTCCCAGGCCTGGAAGAACGGCGTCCAGTCCAGGCACTCGACCAGTTCGGCGAGCGGGTAGTCGTCGAACACGTGCAGGCCGGGCTGGCGCGGGGCGGGCGGCTCGTAGTCGACCCACTTGCCGTCGAACCGCTGTCCGCGCGCCTTCTCCAGCGACACCAGCCGCTTGGCGTCGCCGCGGTTGCGGTGGCGCTCGCGGATCTCGGCGTAGTCGGATTCGTTGGCGGCGACGAACCTCTCGCGCAGGTCCACGCTGATCAACGACTGCGCCACGCCGACCGCGCGCGAGGCGTCCTTCACCCAGACCGTCGGCGCCTTGTAGTGCGGGTCGATCTTCAGCGCGGTGTGCGCACGCGAGGTGGTGGCGCCGCCGATCATCAGCGGCATGGTGAAGCCCTGCCGCTGCATTTCGCGCGCGACGTGGCTCATTTCCTCCAGCGACGGCGTGATCAGCCCGGACAGGCCGATGATGTCGGCCTGCACCTCGCGCGCCCTGTCGAGGATGGTCTGCGCCGGCACCATCACGCCCAGGTCGACGACTTCGAAATTGTTGCAGGCCAATACCACGCCGACGATGTTCTTGCCGATGTCGTGCACGTCGCCCTTGACCGTCGCCATGACGATCTTTCCGTTGTTCTTGCCGGCGTCGCCGGTCCGGAGCTTCTCCGCTTCGATGAAGGGCAGCAGGTAGGCCACGGCCTTCTTCATCACCCGCGCCGACTTCACCACCTGCGGCAGGAACATCTTGCCGGCGCCGAACAGGTCGCCGACGATGTTCATGCCGTCCATCAGCGGGCCTTCGATCACGTCCAGCGGGCGCGTGGACTGCTGGCGGGCTTCCTCGGTGTCCTGCTCGGCCCATGCATCGATGCCGTGCACCAGCGCGTGAGCCAGCCTTTCGCGCACCGGCTTCTCGCGCCACGACAGGTCCTCTTCCCGAGTTTCTCCCTTCTTTCCCTTGTACGGCTCGGCGATCTCCAGCAGCCGCTCGGTGCCGTCCTTGCGCCGGTTGAGGATCACGTCCTCGACGCGCTCGCGCAGTTCGGGATCGAGGTCGTCGTAGATCGGCATCGCGCCGGCGTTGACGATGCCCATGTCCATGCCGGCCTGGATGGCGTGGTACAGGAACACCGAGTGGATCGCCTGGCGCACCGGTTCGTTGCCGCGGAACGAGAATGACACGTTCGATACGCCGCCGGACACGTGGCAGTGCGGCAGGGTCCGCTTGATGATCCGCGTCGCCTCGATGAAGTCGACCGCGTAGTTGTCGTGCTCCTCGATGCCGGTGGCGACGGCGAAGATGTTCGGGTCGAAGATGATGTCCTCGGGCGGAAAACCGACGTCTTCGGTCAGGATCCGGTACGCGCGCGTGCAGATCTCGACCTTGCGTGCGCAGGTGTCGGCCTGGCCATCCTCGTCGAAGGCCATCACCACCGCGGCCGCGCCGTAGCGCAGTACCTTGCGCGCCTGCTCGACGAACGCCTCTTCGCCTTCCTTGAGCGAGATCGAGTTGACCACGCTCTTGCCCTGCAGGCACTTGAGCCCGGCCTCGATCACGCTCCACTTCGAGGAATCGACCATCACCGGGATGCGGGCGATGTCGGGCTCGGACATGATCAGGTTGAGGAAGCGCGCCATCGCCTTCTCGGAGTCGATCAGGCCCTCGTCCATGTTGACGTCGAGGATCTGCGCGCCGTTGGCGACCTGCTGGCGCGCGACTTCCACCGCTTCCTCGTAGCGCTCTTCCTTGACCAGCTTGCGGAACTGCGCGCTGCCGGTGACGTTGGTGCGCTCGCCGACGTTGACGAACAGCAGGTCCGGGGTGATGACCAGCGGTTCGAGGCCGGAGAGGCGGGTGTGGCGGGCGAGGGAGGGCATGGGCTCAGGCGGCGGCAATCGAATGGAGGCGGCGGGACGGTTCGGTCGTCATCCCCGCGAAGGCGGGGATCCAGCGCCTTGAAGGAAACTGCGGGCAAGGACAAAAGACACTGGGTCCCCGCCTTCGCGGGGATCACGGGGGAGAGTGCTCATGCCGCCATTTCCAGCGCGTGTGGAAGTGCCCGCGGCGGCAGGCCCGCCACCGCCTCCGCGATCGCGCGGATATGCTCGGGCGTGGTGCCGCAGCAGCCGCCGACGAGGTTCAGCAGGCCGGCTTCGGCGAACTCCCTCAGCACCACGGCCATCTCCTCCGGCGTCTCGTCGTAGCCGCCGAACGCGTTCGGCAGGCCGGCATTGGGATGCGCGCTGACGTAGCCGTCGGCGACCAGCGCCAGCGTCTCCACGTGCGGCCGCAGGTCCTTCGCGCCGAGCGCGCAGTTCAGGCCGACCGACAGCGGCCGGCCGTGCGCGACCGAGGCGTAGAAGGCTTCGGCGGTCTGCCCGGAGAGGGTGCGGCCGGAGGCGTCGGTGATCGTGCCGGAAATCATCACCGGCAGGCGCCCGCCGCGGTCGTCGAACGCCTCCTCGATCGCGTAGAGCGCGGCCTTGGCGTTGAGGGTGTCGAAGATGGTCTCGACCATCAGCGTGTCCGCGCCGCCGTCGATCAGGCCATCGATCGCCTCGCGGTACGTCGTGCGCAGTTCGTCGAAGCTGGTGTTGCGGAAACCGGGGTCGTTGACGTCGGGGCTGATCGAAGCGGTGCGGCTGGTCGGGCCGAGCACGCCGATGACGAAGCGCGGCTTGCCGGGCGTCGTGGCTTCGATCGCGTCGCAGCATTCGCGCGCGACCCTTGCTCCGGCCCTGTTGAGTTCGTAGACCAGGTGCTCGAGGTGGTAGTCGGCCTGGCTGACCGAGGTGGCGTTGAAGGTGTTGGTCTCGACCAGGTCGGCGCCGGCCTCGAGGTAGGCGGTGTGGATGCCGGCGATGATGTCGGGCCTGGTCAGCAGCAGCAGGTCGTTGTTGCCCTTGAGGTCGTGGCCGCAGTGGGGGCCGTGGCCGTCGTGCGCCGGATGGCGGGCGTGGTCGTAGCCATCGGCGAAGCGTTCGCCGCGGTAGTCGGCTTCCTGCAGTTCGTGGCGCTGGATCATCGTGCCCATGGCGCCGTCGATGACCAGGATGCGCTCGCGCAGCGCGGCTTCGAGCAGCGCGACGCGGTCGGGATGGAGCCAGGGTAGTGTCTTCATGGTGTCTCGTGTGGCGGGTTTCGGCCAGCGTTTGGTTCTTGCGGAGGTGCCGGCGGCGGGGCGAGCCCCGCCCTATGGTTTCCTTGCGATCATCGAGATCACTTCGAAATGCGGCGGGCGCTTCTCGCGGGTGACGGTTTCGGCGTTCACCAGCTCCAGTCCGGCGCGGGAGACGAAACGGCGCAGGTCCTTGTCGGCGAAGCCGAGGTTGGCGTGGCCGTAGGCCTGCACCACGTTCTGGTGTTCGTGTCTGGCCAGGCTCGACAGCAGCAGGCGCCCGCCGGGGCGCAGCACGCGTGCGGCCTCGGCCACGGCCTGCGCGGGTTTGTCGGCGTATGTCAGTGCGTGCATCAGCACCACCAGGTCGAACTCGCCCTGGGCGAAGGGCAGCGCATGCATGTCGCCCTCGCGCACCTCGACGTTGCGGAACTTGCGCAGGCGTTCGGCGGCCGCGGCCACCACCCGCTTGCTGCTGTCGACGCAGACGTAGCGGTGCGCGTGCGGCGCCAGCAGTTCGGCCAGCACGCCGTCGCCCGAGGCGATGTCGAGCACGTCGCCGGTCTCCAGCAGCGGCAGCGCGCTGCGCGCCAGCGCTTCCCAGGTGCGGCCGGGGGAGTAGTGGCGCTCCATGTCGCCGGCCACGCTGTCGGCCCAGTTCTGGTCGGCCGCGCGCATCGCCAGCACGCCGGCCACGCGCTCGGCGTCCTGGCGTAGCAGCGGGTCGTCGCTGCCGGTCGACAGCGCCTGCCACAGGGCGCGCTGCGCCGGGTCCAGCGATTCGTCGTCGAAGCGGTAGTAGGCCGACACGCCGGCGCGGCGGTCGCGCACCAGGCCCGCTTCCTTGAGCTTGGCCAGGTGGGTGGACACGCGCGGCTGGGCGAGGCGTGTGATCGCGGAGAGTTCGGCCACGGTCAGTTCCTCGCCCTCGAGCAGCGCCAGCAGGCGCACGCGCGTCGGATCGGCGAGCACCTTGAGCCGGGTGGACCAGGCTTCGAGGTCCATAAATATCTCCATATCGCGATATAGAGATATTCTGGCGCCGTACCCGATCCGGGTCAAGTCGCGACCCGTTCGCGACGGTCCGCGGGGTGGGGTTCGTCATCTGACCCGGCTACAATTCCGTTTCTCCGGTAACGATGAGGGCGGTCGTGGATTTCGGGTTCAGCGAAGAGCAGTTGATGATCCAGGACGTCGCGCGCCGGATCGCGCAGGAAGAGATCGCGCCCAGCGCCGAGCACCACGACCGCACCGGCGAATTCCCGCTCGAGAACATCCGCCTGCTCGGCGAGAACGGACTCATGGGCATCGAAGTGCCGGCCGAGTACGGCGGCGCGGGCATGGACCCGGTGGCCTACGTGCTGGCGATGGTCGAGATCGCCGCCGGCGATGCCGCGCACTCGACCATCATGTCGGTCAACAACTCGCTGTTCTGCAACGGCATCCTCACCCACGGCAGCGAGGAACAGAAGCAGAAGTACGTGCGCGCGATCGCCGAGGGCGCGGAAATCGGCGCCTTCGCCCTGACCGAGCCGCAGTCCGGCTCCGACGCCACCGCGATGCGCTGCCGCGCGGCGAAGCAGGACGACGGCAGTTACCGGGTCACCGGCAAGAAGAGCTGGATCACCTCCGGCCCGGTCGCGAAGTACATCGTGCTGTTCGCGATGACCGAGCCGGACAAGGGCGCGCGCGGGATCACCGCGTTCCTGGTCGATACCGCCCGCGACGGCTTCCACCGCGGCAAGACCGAGCCCAAGCTCGGCATCCGCGCCTCGGCGACCTGCGAGATCGAGTTCAGCGATTACGTCGTCCAGCCCGACGAGGTGCTGGGCAAGGAAGGCGAGGGCTTCAAGATCGCGATGGGCGTGCTCGACGCCGGCCGCATCGGCATCGCCTCGCAGGCGGTGGGCATCGCCCGCGCCGCGTACGAGGCGACGCTGGAGTACGTGCGCGAGCGAAAGGCCTTCGGCCAGCCGATCGGCGCGTTCCAGATGACCCAGGCCAAGATCGCCGACATGAAGTGCAAGCTCGATGCGGCGCTGCTGCTGACGCTGCGCGCGGCGTGGCTGAAGGGGCAGGGGAAGAAGTTCTCGTCCGAGGCCGCGATCGCCAAGCTCACCGCGTCGGAAGCGGCGATGTGGATCGCGCACCAGGCGCTGCAGATCCACGGCGGCATGGGCTATTCGAAGGAAATGCCGATCGAGCGCTATTTCCGCGACGCCAAGATCACCGAGATCTACGAGGGCACCAGCGAGATCCAGCGGCTGGTGATCGCGCGCGGCGAGACCGGCCTGCGCTGAAGCAGCGTCATGAGCCTCCGCCAGTCCACCAGGTTCGCCACCGCGCCCGACACCGGGGGCGTGCGCGTGCCCGTTCATCCGACATCCGGCGTGCCGAGCCAGGGCCGCGCCACCCATCGTGGCCCGCGTGAGAACGCGGGCCTTGTTCAATCCGGAGCCCGTCCGTCATGACACCCGCCAGGCCGAAGAAGAAAGCGGCGAACACCACAATGAAGAAAAAGACCGCGGGGAAACCCGCCGCGAAGAAGGCGGCGAAGACGCCTGCGCCGCGCCGGGCGGGCGATGCGCGGGTCCAGCCGAGGGCGCCCGGCACCGGCGTGCTGGAGCCGATCTTCGCCGCCATCCGCAAGCTCGCCGGCAAGGCCGGACAGGACGACGCCAGCGCGTTCGCCAGCGCGTTCTACCGCCGCCTGACCGAGGACGAACTGCCGCTGCACAGCGCCGAAGGCTGGGCGGCGCTGGCCAACGACCTGCTCGAGTTCTCGCGCAGGCGCAAGCCGGGCACGGCGCTGGTGCGCCTGTTCAACCCGAACCTCGAGGCGCACGGCTGGGAGTCGCAGCACACCGTGCTGCAGGTCATCAACGACGACATGCCGTTCCTGGTCGATTCGGTGACGATGGCGCTGGCCGACCAGGGCGTGGGCGTGCACGTGCTCGGCCATCCGGTCGTCCAGGTCTCGCGCGACCGGGCCGGCAGGCTGATCGGGGTGGGCGAGGGCGACACCGAATCGGTCATGCACCTCGAGGTCGACCGCCAGACCGCGGAGGGCATGGCGCGGATCGAGGCGACCGTGCGCCAGGTGCTGGCCGACGTGCGCGCGATCGTCAACGACTGGATGGCGATGCGCGAGAAGATGCAGCAGGTCGCCGCCGACCTCGCCAGCCGGCGCCTGCCGGTGACCGACGCCGAGCGCCGCGAGGCGCAGGAATTCCTGCGCTGGGCCGCGAACGACCACTTCACCTTCTTCGGCTACCGCGAGTATCAATTGCGCCGCAAGGGCGGCGAGGAACTGCTGGTGCCGGTCGAGGGCAGCGGCCTGGGGCTGCTGCGCGGCGCCGGCGAGGGCAAGGCGCGCCCGCTGAAGTCGCTGGCCGCGCACAACATGAGCAACCTCGGCCTCGCCGAGTCGCTGGTGCTGACCAAGACCAACGCGCGCTCCACGGTGCACCGTCCCGGCTACATGGACTACATCGGCGTGCTCGGCTTTGACGAGAAGGGGCGCGCGGTGTCCGAGCAGCGCTTCCTCGGCCTGTACACCTCCGGCGCCTACAACCGCCGGCCGTGGGACATCCCGCTGGTGCGCGAGCGCTACGAGCACGTGATGAGCGAATCGGGTCTCAAGCCCACCGGCCACAGCGGCAAGGCGCTCAAGCACATCCTCGAGACGCTGCCGCGCGACGAGTTGTTCCAGTCCAGTGCCGAGGAGCTGTACCGCCTCGGCACCGGCGTGCTCGGCCTGCAGGAGCGCGTGCGCAGCAAGCTGTTCCTGCGCCGCGACCGCTACGGCCGCTTCTACTCGGTGCTGGTCTACATCCCGCGCGACCGCTTCAACACCGAGGTGCGGCGGCGCGTCGAGGCGATGCTGCGGCGCGTGCTGCACGCCGACCACGTCGACGCCAGCGTGCTGATCGGCGAGTCGCCGCTGGCGCAGGTGCACCTGATCGTGCGTCCGCGCAGCGGCGAGACGTTCGAGGTCGACCATGGCGAACTCGAGCGCGAACTGGCGGTCATCGTCCGCAACTGGCAGGACGACCTGCGCGACGAACTGGTCGCGCGCCACGGAGAGGAGCAGGGCCTGGCGCTGGCGGACCGCTACGGCCGCGCGCTGCCGGCGGGCTACATCGAGAACGCGACGCCGGCGATCGCGGCGACCGACGTCGACCGGCTCGCGGCCCTGCGCGACGCCGACGACCTGCAGCTGAGCCTGCAGCAGTCGCCGCATGCGCTGCCCGGCGAAGGCGCGCTGCGCTTCAAGCTCTACCGCCAGGGCGGCGACATCCCGCTGTCGGACGCGCTGCCGATGATGGAGAACCTCGGCCTGCGGGTGATCACCGAGCATCCCTACCGGATCGAGGTGGACGGCGCGCCGGTCTACATCCAGGACTTCGAGGTTGAATCGGGCATCGCCGGGCTCGACGTGGATCGCGCCGGCGAGGATTTCGCCGAGGCCTTCGCGCGGCTGTGGCGCGGCGATGCGGAGAACGACGGCCTCAACCGCATGATCCTGGCCGCGTCGCTGACCTGGCGCCAGGTCGCGCTGCTGCGCGGCTACGGCAAGTACCTGCTGCAGGTCGGGGTGCCGTTCTCGCAGAGCTACGTCGAGGAAACCTTCGCCCGCAATCCGCTGATCGCGCGCCTGCTGGTCGAGGTGTTCGAGGCGCGCTTCGATCCGCGCACCGGGCACGAAAGCAAGGCCCAGGTCGAGCAGGGCGCGGAGTCGCTCGCCGCGCAGCTGAGGGCGCTGGCGGGCGGCGACAAGGCGACGATGGCGGTGCTGCAGCCGGTCATCGACGCGCGCCGGCAGGGCCGCAACGCGCAGTACGACAGCACGCGCAAGGCGCTCAAGGCGCTGCTGGACAACGTGTCGAGCCTCGACGAGGACCGCATCCTGCGCAGCTTCATGGGCGTGGTCGACGCCACCCTGCGCACCAGCTACTACCAGCGCGCCGCCGACGGCGGCTTCCGGGAGACCATCGCCTTCAAGTTCGACTCGTCGAAGGTGCCCGAGCTGCCCAAGCCGCGCCCGTACCGCGAGATCTTCGTCTACGGCCCGCGGGTGGAGGGCATCCACCTGCGCTTCGGCCCGGTCGCGCGCGGCGGCCTGCGCTGGTCCGATCGCCGCGAGGACTTCCGCACCGAGGTGCTGGGCCTGGTCAAGGCGCAGATGGTCAAGAACACGGTGATCGTGCCGGTCGGCTCGAAGGGCGGCTTCATCGTCAAGCGCCCGCCCGCGGTCGGCGACCGCGACGCGCTGTTCGCCGAGGGCGTGGCCTGCTACCGGCTGTTCATCAACGGACTGCTCGACGTCACCGACAACATCGTCGACGGCGCGATCGTGCCGCCGAAGGACGTGGTCCGCCACGACCAGGACGATCCCTACCTGGTCGTCGCCGCCGACAAGGGCACCGCGACCTTCTCCGACATCGCCAACGGCATCGCCCGCGAGCACGGCTTCTGGCTCGACGACGCCTTCGCCTCCGGCGGCTCGGTCGGCTACGACCACAAGGGCATGGGCATCACCGCGCGCGGCGCCTGGGAGTCGGTCAAGCGCCACTTCCGCGCGCTGGGCCGCGATTCGCAGGCGCAGGACTTCACCTGCGTCGGCATCGGCGACATGTCCGGCGACGTGTTCGGCAACGGCATGCTGCTGTCGAAGCACATCCGGCTGGTCGCCGCTTTCGACCATCGCCACATCTTCATCGATCCGAACCCGGACGCGGCACGCTCGTACAGGGAACGTGAGCGCATGTTCAAGGTGCCGCGTTCGAGCTGGGCCGATTACGACGCCAACCTGATCTCCAAGGGCGGCGGCGTGTACCCGCGTTCGCTGAAGTCGATCGCGATCTCCGCCGAGTCCTGCGCGGCGCTCGGACTGCCCGAGGGCACGAAGTCGATGGCGCCCAACGAACTGCTGTCGGCGATCCTCAGGGCGCCGGTCGACCTGCTGTGGAACGGCGGCATCGGCACCTACGTCAAGGCCAGCAGCGAACAGCACGCCGACGTCGGCGACCGCGCCAACAACGCGATCCGCGTCGACGGCCGCGACCTGCGCTGCCGGGTGGTGGGCGAGGGCGGCAACCTCGGCCTGACCCAGCTCGGACGCATCGAGGCCGCGCTGGGCGGCGTACTGCTCAACACCGACTTCATCGACAACTCGGCCGGCGTCGACACCTCCGACCACGAGGTCAACATCAAGATCCTGCTCAACGCCCAGGTGCAGGACGGCAAGCTGAAGATGGACGCACGCAACAAGCTGCTGGCGTCGATGACCGACGAGGTCGCCGGGCTGGTGCTGTGGGACAACTACCGCCAGAACCAGGCGATCAGCCTGATGGAGCGGATGAGCGTGTCGCGGCTGGGCTCCAAGCAGCACTTCATCCGCACGCTGGAGCAGCAGGGGCTGCTCGACCGCCAGATCGAGTACCTGCCGTCGGACGCCGAGATCGCCGAGCGCAAGTCGCGCGGGCAGGGCCTGACGCGGCCGGAGCTGTCGGTGCTGCTGTCGTACTCGAAGCTGGTCGCGTTCGACCAGCTGCTGCTGTCGGACGTGCCGGAGGATCCGTACCTGTCGAAGGAACTGCAGCGCTACTTCCCGCAGCCGCTGCAGAAGAAGTACGCGCAGGCGATGGAACGGCACCGCCTCAAGCGCGAGATCATCGCCACCGCGGTCACCAACACGATGATCAATCGCATGGGCGCCACCTTCCTGCTGCGCATGCAGGAGGACAGCGGCCGCAGCATCGGCGACGTCGCCAAGGCGTTCACCATCACCCGCGAGACGCTGGAAGCGCGCGCGCTGTGGGTGGAGATCGACGCGCTCGACGGCAAGGTCGCCGAATCGGTGCAGATCGACGCCCTGCAGGTGATCTGGAACCTGCAGCGCTCGTTCACCCGCTGGCTGCTGTCGCGCCCCGGCGCGATCCCGGACATCACCACCGCGGTCGGCCGCTACCACGACGGCTTCCGCGATGTCCGCGCCGGCGAGAACATCCTGCCCGACTCGCAGCGGCCCGAATACGAGGCCAGCCTGGCCGACTGGCTCGGCAAGGGCATGCCGGCGGACCTCGCCGGGCAGCTTGCCGCGCTGCCGTACCTGGAGCCGTGCTGCGACATCATCGAACTGGCGACCGAGCGCCGGCAGCGTCCGGTCGAAGTGGCGAAGCTGCACTTCCGCGTCGGCGAGGCGCTGCGCGTGCCGTGGCTCGCCGAGCAGATCGACGCGCTGGAAGTGGACGGCCGCTGGCACGCGGTCGCCCGCGGCGTGCTGCGCGAGGAGCTCGCCACGCAGCAGCGCAGCATCGTCGGCCAGGTGCTGGCGATGCCGGGCGGGACGCCTGCGGAGAAGGTGGAACACTGGCTGCAGCGCGACGATCCGACGCTGCGCTTCACCCTGTCGATGCTGGCCGAACTCGCGGCGCAGAAGACGCTGGACTACCCGACCGCGTCGGTCGCGGTCCAGCGCCTGTCGCAGCTCGCGCAGCGCAGCTGACCCCGCAGCGCCCGTAGGAGCGGCTTCAGCCGCGAGCTCTTCCGTCCGCTGCGGGAAAGCATCGCGGCTGAAGGCGCTCCTACGGGACCCGGTGTAGGCATCCCACGGCGGCGGGTTATGCTCCACGCATGAGCAGGAGCCATCGATGAGCACGACGCCACGCATCGCCTTCCTCGCCAGCCAGACCGAGGACGCGCAGGAAGCGCTTGCCGCGCTGTCCGCGCGCCACGGGCAGTGCGAGCCGGGGGAGGCCGACGTCCTGTGCGCACTCGGCGGCGACGGCTTCATGCTGCAGACCCTGCATCGCCACGGCAGCCTAGGCAGGCCGGTGTTCGGCATGAAGCTGGGCACGGTCGGCTTCCTGATGAACCAGCACCGCGAGGACGACCTTCTCGAACGCATCCGCGCCGCCGAGCCGGCGGTGCTGCGGCCGCTGGAGATGGTGGCGCAGACCGAATCCGGCGCGACGGTGGGATCGCTGGCCTATAACGAGGTCTCGCTGCTGCGGCAGACGCGGCAGGCCGCGCACCTGTCGATCGAGCTCAACGGCAAGCCGCGGCTCGACGAACTGATCGCCGACGGCGTGATGGTCGCCACCGCCGCCGGCAGCACCGCCTACAACTATTCCGCGCACGGCCCGATCCTGCCGCTCGGCGCCAGCGTGGTGGCGCTGACCCCGATCGCGGCGTTCCGGCCGCGGCGCTGGCGCGGGGCGCTGCTCAAGGCCGATACCGAGGTCCGCTTCCGCGTGCTCGACCCGTACAAGCGTCCGGTCAGCGCCACCGCCGATTCGCACGAGGTGCGCGACGTGGTCGAGGTGATGATCCGCGAGTCGCGCGAGCGCACGGTCACGATGCTGTTCGATCCCGAGCACAACCTCGAGGAGCGGATTCTCAGCGAGCAGTTCGAGGCATAGGGCGGGTCTTGACCCGCCTCGAGGGCTCGCAACCTGTCGCTTCTCGTGGGCTGGAATGGTGTGGCGGCGGGCCCAGGCCCGCCCTATGGGCTGCGACGTGCGGGCGGCTGGGGCAGATCCCTCGCGGAGCCTGCCCTGAGCGAAGTCGAAGGGCCAGGGATGACCGCTGAAAGTGGATCGCACGCCATATCACCCGTCGCAGACGGCGCGACCCGTCCGGGCGATAATCCCGGCATGTCCGGAAAAGAACCCGTTGCGGTCCTGACCATCGCGATCTCCTCGCGCGCGCTGTTCGACCTCGAGGACAGCCATTCGCTGTTCGAGCGCGAGGGCATCGAGCCCTACGCCGAGCACCAGCGCAGCCGCGAGGACGACGTGCTGGAGCCGGGCATCGCGTTCGGGCTGGTGCGCAAGCTGCTGGCGCTCAACGTCGACGCGCCGCCGGAATCGCCGCGGGTCGAGGTGATCCTGCTCTCGCGCAACTCCGCCGACACCGGCCTGCGCATCTTCAATTCGATCCAGCACCACCGGCTGGCGATCTCGCGCGCCACCTTCACCTCCGGCGAGCCGACCTGGCCCTACATCCGCCCGTTCGGCGCGCAGCTGTTCCTGTCGGCCAACCCCGAATCGGTGCGGCGGGCGCTGGAAAACGGCGTCGCCGCCGCGACCATCCTGCCCGACCGCGCCAAGCCCGGCACCATCGCCAGCGAACAGATCCGCATCGCCTTCGACGGCGACGCGGTGATCTTCGGCGACGAGGGCGAGCGCGTCTCGCGTGAGGGCGGCATCGAGGCCTTCCACCGCCACGAGATCGAGCGCGCGCGCGAGCCGCTGTCCGGCGGCCCGTTCCGCGCCTTCCTCTCGGCCCTGCACGACCTGCAGGCCGCCTATCCCGCGGGACAGGCCTCGCCGATCCGCACCGCACTGGTCACCGCGCGCTCGGCGCCCGCGCACGAGCGCGTGATCCGCACCCTGCGCGAGTGGGACGTGCGCCTGGACGAGGCCCTGTTCCTCGGCGGCCGTTCCAAGGGGCCGTTCCTCGAAGCCTTCGGCGCCGACATCTTCTTCGACGATTCCCTGCACAACATCGACAGCGCCCGCCAGCACGTCGTCGCCGGCCACGTGCCGCACGGCGTGTCGAACCCATAGGGCGGGCCTCGGCCCGCCATCGCGCCAACCCTGCGCCCGGGCAGCCCGGCGAAGCAACGCACCGCATTCCGATGTTGAAGTGGCGGGCCTGGGCCCGCCCTACTGATCTGGTCCCGCGTCTGTAGGAGCGGCTTCAGCCGCGACCGCTTTCCCGGAGCCTTCGAGTACACGGTCGCGGCTGAAGCCGCTCCTACAGACCAGGGGCGGAATCAATGCGGCAGGCGGATATCCGACAGCCGCCAGCGCAGCCCCTTGCGGGTCAGCACGAACACGATCGGCGCGCCGTCGTCGCCGTGCACCGTGGCGGTGAAGCGCGACGCCGATTCGTAGCGGCGTTCGGCATCGCGCAGCGGATCGGGCCGCGCGGAGGTGTCTTCGCCGGAGCCGGGCGGAGGCAGACCGCTGGCGCGGTTCCACACCTTGCGTCCTTCCATCAGCGCGCCCAGTCCCATCGGCGTCACCATCAGCTCGACGGCGCCGCCGATGACCCCGCCGGCGACGCTCATGCCCAGCGCGCCGAGCAACCCGGACTGCGCGTCGATGCCGGCGCTGCGAACGAGGCGGTCGCCCAGCTGCGCCTTGAGGCTGGTGCGCAGCGGCGGGAAATCGACGTGCTTCGCCAGCGCGGTTGCGTTCTCCTCGCGAACCGCCTTGCCGATCGCGTGGATCGTCAGGTACGGGCCCGCCACCGCGTAGGCCAGCAGCGCGGCGAGCACCAGGACGGCGAGGGCGATCCACTTGCGCATCAGAACTCCAGCTCGAGCGCGGCGCAGAGATAGTCCATGAACGGCGCCAGTGCCTGCAGGTCCTTGCCGAGCGTCGGCAGCAGGCGCGGGCCGAGCATCACGCCGTCGTCGATCGCGCGCCAGGCGACGAAGTTGCGGTGCTTGAGGTCCTCGATGAACTCGAAGTCCGGGGGGAAGCCGCGCGGCGCGCGCACCAGCATGTCTTCGTCGTCGAGATCGAAGCGGCGGCGGAACGCCGGTGCATGCGCCGCGCCCTTCCAGCCGCCAGGGTTGTCGAAGATGAACTGGCGGATCTGGCGCTGCACCGGTGGTTCGGGATGCCAGATGCCGCCGCCGAAGAAGCAGTTGCCGGGCTGCAGGTGCAGGTAGAACGAAGGCGCCGGCACCTGCCGGCTGCGCTCGTGGAACAGGCGCGCGCCCTGCCAGCTCTTGTACGGCGCCTTGTCCGAGGCGAAGCGCGTGTCGCGATGGATGCGGAACAGCGAGCCGCCGACGGTCCTGGGTTCGGAACGAAAATGCGGGCTGACCGTCGCCAGCGGCGCCTGCAGGTCGGCCAGCAGGCGCTGGAACGGCTCGCGCACGTGCGCTTCGTAGTCGGCCTTGTGAGCCTGGAACCAGGCACGCTCGTTGTGGCGGGCGAGGGCGCGGAGGAACTTCAGGCTCTTGTCGGTGAAATAGGTGTTCATGTCGATTCGGTTCGTCATCCCGGCGAAAGCCGGGATCCATTTTGATCTTCCGTCCGAGGGCAACGACACAATGGATCCCGGCTTTCGCCGGGATGACGGCAGCAAGGGGCGATCATGCAGGCGAAGGCATTTCCAGTTCACCGTGAAGGTTTCGACCCCAGTCGTCCAGTTGGTCGAGTAGGTGGAGTCTTGCGGAATCGTCGCCAGCGGTGCCGCGCAGTGTCGCGATCCGCTCGAAATACTGCGTGAAGCCGAGTTCGGACAGGCCGCTGCCGTCGCGGAGGCGTTCGCGCCGATACTCGTCCCAGCGCACCTGTTCCGTCGCGTCGAGCGTCTGCGGCCAGTTGCGCGCGCGATAGCGGAACAGCAGTTCCACCAGGCGCGGATCGCGGAAGCCGAAGCTGCGCGCGCCGAGCTGGGCCGGCGGCGTCGCGCGCACGTCGGCGAACAGGCGCTTGTCGCCGTCGGGAATGAAGCCGTCGTAGAGCGCGCCGTCGGCGTCGCCGGGAGGGAACTCGCGTTCGGCGGCGTAGACCTGCCGCAGCTTCTCCGCCAGCGCCGGCCCGGCCGCGCGCAGGCGCGAGGCGCGGTACTCGATGCGCGCGGGTTCGATCGACAGGCGCGCGAAATCCGCGTCGCGCAGGTGGTCCCAGCGCACCAGCGCCGGGCAGCGGTTGAGGTGGACTTCCTTGAGCGCGATCCGGGCCTCGCCTTCCGGCAGCTGGTCGGCGCGCACGTACAGGCGCGCGGCGACGGCCTCGGCATCGAGGTCGAGCAGGGCGTCGGGTTCGCTGTCGAGGTCGAACACGATCACGCGGCCGTCGTAGCGCGGGTGCCGCGCCAGCGGCAGCACCGGCGCCGCGCACAGGCGGCTGGCCGGGTAGCGCTGCGAGACGTGCAGCAGCGGCTTCATCGCCACGGTGTCCAGCAGGCCGGCGGCGAAGCGCTTGTCGCGCAGTTGGAGGGCATACTCCCACAGCCGCGGCTGCGCGTCGCGGAAGCGGCGGGCCAGGCCGATCAGCGCGCGCACGTCCGAGAGCGCCTCGTGCGCGTCGCCCTGGCGCACGCCGTTGGCGGCGGCGAGGTGTTCGAGCTTGAACGAAGTGCCCTTGCCGTCCTCGCGCTGCGGCCAGCTGATGCCGTTGGGGCGCAGCGCGTGCATCAGGCGCATCGCGTCGAGCAGGTCCCAGCGCGAGTTGCCGCCGCGCCACTCGCGCTCGTAGGCGTCGAAGAAGTTGCGGTACAGGCCGAAGCGCACGAACTCGTCGTCGAAGCGCAGCGAGTTGTAGCCGAGGGTGCAGGTCTGCGGCCGCGACATCTCGTCGAAGATGCGAGAAAAGGCCTCGGCCTCGGTCACGCCCTCAGCCAGGGCGCGCTGCGGGGGGAGGCCGGTGACCATGGTCGCGTCGGGCGAGGGCAACAGGTCATCGGCGGGCTTCACGAGGAAGTCGATCGGCTCCTCGACCTCGTTCAGCGCCTCGTCGGTGCGGATCGCGGCGAACTGCGCGATGCGCGACCGCCGCGGGTCGGCGCCGAAGGTCTCGAGATCGTAGAAGAGAAAGCTCGCAGGCATGGGGCACTGTGCGGTCGTCGGGTTATTTCGATCGGTCGTGGCGACGGCATTGTTCCATGCCCGCCGGACGGTTCGAGTGGGCACGGTCGTAGAAGAGGAAGCTTGCGCTCATCGGCCTATTGTAGGAGCAACTGTCTGCTCCTTCCCCCGCTTGCGGGGCATTGCGTCCTTTACGGGTGGAAGGCTGGGACGGGGGAGCGAGGCGCATAGCGCCGAGCTTCCACCGCGAAAAGCGCCCCCAACCCCAACCCTCCACCCGTAAAGGACGCAATGCCCCGCGAGCGGGGGAGTGAGTTCTCTCGTAGGAGCGCCTTCAGGCGCGATGCTTTTGATTCACGCCCCTGGAAGAAGCGCATCGCGGCTGAAGCCGCTCCTACAGGGAGGGGAGCGGCTCCAGGTGCGCCAGGACCTCCGAGTCGACGCTTGCCCAGTCCACTTCATCCAGCGAATCGATCCCGTCGGTCGCGCGGACCAGGATCCCGCGCTGCACTTCGCTGCGCGCCAGCGCCACGGCATAGGGGATGCGCATGAAGCTGACCATCGCGTAATGCGGCACGAAGCGGCCCGGGTGCCGTTCCTGCAGCAGCAGTTCGAGTGCGCGCTGCAGGCGATAGTCGCCGTCGTCGACGCGGTCGCGCATCTCGATGTAGTTCTCCAGCGCCATGTGCTGGATCGCAGCAGCGTTGGGCATGCGCTCGGCCGCGAACGCGGTGAACGCGGCCTCGATGCCGTCCTCGGCGTCGAGCCTCTCGGCCAGCGCCACGCAGTCCTCGAACGCGCAGTTCATGCCCTGTCCGTGGAACGGCACCATCGCGTGCGCGGCGTCGCCGAGCAGCACCGCGCGGTCGCCGAGGTGCCAGCGGTCGAGGTAGAGTGTGGCGAGCATGCCGACGGGGTTGCGCTCGTAGTCCTCCTCGAGCAGCGGGATCAGCGGCACGGCGTCGGCGAACTGGTCCCGGAACAGGGCCAGCGCAGCCTCGCCGTCGGGCACGGTCTCGAAGCTCGGGTGCGGCCCTTCGTGCGGCATGAACAGGGTGACGGTGAAGGTGCGCTCGTCGTTGGGCAGGGCGATGCACATGTAGTGGCCGCGGGGCCAGATGTGCAGGGCGTTGGGCTCGATGCGGAAGCTGCCGCCGGGGCCGGGTGGGATCTCCAGCTCCTTGTAGCCGTGGTCCAGCCATTCGGTGCGTTCGCCGAGGTCGAGCTTGCGCATCATCTGCGCGCGCAGGGTCGAACCTGCGCCGTCGGCGCCGACCAGCGTGTCGAAACGGCGGGTTTCCTCGTAGCCTTCGCCCTTGACCAGGAACGTGCCGGCATTGAAGTCGACGCCCTCCAGCCGGCGGTCGAAATGCAGGGTCGCGCCGGCGGCTTCCGCGGCCTCGATCAGCACGATGTTCAGCTCGCCGCGGTTGATCGACCAGATCACCTCGCTGTCGTCGCGCCCGTAGCGCTGCAGTTCCGGCTCGCCGTCCAGCGGATGCACCATGCGGCCGCGCATCATCACCGCCTGCCGCATCACGCCCAGGTCCGCGCCGGCCCGCCGCAGCGCATGCAGGCCGCGCTCGGCCAGCGCGAGGTTGATCGAGCGCCCACCGGCGTAGCCGAACACGCGTGGATCGCCGCGGCGCTCGAACACCTCGACCTTCCAGCCGCGCTGCGCCAGCAGGGTCGCAAGCAGCGTGCCGGCGAGGCCGGCGCCGATGATGGTGATGGATCGTGAATCCCGTGTGTGCAAGGTTTGTGTCCCGTCATCCCCGCGAAGGCGGGGACCCAGTGTCTTTGCCTTGGCCCGCAACATATGGCCAAAGATCATTCCAATAAGGGTTGGATTCCTCGATCAGACGAATCTTCCAGGCCCGGTTCCACTTCTTCAGCCGCTTCTCGCGAATGATGGCGGCCTCCATCGTGTCGTGCAGTTCGTGCCACACCAGGAGCGTCACGCCATACTGGTCCGTGAATCCCGGCGCAAGATGGTTGCGATGCTGCCAGACGCGGTTGATCAGGTCGCTGGTGACGCCGGCGTACAGGGTTCCGTTCCTGCGACTGGCCAGGATGTAGACGGCGGGTTGCTTGTCCAAGGTCATGCCCTCCGTGGCAAAGACGCTGGGTCCCCGCCTTCGCGGGGATGACGGTTTGGGACATCACGGTGCCTGCCAGTCCCCGACTGCCCGGGCGAAGCGCAGCACGTCTGCGTGGGTGTTGTAGAGCGGCGCGGGGGAAATCCGGATCACGTCCGGCTCGCGCCAGTCGCCGACGATGCCCTGCGTACCGAGGAATTCGAACAGGGCGCGTCCCCGCTCACGACCGCCGACGACGCGCAGCGAGAGCTGGCAGCCGCGGCGGACGGGATCGCGCGGAGTGACGATTTGCAGCACGTCGCGCAGTCGGGCGTCGATCATGGTTTCGAGATAGCCGGTCAACCGCTCCGACTTCGCGCGCAGCGCGGGCATCCCCGCACGCGCGAACAGCTCCAGCGATGCGCGCAGCGGCGCCAGCCCCAGGATCGGCGGGTTGCTGAGCTGCCAGCCGTCGGCGCCGGGCGTCGGCACGAACTCCGGTCCCATGCGGAAGCGCGTGTCCTGCTCGTGCCCCCACCAGCCGGCGAAGCGCGGGCGCTGCGTGCGCGCGTGGCGCTCGTGCACGAAGCAGCCGGCGACCGCGCCCGGGCCGGAATTCATGTATTTGTAGTGGCACCAGACGGCAAAGTCGGCGCCGCTGTCGTGCAGCCGCAATGGCAGGTTGCCGACGGCGTGGGCGAGGTCGAATCCGGCGATGGCGCCGACCTCGTGCGCGATGCGGGCGATCTCGGCGATGTCGAAGGCCTGCCCGGTGCGGTACTGCACGCCGGGCCACAGCACCAGCGCGAGCCGCTTGCCGTTCTCGCGGATCGCGCGCTCGATCGCCTCCATCGAGAAGGTGCCGTCGGCGTTGTCGGGTTCGAGCTCGATCAGCGTGTGCTCGGGCGGCAACCCGCGGTACTTCAGCTGCGACTCGACGGCGTAGCGGTCCGACGGGAAGGCGCCGGCCTCGACCAGGATCGCGGTGCGCTCGATCGTGGGCTGGTAGAAGCTGACCATCATCAGGTGCAGGTTCGCGGTCAGCGAATTCATCGCCACCACTTCCGACGGCAGCGCGCCGACGACTTCGGCCAGCGGATCGCGCACCAGCTCATGGTAGGGCATCCACTGCGCCTGCCCGGTGAAGTGGCCCTCGACCGCTTCGGTCGCCCACTTGTCCAGCACTTCCTCGACGTGCGCGCGCGCGCCCCTGGGCTGCAGGCCGAGCGAGTTGCCGCAGAAGTAGGCCTGCTCGCTTCCACCGTGGCGCGGGATCAGGAATTCGTCGCGGAATGCGCGCAGCGGATCGGTGGCATCCTGCGAGTGGGCGTATTCGTCGGAGAACAGGTCGGTCATGGCGTCATTGTAGGAGCGCCTTCAGGCGCGATTGGGGCGGATGGAGCGCTGGTCGCGCCTGAAGGCGCTCCTACGGCGGCGATACGGTGTTTTCAGCCGCGATCGGACCGGGCGACCCCGTGCATCGCGGCAGGTCGCGCCCGGAGGCGCACCTACGAAAAGCGGGAGGCGGGCAGGCCCAGCCATTCCAGCGCGGTGCCGTGGTAGAGGCGCGCCTTCGCGGCGGCATCGAGCGCGATCTCCTCGATGCCCGCGCCGGGCACCTGTTCGCCCAGCGGGAAGGGATAGTCGGTGCCGAGCATCACCCGGTCCGTGCCGCAGGTGTCGAGCAGGTACTGCAGCGCGCGCGGATCGGCGACCCAGGAATCGAAGTAGAGCCTGCGCAGGTAGTCGCGCGGGTTGTGCGGGTTGTCGGTGGCGACCAGGTCGGGCCGCATGTTGAAGCCGTGCTCGATGCGGCCGATGGTGTAGGGGAAGCTGCCGCCGCCGTGCGCCATGCACACGTTGAGCTTCGGCAGCCGCTCGAGCACGCCGCCGAACACCAGGCAGCAGGCCGCGCGCGACTGCTCCGCCGGCATGCCCACCAGCCACGGCAGCCAGTACTTGGGCATGGTGTCGGTGCCCATCATGTCCCATGGATGCACGAGCACCGCGGCGCCGAGGTCGGCGGCGGCCTCGAAGAACGGGAACAGCTCCGGCGCGTCGAGGTTCCAGTGCTGGCCGTCGGACAGCTGGATGTGCGAGCCGATCTGCACGCCCTGCAGGCCGAGCTGGTCCATGCAGCGCTCGAGTTCCTGCACCGCCAGCCGCGGCGACTGCAGCGGCACCGTGCCGATGCCGGCGTAGTGGCGCGGGAAGTCGCGGCAGGTCTGCGCCATGTGGTCGTTGAGCGCCTGGTGCAGCTCCAGCGCGTGCGCAGGCTTGGCCCAGTAGCTGAACATCACCGGCACCGTGCTGATCACCTGCACCTGCACGCCGAAGCGGGCGTAGTCGTCGATGCGCTCCTGCGGATCCCAGGTCTTCGACCAGATTTCGCGGAAGAACCTGCCGTCCTTGTAGATCCGGTGGCGGCCGTCCTCGGTGTGGTGGATCACCGGGAAGCGCGCCTCGCCGTACTTGCGCGCGAGGTCGGGCCAGTCGCGCGGCAGGGTGTGGGCGTGGATGTCGATCTTGAGCATGGGCGCGGCCGCGTCAGGTGATGTCGGCCTGCGAGTCGGCCTGCATCTCGTAGCGGGTCGGGCGGGGATTGAGGTGGCCGCAGGCCCTGCAGGTGCGCAGCTCGTCGCTGCGGTAGAAGTTCTCGAACACGCGGAAGAAATCCTGTTCGATGTCCTCGAGGTGGAAATATTCCTCGTAGACCTTCTCGTTGCAGTTCTCGCAGAACCACAGCAGGCCATCGTCCTCGTGCGGCAGGCGCCTGCGTTCGATCACAAGGCCGATGGAACCTTCGGCGCGCTGGGGCGAGTGCGGCACGCGCGGCGGCAGCAGGAAGGTCTCGCCCGCGCGGATCGGGATGTCGCGGACCTGGCCCCGCTCTCCATCAAACCCGTCCTGGATGCGCAGGGTCATCTCGCCCTCGAGCTGGTAGAACCACTCGGGGCCTTCCTCCCAGTGGTAGTCGGTGCGGGCGTTGGGACCGCCGACCACCATCACGATGAAGTCGCCGTCGTAGATGCACTTGTTGCCGACCGGCGGCTTGAGCAGGTGGCGGTTATCCTCGATCCATTTCTGGAAGTTCAGCGGGGCGGGAATCATGCTCGCGTCTCCCCCTCTCCCGCCTGCGGGAAAGGGCTGGGGTGAGGGTGGATCATGGGCATGCTGGCCCCCACCCTAACCCTCCCCCGCAGGCGGGGGAGGGGACGAGGAGCCCGCACTCGGGGGAGGGGACTTCAATGCGGCGATGCACTTCAACTCTATGGCGATCGGCGTGGGCAGGGCGTCGATGCCGAGCGTGGTGCGGCAGGGCGCGGTCGCCGGGTCGGGGAAATGCTCGGCCCAGATCGCGTTGTAGCCGGCGAAGTCGCCGGCCATGTCGGTGAGGTAGACGGTGACGTCCACCAGATCCTCCCAGCGCGCGCCGCTGGCCTCGAGCACGGCGCGCACGTTGGCGAACACGGCGTGCGTCTGCGCGGCGATGTCGTGCGCGACCAGCTTGCCGCCGGCGTCGAACACGTTGCCGGGCACGGCATCGGTCGCCGGGTCGCGCGGGCCGATGCCCGACAGGAACAGCAGTTCGCCGACCCGGCGCGCATGCGGATAGCGCCCGACCGGTTTCGGGGCCGCACCGGCGTGCACCGCTTCAGTCATCGCGCTTTCCCTTCGCGGCGATCTCCGTCACCGCGGCCAGCGCCGCGCGGTAGGTGGCGTAGACCTCGTCGGGCGAGGACACGTCCATGCCCAGTTCGCGCACGCGCCCGTCGCTGAGCGAGTACACCCAGCCGTGCACGGCCAGGCGCTGCCCTCGCGCCCAGGCGTCCTGCACCACGGTGGTCTCGCAGACGTTGAGCGCCTGCTCGATCGCGTTCAGCTCGCACATGCGCGCATGGCGCAGCGGCTCGGACTCGATCGTGGCGAGCAGGGCGACGTGCTTCTTCGCCAGGTCGGAGACGTGGCGCAGCCAGTTGTCGGCCAGGCCGAGGCGGGCGCCGGTCAGCGCCGCGTGCACGCCGCCGCAGCCGTAGTGCCCGACCAGCAGGATGTGCTCGACCTTGAGGATGTCCACCGCGAACTGGATCACCGACAGCGCGTTGAGGTCGCCGTGCGACATCACGTTGGCGATGTTGCGGTGCACGAACACCTCGCCGGGGTCGAGGCCGAGGATCTGGTTCGCCGGCACCCGCGAGTCGGAGCAGCCGATCCACAGGTATTTCGGCGTCTGCTGGGTCGACAGCCGATCGAAGAAGCCGGGGTCTTCGCGGGAGACGCGGTCGGCCCATTCGCGGTTGCGGCCGAGGAGTGTGTCGAGTTCGCCCATGCCGCGATTATCCCAGAGACAGGCCGATGTTCTTCGGCTCGGTGAAGAAACGCATCGCTTCCAGTCCGCCTTCGCGGCCCAGGCCCGACTGGCCGGTGCCGCCGAAGGGCGTGCGCAGGTCGCGCATCAGCCAGGCGTTGATCCAGACGATGCCGGCTTGGACGGACGCGGCGAGGCGGTGCGCGCGATCGAGGTCGCGGGTCCAGATCGAGGCCGCGAGCCCGTAGTCGGTGGCGTTGGCGAGGCGCAGCGCTTCGTCGTCGTCGTCGAAGGGCTGGAGAGTGGCGACCGGGCCGAAGATCTCCCGGCGGTTGGTATCTGCGTCGGGGCCGAGGCCTTCGAGTACCGTGGGTTCGACGTACCAGCCCGGACGGTCGATGGCATGGCCGCCGCAGAGCACGCGCCCGCCCTCCGCGCGCGCGCGCCCGAGCGCCGCCGTCACCTTGTCGAAATGCGCCTGCGAGACCAGCGGGCCGAACTGCGTGTCCGGATCGATCGGATCGCCGATGCGCAATGCGCGCACGCGCTCGACGAAGGCCTCGCGGAACTGCCCGAAGATGCTGCGCTCGACGAGGATGCGCGAACCGCACAGGCAGATCTGGCCGCTGTTCTGGAAGGCAGAGCGCACCAGCACGTCGAGCTGCGCCTGCCAGTCGCTGTCGGCGAACACCAGGGTCGCGTTCTTGCCGCCGAGTTCCAGCGACACCTTCTTCAGCAGCGGACCGGCGAGGCCGGCGATGCGCCTGCCGACCGCGGTGCTGCCGGTGAAGGAGATCGCCTTGACCCCGGGATGCTTGACGATCGCCTCACCGACCTCGGGGCCGGGGCCGTGCACCACGTTCAGTATGCCGGACGGGAAGCCGATCTCCGCGGCGAGTTCGGCCAGCATCGTCGCGGTCAGCGGCGTGACCTCGGATGGCTTCGCGACCACCGTGTTGCCCGCGGCCAGCGCCGGCGCGAGCTTCCATGTGAACAGGTACAGCGGCAGGTTCCACGGCGAGATCGTGCCGGCCACGCCCAGCGGCTGGCGCAGCGTGTAGTTCAGCCCGGCCTGGCCGTGGTGCGATTCGCTGGCGAACTGGGTGGCGGCGTGCGCGAAGAAGCGCAGGTTGGCGACCGCGCGCGGGATCTCGACCTCGCGCGCCAGCGCGATCGGCTTGCCGCCGTCGCGCGACTCGGCTTCGGCGAACAGGTCCAGCTTCGCTTCCAGCGCGTCGGCCAGCGCGTCGAGCCAGCGCGCGCGCACCTCGTTCGCCAGCGACGACCAGTGCGGGAAGGCGGCCGACGCAGCGCCGACCGCAGCCTCTACGTCGCGCGCATCGCCGCCGGCGACCGCGGCGAAGGGCTTGCCCGTGGCCGGCTCGAAGACGTCGAGCCAGCGCCCGGAGGCGGGGGGGCGGACGGCGCCATCGATGAAGTGCCAGCAGCGTTTCATGGCCCACAGCTTACCCGCCATCGCGTTGCCGGTTCGCAGGAGCGGCTTCGGCCGCGATTCCGGGGAAAGACGATCGCGGGCAGGTCCGCTCCCGCTGCATCATTGCTGGCAATCGGGGCAGACATAAAGCCGGCGCCCGGCCAGCGTCCCGCGGACGATCGGGGTACCGCAGCGCGGGCAGGGTTCGCCTTCGCGGTCGAACACGCGGAAGCGGAAACCCTCCGGCGTGTCGGCGAGGTAGTCCGAACGCATGCCGCGTGCCGGCTCGATGCCGCGGGTGCGGTAGCTGTGGCGCGGGACCGCCAGCAGCGCCTGCGCGAGCCGCGTGCGTTCGTCGGCGGAAAGATCGCGCGGGCGCCCGCCCGGCGAAAGCGCCGCTTCGAACAGCACCTCGGCGCGCAGGTAGTTGCCCATGCCGGCGAGGAAGCCCTGGTCGAGCAGCAGGCCGTCGAGGCGGCGGCCGGCGAAGCGCGGATCGCGCAGGCGCGCCTCGACCGCGGCGGCATCGAGGCCCGGGTCCAGGACGTCCGGGCCGAGCTTCGACAGGAACGGATGCCGGTGCAGGTCCTCGTCGCGCCACATCGCGATGTCGGAGGCGGAATAGAGCAGGATCGCCCGGTCGGCGGTTTCCAGCGCCACGCGCAGCGAACGCGTGGTGTCGGGTCGTTCGCCCGCGGCGGCCACCTTCCACACGCCGTAGAGCTGGTTGTGGCTGTAGAGCGTCCAGCCGTGGTCGAAGCGCGTCAGCAGCGCCTTGCCGTGCGGCTCGATGGCGACGACGTGATGGCCGGACAGCGATTCCTGGAAGCGCTTCAGCGCGGGGAAGGCGAACCATGCCGAGGTTAGCGGCTTGCCGACGATGGCTTCGGCGAGGCGGTCGGCGGCGCGGCGGATTTCGGGGCCTTCGGGCATGGGGTCGGGATAGGTCGTCGGTCGGGGCGGTCGGATGCGGACAAACGATTGTCATCCCGAGCGCAGCGAGGGATCTCCCTTCCGAGGCCGGGGACAAGATCCCTCGCTGCGCTCGGGACGACAAACGGTTGAATCGCAGATCATGGGGCGATAGCGCCTTCCGGCGCGATGATGCGGTCAGATCGAATGCATCCGTCCGCCATCCACCGCAAGGCTCACGCCATTGACGTAGCCCGCCGCGGGGGAGCACAGGAAGGCGATCACCCCGCCGGTTTCCTCCGACTGCGCGAAGCGCCCGGCGGGCACGCTGGCGAGCATGGTGGCGATCACCTCCTCGCGCGTCTTTCCGGTCGCGGCGGTGCGGTCGCGCAGGATCTGCTCGATGCGCGCGGTATCGGTGTAGCCGGGCAGCACGCTGTTGACGGTGATGCCGTCCGCGCCGAGTTCGCGCGACAGCGTCTTGGCCCAGCTCGCCACCGCGCCGCGGATGGTGTTCGATACGCCGAGCCCTGCGATGGGTTCGTACACCGAGGTCGAGACCACGTTGACGATGCGGCCCCAGCGCGCCGCGCGCATGCCGGGCACCACCCCCTGCACCAGCGCCTGGTTGGCGAGCAGGTGCTTGCCGAAGGCGTCGAGGAAGGCTTCGGCATCGGCGCCGAACGCCGGTCCGCCGGGAGGCCCGCCGGTGTTGTTGACGAGGACGTGCACGGGGGCCCCGGCGACCAGCGCGTCCACGCGCGCGCGCAGTTCGTCGCGTCGCGAGACATCGGCGGCGAGCGCGCGATGGCGCTGCGCGCCGGCGCGGGGCAGGGCGGCCACCACCGCATCGAGCGCTTCGGGCCGGCGCGCAAGCACGGTGACGTCGGCGCCGAGCAGGGCGAGTTCGTGCGCGGCGGCGCGGCCGATGCCTTCGGAAGCGCCGCAGACGAGGGCATGGCGGCCGGACAGGTTCAGGTCCATGGTCTTGGGCTCCGCGTCAGCTGGCGCGTTCGCGCATCATCGCCGCGATCGCGCGGGCGTCGGGATCGTCCATGCCGGCGAGCCTGTCGGCGACGGCCGCGCGGTTGGCGACGGGATGGTTTTGGTTCAACTTGAACTTGAGTTCGATGCGCTCGGGCACGAAGCGGAAGCCGACGATGCCGCGCAACTGCCGGCGATGGTCCCCGCGCCCGGGCTCGAAGCGCCAGGATTCGCCGACTCTCGCCTCGAAGCGATCGCTCAGGCGCGAGACCAGGTCGGCGAGGGCATCCTCGTCGTTGAACCGCTGCAGTTCGCCGGACAGGTGCGCAACGGCATAGTTCCATGTCGGCACGCGCGCATTGGGCTCCTTGTCCGGGTACCAGGCCGGGGACACGTAGGCATGCGCGCCGTGGACGATCACCAGCGCATGGCCGGCATGCCGCGCCTGCGGATTCGGCTTCGCCCAGTGGCCCTCGACCAGCACGCGTCCGCCGTCGCGGCGGTACAGCACCGGCAGGTGGCTGGCGAACGGCGCGCCGTCGCCGTCGCTGGTGACGAGCGTGACGAAGGGATCGGCCGCGACCAGAGCGTCCAACTGCGAGAGATCGGCTTCGGCAAAGGCGCGCGGGGTGTACATGGACGCGATGTTAAGGATATTCGGGTCCCGGCGCCGTTCCTGCGCCGGCGAGCCTCCTTGCTTGTCCCTTCCCCCGCTTCGCGGGGAAGGTGCCAGAGGCGGATCGGGGTGCGCCGAAGGCGCGAAAAAAGCTCCCGAAGAGGGAACGGCCCATCCACTGCAACGCTGGTGCCGACAGGCACGCCCCCGAAGCGGTGCACCGGGCGATTGCCTCAGGCCCGCGCCCCCAGCGACAGGACCATGCGCGAGCGCAGCACCTCGTCGTTGCCGCCGTCCGGCGGCGAGAGCTCGGCCAACGAGAAGCCGCGCTCCAGCGCGTCGTCCTCGTCGAGGCCGTCGAAGGCGACGAAGTCGGCGTCGAGCAGCATCGCGCGCGCGGTGTCCTCGCTGTCGTAGACGAGCGTGTTGCCGTCGCTGTCGAAGACCTCGGCGGTGCCGGCCTCGCGCACGCGCAGCCGGGCCCAGACGATGGTGCGGCCGAGCGTGGCCAGCCACCATTCCTCGCCGACGTGATGCGGGGCGCTGGTCATCGGAACGCCACCGACCAAAGCCACAGCAGCGCCGACATCCCCAGCGCGCCGAGGATCACGAATGCCGACACCCTGGCCGGCGTCGCCAGGCCGGTGAACTGGGCGTCGCGCACTTCGCGGTAGCGCCCCGCCAGCAGCCAGCGCAGCGCGCCCGGGCTCAGGAACGCGCCTTCGCCGAGCGCCGCGCGCGTCTGCGGATGCCGGTCGCGCAGGTGGACCAGCGACAGCGGCCAGAAGATCACGAAGGCGGTGATCCCGCCGATGGCGACGCCGACGAAACACAGGGCGAGGAAGAGGATCATCTGGAGGACACGAATCGTGGGCCGGGTCGTTGCGGCGCCGGTGTTGATGCCGATGATGCCGTCATCCCGGCGAAAGCCGGGATCCATTTTGGGTCTTGGCCAAAAGTCAAAATGGATTCCAGCTTGCGCTGGAATGACGGGCGGGGGGCGTCCATCACGGGATCAGTACTCCGCATTCCCCGGCGCGCGCGGGTAGGGGATCGCGTCGCGGATGTTCGACAGCCCGCACACGTAGACGATCAGCCGCTCGAAGCCGAGGCCGAAGCCGGCGTGCGGCACCGTGCCGTAGCGGCGAAGGTCGCGGTACCAGTCGTAGTGCTCGCGGTCGAGGCCGAACTGGTCGATGCGTGCGTCGAGCACGTCCAGGCGCTCCTCGCGCTGCGAGCCGCCGATGATCTCGCCGATGCCCGGCGCCAGCACGTCCATCGCCGCGACGGTTTTCCCGTCGTCGTTGAGGCGCATGTAGAACGACTTGATGTGCTCGGGATAATTGGTGACCACCACCGGGCGGCCGACGTGCTGCTCGGTCAGCCAGCGCTCGTGCTCGGTCTGCAGGTCCAGGCCCCATTCGACCGGGAAGTCGAACTTCTGCCCGGACTTCTGCAGCAGCGTCACCGCGTCGGTGTATTCGATGCGCTCGAACGGCGCGTTGATGAAGGCTTCCAGCCGCGTGACCGCGTCCTTCTGCACGCGCTCGGCGATGAAGGCCATGTCGTCGGCGCGTTCGTCCAGCACCGCGCGGAACAGGTACTTCAGGAATTCCTCGGCCACGCGCGCGTCCTCGGCGAGGTCGGCGAACGCGATCTCCGGCTCGATCATCCAGAACTCGGCGAGGTGGCGCGTGGTGTTGCTGTTCTCGGCGCGGAAGGTCGGGCCGAAGGTATAGACCTTGCTCATCGACAGGCAGAAGGCCTCGACGTTGAGCTGGCCGGATACGGTCAGGAAGGTTTCCTTGCCGAAGAAGTCGCGCGAGAAATCCACCGCACCGTCCTTGCCGCGCGGCAGGTTGGCGACGTCCAGCGTGGACACGCGGAACATCTGCCCGGCGCCCTCGGCGTCGGAGGTCGTCACGATCGGCGTGTTGATCCAGTAGAACCCGTTCTCGTGGAAGTAGCGGTGCGCGGCCTGCGCCAGGCAGTGGCGGATGCGGGTGACCGTGCCGAACAGGTTGGTGCGCGGGCGCAGGTGCGCGACCTCGCGCAGGAACTCCAGCGAGTGCGCCTTGGGCTGGATCGGATAGGTTTCCGGGTCGTCGACCCAGCCGACCACCTCGACCGTCGTCGCCTGCAACTCGAAACTCTGGCCCTGGCCCTGCGAGGGCACCAGGGTGCCGGTGGCGACCACCGCGCAGCCGGCGGTCAGGCGCTTCACCTCGGATTCGTAGTTCGGCAGCGTGGCCGGCGCCACCACCTGGATCGGCGCGAAGCACGAGCCGTCGCTGACGTTCACGAAGCTCAGCCCGGCCTTGGAATCGCGCCGGGTGCGCACCCAGCCGCGGACCGTGACTTCGCCGCCGGCCGGCATCCTGCCCGCGAGCGCGTGTTCGACGCTGGTAACCGTCATGCCTTGAATCCTGGGGAGAGGGGGCCGATATCGGAACGCACAGTTTACCGCGCCCTCCGGCGCCCTTAAGCCACCGCGCGCTAGAATCCCTGCACAATGGCCATCCAGCTCACCCCCGCCGCGTTCGAACGCGTCCGCCAGTTCCTCGCCGGGAGCCCTGACGCCCTGGGCCTGCGCTTCGGCGTCAAGCGCACCGGCTGCTCCGGCTGGGGCTACGAGGTGGAACTGGCCCGCGATGAGCGCGAAGGCGACAGCGTCAGCGAGCAGGACGGCGTGCGGATCTACGTCGATGCCAACAGCCAGCCGATGGTCGACGGCACCACGATCGACTTCGTGCGCAAGGGCCTGAACCACGAGTTCGTGTTCGCCAACCCTAGGGCCGCCGCCGAGTGCGGCTGCGGCGAGAGCTTCACCACCGACGCCGACAAGGCCGCCTGAGCCGGCGCTGTCGCGGGCCAAGGCGGTACGTGGCCTGGCCAAACCCCGTCCCCGGGGGCCGCACTGCCGGACATGAGCCACCTCCTGTCCGGACTGTCATCCCGAGCGAAGCGAGGATCTGGTCTCCGCTGGCGGGTCCCCATCCGGGGGCCAGATCCCTCGCTCCGTTCGGGATGGCACCCGTTGGAGGCGGGCCGACTTGCCCGTAAGTCACTGATCCGCCATAATACGCGGCTCCCTGCGGCCCAGGCTGCCGGGACCCTTGCTCCACCACCCCAATTCCGGGCGCTGGGGAGCTGTCCGGCCCGCCCTCGCGGCGGCCGAATACCCGAAAGGAAACATCGATGCGCCACTACGAAATCGTGTTCCTGGTCCACCCGGACCAGAGCGAGCAGGTGCCGGCGATGATCGAGCGTTACAAGACGCTGATCGAGAACGGCAACGGCAAGATCCACCGCCTGGAAGACTGGGGCCGCCGCCAGCTCGCCTATCCGATCAACAACCTGGTCAAGGCCCACTACGTGCTGTTCAACGTCGAGGCCGGCCAGGACGTGCTCAACGAGCTGGTCGAGGGCTTCCGCTTCAACGACGCCGTGTTGCGCCACCTGGTGATGCGCCGCGACGAGGCCGACACCGAGCAGTCCCTGATCATGAAGAACAAGGACGAGAAGGGCGACAAGCCGGAGCGCAGCGAGCGCCGCCGCCGCGACGACGATGAGACCCCGACCACCAGCAGCGACAGCGACGGCGAGCCCGCCGGCGACGCCGCCGAAGCCGCCTGAGGAGCACGCACATGTCCAAGTTCTTCCGCCGCCGCAAGTTCTGCAAGTTCACCGCCGAGGGCGTCAAGGAGATCGACTACAAGGATCTCAACACCCTGCGCCAGAACCTCACCGAGAACGGCAAGATCGTGCCGAGCCGCATCACCGGCACCAAGTCGCGCTACCAGCGCCAGCTGGCGCTCGCGGTCAAGCGCGCGCGCTTCCTCGCGCTGATCCCGTACACCGACAACCACAACGTCTGACCTGCGGCTGCAGGAGCGCCTTCAGGCGCGACCCGGTTTCCGCGACGGGTCGCGCCTGAAGGCGCTCCTACGGCACTTTTTCCGTCCCATTCGGACAGCACCCGTTGCGGCGCATCGCCGTCGCTAACGAATACGGAGACACCCCATGAAACTGATCCTCCTGCAGCGCGTGACCAACCTCGGCGCCCTCGGCGACACCGTCGACGTCAAGCCCGGCTACGGCCGCAACTACCTCGTTCCGCAGGGCAAGGCCGTGCCGGCCACCGCCGCCAACCTCGCCGAGTTCGAGGCCAAGCGCGCCGAGTACGAATCCAAGGCCCAAGCGATCGCCGACGAGGCCCAGGGCCGCCTGGCGAAGCTCGAAGGCGCGAGCGTGACGATCTACGCCAACGCCTCCACCGAGGGCAAGCTGTATGGCTCGGTCGGCCCGCGCGACATCGCCGAGGCCCTGACCAAGATCGGGATCCCGGTCGAGAAGTCGGAAGTGGTGATGGGCGAAGGCCCGATCCGCAACACCGGCGAGTTCGAGATCGTCGTGCACCTGCACGCCGATGCCGAGACCACGGTCAAGGTCGTCGTCGAGCCCGAAGCGGCCTGATCGCCGCCACCGTCAGGCAGCACCGGGACAGGCGCCGCAAGGCGCCTGTCCTGTTTCCGGGGGAGCCGACTTCGGAACAGTCGGCTAAAGGACGCGGGTGGAGAAAGAGCCGTCATCCCCGCGAAGGCGGGGATCCAGCGTCTTTGACGTCCGAGCTAAGGATGACCTGTCATGAACCGCTGGCTGGCTGCTGCCAAATGCGTCCCGCGGTGGCGGGATCCGTTAGACGCTGATGCGAAAGACACTGGATCCCCGCCTTCGCGGGGATGACGGCAGGAGGGGCGAAGCGCCGTCGCGCGCCGTGAGACGGCGATGGCGTATCACGAAGCGGCTTATCCACAGCTTGTTGTATCGCGAACCCACAGCCCCTGCCGCTACGATGACCGCTCGAGAACAACAACAGGACCGCATCGACGGTCCGGCCCTGGGAGTCACGTCGCTGATGTCCGCACGCCCCGGTTTCCGCCAGGAAGCCCGTACCGATAACAGGATCGAGCAGCTGCGCGTGCCGCCGCAGTCGGTGGAAGCCGAGCAGGCCGTGCTTGGCGGCCTGATGCTGGCCCCCGACGCCTACGACCGCGTCGCCGACATGATGACCGAAGGCGACTTCTATCGCCGCGACCATCAGCTGATCTACCGCGCGATCCGCGAACTGGCCGAGAAGAACAAGCCCTTCGACGCGGTCACCCTGGGCGAATGGTTCGAATCGCAGGGCCTGGCCGAGCAGGTCGCCGGCGGCGCCTACCTGGTCGAGCTGGCGAGCACCACGCCCTCGGCCGCGAACATCAAGGCCTACGCCGAGATCGTGCGCGACAAGGCGGTCCTGCGCCAGCTGATCGAGGTCGGCACCGGCATCGTCAACGACGGCTTCCAGCCCGAAGGCCGCGACAGCAGCGAGATCCTCGCGCGGGCCGAGCAGGAGGTGTTCGCGATCGCCGAGGCCGGCGCGCGCGGCCGCCAGGACTTCACCCCGGTCAACAAGGCGATGGCCGAGGCCTTCGACATCCTGCAGACGCGGCACGCCAACGGTGGCGGCATCACCGGCATGCCGACCGGCTACACCGAATTCGACGAGATGACCGCCGGGCTGCAGCCGACCGACCTGCTGATCCTCGCCGCGCGCCCGTCTATGGGCAAGACCACGCTGGCGCTGAACATGGCCGAGTACGCGGCCATGAAGACCAAGAAGGCGGTCGCGGTGTTCTCGATGGAAATGTCGGCCAGCCAGCTCGCGCTGCGCCTGATCTCCTCGGTCGGCCGGGTCAACGCCACGCGCCTGCGCACCGGCCAGCTCGAGGACGAGGACTGGAGCCGGGTGACCAGCGCGATCCGGCTGATCAAGGACACCCGCATCTTCATCGACGACACCCCGGCGCTGTCGCCCGACGTGCTGCGCGCCAAGGCGCGCCGGCTCAAGCGCGAGCACGACCTGGGCCTGATCGTGATCGATTACCTGCAGCTGATGGCCGTGCCGGGCAACAGCGAGAACCGCGCCACCGAGATCTCCGAGATCTCGCGCTCGCTCAAGGCGCTGGCGAAGGAACTGAACGTGCCGGTGATCGCGCTGTCGCAGCTCAACCGCTCGCTGGAAACGCGCACCGACAAGCGCCCGGTGATGGCCGACCTGCGCGAGTCCGGCGCCATCGAGCAGGACGCCGACGTGATCGTCTTCATCTACCGCGACGAGTACTACAACAAGGAAAACTCGCCGGACAAGGGCCTGGCCGAAGTGATCATCGGCAAGCAGCGTAACGGTCCGACCGGATCGCTGAAGCTCAAGTTCTTCGGCGAGTACACGCGCTTCGACAACCTCGCGCACGATTCGATCGGCAGTTTCGAGTAGGCCGACGTTCCGTCAGGGGCTTCGTGGCGGCATCGTTGCCGTGCACGACTGCAGGGCGTCGTCGAGTTCGCGCGCCAGCGCGCCGACCCGTTCGCGCAGGCGCTCGGCGTCGGCTGGTGTCGCGCCCTCGGGAACGGCTGCGATCACGGCCACTTCGAATCGATCCGGTTTCCGCGCGAACAGCCGTGTTTCGGCGACCGTGAGGATCCTGTCCGGCGCATCGTGGAAGGAGATCTCCAGCGGAAACAGCGCATTGTCCTTGCCGAACTGCGCCACGTTCGTGAACTGCTTCACCAGTTGCGGCCCCATCGCGGAGGATGTCTCGCTGAAGCGGTAAAGCTCCGGGAGGAGCTCCGCGTTTTTCCTCGCAAGCGCCAGTTGGTCCGCGCGTTCCTGTTCGATGGTCAGGGCATCGGGCATCGTCGATGTCACGACGTAGGCCGCGATCGGCGTGCCGTAGTCGACCTTGACCATCGACACGGCGCGTCCGTTGAGCAGGGCGCTGGTGCGTCCGACGATGTGTTCGGCTTCGGGAAAACCCACGCAGTACAGGTCCGGGAAGCGCAGGCGCCCGTCCCAGGAGCCGGCTTCGAAGTTCACGGCGATGCCGTCGACGAAGTCCGTCGGCGGAGCCGGTTGCGCCCATGCCGAAGCGCCGGCGAGTGCCCATGCCGCGCAAAGGACCGCCAGACGTGTCGTCCCTGTCATCCGTCGATCTCCTCCTGAGATGCCTGATCGGGAGCATAACCGATTCCTTCTGGCAGCGCCTTTCCGACGACGCCGGCGCCGGTGACTCGCTAGAATCCGCACCGGTGCGCGGGTCACGGCATCGCGGTGGGAATCCCGGTCCAGGCAGGTCTTCCTTGAGCATTCCGTTCACCCAGCGTCCGACGCGCATCGTCGTCGACCTCGACGCGATTGCCGCCAACCTGCACGCGATCCGCGCGCACGTCGGCGTGCCGGTGATGCCGATCGTCAAGGCCAATGCCTACGGGCACGGGCTGGTGCCGGTGGCGCGGCACCTGCAGGCGCAGGGCGCGGCACGCTTCGGCGTGGCGTTTGTGGAGGAGGGCATCGCGCTGCGCGAGGCCGGCATCACCGTGCCGATCCTGGTGCTGGGCGGGATCTTCGCGCCGCAGGTCACGCAGTTCCTCGTGCACGATCTCGAGATCACCGTGTCCTCGCCGTCCAAGCTGCGCCAGGTGGAGGCGACCGCGGAAGCGATGGGCCGCAGGGCGGCGATCCACCTGAAGGTCGACACCGGCATGGAGCGGATCGGCGTGCACAGCGATTCCGCCGGGCCATTCATCGAGGCGGCGGTGCGCTCGCGCTGGTGCGAGGTCCGGGGCGTGTATTCGCACCTGGCCTGCGCCGACGATCCGGCGTCGGCGATGACCGCGGTGCAGCTGGAGCGTTTCCTCGAGGCCTGCGGGCATTTCGAGCGCCTCGATGCGCCGATGCCGATGCGCCACCTCGCCAACTCCGGCGGCATCCTGCATTTCCCGGAGACGCACCTGGACATGGTGCGGCCGGGCATCCTGCTGTACGGGGTGCTGCCGGACGCGGATTCGCGCGCGGAGGTGGTCGTGCGCCCCGCGCTGTCGCTGGTCTCGCAGGTGGTGTACTTCAAGGTGGTGCGGGCGGGCCGTCCGGTCGGCTACGGCGCGACCTGGGCGCCCGAACGCGACACCCGCGTGGTGACGGTGCCGATCGGCTACGGCGACGGCTGGCCGCGTGCGCTGTCCTCGCGCGGGCAGGTGCTGATCCGCGGCCGGCGCCATCCGCTGGTGGGGCGCGTGTGCATGGACCAGTTCATGGTCGACATCGGCGGCGACAGCGCCTTCAACGAGGACGCGGTGGTGCTGGTCGGCGAACAGGACGGCGAGGCGATCCGCGTCGAGGACGTGGCGCGCACGGCCGGCACGATTCCCTACGAGATCCTCGTGCAGCTCAACGAGCGCATTCCGCGCGAGTATCGCGGCGGCCAGGCTGCGGGGTGAGGGGCGATAACGGCGACTTGCCCCCACCCCAGCCCTCCCCCGCAGGCGGGGGAGGGGGCCTGAAAGCGAGGCGACTACTCCTGCTCCCTCCCCCGCGCAGCGGGGGAGGGCTGGGGTGGGGGTCAGTCAGCGCCAGCCACCCATCCGCAAACCGGCAAACGCACCTCGTCCACGCACCTGGGCGAACACCCAAATTGACGCTTCCAACGGCCACGTGATTCACTCGGCCGACCGCACGGGAGGGTGCATGGCCACGAACACACCGCGCCAACGCGCGCGCCGCGAAGCGATGTCGAGGGTCGACACCGCGTGGCTGCGCATGGAGCGCCCGACCAACCCGATGATGATCACCGGCGTGCTGATGCTGGCCGAGCCGATGTCGCTGGCCAGGCTCAGGCGGACGGTCGCGAAGCGCTTCCTCGCCTACGCGCGCTTCCGGCAGAAGGCGGTCGACGGCGCGGCCGGCGCGTCCTGGCAGGATGACGAGCACTTCGACCTCGACTGGCACGTGCGCCTGTCGGCGCTGCCGGGTCGCGGCGACGGTCGCGACGCGCGCGGCGAGGCCGCGGAGAAGCGCGCGCTGGAGCGCTTCGTCAGCCAGATGGCCTCGAGCCCGCTCGACAAGGGCCGGCCGCTCTGGCAGTTCCACCTGGTCGAACGCTACCGCGGCGGTTCGGCGCTGGTCGCGCGCATCCACCACAGCTACGCCGACGGCATCGCCTTGGTGCAGGTGCTGCTGTCGCTGACCGACACCGCGCGCGACCCCGGCAAGGACAAGGCGCTCGCCCGCGCCTGGCTCAAGCAGGACGGCGCCGAGGTCGCGCGCCGCGTCGGTGCGGTCGAACGCTACACGAAGCTCGGCGGCAGGATGCTCGGCAAGGGCATGGAGATGGTGCAGGACCCGGGCCTGGCCGGGGTGCTCGCGCGCGAGGGCGGCGAGATCGCCCGGGAACTGGTGCAGGCGCTGGCCCTGCCGGACGATCCGCCGTCGATCCTGCGCGGCAACCTCGGCGTCAGCAAGCGCGTGGCCTGGGCCGAACCGCTGGATCTGGACGAGGTGAAGGCGGTCGGTCGTGCCTGCGACTGCACCGTCAACGACGTGCTGATGGCCGCGGCCGCCGGTGCGCTGCGCAGCTACATGCTCGACCGCGGCGAAGCGGTCGACGGCCTGAACCTGCGCGCGACCGTACCGGTCAACCTGCGTCCGCTCGAGCACGCGAAGAAGCTCGGCAACCACTTCGGCCTGGTATTCCTCGACCTTCCGGTCGGCGAGGGCAACCCGATCCGGCGGCTGGAGTACGTCGCCGAGTGCATGAATCAGTTGAAGAATTCACGGCAAGCCATTGTTGCATATGGGCTTCTTGCCGCACTCGGCATGGCGCCGCAGGCCCTGCAGGAGCTCGCGCTGGAACTATTCAGCCGCAAGGCGACCGCGGTGGCGACCAACGTGCCCGGCCCCCAGCAGCCGCTGTACCTCGCCGGCTGCCGGGTGTCGGAGCTGATGTTCTGGGTGCCGCAGACCGGCTCGATCGGCATCGGCATCTCGATCCTCAGCTACAACAACCGCGTGCACTTCGGCCTGATTGCCGACGGCCGCCTGGTGCCGGATCCGGACGCGGTGATCCGCCGCTTCCGGCCCGAGTTCGAGAAGCTGCTGTACCTCGCGATGATGGGCAACTGGGACCGGCGGCTGGACTCGGTCGATGCCGACGCGTTGCTCGATCCGCTACCCGAACCGGCGTCCGGGGAATCCTGAACGAGGCCGATACTGCAGGCTCCGAACGGCCTCGTTCGTCACCCGCCGTTGCCGGCTTGCGTGGTTAGCTGTCGCTCCCATTCATCACGCGGGATCGTCGCCCGCGACCAGAGGAGAGCGCCCCATGCGCAACAAGACCGCAATCGCCGTTTCGGCCGTCCTCGCCGGCTCGATGCTGTTGGCCAGCTGCGCCAGCTACACCGGCCAGACCAATGCCCCCGACGACCCCAACCGTACCCGCAACAACGCGCTGATCGGTGCCGGCATCGGCGCCGTGGCCGGCCTGCTGAGCGGCGGCGACGCCACCGAACGGCGCCAGCGCGCGCTGGTCGGCGTGGGCGTCGGCGGCCTCGCGGGCGGCGCGATCGGCGCCTACCAGGATCGCCAGGAAGCCGAGTTGCGCCGCCAGACCGCCGGCACCGGCATCCAGGTCGACCGCGACGGCGACGTGATCAAGCTCAACCTGCCCGACGGCGTGACCTTCGACTTCGGCAAGGCCGACCTCAAGTCACAGTTCTACCCGGCGCTCAACAACGTCGCGCGCACGCTGGCCGAGTACAACCAGACCATCGTCGAGGTCTCGGGCCACACCGACAGCGTCGGCACCGACGCGGTCAACCAGCGCCTGTCCGAACAGCGTGCGGCCTCGGTCGGCAACTACCTGATCGGCCAAGGGCTGCAGCGCGAACGCTTCGAGATCGTCGGCTTCGGCAAGCGCCATCCGATCGCCGACAACAGCACCGAGCAGGGCCGCGCCCTGAACCGCCGCGTCGAGATCCGCGTGGTGCCGCTGCAGGGCTGAGCGCTCGGTCGCAACGGAAAAGAAAGGGCCGCGAAAGCGGCCCTTTTTCATGGCGCGGCACCTGTTGTCGGGAAGCCGGAGGGTTCGCGCCGGCGGATCCGGACAGACGACCATGGCTGATCCGGAGCGTGAAGCGCGATCGATTCGGTGCGCGACTGTAGTGCCTTGATCGAGGTGTCCATGGGGATACGGTTCCATCCAGATCCGACGACGGGCCGCCGATCGGCCTCTGCGGCTTGAAACCTTCGCGCGGTGGCCGCCCAAGTCCGTTCACAGGGTGCGAATGCCCGCGCTGTTCCAATCGATCGGGATGCGATGCGCGGCGCGCCTCGCGCGACACTGCCACGCACGCATGAATTCCCGACCCCAGACCACGCCTGCCAGCGTTCCCGGACAGCCACGTCCGGTCCTCGGCAGGCGCGAGGCGTTCGCGATCACCATCGGCATCGTGATCGGCGCGGGCATCTTCCGCACGCCGTCGCTGGTCGCGGGCGCCGCGCCGGGCGAACTGGCGATGCTGATGGCGTGGGTCGTAGGCGGGCTGCTGTCGGTCGTCGGGGCGTTGTGCTACGCCGAACTCGCCGCGGCCTATCCCGAGGCCGGTGGCGATTACGCCTACCTGCGCCGCGCCTACGGTTCCCGGCCCGCATTCCTCTACGCCTGGGCGCGGCTGACGGTCATCCAGACCGGCTCCATCGTGCTGCTGTCGTACGTGGTCGGCGACTACATGCGGCAGATCCTCGATCTCGGTCCCTGGTCGTCGTCGATCTACGCCGCGGCGACGGTCGTGCTGCTGACGACGTGCAACTGGCTGGGCGTGCGCCAGGGAACGGGCCTGCAGAACGCGCTGACCGTCGTCGAGGTGCTCGGCCTGTGCATGGTGATCGCGGCCGGTCTGCTGTTCGCCCCGGACGCGACGGCCGTGCCGGCCCCGGCGGACGCCGGCGGCGGATCGCTCGGCCTCGTCCTCGTCTTCGTGCTGCTGACCTACGGCGGCTGGAACGAGGCGGTCTACCTGACCTCGGAAGTGCGCGACGCGCGCCGCTGGATGCCGCGCATCCTGACGCTGAGCCTGATCGTGATCGCCGCGCTGTACGTGCTGGTCAACCTGGCGTACCTGCGGGTGCTCGGCATGGGCGGCATGGCCGCATCCGACGCGGTGGCGGCGGACATGATGCGCGCGGTCTTCGGCGGCAAGGGCGCGACGCTGATGAGCGCGATCGTGGTCGTCGCCGCGCTCACCTCGGCCAACGCCACGATGATCACGGGCGCCCGCAGCGTCTATGCGGTCGGCCGGGATTTCCGTGCGCTTTCGGCCATCGGCCGCTGGGACGATCGCAACGGCTCGCCGCGGGCGGCGATGCTGGTGCAGGGCGGCCTGTCGCTGGCGCTGGTCGGGCTGGCCGCGACCGCCTTGGACGGGTTCCGCCTGGCGGTGGAGTACACCGCACCGGTGTTCTGGCTGTTCTTCCTGCTGGTGGGCGTTTCCCTGTTCGTGCTGCGCAGGCGCGAACCGGCGGTTCCGCGCCCGTTCCGCGTCCCGCTCTATCCCGCCGTGCCGCTGCTGTTCTGCGCAACCAGCGCCTACCTGCTGTACTCCAGCCTCGCGTATACCGGGTTCGGCGCGCTGGTCGGCGTCGCCGTGCTGGCGCTGGGCGGGTTGCTGCTGCTGTTCCTCGAGCCCTCGCACCCTCCACAACGGGAGTCTTCGCCATGATCAAGACCAAGACCAAGACGTTCGCCGCCCTGCTGCTCTGCGTGCCGCTGCTGTCGGCCTGCGCCGGGGAGTCGGCCGATGCCGCATCGGCCGCCCCGGCGTCCGTCCCACCGGCCGCCGAGCCCGTGCCCGAAACCGCCCAACCTGCCGCCACCGGGCAGACCTATCGCGATTCCACCACGCGCGAAGAGCATCCTCCCGGCTATCGCGAGCCCGACGTCGTCTACGTCCCGACGCCGGAACCCGTCGTGGACGCGATGCTGGAACTCGCGGGCGTGGGCAAGGACGACGTGCTCTACGACCTCGGTTCCGGCGACGGCCGCATCCCGATCGCCGCGGCGAAGAAGTTCGGCATCCGCGGCGTCGGCATCGACATCGACCCGGTCCGCGTCCGCGAGGCCAACGCCAACGCCAAGGCCGCCGGCGTGACCGATCTGGTCACGTTCCGCCAGGAAGACCTGTTCCAGTCCGACTTCAGCGAGGCGACGGTGGTGACGCTGTACCTGCTGCAGAGCCTGAACATGAAGCTGCGCCCGAAGCTGGTCAGCGAGCTCAAGCCCGGCACCCGCATCGTCAGCCATGCGTTCGACATGGGGGACGAATGGGAGCCGGAGCAGACCCGGCAGGTCGACAGCAATACGATTTACCTGTGGACCGTCCCGGAGCGCTGACCGTCGAGTTTCCGTAAGCGGTGCCGGCCACGAAGGCGGCGCCGGTCAGGATTCCCCGCGGGGCTCGGTGCCCGGCATGCGCGAGCCGCTTCCGCTTGCCGGCGAAGCGGCCTTCTGCCGGCGGTGCAGGGAGCCGGCGGCATGTCCTCGATCATGTCCCCAGCATGCCGAGCAGCGGCATCACATCTTGCGGAAGACCGGCGGCACGGCCGCCAGATGCCATGGCGTGAATTGTCCCCGATTCGTCCGAAAGGAATCTTTCCCTGCGCTGTGGAAGGACTAGGATGCTTTCCATCCTTCACACCAGAGACGCCAAGAATGTCCGCCAATGCCGCACTGCTCGTGATCGACGCCCAGGAATCCTTCCGCCATCGCCCGTACTTCCGCGAGGCGGGACTGGCCGCCTACATCGAGCGACAGCAGGCGCTGGTCGACGGCGCCAGGGCGGCGGGTATCCCGGTGGTGCAGGTGTTCCATGTCGAACCCGCCGGTGCCTTCTCCGAGGCATCCGGTTTCGTGAAGGCCCTGGCGCCGTTGCGCATCGAAGCCGATGCGGTTTTCAGGAAACGGCGCCATAGCGCACTGGTCGGTTCCGGCCTCGATGTCTGGCTGACCGAAAACGGGATAGGCCGGATCATCGTCTCCGGCATTCGCACCGAACAGTGCTGCGAAACCACGACCCGCCATGCCTCCGATCTTGGCTACGCGGTCGACTACGTGGGCGAGGCGACCCTGACCTTCCCGATGACCGATGCCGGCGGCAGGGAATGGAGCGCAGCGGAGATCCGCGCCCGCACCGAGCTGGTCCTGGCCGACCGCTTCGCCCGCATTGCCAGCGTCGAACAGGCATTGGCGGGAGCGCCCGAACCGGTGGCCGCCTGATGTCGCAGGCGGCGCATCGGCGCATCGCCGTATTCGTCGTGGTGCCGCCACGCGCCCTGTTGCTCGACATCGCCGGCCCGATCGAGGTGCTGCGCAAGGCGAACCTCGAACAGTCGGCAGTCCGCTACGACGTCGGCTACGTCGGGTCCTCCCATCGCGTCGGCAGCTCGATCGGACTCGGCCTGTCAGGCATCGCACCGCTGCCGGCATCGCTGCCGCAAAACGCGCTGGTCATCGTCTCCGGCCAGGTCGACGATCCGTTGGGTCGCGGCGCCGGCCCCCGGGCGGCGGATGCGCGGTTCGAGGCGCGGATCGTTCATTGGCTCCGGAACACCGTTCGACCGGATACGCGGCTGGCGACGATCTGCTCCGGCGCACTGCTGGCCGCGCGCGCCGGCCTGCTCGACGGTTTCGAATGCACCACCCATCATGCCGCCGTCGCCGAACTGAAGCGATTGGCGCCCGCCGCGCGGGTGCGCGAGAACCGACTGTACGTCGAGGATGGCCGAAGGCTGAGCAGCGCCGGGATCACCGCGGGCATCGACCTGATGCTGCACGTCGTCGCACAGGAGGCGGGCCACGCCACCGCGCTCGCCGTCGCGCGCTACCTGCTGGTCTATCTGCGGCGCGGTGCGGCCGATCCGCAGCTGTCGCCGTGGCTCGAAGGGCGCAACCACATCCATCCGGCGATCCATCGCACGCAGGATGCCGTCGCCGCCGATCCGGCCCGCGACTGGTCGGTGGCCGCGCTGGCAAAGGTCGCCGGCACCAGCCCGCGCAACCTGTCGCGCCTGTTCAACGAACACACCGGCACCAGCGTCACCGAGTACGTGAATCGCATCCGGGTAGCGCTGGCGCGCGAACTGGTCACCGGCTCGCAGTTCGACATGGAAAGCGTCGCCGAACGGGCCGGGTTCGCTTCGACCAGGCAGTTCCGCCGCGCCTGGAAGCGCGTGTACGACACGCCGCCTGCGCACAGTCGCGTAAAAGTCCGGGTGAAGGCGCATGCCTGACCGCGCGTGCAACTCCCTGGCCTAGGCCCGGCATGTTCCGCCGATGCGGCAGGCGACTGTGCCTATCGGTACGGCGCCAGCTACGGTCCAGGTTGCCGAAGGCCTGCGACCCGTCCGGGCGTACTGCATCGGACAAAGAAAAGGCCGAAACCCCGCTTTCAGGAAGGATTTCGGCCTGTCCCGGTCCGTCCTGGACCCTCAAATGGTGGAGGTGGCGGGAATCGAACCCGCGTCCGAAGGCACTCCATCCCCGGTACTACATGCTTAGCGCTCCGTTGGATCTCGTCCCGGGACAGCACGGCGCGCAAAGCGCATCCAGGGACCAGCCTGCTTGATTAGAACCGCGGTTGACAGGCAACCGCCGCGGCCGCTTCCGTGATGATGACCCTACACCCACTAGCACGGACACAGACTGGGTTCGGGGCTTACGCCTTAAGCGGCGAGAGCGTAGTTGTCGTCGTTGGCAACTAGAAGTTTGCCGCTGGATTTACGAGGAAAGCTGCCCCCTCGGCATGCACCAGGTGATTTCGCGACCCCCGTCGAAGCCAGTGCACCCCCGGGGAACGTCGATCACGCTGACGAAGCCAGTATAGGGGCGGCCGGCTGGCGTGCAAGGAGCCGGCGGGCAGGGCCGGCTCCCGCGTTCAGGCGCGCCTGCCGCGGGCGTGCCGGTATGCTGTGGGCATGCCGCGAAGCCCGAAGGGTGCCCCTGCAACGACCGATCGCAGCCGTCCGTCGCTGCGCCGCGGCTACGTGCTCGCCGTGATCGTGCTGGTCGGCTCGCTGCTGATGGTCTGGCTGTACGCGCGCGAGGCCGGCGAGCGCGAGCGCCGCGCCCGGCAGACCGCGTTCGTGGCCGGAAGCAGCGAGATCGCGATGCTGCTGCGCCAGCGCTTGCTGCACTACGAGCTCGCCCTGCGCGGCGGCGTGTCGCTGTACTGGTCGGTCTCGCGCCCGACGGAACGGCAGTGGCGCGACTATGTCGGCGGCCTCGACATCGAACGCCAGTTCGAGGGGCTGCTGGGGCTGGGCTACGTGCCCTACCTGCGGCGCTCGGATCTCGAGGCGCTGCAGCTGGCGATGCGCGACGAGGGCAAGGGCCTGTTCCAGATCCGCCCGCACGGCGCGCGCGAGATCTACGGGCCGATCCTGCTGCTCGAGCCGCAGACGCTGGCCAACCGCGACGCGCTGGGATACGACATGTTTTCGGAGGCCACGCGGCACCGGGCGATGGCCGCTGCGCGCGACACCGGCGAGATCCGGCTCAGCGCGCCGGTCCGCCTGATCCAGCAGGGCGATGGCGGCGGCCAGGGCGGCCTGCTGATGTATGCACCGGTCTACGCCAATGGCATCCAGCCCGGCAACACGCTGGCGCGCCGGACCGCGATGTCCGGCTGGGTGTACGCGCCGTTCCAGGCGCAGGCCTTCATCGACAGTGCGCTGGAGCCGTTCCGCGCCGGCCAGGTCATCCGCATCACCGACCTGGGCGACGGCGCCGGCCCGGGCGCGCTGGTCCACGAGGATCCCGGCTTCAGCGACGTGGCCTCGGCCGATCTCCTGCGCCACAGCGAAACCTTCGACCTGTACGGCCGCCGCTGGCGCATCGACTTCCAGTCGCTGGCATCGCCGGCGAACGCCGCGCGCGGGCCGTCCGACCTGCAGGCGGTGATCGGCGCGGGACTGATCGTGTCGCTGCTGCTGTTCGCGGTGGTGCTGGCGCTGGCGCACACGCAGTCGCGCGCCGAGCGCATCGCCGAGGCGATGAGCGAATCGTACCGGCGCAGCGAGCAGCGCTTCCGCAACGCGATGCTGTATTCGGGCAGCGGCATCGCGCTGCTCGACCGCGGCGGGCGCATCGTCGAGGCGAACCCGGCGCTGGCGCGGATCCTGGGGGTGTCGCCGGGCGCGCTGCCCGGTACGCCGTTCGCGGCGCAGTTCGTCGACCTCGAGGCCGAGGACGGGTTCGCGGACGAGGAGGGCGACGGCACCCGGCCGGTCACCCGGCAGCTGCGGCGCAGCGACGGCGACATCCGCCTCGTGCAGCTGGTGCACTCGCCGGTGCCCGGCGACGTCGGCAGCGACGTCGCCGAGCTGGCGCAGGTCGACGACGTCACCGACCGCCTCCGCGCCGAGCGCGAGGTGCGCATGCTCAACCGCACGCTGGAGGCCCGGGTCGAGCAGCGCACGCGCGAGCTGACCATGGCCAACCACGAACTGGAGTCGTTCGCCTACAGCGTGTCGCACGACCTGCGCGCGCCGCTGCGCACGGTCGAGGGCTTCAGCCGGCTGCTGGGGGAGCGGTTCGCGGCCGCGATCGGGGAGGACGGGCGGGATTACCTGACGCGTGTGCGCAACGCGGCCAACCGCATGGATGCGCTGATCGACGCCCTGCTGAAGATGTCGCGGATCACGCGCGAACCGCTGCAGCATGCCGACGTCGACCTGGATCGCCTGGCCGCGGACGTCGTCGCCGAACTGCACCAGGGCGACCCCGCGCGCAAGGTCGACGTCGCCATCGAACCCGGCCTGCGAGCCGCGGGCGATGCCGCGCTGCTGCGCAACCTGCTGCAGAACCTGCTGGGCAATGCCTGGAAGTTCACCTCCGGCCGCGAAGACGCGCGCATCGCGTTCGGGCGCGCCCCGGACGACGGCGACGACGACGTGCCGGGCATGGTCGCGTTCTCCGTAAGCGACAACGGCGCCGGCTTCGATCCGGCCTATGCCTCGAAGCTGTTCCGGCCGTTCCAGCGCCTGCACGGCGCCGACGAGTACGAAGGACACGGCATCGGCCTGGCGACCGTGAAGCGCATCGTCGAGCGCCATGGCGGCACGATCCGCGCCGAGGGCGCGGTGGGCGAGGGTGCGACGTTCCGGTTCACGCTGCCGCGGCACGAAGAAGGAGCCAGCCCGGGCTGACTTCGGACGGGACGGCCTCGAATGGTTTTGTCGTCCCGGGCGCGGCGAGGGATCTTCATCTGCAGGTTCCGGAAAGAAGATCCCTCGCTGCGCTCGGGATGACATTCCCGATGCTCCCGTCGCTCGGGGGGCGTCCGCCGGTCCGCTCAGGCGTCCTTGTTGTGCGCCCGCATCGCCCGCTGCTTGTCGCGCGCCCAGTCGCGGTCCTTCGAAGCCTGCCGTTTGTCGTGGCTCTGCTTGCCCTTGGCCAGCGCCAGTTCGGCCTTGACCTTGTTGCCCTTCCAGTACAGCGCGGTCGGCACGAGGGTATAGCCGTCGCGCTGCACGCGGCCGATCAGGTTGTCGATCTCGCGCCGGTGCAGCAGCAGCTTGCGGCTGCGGCGGGAATCGGCGACCACGTGCGTGGACGCCTGGATCAGCGGCGTGATCTGCGCGCCGAACAGGAAGATCTCGCCGTCGCGCACGATCGCGTAGCTCTCGCCGATGTTGGCGCGGCCGGCGCGGATCGCCTTCAGCTCCCAGCCCTGCAGCGCCATGCCCGCCTCGAAGCGCTGTTCGAGGTGGTAGTCGTGGCGCGCGCGCTTGTTGAGCGCGATGGTCCGGTCGCCGTTTGCCTTATCCTTGCCGCTCTTCTTGCCCATCCCGCCATTGTCCCCGAAGCCGGTCACGCACGCGAGCCATGCCCACGATCGAACGCAGCGCGCTGGTGGAACATTCCGTGACCCGGATGTTCGCGCTGGTCAACGACATCGCCGCCTATCCCCGCCGCTTCGAATGGTGCGAGAACGCCCAGGTACTGGAGGCGGGCGAGGACCGGGTGCTGGCGAAGCTGGAGCTGGGCATCGGCGGCTTCCGCACCTGGTTCACCACCGAGAACACCCTGTCGCCGCCGCACCACATCGACATGGAGCTGCACGACGGACCGTTCCGGCGCCTGCAGGGCCGCTGGCGGTTCCATGCGCTGGACGAAACCGCGAGCAAGGTCTCGCTGACGCTCGATTTCGAGCCGCAGAGCAGCCTGATGCTGCCGGTGCTGTCGCTGGGGCTGCGTGGGCTGGCCGACCGCATGGTCGACGATTTCGTGCGCGTCGCGGATGTGGAGGCGTAGGTGCGGGTGCAGGTGATCCGCGCCTGGCGCGACCGGTTCGAGGCCGAGGATCTCGAACTTTGCGCCGGCGCGACCATCGCTGATGCGCTCGCGGCCACCCGCATCGCGCAGGACGGCGTGGCCGGCGTCGCGATCCACGGCGAGCGCACGACGCCGCAGGCCGCGCTGCGCGACGGCGACCGGCTGGAACTGCTGGAACCGCTGCTGGCCGACCCGAAGGATTCCCGGCGTCGCCGGGCGCAGGTGCAGGCGGGGCGGACGCGGCGCTAGCGCCGGCGCTGGTTGCCCTTTTCCTTGGGCAGGTTGCCGAAGCGGCGCATGCGCTCGGACAGTTCCTTGTCCTGTTCGGCGAAGTATTCGCCGTCCCACTTCACCAGCGAGTCGTTCTCGAACCACAGGGTCATGTTCTTGACCTCGGTGTGGCCGCGACGGTTGATGCGCTGCGTCGCGGTGTAGTCCCAGCGCTGGTGGTGGAACGGGTCGGCGATCGAGGGCGAGCCGAGCAGGGTCAGCACCTGCTGCTTGTCCATGCCGACCTGCAGCTGTTCGATGGCGTCCTTTTCGATCAGGTTGCCCTGGTAGATCGGCTGCTTGTAGAGCATGCCGCAACCGGCCGTGGCCGTGGCGATCAGGAAGACGAGCGCGATGCGGGAAATGAGCATGGAACGGGGCCTGCGATGACGGGCGGAACCGGCGCGATGATACACTCCCGGGAGCACGGCAACCGGCATCCAGGCAGCTGGCGCTAAACCGCCTGTGAACGGAGACCCCATGGAATCGATGGATTTGCGCAAGGCCGGGCTGAAGGTGACGCATCCGAGGATGCGCATCCTCGAATTGCTCGAGCTCAAGACCCCGCGGCAGCACATGACCGCGGAAGACATCTACCGGCAACTGCTGGAGCAGGGCGACGAGATCGGCCTGGCCACGGTGTACCGCGTGCTGACCCAGTTCGAGGCGGCCGGCCTCGTGGTCAAGCACAACTTCGAGGGCGGCCACGCGCTGTACGAGATCGACCGCGGCGACCACCACTACCACATGGTGGACGTGGTCAGCGACCAGATCACCGAGTTCGAGAGCCCGGAAATCGTCGCGCTGCTCAACAAGATCGCCGGCGAGCACGGCTACCTGCTCGACGAGCACTCGCTGGTGCTGTACGTGCGCAAGAAGCGCTGATTTCCGCGCATCCGCGCTTTTGTAGGAGCGCCTTCAGGCGCGACCGCCTTGGGTTCCCCGGGGCATCGCTGGGCGTTCGGGGTATACCGTCGCGCCTGAAGGCGCTCCTGCGGGCGCGCGGGGTGCGCGAACGGGTCAGCCGGCGTTGCCGAGCAGCCGCTTCGCCGCGGCGCGCGCTTCCTTCGAGATTTCCACGCCGCCGAGCATGCGCGCCAGTTCCTCCTGGCGCTGTTTCGCGTCGAGGCGCTGCACGGCGCTGTGGGTGATGCCGTCGCGGTCGGCCTTGCTGACGCGGTAGTGGGCGTGGCCCTGCGCGGCGACCTGCGGCAGGTGGGTCACGCACAGCACCTGGCGGCTCGCGCCGAGCGCGCGCAGCTTCTGGCCGACGATCTCGGCGACCGCGCCGCCGATGCCCGAATCGACCTCGTCGAACACCATCGTCGGTACCGCGTCCGAGCCCAGCGCGGCGACTTCGATCGCCAGCGAGATGCGCGAGAGTTCGCCGCCCGAGGCCACCCGGCGCAGCGGCCGCGGCGGCTGGCCGGCATTGGCCGAGACCAGGAATTCCGCGCGTTCGCCGCCCTGGGAGTCGGGGCGGTCGCCGTCGACCGGCTCCAGTGCCACCTCGAAGCGTCCCCCGCCCATGCCCAGTTCGGCGATCAGCACGGTCGTGGCCTGCGACAACCGGGCCGCGGTGGCCGTGCGCGCCTTGCCGAGCGCGTCGGCGGCCTTGCGCCAGGCGGCGACAGCGGCGGCGATCTCGCCGTCCAGTACCTGCAGGCGGGCGCCGGCGTCGCGCAGTGAATCGAGTTCGGCGGCGAAGGCGGCCTGGCATCCCGCCAGTTCCTCCGGCGCGACGCGATGCTTGCGCGCCAGCTCGTGCAGCCGCGCCAGCTTTGCGTCCAGTACCTCGAACTGCGCGGGGTCGACGTCGAGATCGTCGCGCACGCGCTGCAGCAGCAGCAGCGCCTCGTCGATCTGGATCGCGGCGGCGTCGAGCATGGCGTCGACCTCGTCCAGCCGCGGTTCGTGCTCGCGTTCGCGCGACAGGTCGCCGCGCAGCTGCTGCAGGCGGCGCACCAGCGACGGACCGTCGTCGCCGGAAAGGCCGGCGAGCGCCTCGTCGCAGGCGGCGATCAGGCCGGCCGCGTGCGCCTGCCGGCGATGGCCGGCGACCAGCGCCTCGATCGCCCCGGCACCCAGGTCCTCGCGTTCGAGTTCGGCGATCTGGTGGCCGAGCCAGTCGATCCGCTCGGACACGTCGCCGGTCTTCGACAGCGCGTCGCGCTCGCGCTGCAGCGCGTTCCACCGGGCGGCGGCGGTGCGCACCGCCGCCAGCGGCGCGTCGTGGCCGCCGAAGGCGTCGAGCAGGGCGAGCTGGCTGGACTTTTCCAGCAGCGCCTGGTGCTCGTGCTGGCCGTGGATCTCGACCAGCAGTCCGGCCAGCTGCGACAGCTGCGCCAGCGTCGCCGGGCGGCCGTTGATCCAGGCCCGCGAGCCGCCGTCGGCGCGCAGGGTGCGGCGCAGGGTGCAGGCCTGTCCGTCGTCGAACTCCTGCTCGCGCAGCCATGCCAGCGCCGCGGGCGCGTCCGCGGGGTCGAACTCGGCGTGCAATTCCGCACGCTCGGCACCGTGGCGGACCATCCCGGCGTCGGCGCGCAGGCCGGACAGGAAGCCCAGCGCGTCGACCAGCAGCGACTTGCCGGCGCCGGTCTCGCCGGAGATCACGGTCATGCCCGGCCCGAACTCCAGTTCGGTGGCCGAGACGACGGCGAAATCGCGGAGGGTCAGGCGCTTGAGCATGGCCGCGCATTGTAGAGCGCGTGGTCGCAGCCGCCGAGACTGCCTGCACCTTTGTGGGAGCGACCTTGGTCGCGATCGTGCCCATCCCATCGCGACCAAGGTCGCTCCCACGGGGCCGGGCGGCCGAAGCTTGCGATACGCCGACCATCGGCGATCTAATCGCGTCGATGGCCGCCCCACCGCCCGGCAACACCCTCGATCCCCGCGCACGCCAGCTGCTGCGCACCCTCATCGCCCGCCACATCCGCGACGGCGGGCCGGTCGGTTCGCAGACCCTGGCGCGCCACGCCGGGCTCGACGTCAGCCCGGCGACGATCCGCAACATCCTCTCCGACCTCGAGGAGATCGGCCTGCTGTCGGCGCCGCACACCTCCGCCGGGCGGGTGCCGACGGCGCAGGGCTACCGCGTCTTCGTCGACTCGCTGCTGCAGGTGCAGCCGCTGCCCAATGCCGACCTGGCGCGGCTGCGCGGCGAGCTGCCGGCCGGCGGCGGCACCCAGTCCCTGCTCGGCAGCGCCTCGGAGCTGGTCTCGGCGATGACCCATTTCGTCGGCGTGGTCTCGGTGCCCCGGCGCGAGCAGTTCGCCTTCCGCCACATCGACTTCGTGCCGCTGGACGGCCAGCGGGTCATGGCGATCCTGGTCTTCGCCGACAACGACGTGCAGAACCGCATCATCCAGACCCGGCGGCCGTACGACTCGTCCGAACTGGAGCGGGTGGCGAACTACCTGAACGCGCACTTCGCCGGCCGGCCGGTGGCCGAGATCCGCGCCACCCTGGTGCACGAGCTGCAGGCGGCGCGGAGCGAGATGGAGGCGCTGCTCTCGCATACCGTCGAACTGGCCGAACAGGCGCTGGCCCCGGCCGCGGACGACGACATGCTGGTCGCCGGCCAGACCCGGCTGATCGGGGTCCAGGACCTGTCCGACCTCGACCGCCTGCGCGAGCTGTTCGAAGCCTTCGCCCGCAAGCGCGAGATCCTGCAGCTGCTCGAGCGCACGATCCGGGCGCCGGGCGTGCGCATCTTCATCGGCGAGGAAACCGGGCTGGCGCCGCTGGAGGGGGTGTCGCTGGTGACCGCGCCGTATTCCTCGGGCGGCAAGGTGCTGGGGGTGCTGGGCGTGATCGGCCCGACCCGGATGGCCTACGACCGGGTGATCCCGGTGGTGCAGGCCACCGCCGAGGCGCTCGGGGCCGCCTTGAATCCGGATGCGCCGGCCCCATAGCTGCCGGGTCGGCGGCCTGACGACCGCCATTCCAGCCACAGGACATGACCGCAGAATCCACGCAGGACGCCGCGCCCGCGGCCGAAGAACACGACTCCGCCGAGGCCCGCATCCAGGCCCTCGAGGCGGAACTGGAGCAACTCCGCGCGCAGTCGCTGCTCGACCGCGCCGACATCGAGAACCAGCGCAAGCGCCTGGAGCGCGACGTGCGCAACGCCTGCCGCTTCGCCAACAAGCAGCTGCTGGGCGACCTGCTGCCGGTGTTCGACAGCCTCGAGGCCGCGCTCAACACCGCGCCGGCCGAGGACCCGCTGCGCGATGGCGTGGTGCTGACCCTGCGCGAGCTGTCGCGCGTGTGCGAGAACAACGGCCTGGTCGAGGTCGCGCCGGAACCGGGCGACGCCTTCGATCCCGAGAAGCATCAGGCGATGAGCGCGGTCGAGACCGCGGAGGTCGCGCCCGGCGCCGTGTTCCAGGTGTTCCAGAAGGGCTACGTGCTCAACGAGCAGCTGCTGCGCCCGGCGCTGGTGGCGGTGGCGAAGCACGATTAAGGCAGGGACCGGGGACCAGGGACCAGGGACCGGAAAAGAGCGTGCTTTTTCGCTTTTCCCCTGACCCCTGGCCCCTGACCCCTGGCCTCTTGAAACGCCACCCGAAGCCCTCACATCACCGACCATCGGCGGCCCCGCCGCCCACCAAACCAGATTCCAGAGGGAACCCACAATGGCAAAGATCATCGGCATCGACCTCGGCACGACCAACTCGTGCGTGGCGATCATGGACGGCGGCAAGGCCAAGGTCATCGAGAACAGCGAGGGCGATCGCACCACGCCGTCGATCGTGGCCTACACCAAGGACGGCGAAGTGCTGGTCGGCGCGAGCGCCAAGCGCCAGGCCGTCACCAACCCCAAGAACACCTTCTACGCGGTGAAGCGCCTGATCGGCCGCAAGTTCACCGACGCGGAAGTGAAGAAGGACCTCGACCTGGTGCCCTACGGCATCGTCGAGCACGACAACGGCGACGCCTGGGTGGCCACCAGCGACGGCCGCAAGCTGTCGGCGCAGGAAGTCTCCGCGCGCATCCTCGAGAAGATGAAGAAGACCGCCGAGGACTACCTGGGCGAGAAGGTCACCGAGGCCGTCATCACCGTGCCGGCCTACTTCAACGACTCGCAGCGCCAGGCGACCAAGGACGCCGGCAGGATCGCCGGCCTCGACGTCAAGCGCATCATCAACGAGCCCACCGCCGCGGCGCTGGCCTACGGCCTCGACAAGGACGGCGGCGACCGCAAGATCGTCGTGTACGACCTCGGCGGCGGCACCTTCGACGTCTCGATCATCGAGATCGCCGAAGTCGACGGCGAGAAGCAGTTCGAGGTGCTGGCCACCAACGGCGACACCTTCCTCGGCGGTGAGGACTTCGACAAGCGCGTCATCGATTACCTGGTCGAGGAGTTCCAGAAGGACTCCGGGCTGGACCTGCGCAAGGATCCGCTGGCCCTGCAGCGCCTGAAGGACGCGGCCGAGCGCGCGAAGATCGAGTTGTCCAGCTCGCAGCAGACCGAAGTGAACCTGCCGTACGTGACGGCCGACGCCTCCGGTCCGAAGCACCTCAACATCAAGCTGACCCGCGCCAAGCTCGAGGCCCTCGTCGAGGACTTGGTCAAGAAGACCATCGAGCCGTGCAAGGTCGCGCTCAACGACGCCGGCGTGCGCGCCAGCGACATCGCCGAGGTGATCCTGGTCGGCGGCCAGACGCGCATGCCGAAGGTGCAGCAGGCGGTCGCCGAATTCTTCGGCAAGGAGCCGCGCAAGGACGTCAACCCGGACGAGGCCGTGGCCATCGGCGCGGCGGTGCAGGGCGGCGTGCTCGCCGGCGACGTCAAGGACGTGCTGCTGCTCGACGTGACCCCGCTGAGCCTGGGCATCGAGACCCTGGGCGGCGTGTTCACCAAGATCATCGAGAAGAACACCACGATCCCGACCAAGGCCTCGCAGACCTTCAGCACCGCCGAGGACAACCAGTCCGCGGTCACCGTGCACGTGCTGCAGGGCGAGCGCGAGCAGGCCCGCTACAACAAGTCGCTGGCCCGCTTCGACCTCACCGGCATCGACGCGGCGCCGCGCGGCATGCCGCAGGTCGAGGTGTCGTTCGACATCGACGCCAACGGCATCGTCCACGTCACCGCCAGGGACAAGAAGACCGGCAAGGAGCAGAAGGTCGAGATCAAGGCCGGCTCGGGCCTGTCGGACGACGAGATCCAGCGGATGGTCGCCGATGCCGAGGCGCATCGCGAGGAGGACAAGAAGTTCCAGGAGTTGGTCGGCGCCCGCAACCAGGCCGACGCCCTGATCCATGCTTCGCGCAGCGCCATCAAGGACAGCGGCGACAAGGTGCCGGGCGACGTGATCGGCCGCGTCGAAGGCGCCATCGCCGAGGTCGAGACCGCGATGAAGGGCGACGACAAGGGCCAGATCGAGGCCAAGTCGAAGGCGCTGGAGGAGGCCGCGCAGTCGCTGTTCGCGGCCGCCGCCGCGGCCCAGCAGCCGCCGGCCGATGGCGGCAGCGACACCGGCGGCGCCCCGGCGGGCGATGACGTGGTCGACGCGGAGTTCACCGAGGTCAAGGACGACGAGAAGAAGTAAGCCGGGAATCGGGAATGGGGAATCGGGAATCGATAAGGCACGCCGCGCGCCGGATCGATCGACCCGGTTCCCCGTTCCAGTTTCCGCGTCCTGAGATTCCGCTCTTCCGACTCCAGACTCCCGATTCCCGGCTCAATGAAACGCGACTACTACGAAGTCCTGGGCGTGGACCGCAACGCCAGCGAAGAGGACCTGAAGAAGGCCTATCGCCGCTGCGCGATGAAGCACCACCCGGACCGCAATCCCGGCGACAAGGCCGCCGAGGCCGCGTTCAAGGAGTGCAAGGAGGCCTACGAGGTCCTGTCCGACGGCGGCAAGCGCCGCATGTACGACCAGCACGGCCACGCCGCGTTCGAGCACGGCATGGGCGGCGGCAACGCCGGCCCGGGCTTCGGCGGCGCCGACATGGGCGACATCTTCGGCGACATCTTCGGCAACATCTTCGGCGGCGGCGGACGCGGCGGCCCGCGCCGCGGTGCCGACGTCGGCTACGTGATGGAGCTCGACCTCGAGGAGGCCGTGTCCGGCGTCGAGAAGCGCATCGAGATCCCGACGCTGGCCGAATGCGGCGAGTGCGACGGCACCGGCTCGGAAGACCGCAAGCTCGAGACCTGTTCGACCTGCCACGGCCGCGGCCAGGTGCGCTTCCAGCGCGGCATCTTCTCGATGCAGCAGCCGTGCCCGCACTGCCACGGCCGCGGCAAGACGATCGCCAACCCGTGCAAGACCTGCCACGGCAACGGCCGGATCGAGGAAGAGAAGGTGCTGTCGGTGAAGATCCCGGCCGGCGTCGACAGCGGCGACCGCATCCGCCTGTCCGGCGAAGGCGAGGCCGGCCCCGCCGGCGCGCCGGCGGGCGACCTCTACGTCGAGGTCCGCGTGCGCCCGCACGACATCTTCGAGCGCGACGGCGACGACCTGCACTGCGAGGTGCCGATCCGCATCTCCCAGGCCGCGCTCGGCGACACGGTGCGCGTGCCCACGCTCGGCGGCGAGGCCGAGATCCGCATTCCCTCCGAGACCCAGACCGGCAAGGTGTTCCGCCTGCGCGACAAGGGCGTGAAGTCGGTGCGCAGCCGCGCTCCGGGCGACCTGTACTGCAAGGTCGTGGTCGAAACCCCGGTGAACCTGACCCAGGAGCAGCGCGACCTGCTGGACAAGTTCGAGGCGACGTTCTCGGGCGAGAACGCGCGCCGCCATTCGCCCAGGTCCAGCACCTTCCTCGATGGCGTGAAGGGCTTCTGGGACCGGATGGTGTCCTAGACCAATTGCCCCCCACCGTTTGCAGGAGCGGCTTCAGCCGCGACCGGGCATTCGACGGCTTCTGGCGATGGGTCGCACCCGACGGCGCTCCTGCAATTTGCGGGTCGGATCAATGGATGTGTGCGCGCCGGCGGGGCATTTTCGACCATGGCCGCCCCGGATCCGGTCATCCCGGCATAAGCCGGGATCCATTCGGATCTTCGCGGCCGGTTTTCCGAGCGGAATCAACGGCCAAATGGATTCCGGCTTGCGCCGGAATGACGGGCAGGGTGCGGGAGATGTAGACGACCTGAGCAAAGCTGCTCTAGCCTGACCGCATGACCACTATCCCCGTCCGCCTGCTCGTTCACGGTGCCTCCGGCCGCATGGGCCAGGCGCTGCTGCGCCTGGCCGCCGAGCGGCCCGACCTGCAGGTCGTGGCCGCGGTGCAGCGCAAGGTCGACCAGCGCGTGCTCGACGGCGTGCCGCATTTCGCCGGCAGCGAACTGGCGGCTGTTCCGGCGTTCGACGTCGCGATCGACTTCAGCCTGCCCGAAGCCTTCGACCCGGTGCTGGCGCTGTGCGCGGAGCGGGGCAGTGCCTTCGTCTCCGGCACCACCGGGCTGTCGGAGGCGCAGCGTGCGGCGCTGGAGGCCGCATCGACGCGGATACCGCTGCTGTGGGCCTCGAACTTCAGCCTGGGCGTGGCGGTGCTCGACGAACTGGTGGAGCGCGCCGCGGCGGCGCTGCCGGGCTGGGACTGCGACATCGTCGAGTCGCACCACACGAAGAAGAAGGACGCACCGTCCGGGACCGCACTGTCGCTGGGCGCGGCGGCGGAGCGCAGCGGGGCGCAGCCGCGCTACGCCTCGATCCGCGCGGGCGACATCGTCGGCGAACACCTCGTCCAGTTCACGGGCGCCGGCGAACGCATCGAACTGGTTCATCGTGCAACCAACCGCGACATCTTCGCCCGCGGTGCGCTGCACGCCGCCGCGCGGCTGGCGGGCCGCCCGCCCGGTGCCTACCGCCTGCGCGACGTGCTGTAGGAGCGCCTTCAGGCGCGACGCTCTTGCCGGTCGGGGGGATTGGGCGAAAAGCATCGCGCCTGAAGGCGCTCCCACAGGGAAATCGCGGTTGCTCGGGCTGGCGTCGCACTCCCCGTGCCGGTATCATTCCCGCTCGCCTGATTCCTCACGCCTCCGGACCGGTTCCGCCCGCTCCGGCGGTTTTTTGCAACCCCACGTAGGCGAAGCCAGTGACCCAAACCGCAATCCTCGTCCTCGAAGACGGCACCGTGTTCGAGGGCGTTTCCGTGGGCGCGACCGGCCTGTCCGTCGGCGAGGTGGTGTTCAACACCGCCATGACCGGCTACCAGGAAGTGCTCACCGACCCGTCGTACGCGCGCCAGCTGGTGACGCTGACCTATCCGCACATCGGCAACACCGGCTGCACCGACCAGGACGACGAAGCCACCAAGGTCTGGGCCTCGGGCCTGATCGTGCGCGACGTGCCGCGCCGGCCGAGCAACTGGCGCAGCCAGGTCGCATTGCCCGATTGGCTGCGTGCGCGCGGCATCGTCGCGATCTCCGGCATCGACACGCGCCGGCTCACGCGCCTGCTGCGCGACCGCGGCTCGCAGAACGGCGCGCTGCTGGCGGGCACGGCCCCCATCGGGCAAGCCGACGTCGACAAGGCGCTGGAAGCCGCGCGCAAGTTTCCCGGCCTGAAGGGCATGGACCTGGCGAAGGTCGTCAGTACCGCCGAGTCCTATGCATGGTCGGAAGGCCAGCTCGACCTCGACGCCAACGCCTTCGTCTCCGCGCCGGCGAAGTTCAAGGTCGTCGCCTACGACTACGGCGTGAAGCACAACATCCTGCGCATGCTGGCCGAGCGCGGCTGCGCGCTGACCGTGGTGCCGGCGCAGACGCCCGCCGCCCAGGTGCTGGCGATGGAGCCGGACGGCGTGTTCCTGTCCAACGGCCCGGGCGATCCGGAGCCCTGCGACTATGCGATCGCCGCGATCCGCGAATTCATCGCGAAGAAGGTCCCGACCTTCGGCATCTGCCTCGGCCACCAGCTGCTCGGCCTCGCCGCCGGCGCCAGGACCATGAAGATGCCGCACGGCCACCACGGCGCCAACCATCCCGTGCAGGACCTCGACAGCGGCCGCGTGATGATCACCTCGCAGAACCACGGCTTCGCGGTGGACGAGTCGACGCTGCCGGCCAACGTGCGCGTCACCCACCGCTCGCTGTTCGACGGCACCAACCAGGGCATCGAGCTCACCGACGCGCCGGCGTTCTCGTTCCAGGGGCATCCGGAAGCGTCGCCGGGGCCGCACGATGTGGCGCCGCTGTTCGACAGATTCGTTGCGTCGATGGAGGCCAGGGGCCAGAGGCCGGAGGCCAGAGAAGGCGCATGACGGGAATCCGGAGCTACCGCGATCTGGAAGTCTGGCGGCTGGGAATGAAGCTTGCCGCTGGGGTCTATCGCACGACCGTGGACTTTCCTGCGTCCGAACACTATGGGCTTTCTTCGCAACTTCAGCGTTGTGCAGTCTCCATTCCTTCGAATATCGCCGAAGGGCATGAACGCGATTCGACACGCGAGTTCCTGCGATTCCTGTCGATAAGCCAAGGTTCGCTCGCCGAACTCGAAACGCAGTTGCTGCTCGCTGCGGAACTCGAACTGGCTGGTCCGGCCAGAATCGAGTCGTTGCTGGCCACTACCGCAGAACTCGGACGGATGCTCAACGGCTTGCAAACCAAGCTGCGTCACCGTCTGGCGCCCGCCTCCCTGGCCTCCGGCCCCTGACCTCCGGTCCCTGAGAAATGCCAAAACGCACTGACATCCAAACCATCCTGATCATCGGCGCCGGCCCGATCGTCATCGGCCAGGCCTGCGAGTTCGACTATTCCGGCGCGCAGGCCTGCAAGGCCCTGCGCGAGGAGGGCTACCGCGTCATCCTGGTCAACTCGAACCCGGCCACGATCATGACCGACCCGGAGATGGCCGACGCGGTCTACATCGAGCCGATCAACTGGCAGACGGTCGAGAAGATCATCGCCAAGGAGAAGCCCGACGCGCTGCTGCCGACGATGGGCGGGCAGACCGCGCTCAACTGCGCGCTCGACCTGGCCGACAACGGGGTGCTGGAGAAATACGGCGTCGAGCTGATCGGCGCCAAGCGTGACGCGATCCGCATGGCCGAGGACCGCGAGCTGTTCCGCGTGGCGATGGCCGAGATCGGGCTGGAGTGCCCCAAGGCCGAGGTCGCGAAGTCGTTCGAGCAGGCGGTCGACATCCAGACGCGCGTGGGCTATCCGACGATCATCCGCCCCAGCTTCACCCTCGGCGGCAGCGGCGGCGGCATCGCCTACAACAAGGAGGAGTTCGAGGACATCGTCAAGCGCGGCCTCGAGCTTTCCCCGGTCGGCGAGGTGCTGGTCGAGGAATCGGTGCTGGGCTGGAAGGAGTTCGAGATGGAGGTGGTCCGCGACACCGCGGACAACTGCATCATCGTCTGCTCGATCGAGAACCTCGACCCGATGGGCGTGCACACCGGCGACAGCATCACGGTCGCGCCGGCGCAGACGCTCACCGACAAGGAATACCAGCGCCTGCGCGACGCTTCGATCGCGGTGCTGCGCAAGATCGGCGTCGACACCGGCGGTTCGAACGTGCAGTTCGGCATCAACGCCCAGACCGGCCGGGTGGTCGTGATCGAGATGAACCCGCGCGTGTCGCGCTCGTCGGCGCTGGCGTCGAAGGCGACCGGTTTCCCGATCGCCAAGGTCGCGGCCAAGCTCGCCGTCGGCTACACCCTCGACGAGCTGCGCAACGAGATCACCGGCGGCAAGACCCCGGCCTCGTTCGAGCCGTCGATCGACTACGTCGTCACCAAGATCCCGCGCTTCGCCTTCGAGAAGTTCCCGCAGGCCGACGCGCGCCTGACCACGCAGATGAAGTCGGTCGGCGAGGTGATGGCGATGGGCCGCACCTTCCAGGAATCGGTGCACAAGGCGCTGCGCGGGCTGGAAACCGGCAAGGTCGGCTTCGATCCGACGGAGCTGGACCTGTCGGACGAAACGGACCTCGCCACGCTGCGACGCGAAGTGAAGGAGCCGGGCCCCGAGCGCCTGTTCTACCTCGCCGACGCCTTCCGCGCCGGCCTGTCGGTCGACGAGGTGTTCTCGCTGTCGTTCGTCGATCCCTGGTTCCTGGACCAGATCGAGGAGATCGTGCAGGTCGAGCGCGAGGTCGAGGCCGCCGGCATCGACGCGCTCGACGGCCCGCGCCTGCGCGCGCTCAAGCGCATGGGCTTCTCCGACGCGCGGCTGGCGCAACTGGTCGGCAGCAACGAGCAGGCGGTCCGTGCGCTGCGCCGCGCGCACGGCGTCAGGCCGGTCTACAAGCGCGTGGATTCCTGCGCGGCCGAGTTCGCCACGACCACGGCCTACATGTACTCCACCTACGAGGAAGAGTGCGAGGCGGCGCCGACCGACCGCGACAAGATCATCGTGCTCGGCGGCGGCCCCAACCGCATCGGCCAGGGCATCGAGTTCGACTACTGCTGCGTGCACGCCGCGCTGGCGCTGCGCGAGGACGGGTTCGAGACCATCATGGTCAACTGCAACCCGGAGACCGTCTCCACCGACTACGACACGTCCGACCGCCTGTACTTCGAGCCGCTGACGCTCGAGGACGTGCTGGAGATCGTCGAACTGGAGAAGCCCAAGGGCGTGATCGTGCAATACGGCGGCCAGACGCCGCTCAAGCTGGCGCGCGCGCTCGAGGCCAATGGCGTGCCGATCATCGGCACCTCGCCCGAGTCGATCGACCTGGCCGAGGATCGCGAGCGCTTCCAGAAGCTGGTCGACAGCCTCGGCTTGAAGCAGCCGCCGAACCGCACCGCGCGCAGCGCCGAGGAAGCGCTGGTGCTGGCCAAGGAGATCGGCTATCCGCTGGTCGTGCGCCCGAGCTACGTGCTCGGCGGTCGCGCGATGGAGGTGGTGCACGCCGACTCCGACCTTGCGCGCTACATGCGCGACGCGGTCAAGGTCTCGAACGATTCGCCGGTGCTGCTCGACCGCTTCCTCGACAACGCGGTGGAAGTGGACATCGACGTCATCGCCGACAAGGACGGCAACGTGCTGATCGGCGGCGTGATGGAGCACATCGAGGAGGCGGGCGTGCATTCGGGCGATTCCTCGTGCTCGCTACCGCCGTATTCGCTGCCGGCCGAGGTGCAGGCGCGCCTGCGCGAGCAGGTGGTCGCGCTGGCCAAGGCGCTGGACGTCGTCGGCCTGATGAACACCCAGTTCGCGGTGCAGCTCGACAACGGCGACGCGGTGATCTACCTGCTGGAAGTGAACCCGCGCGCCTCGCGCACGGTGCCGTTCGTGTCGAAGGCGACGGGCTTGCCGCTGGCGAAGATCTCGGCGCGCTGCATGGCCGGCAAGACGCTGGCCGAGCAGGGGGCGACGAAGGAGATCGTGCCGGAATACTTCTCGGTGAAGGAGGCGATCTTCCCGTTCGCCAAGTTCCAGGGCGTCGATCCGATCCTCGGCCCCGAGATGCGCTCGACCGGCGAGGTGATGGGCGTGGGCCGCAACTTCGGCGCGGCGTTCGCGCGCGCGCAGGAGGCCGCCAACATCAAGGCGCCGCCGACGTCGGGCAAGGCCTTCGTCTCGGTGCGCGACCCGGACAAGCAGCGCGTGCTGCCGGTCGCCCGCGATCTGGTCGAGCGCGGCTACGCCATCGTCGCCACCGCCGGCACCGCGAAATGGCTGCGCGAAAACGGCATCGAATGCCAGCAGGTCAACAAGGTGCTCGAAGGCCGTCCGCACATCGTCGACCTGATCAAGAACGGCGAGATCGCCTATATCGTCAACACCACCGAGGGGCGGCAGGCGATCGCCGATTCGTTCTCGATCCGGCGCGAGGCGCTGCAGCAGCGGGTGACGTACTCGACCACCATTGCCGGCGCCCGGGCCTTGCTGCATTCTCTGGAATACCGCGGCAGCGGCCCGGTGTGGGCGCTGCAGGAACTCCACAACGAACTTCACAAGGACGCCTGAGAGAGCGCCATGAGAGCACCCATGACCCTGGCCGGCGCGCAGCGCCTGCGCGCCGAACTCGAGGAACTGAAGTCGGTCAAGCGGCCGGCGGTGATCCACGCGATCGCCGAGGCACGCGCGCACGGCGACCTCAAGGAGAACGCCGAGTACCACGCCGCGCGCGAGCAGCAGGGCTTCATCGAGGGGCGTATCAAGCAGCTCGAAGGCGAGCTGTCGCACGCCGACGTCATCGACGTGAGCAAGCTCGACGCCGGCGACAAGGTGGTGTTCGGCGCCACCGTGACGATCGCCGACGTCGAGACCGACGAGGAGAAGCGCTACCAGATCGTCGGCGACCTCGAGGCCGACATCAAGCTGGGCCTGATCGCGATCTCCTCGCCGGTGGCGCGCGCGCTGATCGGCAAGCACGAGGGCGACAGCGTGACCATCGCGGCCCCGGCCGGCGAGCGCGAGTACGAGATCGTCAGCGTCAGCTACGGCGCCTGACCGGCCGATGGCGGGCGCTTCGGCCACGCTGCTGCTGCCCGCCGCGCGCCGCTTCGGCGCGCATGCACTGTCCGCGCCCGTGGCGCAGGCGCTGGGGCGCGCGGACGTGTCTGCCGGCCTCGGCGAGGGGCGGCGCGCGCAGCTGCTCAGGTACCTGCAGCCGTTCCCGAACCATTGGCCGATCGCCGCGCTGACCCGGCAGCTCGACGCCGGCGACGCCGCCGGGGGGTCCTGGCTGCGCGCCGATCCCTGCCGCGTGCAGCCCGACATCAACGGCGCGCGCCTGCTCGGTGTCGGCGAGACGCTGGGGCTGACGGCGGAGGACGCCGCGCAGCTGCTGCCCGCGCTCAAGCCGCTGTTCGGCGACGCGGGCTTCCCGATCGACGCGCCGGTGCCGTCGCGCTGGTACCTGCGGCTGCCGCGAGAGGCGAAAGTCCCGGCGTTCACCGAGCCCGACGACGCGCTCGGCACCGACCTGTTCGACCACCTGGCCGAGGGCAGCGAGGGTCGCCGCTGGCGCAGCCTGCTCAGCGAGGCGCAGGTGATCCTGCACAACCATCCCTGGAACGCGCGGCGCGCGGAGTCGGGCAGGACGCCGGTGAACTCGCTGTGGTTCTGGGGCGCGGGCGTGCTGCCGGACCACGTGCGGTCGTCGGTCGCGGCTTTCTGCAGCGACGACGACACCGCTGCCGCGATCGCCACGGCCGCGGGCATCCGCAGGCCGCTGCCGGCGCGGTTCGAGCCCGCCGAGGATGACGCGGTGTTCGACCTGACCGGCGCGCGCGACCTCCCGGCGTTCGAACAGGCCTGGCTGCAGCCGGCCCTGTCGGCGCTGCGCCGCGGCGAACTCGCATCGCTGCGGATCGACACCGAGGACGGCGCGGGGTTCGACATCGGGCGAGGGCAGCGCTGGCGCTTCTGGCGTCGTCCGCGGGCGGGCTTCGGGGCTTGACCGCGCCGCGGATTCGCCGCCGCACCGTGGACGCACGCGGCGAATGGCCCGACAGCGTGCCGCCGCTATTGCGGCGCATCTACGCCGCGCGAGGCGTCGACGATCCCGTACTGGCGCAGCCGAAACTCGCGCAGCTGCCGCCGCCGGATTCCTTGGGCGGCATCGACGCCGCGGTCGCGCTGCTCGCCGGGGCGATCGAGACGCAGCGCCCCATCCTCGTCGTCGGCGATTTCGACTGCGATGGCGCGACCGCCTGCGCGCTGGCGGTGCGCGGGCTGCGCATGCTCGGCGCGCGCGACGTGCGGCACGCGGTGCCGAACCGCATGGTGCACGGGTACGGGCTGTCGGTTTCGCTGGTCGGGGAGCTTGCCGGGCTGGCGCCCGAGCCGGGATCGGGTCCGGGTCCGGCCCTGTTGATGACCGTCGATCACGGCATCGCCTGCCACGCGGGCGTGACTGCGGCGAAGGCCCGTGGCTGGCAGGTGCTCGTGACCGACCACCACCTGCCCGGGGAGACGCTGCCGCCGGCCGATGCCATCGTCAATCCGAACCTGCGCGGCGACGCCTTCCCGGGCAAGGCGCTGGCCGGCGTCGGCGTGGTGTTCTACGTGCTGCTGGCACTGCGCCGCCGTCTGCGCGAAGCGGGTGCGTTCGCGGGTGCGGCCCCCGATCTGTCTGCGCTGCTCGACCTCGTCGCAGTCGGCACCGTCGCCGACCTCGTGCCGCTGGACGCGACTAACCGCGCGCTGGTGTCCGCCGGCCTGCGGCGGCTGCGCGCGGGGCAGGGCTGCGCCGGCCTGCGTGCGCTGATCGAAGTATCCGGGCGCAAGGCCGGGACGCTGAACGCGGCCGACATCGGCTTCGCGATCGCGCCGCGGATCAACGCCGCGGGGCGGCTCGAGGACATGGCGCTCGGTATCGAGTGCCTGCTCAGCGACGATCCGCAGGTCGCGCGCGAACTGGCCGAACGCCTGCACCGGATCAACGCCGAGCGCCGCGGCGTGCAGCAATCGATGGTCGACGAGGCGGAGGCCGCGCTCGCCGCGCTGCCCGCGCCCGACGAGGGGCAGGCGCCGGTGGCGGCGTGCCTGTTCGATCCCGGGTGGCATCCCGGCGTCGTCGGCCTGGTCGCATCCAAGCTCAAGGAACGCCTGCACCGGCCGGCGGTCGCGTTCGCGCCGTCGGAGCCGGGCAGCGACAGCCTGCGCGGTTCGGCGCGTTCGATCGCGGGCCTGCACATCCGCGACGTGCTCGCGGCGATGGATGCCGCGCATCCGGATCTGATCGAGCGTTTCGGCGGGCATGCGATGGCCGCGGGGTTGAGCCTGCGGCGCGAGCGCTTCCCCGCGTTCGCGGAGGCGTTCGCGGAAACGGTCCGGAGCCTGCTTGATCCCGCGCTGCTGCAGTCGGAGCTGGTGAGCGACGGCGCACTGTCGCCGGACGAGTTCGACCGCCGGCATGCGGACGCGCTTCGCGACGGCGGGCCATGGGGGCAGGGATTCCCGGAGCCGCTGTTCGACGGCGTCTTCGACGTGGCCGACTGGCGCATCGTCGGCGAGCGCCACCTCAAGCTGGTGCTGCGCGGCGGGGGCGTCGCGACGCCGCTCAACGCGATCCACTTCGGCGGCTGGACGGGTGAACGCCCCGCAGCGCGCTGCCACCTCGCGTACCGGCTGGCGCCGGACGACTACCGCGGCCTGCAGGCCATCCAGCTGATCGTCGAGCACCTCGCACCGGCCATCGATCCGCCCCCGCTCCTGTAGGAGCGCCTTCAGGCGCGACCTCCATCCGCAGCCGTCGAACGCCCCGGTCGCGGCCGAAGCCGCTCCTACAGGAGAGGGCAGGGTCAAGGGCAGCCGCTGTCAGGCTACCTGCGGCACCGCAGCCCGCGTGCGCTCCCGGTACTTGAGCCCGAACAGCGGCCGCAGCGGCGGGATGCGGCGGATGGCCTCGTAGCCCGCGAAGCACAGGCCGAAGGTCAGCACCGCCAGCAGCGGACCTTCCAGCAGGGGCGGCAGGTCGAAGGGCTTGAGGTTGTGCGCCAGCACCACGGTGACCGTCTGGTGCAGGATGTAGACCGGGAAGATCGCCTGCGACAGGTAGCGCAGGGCGGGGCTGTCGCCGGGCGCCCACTGCCGGGCGAAGCCGAGGATGGCCACGATCGCGCACCACTGGTTCAAACCCCAGGCGCCGCGCATCGCCAGCCGCAATTCCTGCGGCGGCGCGATGTCGGTGAAATGGCCGAAGTAGGCGACGATCGCGAGCCAGCTGGCCAGCCAGAGCGTAAGCGCCGGCCAGCGTGCGCGCTGCATCGCCTCCCAGACTGCGTCCGAACGCGCGATGAGGAAGCCGAGCAGGAACACGCCGAAGTACTGGACGTGGTTGTACCAGTCGTCGACCAGCGCGTGCGTCGAGTCGAAGATGCCGATCAGCCCGATCCGGGCGATGGCGAAGAACAGGATCGGCCACAGCAGGAGGCCGCCGGTCGAGGACAGGGCGTCGGCGAATCGGGCGCCGAAGGCCTCCAGCCATTGCGGCGCGAACCGCAACAGCCCCCACAGCGCAACGGTGTAGACCCACAGGTAGGCGACGAACCACAGGTGGTTCCAGGTCGGCACCACCAGGCAGTCGTCGCCGCGGCAGAAGCTGTCGTCGGCGGCGAGATAGCGCCCCCAGAATGCGAGGTAGCCGTCGCCGTAGCCGAGCTTCTCCACCACTTCGTAGTACGACTGCGGCACGACGACGACCAGCATGCCGAAGACGAGCGGCACCAGCAGCCGCCACGACCTCGGGCCGAGGAAGCGGAGCCTGCCTCCGGCGGCGTCCGCGTCCCGTCTCGCCTTGCCCAGCAGGAACGCGGTGGCCGCGCCCGACACCAGGAACAGCAGCGACAGCCGCCACGGCGAGGTCAGCATCATGAACGGCTGCAGCGCCGGCCCGGCGTGGGGACTGTTCACGTGCCACTCCCAGGTCACGTAGTACATGCCGACGTGGTAGAGCACCAGCAGCGTGAAGGCGAAGACGCGGACCCAGTCGAGGTCGTGACGGCGTTGCATGGCGGAGGTTCCGGCGCGGGAGACAGGTGACAGGATCCGCGCCGCATCGCCGGCGCCAAGCCCGGAGTGATCGCGCGACCGGCCCCGGGGACGAATCGCGGCCTTCCGGGACGAACCGTGGGCGTCGATCCGGCCCCTCGCCGTAAAATGCGCGCATGCAGCCCACCGCGCGGACCGCCTACGAACGCTATCGCCCCTGGCGGCCCTGGGTGGAGATCGGCTTCTTCGCCGCGGTCCTCGCCTCCAACGCCGTCGGCAACACGGTGACCACCTGGATCGACCTCAACCGCCTCGAGCCGGGCCGGGTGTCGATGTGGGAGCCGGCGGTCTGGGAGGGGAGCAGCGCGATCCTGTGGACCGTGCTCATCCCCCTGATCGCCGCGGTCACCTGGCGCTGGCCCACGCACTGGGACAACTGGCGCCAGCGCCTGCCCCTGCACGTGGCGGCGAGCGTCGTGGTCTCGCTGGTGCACGTCCTGGGCATGGTCGGCCTGCGTTTCCTGGCCTACCGCTCGCAGGGGATGGACTACGACTTCGGGCCCTGGCCGCGCGAGCTGGGCTACGAATACCTGAAGGACGTGCGCTCCTACGCCCTGATCGTGCTGACGATCGAGGTCTACCGCCTGCTGCTGCGCCGGCTGCAGGGCGAGGCCAGCTTCCTCGCCGCGCCCGACGACGGGCCGCCGGTGGAAGCGGTGGACCGGCCGGACCGGTTCCTCGTGCGCAAGCTCGGCCGCGAGTTCCTGGTCGCGGCCAACGACATCGAATGGCTGCAGGCCTCGGGCAACTACGTGAACCTGCGCGTGCGCGGCCACGACTACCCGCTGCGCAGCACGATCGCCGGGATCGAGGCCCGGCTCGACCCGGCGCGGTTCCTGCGCATCCACCGCAGCTACATCGTCAACCTCGACCACCTGGCCTCGATCGAGCCGCTGGACACCGGCGACGCGCGCGTGCACCTGAAGGACGGCACCGCGCTGCCCGGCAGCCGCCGCTACCGCGGCGAGCTGCGCGATCGCCTGGGCGAGTCCTGATACCGATTCGCGTCCGAAATACAGGATGGCGTGGGAGCGCCTTCAGGCGCGATGCTTCTGATCCGGGAATTCGAGAGGAAAAGGCATCGCGCCTGAAGGCGCTCCTGATCGTACTCTGATCGAAAAACGGTCCGGTTACTCCGCGTCGCTCCGCGGCCACGCGAAGTCAGGGCGGCCGGCGGCAAGCTGCAGGTCGCCGGCGGCAATCGCCGCGCCGGGATCGTCGAGGACATCATCGATGGCGATCCCCGTTCCGCTGCGTCCCCAGAGGCCGACCCAGGTATCGCGGCCGCTGCGCTTGGCGGCATAGAGCGCGCGATCGGCGAGGATGACCGCATCCGGCCAGTGGCCAGAATCCGCGCCGGCCGCGGCGCCACCGGAGGGCGGGAATATCGGTGCGCTGGCGAAGCCGATCGACACCGTGACCGTGCCGACGCCTCGCCCGATGGCGGCGCCGGACACCGCGTGGCGCAGGCGCTCGGCGGTTTCGGCGGCGTCGCCGGCGCCGAGCTGGCGGCAGCCGACCAGGAATTCCTCGCCGCCCCAGCGCGCCACCACCGCGTCGGGACCGCACACCGCGACCAGAGTCCTGGCGATCGCGACCAGCGCGATGTCGCCGGTATCGTGGCCATGGCGGTCGTTGATCGACTTGAAGCCGTCGATGTCGATCAGGAACACCGCGATTCGCGCGTCCCCGGCATCGACCCGCGTCGGGACCATGGCATTGAGCCGCTTGCCGGCGGCGTGGCGATTGAGCAGCTTGGTCAGGCTGTCGCGCGTGCTCAGCCGGCGAAGGCGCCGCGTGACCCTCCGCTGATAGGCGAAGAATCCGATGGCCAGCAGGACCAGCACGGCCAGCACGGCGACCGCCAGGTTGCGCTGCCGCCGTTCGTGCGAGGCCGCCAGCGCGCTGATCTCGCCCTGCTGGCGCGCGTAGATGAGCTCCTCGCGGTTGCGTTCGTCCACCAGCGTCGCCTGCAGCCTGGCCATGCTGTCGAGCTGGCTGGCGCGCAGGCGGCGCAATTGCTGGTCATGGGCCTGCGTGCTGGCCTGGTAGGCCTCGCGCCAGCGGCCCTGGGCCGCCAGTGCCGCGATCCTGAGTTCGAGTGCATCGTCGCGCTCGGTCTGGAAGGCGGAGCCGGGGAGCAGCGCGAGCGCCCGATCGACGTCGGCCAGCGCGCGCCCGGCGTCTCCCGCGTCCAGCGCGAGCCGCGCCTGCAGCAACGCGCTGCGCGCCGCCCCCGAGACGTCGCCGCCCTTGCGCTGCCGCTCGAGCAGGCGGTCCAGCGCCGCGCGCGCGCCGGGTTCGGCCCCGAGGGCCAGCAGCTCCGCTTGCGCGCGCTCGGCCACGACCCCTTCGCCGGAAGAGCCTGCGGCCGCGAGCGCAAGTTCGAACTGCGCCTGCGCGTCGCGTGGACGGTCCATCCGCAGGTAGTTCAGGCCGCGGTTGTAGGGGACGGTTGACTTGCGGTTGCCGTGGGCGTCATTGATCGCGGCTGCTCGCGCGAACAGTTCCTCCGCTTCCTGGTGGGCCGCGAGCTCCTCCCCGTGCAGCAGTGCGATGTTGACCAGAGTGGTGACCTGGGCCTCCCAGACGTCCTCGCGCTCGGCTGCGCGCAGCGCGCGCTCGTACGCGTCCAGCGCGCCGCTGACGTCGCCCGCCAGATGCAGCGTCACACCGACGTTGGACAGTGCGCGCAGTTCGAAGCCGGCCGGCATCGGCTGCGATGCCAGAAGCGCCTCGACGGCATCGACGCCGGCCCGGGCCGCTCCGCTGTCTCCCATGAGCGCGCGGGAGACGGCGCGGCATGCTTCGAACACCAGTTCGTCCGGAGGCGCGAGGCCGCCGGCGGCCAGCCGTTCCGCGGCGAGGTTCGAGGCGGCCTCCGGGTCGCTCTGGCGCAACTGGTAGCAGCGCCGCGCGTCCGGATGCAGGGCGTAAGCCTCCTGCGCGGCGCCTTGCAGCGGAATGATCGCCAGCGCCAGCGGCAGGAACCGTGCGGCAAGGCGGAAGACGATTCGTTGCATGCTCTTGTCCGAAGGGGTTCCGGTCGGCGCATCGCCGTGGAAGGTTGCTAGAATCTCATTTTTTCGCGGGTCGAACCCCAAGGCCATGATCGAACTCAATCCCGTGCGCCAGCGCATCGCCGACCTGACCGGTCGGCTGGATGCGCTGAGGGGGTTTCTTTGACTACGATGCCCGGCGCGAGCGGCTCGAAGAGGTGGAGCGCGAGCTCGAGAACCCCGACATCTGGAACGACCCCGAACGCGCGCAGGCGCTGGGCCGGGAACGTTCGATGCTCGACAAGACCGTCAACGGCATCCGCGGCCTGACCGAGGGCCTCTCCGGCGCCGGCGAACTTCTGGAACTGGCCGAAGCCGAGGACGACGAGGAGACTGCGCAGGCCGTGGTCGACGACGTCGAGCGCTACGCCGGCGAGGTCGACAAGCTGGAATTCCAGCGCATGTTCTCCGGCGATATGGACGGCACCAACGCCTTCGTCGACATCCAGGCCGGCGCCGGCGGCACCGAGGCGCAGGACTGGGCCGAGATGCTGCTGCGCATGTACCTGCGCTGGGCCGAGTCGCGCGGCTGGAAGACCGAACTGCTGGAAGTCAGCGGCGGCGAGGTGGCGGGCATCAAGTCGGCGACGTTCCGCGTCGAGGGCGAGTTCGCCTATGGCTGGCTCAAGACCGAGACCGGCGTGCACCGCCTCGTGCGCAAGTCGCCGTTCGATTCCGACAACCGCCGCCACACCAGCTTCACTTCGGTGTTCGTGTCGCCGGAAGTCGACGACAACATCGACATCGAGATCAACCCGGCCGACCTCAAGACCGACGTCTACCGTTCGTCCGGCGCCGGCGGCCAGCACGTCAACAAGACCGAGTCCGCGGTGCGCATCACCCACGTGCCGAGCGGGATCGTCGTCGCCTGCCAGACCGAGCGCAGCCAGCACGCCAACCGCGACCGCGCGATGAAGATGCTGGCCGCGAAGCTGTACGAGATGGAGATCCAGAAGCGCAACGCCGAGCGCGATGCGGTGGAGGCCACAAAGTCCGACATCGGCTGGGGCAGCCAGATCCGCAACTACGTGCTCGACCAGAGCCGGATCAAGGATTTGCGCACCGGCATCGAGCGCAGCGACACGCAGAAGGTGCTCGACGGCGATCTGGATGAATTCGTCGAGGCCAGCCTGAAATCCGGCCTCGAGGCCGGTTCCAAACGCTCCGACGCCGTTTGAATTGTCATCCCGACCGGAGGGAGGGATCTCGCTTCGGCCTGCATCGATGCAGCTGAAAGCAGATCCCTCGCTGCGCTAGGGATGACAAACAATTAGGCTGTCCCGATTCCCGATTCCCGATTCCCGATTCCCGACATGACCGACCCAGCCCAGCCACAGCACGCTCCCGTCGACGAGAACGCCTTGATCGCCGAGCGGCGCGCGAAACTGGCGGCGCTGCGCGGGCAGGGCATCGCGTTCCCGAACGATTTCAGGCGCAACGACTACGCGGCCGACCTGCAGGCGGAATACGCCGACGCCGAACGCTGGACCGGCGAGGCGCTGGAATCGACGGGCCGCCGCGTCGCGCTCGCCGGGCGCATGCTCGCCAAGCGGGTGATGGGCAAGGCCGCGTTCGCGCAGGTCCAGGACGTCAGCGGCCGCATCCAGCTGTTCCTGCAGTCGACTACGCTGCGCGACACCTACGACGCGTTCAAGACCTGGGACGTGGGCGACATCGTCGCCGTCGAGGGCACGCTGATGCGCACGAAGACCGGCGAACTGTCGGTCAAGGCCGAATCGCTGCGCCTGCTGACCAAGTCGCTGCGCCCGCTGCCGGACAAGTGGCACGGCCTGTCCGACGTCGAGCAGCGCTACCGCCAGCGCTACGTGGATCTCGTGGTCACGCCCGAGGCGCGCGAGGTCTTCGTCAAGCGCTCGCGCATCATCGCCGCGATCCGCCGCTGGCTCGACGCGCGCCGCTTCCTCGAGGTGGAGACGCCGATGATGCACTACATCGCCGGCGGCGCCACCGCGCGCCCGTTCACCACCCACCACAACGCGCTCGACCTCGACCTGTACCTGCGCGTCGCGCCGGAGCTCTACCTCAAGCGCCTGGTCGTCGGCGGCTTCGAGCGCGTCTACGAGATCAACCGCAACTTCCGCAACGAAGGCGTCAGCACCCGGCACAACCCCGAGTTCACGATGCTGGAACTGTACGAGGCCTACGTCGCCTACGAGGAGGTCATGGACCTCACCGAAGGCCTGATCCGAGACGTGGCGATGGACACGCTCGGCACCACCGCGCTGCAGTGGGAAGGCAACGCCATCGACCTCGGCCCCGCGTTCCGCCGCTGGAAGCTGGAGGAAGCCGTGCGCGAACTCAACCCGCACATCACCGAGGCCGATTGCCGCGACCGCGAGGCGCTGGCGCGCCACTGCGCCGCGCTGAAGATCCCGGTCAAGCCGGGCTACGGCTGGGGCAAGCTGCTGCTGGAGATCTTCGAGAAGACCGTGGAGCAGGGGCTCATCCAGCCCACCTTCATCACCCACTATCCGGTCGAGGTCTCGCCGCTGGCGCGCGAGTCCGACCGCGAGCCGGGCATCACCGACCGCTTCGAGCTGTTCATCGGCGGCAAGGAGATCGCCAACGGTTTCTCCGAGCTGAACGATCCCGAAGACCAGGCCGCGCGCTTCCGCGCCCAGGTCGCGGCCAAGGATGGCGGCGACGACGAGGCGATGCACTACGACGCCGACTACATCCGCGCGCTCGAGGTCGGGCTGCCGCCCACGGGCGGCCTCGGCGTCGGCATCGACCGGCTGGTGATGCTGTTCACGGATTCGGCCTCGATCCGCGACGTGCTGCTGTTCCCGTACATGCGTCCGGAAGCCGCTGGCTGAACCGCTCCGCCCGCGTGCCGGTGGCGGGGCCGCGCACCCGGCCGGATGTCGGCGCGATGTGAAGTTTTAGGGCATCATTCGGTCAATTGTTGACCCATGGACGCCCGGCTCTTCGTTCATTCAGGGAGCTGGGTCTCATTTCTGGATGGAACCGATGCGGGCACAGGACTTGCTTCCGAATACCTCATCTGGCGACGCTCCTGCCCCGAACCGCGGGACGGGTCGCCTCCCGGGAACTGCAGACCAGATGAACATCGTCATCGTCGACGACCAGACATCCGCCCGCACCATGCTGCGGCATATCCTCGAGGACATCAGTCCCGAGCTGGACGTGCTCGACTTCGGCGATCCCCAGGTCGCGCTGCGCTGGTGCGAGGAGAACCGTCCCGACCTGCTGCTGCTCGACTACCGGATGCCGGTCATCGACGGGCTGGAGTTCGCGCGCCGCTTCCGCAAGCCGCTGCTGCACCGCGACGTGCCGATCGTGCTGGTCACCGTGGTCGGCGACGAGCCTATCCGGCAGGCGGCGCTCGATGCCGGCGTCATCGACTTCCTGGTCAAGCCGGTGCGCCCGCGCGAACTGCGCGCGCGCTGCCGCAACCTGCTGCAGCTGCGCCAGCAGTCCGAGTCGATCAAGCAGCGCGCGCTGTCGCTGGAGCAGCGCCTGCTGTCGAGCATGCACGAGGTCGAGGAGCGCGAGCGCGAGACCCTGCACAGGCTCGCCCGCGCGATCGAGTACCGCGACGCCGGCACCAGCGCCAACCTCGCGCGGCTGGCCGCGGTCGCGGGCATGATCGCCGAGCACCTGGGCCTGTTCGAGGACGAGGTGCGGATGATCGAACTGGCCGCGCCGCTGCACGACATCGGCAAGATCGCGATCCCCGACGCGCTGCTGCTCAAGCCCGGGCCGCTGGATGAAACCGAGATGGCGCTGATGCGCGAGCATCCGCGGATCGGCCACGAACTGCTCACCGGCAGCCAGAACCGCTTCATCCAGATGAGCGCGACCATCGCGCTGCGCCACCAGGAGCGCTACGACGGCAGCGGCTATCCCGACGGGCTCGCCGGCGACCAGATCCCGCTCGAGGCGCGCATCGTCGCCGTTGCCGACGTGTTCGATGCGCTGGTGTCCAAGCGCCCGTACAAGCGCGCCTGGACCATCGACGAGGCGCTGCAGTACATCTCGGAGCAGTCGGGCAAGCTGTTCGACCCGGCCTGCGTCGCGGCCCTCCTGAAGGACCGCGGCCGGATCGACGACATCTGCCAGCGGTTCGCCGCGCCACCGCCCAAGGCGGCGTCGGGTGAATAGCCCGCGGGCATTGCTCGACGCGATCCGGGGCCGGCTGAGCGGCCGCCCGGACAGCGAGCACGCGCAGGCGATCGTGCGGCTCGTGATCGCGTCCCTGCTCCTGTCCTACCTTGGCTGGCTGAAGATCGGCGAGCAGGGCGCAAACGTCGACCTCACGCTCGCGGTGATGGCGGGCGAGGCGATCGTGGCCGCGGCGATCATGGCCGCCATCCTGCTCAAGCCGGGCGTGTCGCACGTCCGCCGCTGGATCGGCATGGTCACCGATTACGCGACGCTCGCGACCCTGATGCTGCTCAAGCCCGCGGAGCTGTCGCCGCTGTACGTGATCATCCTGTGGGTCACGATCGGCAACGGCATGCGTTACGGCAGCCGCTACCTGACCTCGGCGTCGGCGCTGGCCTCGCTTGCGTTCCTGTCGGTGGTCGCGTTCTCGAGCTACTGGCGGCAGCAGCCGTTCCTCGCGGGCGGGCTGCTGCTGGGGCTGTTCGCGATCCCGCTGTACCTGTCGTCCCTGCTGCGCGACCTGCATCGCGTCACCGAGGAGGCGAAGCGGGCCAACGAGGCCAAGTCCCGCTTCCTCGCGAGCATGAGCCACGAGTTCCGTTCCCCGCTGAACGGCATCATCGGCATGTCCGAACTGCTGCGGAACATGAAGCTCAACGCCGACCAGCGCGAATGCGCGGAGGTCATCCACGCCTCGGCGCATACCCTGCTGTTCCTGGTCGACGACGTGCTCGACATCTCGGCAATCGAGGCCGGCAAGCTCAAGCGCAAGGACGCGGATTTCGAACTTCCCGACGTACTCAAGCGCGTGCAGCAGATGCTGCAGCCGCAGGCCGACGCGAAGTCGCTGAAGCTGTCGGTCGCCGCCGACGAGCGGGTTCCGTCGAGCCTGCACGGCGACGGCGCCTACCTGACCCAGATCATCCTCAACCTGACCCACAACGCGATCAAGTTCACCTCCACCGGCTCGGTGGCGCTGCAGGTGTCGCTGCTGGAGGAGGGAACGGAGGGCGCGCGCCTGCGCTTCTCGGTCCGCGACACCGGGATCGGGATTCCCGACGAACACAAGCAGCGGATCTTCCAGGCGTTCGAGCAGGTCGACTCCGGGCCGAGCCGCAGGTTCGGCGGCACCGGCCTCGGCACGACCATCGCGCAGACCCTGGCGCGGCTGATGGGTGGCGAGCTGGGGCTCGACGACAATCCCGGCGGCGGCAGCCATTTCTGGGCGGACATCCCCTTCGAGGTGCGAGTCGAACAGGCCGCGGCGCCGCATGCCCTGCAGGCCGGCGGGGGCAAGGTCGTCGCCTTCGACGACCCGTTCGTCCGCCATCGCGCGCGCGTGCGCAACCTGCGCATCCTGGTCGCGGACGACCAGCACGCCAACCGGCGCGTCCTGGTCAGGATCCTGGAAAAGGCCGGGCACGCCGTGCTGACGGCCACCAACGGCGACGAGGCGCTCGACCGCTTCGAGGGCGGTGGCATCGACCTGGCGATCCTCGACATGCACATGCCCCAGGTCAGCGGGATCGACGTGATCAAGCACCTGCGCTACATGCAGGCGGGCACCGCCCGTACGCCGGTGATCGTGCTCAGCGCCGACGCCACGCCGCAGGCGGCCGAGCAGGCGCGCGCGGCGGGAGCGCGGGCATTCCTGACGAAGCCGGTGGCCGTGGCCCGCCTGCTGGAAACCATCGCCGATGCGGTGAAGGCGCAGGTGGATCCGCAGGAAGCCAAGGCGGTCGGCGATCTCGTCCAGCCGTCCGCCCCGCGCTCGGAACTGCTCGAGGAACTGGCGGAGATGGGGCTGGGGGAGGAGTTCCTCGTGTCCTTCGTCGACCAGTGCCTCAAGGACGCCGCGTCGTGCCTGGTCCGCCTCGGCGACGACGGCCGGCGGCGCGACTGGAACGACTTCCGCGACGGCGCGCATGCGCTCAAGGGAATTTCCCAGAACCTCGGTGCCTGGGTCATCGCTGAACGCTGCCAGCAGATCATGCGCGCCAGCGACGAATTCCTGGTGCGCGACCATGGCCGGCTCGTCGACGAACTCGGGACGCAGCTGCACGTGGCCGTGCAGCAGAGCAAGCGCGAGGTGGAGCGCATCCTGCGCAACCAGCCGGCCGGCGATACCGGCCGGGGCGGAGGGGCGGGGCCGGAGGCCTCCTGACTACGCGGGGAAACCGCCCGCGCCGGCCGGTGCCGGGCGCGGGCAGGGCTCCGCTCAACCCACCATGCTGACGCGGTCTTCGCCGTAGCTGCTGGCCGCGCGCTTCTGCTGCGCGCGCACCAGGCGCTCCATCGTCCGCAGGCCGCGGTCGTTCAGGCGCATCGCCGCATCCACCCACTGGGTGGTGACCGACAGCAGTTCCTCCAGGCTCACGGGACTGCAGGCCTGGCGGACGCTGTTCATCGAACGCAGGGCGTTGCCGATGCGCTTGTGCTTGCGGATGAGTTCGCGTGCGGCGTTGATGCCTTCGCCCTTGGGCACCACCATGTCGACCACGCCCATCTCGAGCAGTTCGGTGGCGCCGTAGACGTTGGCGTCGAGCATCATCCGCTCCGCCCGCGCCGGCGGGACGCGGCGGGTGAGGAAGGTGTAGGCGCCCATGCCCGGGAACAGGTCGAACAGCACCTCCGGGAATCCCATCCCGGCGCCTTCCTCCATGATGATCGTGTTGCAGCACAGCGCGGATTCGAAGCCGCCGCCGAGCGCATCGCCCTGCACGACGGCGATGCTGTGCACGCGATCCTCGTACAGGCGTGAGAAGTTGAAGGCCACCTCGACGCAGAGCTTGGCGTAGTCGAGCAGGCGCCCGCGGTTGCCGTTGCGGATCATCTGCGAGAACAGCGAAAGGTCGCCGCCGAGGTTGAAGACGTCGGTATCGGAGGCCAGGACCAGATGGTGGATCCCGGCGTGCGGATCGCTGTCCGCGGCGAGGGTCCGGCGGATCCCCTCCTGGCTGCGCTTGAGTTCGTTGAGCAGGCGCTCGGAAAAGCAGGGGTGATACATCGGTGTCGGGTTGGCGTGCATGAAGCACCAGTCGATACCCGCTTCCTCTTCACGCACGTGGCGCACCAGGGAAGAATCAACACCAAAGGACGAGGATTGGACGATGGACATGGCGCGGACTCCGGCAGGACACAGGGACAGGAAGGGAAGGGCACAGCGACTGCCTCGCCAGGCGAGGCCAGTCGACTATACACCCGGGTTATGCAACGTTAAGTCGAATGAAGGATTCGTTATTCGACCCCGTGGCGCCGGCCTGTCCGTCGGCCGGTCCCTTTCCTCCGGAACCCGGGCTTACGCCGGTCCGGGGTCCCTCAGCTCGCGCCGGAGGATCTTGCCGACGTTCGTTTTGGGCAGTTCGTCACGGAATTCGACGTATCTGGGCTGCTTGTAGCCGGTCAGGTTGGCGCGGGCGTGCGCCTTGACCTGGTCCGCGGTCAGGGCCGGGTCCTTCTTGACGATGACCAGCTTCACCGCCTCGCCGGACCTCTCGTCGGGAACGCCCACGGCCGCCACTTCTAGCACACCGGGCATCATCGCGACGACGTCCTCGATCTCGTTCGGGTACACGTTGAAGCCGGACACCAGGATCATGTCCTTCTTGCGGTCGACGATGTAGAAGAACCCCTGCTCGTCCATCTTCGCCATGTCGCCGGTGTGCAGCCAGCCGTCGGCGTCGATCGAGGCGGCGGTTTCCTCGGGCCGGTTCCAGTAGCCCTTCATCACCTGCGGGCCCTTGATGCACAGCTCGCCGACCTCGCCGACCGGCAGCGTATGGCCGTCCTCGTCCTTGACGCAGGCGTCGGTGGACGGGATCGGCAGGCCGATCGCACCGTTGTACTCGGCCAGGTCCATCGGGTTGATGCAGGCGGCGGGCGAGGTTTCGGTCAGGCCATAGGCCTCGACCAGGGTGACGCCGGTGGCCGCTTTCCAGCGCTCGGCCACCGCGCGCTGCACCGCCATGCCGCCGCCGAGCGTCAGGTGCAGCTTCGAGAAGTCGATTTCGTCGAAGCCCGGTGTGTTGAGCAGGCCGTTGAACAGCGTGTTCACGCCGGTGATCGCGGTGAACGGTTCGCGCTTGAGTTCCTTGACGAAGCCGGGCATGTCGCGCGGGTTGGTGATCAGGATGTTCTTGGCGCCGAACTTGGTGAACACCAGGCCGTTCGCGGTCAGCGCGAAGATGTGGTACAGCGGCAGGGCGGTGACGATGACTTCCTCGCCCGGGCGCGCGTTCGCGCCGACCCAGGCCGCGGCCTGCTGCATGTTGGCGACGAGGTTGCGGTGGGTGAGCATCGCGCCCTTGGCCACGCCTGTGGTGCCGCCGGTGTACTGCAGGAAGGCGATGTCGTCGTGGGTGATCGAGATCTCCGGCAGTTCGTGCAGGCGGCCGAGGGTGAGCGTGTCCCTGAAGCGCACCGCCGACGGGATGTCGTAGTCGGGCACCATCTTCTTCACGTTGCGCAGCACGAAGTTGACGATCGCGCCCTTCGGGAAGCCGAGCATGTCGCCGAGCCCGGTGGTGACCACCTGCCTGACCTGGGTGTCGGCCACGACGTCCTGCACGGTCTTCGCGAAATTGTCGAGCACGAGGATCACGCTCGCGCCCGAGTCGACCAACTGGTGCCTGAGTTCGCGCGCGGTGTACATCGGGTTGACGTTGACCACGGTCAGTCCGGCGCGCAGCACGCCGAAGGTCGCGATCGGGTACTGCAGGCAGTTGGGCATCATGATCGCGACGCGATCGCCCTTCTTGAGCTTGAGCTCGCCGAGCAGGTAGGCGGCGAACTGCCGGCTGAGCTGGTCGACCTCGCCGTAGGTGAGCGACTTGCCCATGTTGGTGAACGCCGGCCGGTCGCCGAACTGGCGGATCGACTGCTCGAGGACTGCGGGAATCGACGGGAATTCGTCGACATCGATCTCTGCCGGAATACCGGCAGGATACTGCGCGAGCCACGGGCGTTCTGTCGTCATTCCATCCCCTCCACGGAGCTGTCCGGCCGGCATTCTGGGCGATACCGTTCAGTATGGATTGGAGCATAGGCCCCCGGGGCTGGCAAGGCGCGGGCGCGATGCCATCGACACGCGCGAACCGCGTGCATCCCGTACAGTACCGGGCCATGGAAAAACGCATGGTGATCGCGGGGTCGGGTGCTTTCGCCCGGACATCGAAGCGGGCCGGATACTGCATCCATCCGGCGCGGGCGATGTCGTGGATCGCACTGCTGCTGCTGGCGCTGGCGGCGTGTTCGCGCAGCGATCCGGAAACCGCATTGCGCGGAAGCGTTGCCTCCCTGCAGGCGGCGCTCGAGCAGCGGGATGCTGCTGCGATGCAGCAGCACCTCGCGGACGATTTCATCGGCAACGGCGGTCTCGACCGCGACGGTGCGCGCCGGCTGGCGGCGTTGTACCTGCTGCGCCACCGCGATATCGACATCGCCACGGGTCCGCTCGACGTCGACATGGCGGCGGAGCATGCCACCGTGCGTTTCACGGCGATGCTGCGCGGAGGTTCGGGCCGTGCCTTGCCGGATGCGGCGCAGGTCTACGACGTGGAAACCGGCTGGCGCTTCGACGATGGGCAATGGAAGCTTGCGAGCGGGCGCTGGACGCCTCGCCTGTAGGAGCGGCTTCAGCCGCGACCGCTTTTCGAAGATTCTTGGCCCAAAGGCGCGCCCGGGGGCGAATTTACCGGTTTGCTGGTGGACGGTTGGCGCTGAGACACCCCCACCCCAACCCTCCCCCGCTGCGCGGAGGAGGGAGCTGAAAACAGCGGCTTCTGACTCCCTCCTCCGCGCAGCGGGGGAGGGTTGGGGTGGGGGGCAACCGGCAGCAACACCGCCACCCTTGAGGGCGCGCCGCTTGCGCGGCACTGCCGCGCGGTCCCTGCGAACGCCCGCCGCGCTGCGGCGGGCGGGGCTTCCGCCGTTGCCGCGTTCGTCAGGCGGCCTTGCGCGCGGCCAGTTGGCGAAGCACGTAA